>Ga0153951_1000003_pt1 | contig 393782 bp, 344 predicted proteins | sample TSNJ035MetaG_FD_102278 | JGI IMG/M metagenome (GOLD analysis project Ga0153951, IMG submission 102278) | Attine ant fungus gardens microbial communities from New Jersey, USA - TSNJ035 MetaG | ecosystem: Host-associated > Fungi > Mycelium > Unclassified | place: USA: New Jersey, Wharton State...
TAGTATAAACAGGCACTTTGTCTTCTGAAACCTTAAAGAATTTATCCTGTGGTGTGAAGCCTGATCCTGAAGCTTGGACGTTACTCTTGTTTATATAACCAACACGTCCTGCAACCACTATGCGATACCAACTCGTAAAAGTACCAGTAACAATAGGGTATTGTTCCCCTTTTTGAATGGTGGCAAAAGGCACGAGCTTCCCTGATGTATTATCATAAACAACCGCGTTTTTAAGTACCTTAATTTTTGTTGTCGTATTTTTATAGCTCGTGTTTAAATTATCTATCGATTTGCCATCATCAGGAACAGTTTGGCTCTTTTTCACATAACCAGAACCACCTTCAAATTGAATTTCATGCCAGCTGGTAGAATCGCCTACTCTTTCATAAGCCTGTCCCTTTTCCAACGAACCAATCTGTACAAGCTTGGTTCCTCTTTGATTAGTATAAACAGGCACTTTGTCTTCTGAAACCTTAAAGAATTTATCCTGTGGTGTGAAGCCTGATCCTGAAGCTTGGACGTTACTCTTGTTTATATAACCAACGCGTCCTGCAACCACTATGCGATACCAACTCGTAAAAGTACCAGTAACAATAGGGTATTGCTCCCCTTTTTGAATGATGGCGAAAGGTACCAATTTCCCCGATACATTATCATAAACTATTGTAGGCTTAAGTGCTTTAACTTTTGTTGTCGTATTTTTATAGTTTGTGTTTAAATTATCTATCGATTTGCCATCATCAGGAACGGTTTGACTCTTTTTCACATAGCCAGAACCACCTTCAAATTGAATTTCATGCCAATTGGTAGAATCGCCTACTCTTTTATAAACTTGCCCCTGTTGCAAAGAACCGATTTGTACAAGCTTATTTCCTCTTTGGTTAGTATAAACAGGCACATTGGCATCGCTGACTTTAAAGTAATCACCAAATGTCACTTTTGCAGTAGCTGAATCCTGTTGAGGCTTGATGACTTTAGCATCTTTTGTTGAAGATTTTGTTGATGAACTTATTGAAGCGTTTGTTTGATTGGTAGTGCTCTGTGACTGCTTGCCAGTACCCACTTGACCATTGTCATCCGCTGTTTTCTCTCCACTTGAATCCTTCTGAACTATTTTTACATCATCCTTGCTAAAATAGCTCAACTGATCGCCTATGATGACCTGATAATTCCCTTTCGCATCAATAGATTCATAGGGATACTCCATACCCGCCTTCACTGCCACAAGCTTCTTTCCGTCCAAAGAATACACATACGTGTCCTTCAATACCTCAATATCACCAATAGGGTTGCTCTTATCTATTTGAGAAGAAGCTTTTTGACTTTCATCAAAATTCACCTTATCTACACTCAGATAGGCTAAGTGATCTCCCCATTGGATGTAAACGTCGCCATTCTCTACTTTAGCATAATAGATCGTGGAATCGGTCGATAATATACCTAACTCCTTCTTATCTATCGCATCGTAAAGAGGCGCTTCAGAAGAAACTATGAAACTACTAGCAGATTGAGCATTTGTGGGCTCCTCTGCAAAAGTAAGTTGTGGTGAAAGAGCTAATAACAATAAAACAGTAACACAAAACAGAGAAATAAATTTCTTCATTTTTCCCTCCTCATTTAATGATTTAAAAGCTAAGTACATCTTATCTAAAAATTGTACGCGCCTACAAACTAATACTCTTACTATATATTTTTTTTGTCAAGATATAACAGGCTAATTTCAAATAGTCAGATAGTATTAAAGAGTCTCTCATCATACCTGTAAAGCATTGTGCCTCAGCCGCACATCTTTTCTGGATATCCTTAATGCATGCTGTGTGTAGCCAAATTTACTTTCAACGTATTGCAATGCCTTTTCCACCTGGCCTAAATAATAGTCATCATCACTCATTAATCGTCGAATTTCATCTCTTACTTCATGTGGTTCAGCATAAATTGCCGCTTCATGAAATAGTTTTTCAAACCGATGTGGAACAATAGCAGGAACGCCGACCGCCATTGCTTCAAAAATGGTTCGACCAAATGCTTCTATTGAGTCAGGGTGAATAAAATAGACAAACACGTCCAAATCAGCAAGAAAATCTTGTGGAGGTAATTCTCCGAATTTCATAACATGCCAATTTTCAGGAATATAACCTAGAATTTTTTCAGGAAATGCTGCTCCTCCCAATATATTCACTTCAAACTCTGTAGAATCCGGATATACCTTAAGTAATTCATCTCGCTCTGCAGGCCATTTAACATCAGCGTCGCGAGAGTGCCTGCCAATTTTTATAACAGAAGATTTCTGCGGTCTAGATTCCCTATGCCATTCTTGAACATTAATAATATTAGTCCAATCTTCTTCCGAGAAACGAATCGACTGTAAATCTTCAGCATGATACCTTATCAGAGCTTCTCTAATAGAAGGTCCAATCGGATACCAAATACCACTTTTACCGAAGTACTCTTTCAAATTCTTTTCACATTGCTGTATATCATAAACAACTTGACCATTTTCTCCATAATCTCTTTTCGGCGTTTGATTAACAATCACACAAATATTTTTCGCTTTCACATCTGGAATGTATTTTTGCCATTCTTGAAGCGAAGGCGGAAACCTTACAATGAGTAAATCACATGTGACTTTTTCACCATAAGCTAGCATTTGCACCTGATCACCATCAATCAGGTCTCTAATTTTTGGATTAATAGGCATATTTGTCCTAGCATAATAACGCGATAAATGAATCAAACCTGTTTTGAGACCCAATTCCTTTTGCGCTGTAATTTCTTCCACATTAGACGTTGTCGTTCCACCCGGTAATCGGAATTCCGATGCCAAGATGACATCAAAATGTCTTCTTTCATTGCTCCCCTGTGATAACATTGGTTCAGGTATCGGAAATAAACGCCCTGTGTGAGGAAATGGCATAAATAGGTTATCTGAATTATCATGATAGTACTCAAATGCTTCAGTGTATTCCATTCGTACACCCATCTTATGACCGGAATAACCAAATGCTCCATTACTTATAAGAGAATCTTCCGTCTGCCTAGGAAATGATAAAGGACCTGCTATATTAACAATGGATTCCTCTCCAAACACTTTAAGAAAACGTTTTATAAATTCAGAATCCCCAGCAAAGCGAACACTATCCCAATAACCGATTTTTTCTATTACAGGAGCCCTACGGAACATAAACGAAGACATATTTTTTTGAGTGTAAAAACCTGGATTTCCACGTCGATAAAATGTAAGGTCTTCGAAAACTCTTGCCATTTCAGATGTATTTCCCATTGTTGACGAATTTTCAAGCAGTTGCATCACTTGTTTTTCTATTTTTTCAGGATGCGACCAATCATCAGCATCATGGCACGTCACAAATTCACCTGTCGCTTCACTCAATCCTAGATTTCTCGCAATATAAGGCCCTCCATTTTCATGAGCTCTTATTAATTTAATCCTTGAATCTATTTTTTTATATGCTTCTACCATTTGAACCGTGTTGTCAGTGCTACAATCATCAACCACTAACACTTCTAGGTTGCTCCACGTTTGCTTCAAAACTGAATTTAAGGCCGTTTCAATATAGGTCTGCGAATTATAGACAGGAATGATGACTGATACCTTTGGCATAATCAATAGATAATCAAGTGGATTCAAAATCTTGTTATCAACTTGATTATCTAAGCAATCATAATTCACCGAAGAATAGCTCTCCTTATATAAAATACTTGATATATTATAAGCATTTAATGCTTCATTAATCCATTTAATCTTATCAGGGAGATTCTTCTCTAAATTTGCAGCAGCAAAATATAAATCAACATGAGCATCTCTTTCAATAGCTTTACTAATGACGTCTTTTGCATCCTCTTGATTCCCTAATTTTTCAAAAGATTCCGCCTGAAGAATCGCTATTTTACGTAGAGCACCTTGATCTTTTTCATATTGAAGAACCACTGACAGATATTCAAGTCCCTGTTTTGCCCCATCTTCAGTGTTTAAATTTACATACCAAAGAGCTAATTCCCAAGCAATCAATTTTTTCATATGTTTATCATTATTTTGTTCATATAAAAGTTGTAAATTTTCTAATCCTTTATTTATAAATCCTAAACTGTACAGGGAATATTTGATTCGCTTTATTTGCGTTCTTCCACTTTTTATTGAAAGTGTCATCTGTGACTGGGCTTGACTATCGACATTGACACTCTTTTTTTCACCTTTGAAAAATCGAATGATTAATTTAATGTTTTTCCCAATAATTCTTAAAGGCAACGTATAGCGCCATGATTTAGAATTTGTTAATTTATCCAATCTGCGCTTACTTTTTTTACATTTCAAAGAAAGATTCTTAATACCTAATTCCCTGTCTTTTAACACTTTTTTTAACTGGTCGATCTCAAGTTCTTTTTTTTCTTCTACAAGAATTTTTTTTCTAGTTAAATCAATTTTTCTTTGTAGATCCCCTATCCTTTCAAGATATCTTTGTTGTCGTGTACGCTCATCTTCTCTATTATTTGAATGTAACATTTCAAATTTAAACCCTCCATAAGCTATTTTAACAGCCGTTTATTAATGCTTAAAGACTCTCATTAACCTCCTAAAAAAAGCCGTATAACGCCAAGAATGGCTTGTTTGAATATTTTTCATTCTATTATTATAATAATTTATGTTTGTTCTTAATTCTTGCCTTTCATTTTTCAGTTTTTTTATTTTTTGCTTTATCTTCGATATATTGTTTTCTTTTTGCATACTAAACTGTTGTTTATTTTTCAATTCTAATCGCAAGGATTGCAAAGTAAGTTCCATCTCATCAATGCGATATCGGATTTCGTGTTCCTTTTGTAATTTTGCAACCTCATAAGAAAGTCTCTCAATTTCTTCTTCATGAGCTTTAATCTTATCATTCAACATAGTTAAACTCTTTTCATTTTTTAATTTATCTTGATTGGTACAGATTAAAGAAATGAACGACGCATATAAAAAATTATTCCGGCAATATAATCTATCGTTTTATAATATGTAATAGTTACTGTTGGTATTGAGGGCATACTTTCTACTGATATTTCGAGTGTCAAATATCGGTGTTTCGCTCTCTAAAAGCACTTCATAATCAAAACAAGAATGATCGGTAACTATGATAACTAAGTCAGCCTTATTGATCATATCCAAATCAAAGGATTTTAAAGGAATGCTAGAGACATGACCATTCAGGTGAAACCTCTCTACATGGGGGTCTACAACAGTCCAGTTTGCTCCTAGTTTAGATAGTTCTTCTAATATAGATAATGCGGGCGATTCTCGATAATCAGCAATATCTTTTTTATACGAAATGCCCAAAACAACAACATTTGCATTATTCATTGGTTTCCCATATTCATTTAATATCTTCATACATCTATTAACGACAAATTCTGGCATTTTTTGATTAATGCTTTCAGCTGTTTCAATGATTTTAGTATTAAAATTAAATTCTTTAGCCTTCCATGAAAGGTACCAAGGGTCAATTGGAATGCAATGTCCACCTATTCCAGGTCCTGGATAAAAAGGCATAAATCCATATGGCTTCGTAGCCGCAGCGGCAATCACTTCCCACACATCAATATCCATCCTATGACACAGCATCGCTAATTCATTAACTAACGCAATATTAACATTCCTGAAGGTGTTTTCAAGCAATTTTTCCATTTCTGCCACCTTGGTATTCGAAACCTCAAAGACGTTGATCCCTAAAACATTTTGATAAAATAATGAGGCTAGATGGGTAGAATTTGGTGTGCAGCCGCCGACAACTTTAGGCGTGTTATCCGTTTTAAATTCTTTATTACCTGGGTCAATCCTTTCTGGAGAGTAGGCAAGATAATAATCCTCACCACATATTAATCCCTTTGAATCAATAACAGGCTTCAGTACCTCTTCTGTTGTCCCTGGGTACGTCGTGCTTTCAAGAATAATTAATGTGCCTTTACTAATATTATTTGACATCATATCTGCCACTGATTTTATATAGGTAAGATCAGGTTGTTTATATTTATCAATGGGCGTTGGTACACAAATAATGATTGCATCCATCCCAATCAATTTTCTGAAATCGTCTGTAGCCTTTAAAGACTGTTTTTCAACCAATCTTTTCAAATCTTCACCATTAACATCAGATACATAGTTTACCCCACTATTAATACTATCAATTTTATTCATATCGACATCAAAACCAACAACATGGCAACCAAAACGTGCAGTGCTTACAGCTAATGGTAGTCCTACATAACCTAATCCAACAATCCCAATTTCAATGGTCTTGTTTGTAATTTTTTCTTGAAAAATCACTTTGATGTCCTCAGACAAAGCCATATTCAAAAGAAGCACCTCCATATGATTAATAAAAATTATCTATTTGTAAATTATGTCCTACTCCCACATTTATTCCAAGCTACCCTTGCATAAATTCCAGTATCTTATCACTGATTTGATCAGCTCCATTACCCTGAATTAAATTTCGAGCAACCTCGCTCATAGCACCGTTCATTTCAAGCTCCAACAGTTCATTTGTTATTTTTTCTATATTTTTTTCTATATCTTTTTCAAGGATAACCCTACAAGCTCCTTTCTCCTCTCCGATTTTTGCTCGAGCAATTTGATTGTCCGCCTTCGTCTCTTCATTAGGAATAAAAATAGATGGAACCCCGAAATAAAGCAACTCATAAAAGGTATTATAGCCTGCTGCAGAAATCGCTAAATCAAATGCTTTATAATACTTAGCATTGGGGTAATCTCGCAAAATTTTAATATTAGGCTCATCAATTTTTATGGTATGCCCAATAACTGATTCTCCAATAACAAAAAAAAGGTTTTCAATTTTTTTTAGACATTGAATCACTCTATATAAGATTGAAGAAATATCATTGATATTGCCTGCTCCAAGCTGTATATACACAATCTTCTTTCCGGAATCTATCCCCCACTGTTTTCTTACAGCTTTCCTTGAAAGAAGTTCCTCTTTTTTTGAATGGATGACTGGATTTACATAGCATTCTTTGTCCATAAAACCATTTACATGACTGCCTATCTCACCAGGAATCACTATCTGTGAAAATGCATTTTCCCTATCATTTTGCAACTTTGCCTTTTCAATTTTTTTTTGCGCACGCTTAATCCAAATAGCCTTAAGGGTTTTTACCTCTTTGATGGAGCTGATAAGTCCTGTGTAAAGAGAAGCGCCATCATATATTAAAATATTGGGCCTGTGAACATTAATAATCATGTTCAATTGCTGTCTTAATAATTGATTCCATTGACGCGCTAATAATTCTTCAGGGAATGCTGATTTCGGAGGAAGGTGATAACCTATAAAACCCTCTTGTAAAATCAAATGCATAGCAGCACTTGTAGACAAAAATATAATCGTTACCTCTGGGACTTGCTCTTTAACTCTTTTGGCGATGGCCAACAGCCTTGTTAAATGACCTAATCCTGCTCCATTTGTAGGAAGAAATAATAAAGTGTTACCGTTTGCTTTATTAATTGAATAATTATTCTGTTCAAATAAACCGTTGCTTAACGCATTGAATCGACTCCTTTTATTCCTAACTCTTAATAATTTAAATAAAAATTTAAAAAATTCCAACGATCTTTTTCTCACAAGACCTTTCCCCTTACTCAATGTCAATCCACCAATTTATTTATCGATCAATTCATTGCTATTTTAAATAGAAATTGAACCGATTCTTTTTACTCTTAATTTTCAATATTTTTAAATAAAAGCTTAAACATATCCAATCGTTTTCTTATCACAAGTCCTTGCCCAATTTCAATTTACTAAGTTATTATAACCCGATTTATCCATATTTCCAAATAGAATAATAAATTTTTTAAATATTTATAAAAGGAATATATTTCTATTAAAACCTCTTAAACAAAACTATCCCGGAACAACAAAAAACATCAAGACCACTAGTCAAACAATGCGATCTTAATGTCCTTTATCTGTACTAAAAATCAATTAGTCCAATTCATCCATAATTGTCTGATAATCATTTTCCTTACTCAGCTTTGCAAATCGACTAATAACCGGATCATCAATTTCTCGATTCTCCATGTACAAATCCAATATCTGTGCAATGATTTTTATCGAATCGATGACCCCTAATTCATCAACATTTTTCAACTTCTTTAAATACCAATTTTTAAAATAAGCATTGAATCTTGTCTTTATATATTCCTCTAATATTTCATGCTTCTTATACGTTTGTAATCTCACCTTTTCCAAAGGCAAATACTTTTCAAAGAACCTTTTTGAAATACTATTAACTGTAGAACCTGATACTGCTGCATAATAAACATGAATGTCTAAATCAACGGCCTTCACTTTCTGAGCGTTCAACAACAACTCTTGGAAGAACAAGGTATCTTGTCCTACTGCTCCTTCAACCATTTTTAACGAGTGGTTCGCAATAAGCTCTCTTTTTAATATAAGAGCTTGAATACTCATGGCTTTGAAAACGGTCTTGACCAAATACTTCTCCATCTCACCCTTAATCACACTTGAACCATTATATGACATCGCTGTCCTATAATAATTCAACTGCATCACTTTTTCATCAAGCCTGAGAACATTTCCCACCACGAAATCATAATCACTATTTTTTATTTCCTCGTAAAGAACTCTATAGCCATCATTAATCGCTTCATTATCGGGATCAAGATAGGTTATATAAGGCGCCTTAGACAATTCAAACCCTTTATTTCGTGGTCTTGAAGCACTGCCGCTCCCACCATCATTATAGAAATAAGTCTTGACATTATTATACTGCCTAACAACATAGTTAATCACTTTAGGCGTGTAATCGTCCGTGGAGCCATCATCTACAATGATAATTTCCATGTCTTCAAACAAGCTGCTTCTTTTTAAGCTTTTAAAACATTTGTTTAATAAATGATCTCCATTGTTATAAGCAGGTATAATCACTGAAACTTGAGGTTCCTTATTGGCAATCACTTTGTTTTGTATTCGCTGATTATAGTCAAAATGATCAATACTATAGCCATTAGCTCTATGAATAGGTTGATCTAAATTCAAAAGCTCCTCTAATGAAAAGGATTGGCTCCAAAAAACAGTACACGCCTTATCTTTTATTTGATCAACATAGTCATGTTCTACACCAGAAATAATGTCTTCTCCACTGAGGTAAGCATCCTTCGTAATATAATCACAATCGGTGTATTTAAAAGCATTAATCATATTTTCTAAATAAAACTCACCATAAAATTTATCCTCGTCAAAAAAAGTAAGCATGTCATAATTTTTCTTACTTTGATCATCTAATTCATTTAGTGTTATCAACGTTTTATTTTGATAGGTTTGTCGATTGAATGCTTCTTGAATTTCTGGGGTCTTATCTTTAACTATGACAGCAACTTTTCTTTCAACTTTAGTAAAGGAAAAGTCGATGGTCTGCAAGATTTGCTCCAAGCGATGAAAGGTCGTTTCCTTAGACATCACTCGCCGAATACCAAGGATTTGATGTTGGTATTTTTCCTCTTCATTAAAGCCATTCAAGATTTCTGACACTTCATTCTTATCATTTACTATAAATACATTGGGAAACATATTGTTAATGCCCACGCTGTAGTTGGACAACAGGATATTACCTAGAGCCTGGGCTTCATAGACACGATTAGCAAACATTGTCTTGCTATACTTTACAGAATTCAAATTCATCGACCAATCAAATAATTTATGGAGCTTTTGCAGTTCGCTATGATCAAGTGCCGGTGAAATAAATTGTATATATTCCTGTGGAAAAAAATGCTGTGTTAATTTCATATCAAAGTTTCTATCGATGATCTTTAAATCGTGGCCTGCCTGAATAACCCCATCAAATAGTGTCCGCGTGTCTGCTTGACGCTCAGAATATTTTATATACCAAGAGCCAGCAAATAAAACATCTTGTCGTTTCTCGAATTTCCTAAAGCCAATAGGATTATGATAAACCGGATTTATGCCAAATTGAAGCACATTCACATTCTCATTATCGCAATCTATTTTATAATCTTTAACCTTAGATTCTTCAGTTGTGAAAATATAATCGCATCGGGCTGCTAATTCTACAAAATTATCATAATTAAACGGATCTTCCTTAGAATAAAAAATCGTCTTGATTCCCTTAGAGCGATAAAAATCAATGATATCGAACATGTCTTGTCTATGTTTTCTGTTACTAGGGTTTGCCAGACCCCTCCAGCTCATATCGAGACCCTTCCAGGTTGTCGCCAAAAAGAAAATATCTAGTTGATCAGCATACTCCTTATAATTGTTCTTCGTTATATAGATAAAATTTGCGGAATCCTTAAAAGAATTGTATAAAAATTCATCGGCTACGATACCAACATTTACATGATAATGATTGTAAAAGCGACTACCCTTACTTTCAGGCATCCTATCTAAGAGCGGTTTGATTTCATCGAAAAATTCCCTGTCATAATTTTCGTATAAGAAATTCAAGTACTCTTTTTTCTCTTCATCAGACCACTCAACTTCTACATCGATATCAACCAAGCTATTAAAATTCATTTCCCCTAATCGATTGCCGATTTCTTCATCCGACAATCCTTCATTTATTAAGTCAATATATTGAAATTCTTTTTTAATATCGTTTCTTAGCAATGTCTTTAATTGATTCAATTCTTTTAGACGTTTATCAATTAACCTAGTATCCAATGTATGTTCCCCTCCGGGTTATTTCCTTCGCCAATTCCAATATTTCAAAGTGATTTTTCCAAGTTTTGAGGTGCTCAATGCTGCGTATTTTTTAAATAGAAGTCGATAATTTCTAGTTAACTCTTCTTCCTTGATTAACGTACTTAAAAGATACTCTTCAACACTTAATTTTGCCTTTCTCGCTTTCACCCAGTACCGTCGCAAATTGGCTATTTCACCATCTTTTTCTGATAAAGCGTCGTTCGAAGACTCTATTTTCGAATGCAATTCATCAACATATTTTTCTAAATCTATATGTTTTTGATTAAGATTGCTTATTTCAATTTGCGATGTATGATTCGTATCGGTCGCTTTTTCAAGTTTCTTTGTCACTTCTTTTATTTCTTTCTCGTATCTCTCTATCATTTTATCTCTTGATTCTATTTCATTGATTAACTTTTTTTCAAGATGAAAGAACTCTTTTTCCAAACTGCCAACAAGTTGACTATTTAAAATAACTTCATCTGTATCATCGTTTCTTTTTTGAAGGATGACACCTACCCAATTTCCCATAAAATGAAAATCAGTTATAACCAACCCATTGACCTTTAAATTGATGACGTCCGTCAAATAATATATTTTCTTCTGATCGGCATAATTATTAACGCCAAAGGGAACTGTTACAACCAAATGACCGTCATCGTTTAATAAGGACATCGCCTTTTCCATAAAGCGCTCTGAGTCTGTAATATGCTCAATCACATTGCCCATGATAATACTCTCAAACACTTGTCCTTCAAAATTATAATCAATAAAATTTCCTGTTTTAAACTCAATATACTGTCTCGTATTAATTGATTCACTCTCTAACATACGATTGGCATAATCGATGGAATCTGGAGAAATATCCATCCCCAAGGCATGCTTTCCTTCACGCCCCAATAAAATAGACGCTATGCCCTGAGAACATCCCACATCCAGGATTTTTTCTCCTTTGGCTTGTTCGCAAATCCAATGAATTCTTTGCCGAGCCTCCCTGCCAAGTTCCTGACCCATTTCATCATAATATGCTTCAGTAATCCTATCTTTCTCCACTATACAAACTCTCCCAGATAATAATTGAATTTAAAGTCATTCACCAGCGCTATTACTTGAGCTTTCAAGCTGAAACAACATAGCCTCTATCCATTGTAACATCTCTGTACACATTAAAAAGATGCGCTTTTTCTTCTTCCCAATTGTAATTCCCACGTGCTCTTTCACAATTTCGCTGCATTTGAGCGTGAAGATCTGGGTTGTTTAATAAGGTATTGACCCCTTGAGCGATGGATTTAAAATCATGAGAATCTATGCAAACTCCTATGTTCTCGCCCTCAACTACTCCCTTAATTTCAGGAAAATCACAAGCAACAACAGGGACATTACACATCATATATTCAAATAATTTATTTGAAGAAGCAGAGTAATGATTAAAGCAAATATTTTGTAATACTTGAAAACCTAGATAAGCATTGCGTGTGTATTTTAGCAAATCATCCAATGGTACCTTTGGAATAAATCTTACCTTTTCCTCCAATTGCATATCCCTAACCATCTGTTCAAGCTGTGGTTTAATTCTTCCATCGCCAATAAAAACAAGCGTCCCTTCATCAAACAAAGGCGCTGCTTTCACCAATTCTTCCAAACCTCGACCCATTTGGACACCACCCTGGTATAACAAGATCTTTTCACCCTGTGGTAATCCTAATAGATTTCTCATATCAATCATTTCTGCATTGTTACTCTCTTGCTTAAAGGGATAGTTGTGGACAACATAAGGATAAAAGCCATAAAGGTCTTCATTGTATTGAGCTCTCGTAGCATTTTCAACAATCATCGAATCGATGCGCTTAATAAAGAACCCCTCAATTTTACCAACCATCTTGCTATCATAGCCTGTTCTGCTTGTCTGCACTTCATGGGAATCGTAGATCAATTTTTTCTTGCGAATTCTTAATTTAGCGCAAACCCATCCCTGTAGCAATGTATTCAAATCATTGGAATGATAAATATCATACTTTCTGCGATACGCTAACAGAATCATTCGAAGACAAATATTTCCTCGAACCCATACAACCCTTAATCTTGTTTTTGCCACCACTCCCAAAACAACGGTGATCGCTAACACAACAATCGGCTGCCAATAAACAAGCAGAGCCCAAACGAGTAAGGCAATCACTAAAAATAATTTATTCCTGAGGATCCCTTGAAAAAAATCCAAAAGCACAGGGTACCTTCTTACCCGATGAATGCGAAAAGAAGGATTTCGTTCTTCAAATTTTTGCAAATTACTATCCTGAGGATCATCAATACAGATTAAATCGACATTATAGTCGTCTGAAGATAATGCTGTGCATTCTCTTAAGACCCTTGCGTCATTGGTAAAGTGATTCCAAACAAACATGCACACATTTTTCTCCATCAAACTACTCCTTAAATCACTCGATTTATAGTTTCTAACTATCTAAACAGCCTCAATAACATCTATTAATCTCTGCCCATTATTTTCCCACAAAAAATGCTTTTTAATATAATTCAAGCCATTTTGACCCATTTCCCATCGAACATGATGGTGAGTATGAAGGTATAAAATATGATTGATAATATCTTGAACATCATAGGATTCTGAGCATAACCCTGCACGCGCTTCCTCTATAACCCTTTTAGAAAAGCCGGAAGCCATGGCTACTATAGGCACACCACATGCCATATAATCAATAACCTTCCCAGGTAAAACTGTTTCAAAAACTTGTTTATTATTGAGAGTCATAATGCCTACATCATATTGTGAAATCAAATCAAAGCATTGCTTTCTAGAAAGCGGATTAATAAAATCAACATTCTGTAGCTTCAGTGCTTCAATCTCACCCATTAACTTGTTTTTATTGACGCCATAGCCAATAATGTCCAATCTAAAGTTAAATTTGGCCAAGTTTTCAGCCAAATTCAGTAGCAAGCTAGAATCCTGTGCCAATCCGATGTTTCCTGCATAGATAACTTTAAAAGCGTTATTGTCTTTTTTGGAAGACCCCAATTCACATTCTCGAATACCATTAGGAATGAAGGCTATTTTCGTTGCATCGATCCCTGCATGATTCTCCATGTATTCAGTAAAACCTTGACTGTTAACGACAATTCTATCAGATTTCCTATACACAAATTTTTCAAAACCCTTGAACACAGCCAAAATAAGACGATGATTAAAGACGCCAACGCCCTTCAGAGACTCTGGCCATAAATCCCTTATATCTAAAACCATTTTTGTTCGATATCTATACTTGGCAATAAGACCAGCAAATGCGATAAATATCGGCGGTGACGTAACATATATAGCATGATAACGCCCCCTATGAAACAACACATAAAGGATCAATTTTAAAACAACTTCTAAATAATAATATAATCGATTAAACATACTCATTGAATAATGTTTACTTTTTACTTTTATACGTATGATATGATCCGTATTTTTTTCCTCATCATTGAAAGTTTCATCATCCCAAAATTCAGGGTTATTGTGATAAATATTTTTATTAGGATAAGACGGCTCAATTGTTAAAACAGTCGGTGTATAGCCTTTTGTCTTTAAAACATGAAAAATATTCTTAATCCTATTTCCTGCACTTCCAATTTCGGGATAGAAGTGCTGAGAAATAATCAATACCCTTTTCGACATAAAACCAGCCTCAACTTATGTTTTCTATTTTCCTTCGCGCTAACTCACTAATAATATCATATTTAATATCTCATTTCGACATAAAACCCATTGTTTCTTTATTTATTGGAGTCATTGGGCATGTAGCATGTATCGCATGAATGTTTATTTCTTGAATGTCCTGCACGACAATCTATAGCATAAGCTTACGAATTAAACGTTCATATAAAAAACGGCTCTCTTTTTAAAAATTAGCATTACACCCTAGCTACGTTAACCATAATGCTTTCACTAGTGGCAGAGCTTTGTAGTTTGTCGTTATTCATACAAAATGCTTTGACATAGTACTGACCCTTGCTTTCTAATCTGACCGTATAGTCTTTATCTGTCGTAGTATATTCGGTTGAAGCTACTTTATTATCATTATGGTAGAGATACCAAGCAATTTTATTGGATGCTGCATCCGTTTGAGCAGTAAACGTACACTCTGCACCTAAGGAACACTCCCCAATGATCGATTGCTGAATGCTTATATGAGGATAATTCAAAATATCTCGCACATGATCGTGGAATAGCTTTGGAAAATACTTCATCACATCATTGTGCCTACTATACTCACCTAAATCAAGTGTATACTTCATCTGTGCCTTGTCTAACTTCTTTATAAGAGGTTTGACATGATCTTTATAATGCGCCTCATATCTCCCTAAATGTATAAAAATATGAGGTTTATGTGGCGTCTCTTCAATCGTTGACGGGATAATAGCATTCAAGTATTTACGACTCCTTCTATCATTCCCACCTGCCATAAAAATGGCTGAGTCTTGACGACCCTTATCCTCTTTCAAAAGAAAGTTTCCCAATAAATATTGAGGGGATGCCACCACGATGTTGTCAAACCCATATTTAATACCATAATATAATGAAGCTGCTCCACCTTTACTAGACCCACCCGAAATAATATGCTTAATATCGTTTTCTTTAACAAGAGTGTTTATCAAAGCAATCACTGATCTTTCAATAGCAAACTCTCTATTTTCACAAAGATAATAACTAGCATAATCATCATCTCCAAATCTGTCTAAAATAAAAAGCTTATTACAATCAATACCACTAAGTGTCCGTATATAATTGTACATCGGCGGTTGACCTTTAGAAGGGAACGCCGAAAAAATAATCACGAGCCCATTCGTTTTTCGATATGATTTCTTAAATAAATAGGTAACATCCACCTCACCTTTAAAAATTTGTTCACTTTTATTCATGATCTTCCCCACCTTTATCGACTCCAACCAATGTTTCATTATCAATCGTGCTCTTATTGTCTTGAGATTATCACCTTTGCCCCTTTTGATCAAAATAAAAAGAGCCTTAAACGGCTCTTGGTAGAGTATTAAGTGACATGTCACTTATACAAAGCTTGATTGATGAATTCAATTGTTTCTTCTTTATCCAACGGATTATGCCCTCGCTCTTTATCATGGTAGAAAATAGTAGATACTTTATTTTTAAATGCTTCACCGTCTAATTTAGATAAACCTTGTATAAAGGGTACTAAATGATTACTAACATCATGCTGAGAAGCCAGGTTCTGTATATACACAATTTCTGGAACATAATGAGTTGATTCAAAAAATTTAATGGCATCAATTCTTTTAAGATCAAATTTGTGAAAATCATCATCACTCTCACCATAGACAGCTTGATAAAGATTATCGACATGTGTCTTATGATACTTTGCCACATTGGTCTGAGGGTTATTAACAACCGCCCTAGATCCAACGAATAATCCTGCTAAAAGTATGCTCATAAAACCACCGCATGAACTGCCATAAAACACTATATTATCAGTTTCGACCTGAAGATTTTTAGCCAACAAGCTAATGATTGACGATAATTCCTGAATATAATGACGATCACTTGTACCATAACCCCAACCAATATTAATATCACCTACATAAAGGGTTGGATCATTATAAAATATCGTCGATTCCTCAAAATCACTCGCCCATGTGTGCCTGTGAAAAATTGGCGGCTTATGCTTTTTAGGATCGTACGCTCCAGATCCGATGACGAGTAGCTTATCAGAATCATTTTTGATATTCACTATAAATTCATACTTTACCCCATTTAAATGGACAGTTAATGTTGACCTTCCTGGAACAAGTTCAACCGTCTTCAAATCTTCAAATGCACTATCTATATTTGTTAAAGTATCAACCATTTAATGACACTCCTTTTTCTGGATATGACTTAGATATAGCATATAAAGAGACGGGATGTAAACCTTCTTGCTAAGGAGAGTGCACGCGTCAACCATTTATCAAAAAACGATAATCGAATCTTTTTTAGTAATTGATTTTAATAAACCATGAAACACGAAAGAAAACCTACATTCATTTTTTTCTAGTTTTAGTACACGGATGTACCAGTTTAGTCAAAATTCCTTATAATAAATAACCTTCAGCAGTGCTCATACATCTGCTCCAGCAACCTACTTCGCTTTCCGCGGAAAGCGAACGTTCTGAAGCGGACATCCACTTGCTCAACGTGAATGAAATTCGTCTAAATTCGGCACGTCCATGTTTCAACACTAAAACTAGCCCATCCTGTATGTTGAAAAAAGAGTGATACTCCCAATATGTATTAACGAGTATCACTCTTTTCAAAGTCTAGGTTTTATCCCAGTCTCTTGTATATATGTTTCTACAAATGCTCACGACGTGCAAAGTCAACAAAACGAAATTTATCCGCGCGATGTCTGGACTCTGTAAACTGAAATAATTGAGCATTATCCAAGTAAACAAGGCTACGAATAACAACAACACTTGTTTCATTTGATAACGTCAAATAGCGTTTGTCTTCCTCAGAAGGCGACTCCACAGTTATCTGCTTTTTAGCAAAACTGATCTTCAAATGAAGCTCATTTTCCAAATAATCATAAATAGAATTCCTACATATATCCTCCGTTAATATCGGAACGCTATCCATCACTAAATAGTCCGTATCCAGTATGACCGTTTCTCCTCCTATCATGCGTGAGCGAATAACCTTCCATAGGTTTTGATTTTCCTTAAGATTCATCACTTGACGCATCTTTTGATCTGGTTTAATCACGACAAGCTGATTGACGACCGTTTGCCATTCTTCTTCTGAATGAGTGGCTAATTCATGAAAGCTTGTTAGTCCAGAAATCGGAAATTCAAATCGGCTGACATCCAGAACAACGGAACCCTTCCCTTGAATCTTTTGAATATAGCCATTGCGAGATAGGAGAGCGAGCGCTTTTCGAACCGTTTCCCTTGAAACCTGATAACGTTCGCACAGATCACTTTCAGGAGGCAGTAGTTCACCCGCCACAATAGTCTTTTCACGAATTTTCAACGCTAATTCGTTGTATATATTTAAAAACTTTTTTTCATGCATCCACTTCACATTCCTTAGGCAGACCTTTGCTTAGATCCAGGTTGTTGAACTCTTTGTATTTCTTTACCTGTTTCCATTTTATCATTGTAACCCCAAGTGTAAGCAATAACAAATCCAACGATTAAAGAAGCTACACTGGCAATAATGAATCCCCAAAAGCTCGCATCGATGCCTATTTTCGGATTAACAAACGACGGAAACCCTATCAATGAACCTGCAAAGCCCCACATATTAACATGCAGTAAACCGGTTATAAATCCACCGACAGCACTACCAATTAAACCAGAAATAAATACGCGACGATACCTTAAGTTGACACCATAAATAGCTGGCTCCGTCACACCACAAAAGGCTGAAATAGCAGAGCCAAATGATATTTCTTTTAAGCCTGTTTTCTTGGATTTAATCGCAACGGCCAACACTGCTGCTCCCTGAGCAATCATTGTTTGACAAATAATAGCATTTAAATAACTGTGCCCTGTCGTAGCAATATCATTGGCAACCAAAGGAACTACGCCCCAATGGAGACCGAAAATAACTAAAATTTGATAGAGACCACCTATAAGAAGTCCTGAAACCCATCCACTCGTTTGTAAAGACCACGCAATACCAGAAGCCAATCCATCGGCGAGCCATGTAATGACCGGACCTGTTATTAATAACGTTATCGTACTGACAACAAGAATAACAATTAATGGTGTAAAAATCAGCTGTAGATATGTGGGCAACCAACTTTTAACCCATTTAGTTAATTTTGCTGCCATCCACGCCGCTAAAATCATAGGAAAAATGGTGTACGTATAAGTAACAAACGGGAAATGTAGAGAACCAATGGACATGATATCTGAACCCTTACCGGCTGCCGTCAGAATAGTTGGATAGGCGATAACTCCGCCTATAACAGCCGTCACAATTGGATCAGCACCCAACCGTCTTCCTGCAGTAAATCCAATGATAATGGGCAAGAATAAAAAGGCAGAATCTCCCATTGCATTAAGCAACATATACAGGTTCCCACTAGTAGACATCCAATGAAACCCAGTAAACATCGCCAGCAGACCTTTTAAAATACCTCCTGCAGCCAAAACACCAACTACTGGGGAAACAGCTCCCGTTATAACCCCTATCAATTCACTTAATGGATTCCCTCTTTTTCTACCTTGATTCTCATCCACTGTGCCCTCTTCAGAATCCTGAGCAAATGCACTGCCCAGTTCATCAATGACCGCATCATATACATCCTTCACACCATTTCCAATGATAACCTGATATTGTCCGCCTGATTTCATGACATCAATAACACCATCTAATTTTTGAACCTTCTCTGTTTCAGCCAGACCTTCATCCTTCAGATAAAAACGCAAACGCGTAAAACAATGTATGACGCTATCTACATTCTCCTGACCTCCAACATGGGCAATGATACCCTTGGCTAATGGTTCATAATTTTTCTGTTTAACCATTTTTGAACCCCCTTACTTTATAATAGATTGAATGATTAATTTGTCTCTAACTTCCCAATAACCTGCCCTAACGTACTCTCTCCTTTAGTCACATTCACTGCCTTTAAGTTTTCTTGGGCATTTGTAACAACCACTATCACCGTAGTTTTTTTACCTGCTGCTTCAATAGCGGCACTATCCATCGTTCCAATTCTGCTTCCACCTTGTAAAATATCTCCCTGCTTGACTTCTAGAATAAAGGGAGCCTCCTTAAGCTCCACAGTATCAATACCAAGATGGAGCAGCACATCAAGACCAGATGACACTTTTAATCCAATAGCATGTTTCGTATCAGCTATCATGGTCACTTCTCCTGTAACTGGACTGACTATACTCCCATCCTTTGGAATCACTCCGAATCCATCTCCCATTATTTTTTTAGAAAAAACAGGATCTTCAACATCTGCCAGATCAATAACTTCCCCGTTCACTGGCGCATACACTTGATTGTCTTGTTCAATTTCCTTTTTCTTTCCAAACATTTTAAACATGGTATTCACCCCTTCTTAGTTAAATAAAAATGCAATGGTTTCATAAGGCTGTAATAGCATTCTTTTTTCAAAAACCTGTCGATCACCGTTAGTAATGAGGACTTGGTATCTGAGATCTATATAGTTATCAGGCATGACAACTTCAGTTTCCTTCTTAAAAAAATTGTTAATGACAATTAAAATGTGATCTTCATAAGTCCTTAAATAAGCAAATACATCAGGATGATCAAGTAGAATGCTTTCATAACCCCCTATGGAAATCACCTTAAATGTTTTTCTAAGCTGAATGAGCTTCTGATAATAACGAAAGAGACTACCTTCATTTAATTCCCTTTCAACATTGATTTCATCATAATGTGTAGGACGAAGCCATGGTTTGGAATTGGAGAAACCAGCATATTTTTGATCGGACCAAAGCATGGGCATTCTGCTATTATCCCTAGCTTTTGACTGAACAATTTTAAAGGCTTCCGTTTCCGTTTTATGTTCATTTACTAAACGGTGATAAGCATTGATTGCTTCAACATCCTCATAATCACTCATGCTATGGTAGTCAGGATCAATCATGCCAATCTCTTCGCCCATGTAAATATAGGGTGTTCCTCTAAGCAAATGAATCGTTGTTGCTAGCATTTTGGCAGATTTTACTCGATAGTCCCCAGGATCACCAAAGCGATTAAGCGCCCGCGGTTGATCATGGTTATTCCAGAACAAGGCATTCCAGCTTTGTCCTTTTTCCATACCTTCCTGCCATTCATTTAATATGTGTTTTAGCTTCATAAAATCGAAAGGATTTTTCGTCCATTTTTCTCCATTATCATAATCGACTTTAAGATGATGAAAGCTGAAAACCATCGTCAACTCATCATTGCTTGGATTGGCATATTTAATACTGTTTTCAATGGTAGTCGATGACATTTCACCAACTGTTATAGCATCCGGTATATTCCCAAAGGTTTCTTGGTTGAGCTCCCGCAAATACTTATGAACGATTGGTTGATCCGTATATAAATATTTGCTGTCTATATGTGTGGGAGCATCAACTAATTCCTCATCTTTTCCTATGACATTAATGACATCAAAGCGGAAACCCTTAACCCCTTTATCCATCCAAAAGTTAACAATTGCATACAGCTCTTTTCTAACCTCAGGATTTCTCCAATTTAAATCCGCCTGACTCCCATCGTACAGATGCAAGTAATAGTGGTTTTTATCATCAAACCTCCCCCATGCCGATCCGCCAAATTTCGATTCCCAATTTGTCGGTGGACGACCGTCTGGATGAGCCTCTCTTAAAATATAATAATCCTGATATTTTTTATCCCCATTGAGAGCCTTTTGGAACCATTCATGTTCAACAGATGTATGGTTTAAAACCATATCCAACATGACCTCAATGCCCTTTTCCTTTAATTTCATTACTAATTCCTCAAAATCTTCCATCGTTCCAAGCTGTGGATCAATGTTTCGATAATCAGCTATATCATACCCATTGTCCTTTTGAGGCGAAACAAAAAAAGGATTGAACCAAACCATATCAACATTCAATTTCGCAATATAAGGGATTTTTTCAATAATTCCTCTAATATCCCCAACCCCATCATTGTTACTATCATAAAATGATTTGGGATACACCTGATAAATCACCTTATCCTTAAATCCCAACCTATCGACTTCCTTCATTTATGAACACCTCTATTAATCATCCAACTCTCATCACAAAATAATTATAGCGCTTTCATATAAATTTGTATAGTCATATTATATAATTTAATAAATTTGTCTATATAAATATTCAAAAGATCTTCCTTGATGTATAAGCGCTATCAACAAAATGACGATTTAAATGATGATGAGATGAAGGCGCACAGCATGTATAACGATCAAAAAATCTCCCCTAGCAGCTATTGAAATAAAGAAAAAAAGACCAGACCCTAAGGAAAATGTTCCTCAAAGACTCGTCATACTAATACTAAACAAATGAGATATGTCACACTTCCACTTGATCGTCGATGTGTTTGATAAACTTGGCAGGATTTCCTCCCACGACGACATTATCCGGTACATCTTTTGTCACAACCGCCCCTGAAGCGATAACAACATTATTGCCAATAGTAACTCCTGGATTGATAATAGCCCCTCCACCAACCCACACATTGTTGCCAATATTTACAGGCATGCCATACCCTGTACCCGCTTCTCTCTGAAATGGATGTATCGAATGGGTGGCAGTATAAATATGTACGCCCGGTCCAATAAGACAATTTTCTCCTATACGAATCTCACAAATATCTAGAAATACACAATCAAAATTTAAAAAAACATTTTCCTTAACATGTATATTGTAGCCATAGTCACAACGAAAGGGCGCCTCTACGTATATATTTTTTCCCGTAGAACCGAAGAGTTGTTCTTTTATTACATCCATTTTTTTATTATCATCTACGGACTCATTAAATAACCTCGTCAGCCTACGAGCTTCCGTTTTTTCTTTTATTAACTCTGGATCAAGTGGATTATAAAATTCACCATTCAACATTTTTTCTTTTTCAGATGTCATATGCTAATTCTCCTTAGGCTGTTTTATATAAGAACGATCCAAATTTTTTAATTTAATCCTGCGCTTCACCACCCTTGCCAGATGATCGTGTTTGCTCGTTAACGCCTCTAACCCAGCGTTCACCGTCATGATAAAGGATAAGGACTGATATAAATCGGTAATCAATTGTTCGTTCTCTATTGGCACTATCTAGTCATGTATACCTTCAAATCTTAACACAATCACTGAAGAGTAGACTATTTAGTTGCTGTGTCAGGTTGTTAAATGGATAAATTTATTAGCGGTAAATATGGGTTTATGACATTAGTATTTTCAATGGTGATAAAGCAAAGTGTTGAACCTTCACCGAAGTACGATGTTTGTTATAATATAGTAGGATCCAAGAATGAAAATCATGAATCAAATTCTAATACAAGCCATATCCATACCTTCAAACAGTAATAGTCTAAACATAATTCCTTAGACGCACGATCATTTTTAGGAAAATGATGCTATGATATAAATTTAATACTAACTATGAGAGGTGTTTAAAATAGACTTTAAAATACGTAAAATGCAGCCTGAAGATACGAAGCACGTTCAAGATGTTGCCAAAAAAAGTTGGAACTCTACATATAAAGACATCATTCCTTTAGAGATACAAGAAAATTTCTTAAAAACGGCTTATAATGGTAACATGATGGCAAAGCGTTTAGAACAATCCTATCTTTTTATTGCAGAAGTAAAAGGAAAAATAGTTGGTTTTGCTAACTTTTCATCAGTAAAAGAAGAAGGACAGATTGACTTACTTGCTATTTATCTCTATGCGGAATATCAAGGACAAGGAATAGGATCGGCCTTACTAAATGAGGGGATTAAAAAGGTAGACAATGCAAAAGAAATTCGCGTAAACGTGGAAAAAGATAATCATATTGGAATGGATTTTTATAAAACAAAAGGATTTGAAATTATGAATGAATTTGACGAAGATTTTAATGGGCATAGTCTAAAAACAATCCAAATGGTATTAAAAGTATAGTGAGATATTACTGTGGAAATAGCTGCTGCGATAGAATGGCATAAAATATGAGAAAAAAAGAAAATAACTATAAAAATAACCAAACAAACCAGAAATCATAAACCAAGATTTCTGGTTTGTTATTTTTTAATTCCAATCTACATTATGTCGGTGTTAAATGCTTTTTAATCAGATTAATTTTATCGGTAATGCCTTTAGTCCGCGAATCACAAGACCTGGACGCCACTGCAATGCACTAGGTTCAACAGCGAGCTGCAGATTAGGATAGTGCTCTAATAAAGCGAGAATAGCCACCCGCCCCTCTAGCCGAGCCAGTGGTGCCCCTAAGCAATGATGGATGCCTTTCCCAAACGCTATATGTTTATTATATTCTCTTGTAATATCAAAGGTTTCTGGGTCTTGAAAATGCTCTGGATCATGGTTAGCGGCAGCCAATGGGATTAATATCATCTCTCCTTTGGAGATATCTTGACCGTGAAAGGTTATGTTTTCAATAGCCCATCGTCTCGATGGTACCTCTATCGGTCCATCATAGCGAAGCATTTCTTCAATAGTTGAGTTAATCAGTGTGCGATCTTTATTGAGTTTGTCTAACTCCTCAGGATGCTGTAATAAAGCAAGGGCACCATTACCAATCAAATTGACCGTTGTCTCGTGACCGGCAAGGATTAATAAAAAGATCATGGAGCGAATTTCTTCTTTACTCAATTTCCCTCCCTGTTCTTGAGCTTCAATGAAGCTGCTGATTAAATCATCCTCCAGATGTTGCTGTCTATAACCAATCCAGTCATCTATATAATTGTAAAATTCCTGGATTAAAGATAGATTGTCTTGAATTTGTTCGGGGTGATGGACAGATTCTGAAATAACAGTGGACCACTTATGAAATTTATCACGATCCTCGGATGGGAGCCCTAACATGTGGCAAATGACGGCAGTGGGAAGGGGGAAAGCGAACGTTTCAATGAGATCAACGGTTTCCTGTCCTTTTAGTTGATCCAATAAATCATTTGTAAGGGCTTCAATGGTAGGTTGTAAATTGGCAACCATGCGTGGAGTGAAGGCTTTTTGCGCTAAACTACGTAAGCGATGGTGGTCGGGTAAATCAACTTTCAGCATATTTTTTAGGAAAAGTGAGGTTAGATGGGAGATCTTTGCTTTTTGTGCCATCTCTTCATTATTCTCTTCAGTTGTGAATTTAGTGACATCGTTAACAAAACGCTCTTCTTTTAAAGCATCTACCGCCATGTCATAGTTAAAAATCATCCAGGCAGATTCTCCATTGGGCATCGTCGTGTGTTCAATAGGACTGCGTTCTCTGAAGTGTTGAAAAGTGGGGTAAGGATTCTGGACAAATGAGTCGGACCACATAATCTGAGAAAGACTTTCATTTTTTTCTACCATAACTTTGCTCCTCTGTCATGTCATTTATTTTTAATGATATAACCTTGCTATCCTTAATTATTCCAAACCACTCATGGACACTACTAGACTAGCTGTTTAATTATACTATAAATAAGTCTTAAAATACTAACTATATAGAATAGTTTACGCTTCATATCCTGTTCCTAAATCAATGAATAGTTTATCTTACTATTCATTCACTTTATAAAAGCTAATTTAGATAAAGAAATAATTCAAAGAAAAATCAATAACTACTTTAAAAAATAGTTACCAAATTCCCGTGTTATTTATAATGGAAATCTCTTCTTCTCCCCTTTATACTCAATCACGAATCATAATAGGTGTCCAAAACGCCCACTACTATTTAATTGTTTAATTTCAGGAGTAAGTACGCCTATTCCTGATGCAGCTAGTATAACTTCCTGAGAATTGTCAATCCCAAGCTTCTTTTCCAATGATTCTTCTCTTAAAGCTGCAGTGAAAAAACAGCCAAGATCCATGGCTGATGAAACAAGGTACAATGTTTGGCTTAAATGTCCTAAATCCATCAATATAACCCTATATGATTTCGGGGTCGGATATTTCCACATCACACGTTCTAATACAGATGAATAAAAAAATACAACGCTAGGTAAACCCGTATGAGGTTGTTCACCACAAAAGTGGATGACTTCTTCACGTATAGTTTCCGATTCCTCTAGTAATTTTAGACAATGATGTTTAACTGAATAATAATAATATCCAGGTGGAAGACTCTCCACGTTTAATATTGCCAAATAAACTTCAATGGAATGTCTAGAACCACCTGATGGACTCGTTTTAATTAAAGCAGTCCCTATTCCACGTGGAAGCCAGCAAGCTTGTGCTCCCCATACAAAATACAAAATTTCGCTCAAATCTTCTAGACTAATAAAATTATCCATATTATAACTTCGTATTGTTTGGCGATTAAGAAGAACTTCTGCAAATGGCTTTTTTATATTTAGACTAGGTCGAGGCAGTGAGAAGGTTTTAATGATTGATTGATTCTCTTTATAAATGTTTGGTGTGTTTTCTTTGTTGTATTTCTCACTCAATCTACTAAAATCCTCCTTCACCGGTAGAAATGTGTCATTCTCCATCGGTTTCTTTTTCCTCCAACAAGGATGTAAAAACGCTATCACCAATTACCGTAACTCTAGCTTCACGAGAAAACTTAATTAATTTTTGAATAATAGTAGGAACCGAAGTGAGTTCGTTTATGTTCACATTATCGTTATTAAGAATCTTACCAAATATATTATATAGCCTTCCGTTATCTTCTACGTAATGGGAATTCATAGTTTTAACAATAATACCTGATTGGTAGGCATGTTTTTTGACAAAAGTATTAATATCATTTGGATTGTTACTAATTATTGTACTAGGCATTAAAAACCCAACTTGATTTGCCAGCCTCATTTGTTTTATTTTATCAATTTTTTTATTGAGTGGGGATGGTTTATCCACGTGCAATCTAATTGATTTATCAAGGATTCTGAGAAGTATTTCCACTCTTTATCAGCATATTTATTAGTAATCACATTGTTAGAAATATTGTCGAATGCATCAAAGTCATAAAACCTCCGGAACCATGCTAATTTTATTTGTTTAATATTTAACCTATTGAACCCAGTACCTTCTATATAGGTTTCTAATTCTCCATCTTCCATTTGATGATGGAGGAACAAATTTTTAGGAAGATCATCGATGTTGATACGAATATAATTAATATTTTTTTCGGCAAGTTCTAAGCCCATGATATCAGCCTCTTAATCATGGATTCGAGTAAGTATCAAAAAAACAGGTCCGTCATTTGGGAAAAAATCATTTCCATATATCTTCGAAAATTCCTGTCTATAATCCATTCCTCCTCCTAACTTAGTAAGATTTATAAATCCTGAGTTATTTGTTATTAGGAACGGTTCTATTAATTTCAAGGTTAACTCCTCCAATAGTGAAAATAGTGCTGAATAAACAGCACTATTTTCACAAGTAATTAGTTATTTTTATCAAATAACATATTGTGGGGTCCCCTTATGGTGGAGTGAAGGAGCAGGGAGCTGGAATCTATGCTCAAAGTATAGTAGGGTATGGATTTATTGCTTTATCTTTTGATCCATCATTTAATGGATACAGTGGCGGGGAGCCTCGTCACATTTCTTCACCGGACATATTTGTTGAAGATTTTAGTGCTGCCGTCGATTATATGGGAACGCGTCCATTCGTTGATCGAGAAAAAATAGGTGTTATCGGTATTTGTGGGAGTGGTAGCTTTGCGATTAGTGCCGCACAAGTTGACCATCGTATTAAAGCAGTTGCTACTGCAAGCATGTATGATATTTCTCGTAATATTTCTAAGGGATTTAAAGATGCTATGACAGATGAAGAACGTCGTGCGTTTCTTGATCAAATAGTAGAACAACGGTATAAAGATTTTGAAAATGAAGCGCCTTTATTGACCGATCGTGGCGCAGCCATTGGATTTGATGAAAATACTGATCCTATTTGGCATGAATTTGGTGAATTTTATTCTACACCACGTGGCTATCATCATAACGCCATCACACAATTTTCTTTGACGAGCAATATGTCATTTATGAATTTTTCGCTACTGACCAATATTAAAACAATTTCGCCTCGACCCATTTTGTTCGTCATTGGTGAAAGAGCGCATTCTCGTTACTTTAGTGAAGATGCTTATGAAGCGGCCAATGAACCCAAAGAGTTATATAGTGTTCCAAATGCTGAACACATAGACCTGTATGATAGAATGGATTTGATCCCTTTTAAGAAATTGTCAAGCTTTTTCAAAGAGAACCTAGCTTGAATTTATTAGAAGGGATAGCAATGCTAGTGAATGTATTGTAGAATCAATAATTAATCTTCGTAGTGGGTGAGATTATGAAAATAAAAGAAGTAGCTGAGAAGTATGATGTTTCTGCAGATACACTACGCTATTGGGAACGCATAGGTGCTATTCCTCCTGCCAACAGGGATTCTGCTGGTTACAGGGACTATGATAAGGAAGATCAAGATTGGATTTACTTTACAAAATGCATGAGAGATGTTGGTGTTTCCATTGAGCGAATTATTGAGTACATCAACCTTTTTAAACAAGGGGATCATACCATCCCTTATCGAAAGGAATTATTGAGTGATCAAAGAGATGAATTAGGAAAAAAACTCGCTATACTTCAAAAAACCTATGACACCTTAGATAAAAAAATCAACAACTATGAAGAAACGATGTTATCTTATGAAGGAAAGCTACGATTGCGTGAAGATGAGGAACAATAATAGGTATGTATCATAGCATACCTATTTTTCTTCTTATCGTGATCATGGTAGTTGGACAAATAATCGTTCAAAATACTGCACCCTAGCAACGTAGAAATAAAGGACTACAGCGTGTGCTTTTGTGGGGGGACGGGATCGTTCTTGACATAGAGCGTGAAGAAAGCAGATGTCTGATTACAACACATGAATGAAAGTAGGTTTTTTTTTGACTAAACGAAATGGTGTATTGATTTTTATATTGACCGTAGGCGTTTTTGGCATTCTCAATACTGAGATGGGGGTTATTGGTCTATTGCCTGCCATTGCTGATCATTTTCATGTCAGCATAGCAAAAGCAGGATTGCTCGTGAGTCTTTTCGCTCTTACTGTTGCTATATCTGGACCAACGCTACCGTTAGTGCTTTCGGGGATCAATCGAAAGAAGCTCATGCTACTCGTATTAGGGATGTTTTTTTTGGGTAACATTGTATCGATATTTACAACGGATTTTTCTATACTATTAATTGTCCGTATTGTTTTAGGCTTCTTTCACCCCATTTATATTTCTTTGGCTATCACGGTGGCGGCATCTTCAGTCAGAAAGGAAGACGTTCCAAAAACTGTTTCTAAAATATTTATAGGTGTATCTGCGGGTATGGTAGCTGGTATACCGATCGCTAGTTTTATCAATAATGTGCTTTCCTATGAAATGGCGATGGTCTTCTTTGCTGTTGTGACGATTATTGTGCTCATTGCTACAGTGTTTTTAATACCTTCTATGCCTGTCAAAGAAAGGCTTTCATATGGCACGCAGCTTTCTGTATTAAAAAAACCGACCATCTGGTTGTCCATCATAACTGTCATTTTATTAAACTCAGCCATATTTGGAGTCTATAGTTATTTCGCTGAATATACGAAAACCGTCACCCATATGTCTCCGAATATCATCAGTTTAACCTTATTTATCTTCGGAGGAGCCAGTATTATCGGAAATATTGTTACAGGGAAAATGCTGGCCCATAGTGCGGTGAAAACTGTCGTGCTTTTTCCTTTATTAGCAGGTGTTGTGTACGTTATTTTATTCTTCACAGGACAGTTCGCCATACCGATGGCAATTATTACGTTGTTTTGGGGAACATTAGCTGGGGGTCTCATAGCGAATATTAATCAATATTTGATTTCTACTTCCGCACCTGAAGCGCCTGATTTTGCTAATGGAATCTTTGTATCATCCTCTAATATAGGGACAACCGTTGGGTCATTTATAGGTGGGATATTTATTTCACAATTGGGGACACACTATGTCATATTAGTGGGAATCCTGTCAGTGGTACTCGGCTTGATTGTTATTTTTATTAGAAATGCTACGGTTGTTCCCCAACAACAACTGAAAAGAAGCAGTAGCTGATGATAAGAATACTTTAATAAGGAAGATTCTTACTGTTCAAGTTGGTTGATAGGTTAATAATAAAAAATAAATGTTATTATGGGTGATGAAAATGGTAAAATATGAAGAGATAAAAGGTGGTGTTATTTTCCCATTGAGAGAAAAAAATGAAGGTTTTGTTCTTGATGGTTTTTACTTACTTTAAATATGCATTAATTTCATAAAACAGGTGGATAATAAGGATGAGAGAAAAACTGAATAGCGTGTTATGTTCTTTTCTTTCGGATTTTTCAAATACATCCATCATCTATATCTTTACTTTAATTATAGGAACCGGTCATCATGTTATCTTCTTAGCGTTGCTGTGGATGGTCTATGATGGTGGTAGCTTTATGTCACATGCGTTAATGGGGACGCTAGTCGATCAAGTGAATAATAAATATCTCATGCTTTTTTCCGAGTTATCGAGATTAATTATCCTAGGCATACTATGTCTGAGCTTAGTTATTGCGCACGAACAGGTCGTTTACTTTATTGTTGGCGCAGGTATTCTTGGATTGGTTGAACCGTTGTTTCATCCTGCTGCCATGGGCGTGATGTATCAGCTGTTTAAAAAGGATGAGTGGATGAAGCTCAATTCTATGTTGGAACTATCGGATCAGAGCACGTCCATTATCGGACCGTTGTTAGGTGGGTTTTTGGTGATAGCCCTAGGTCCATCTTATGCTTTACTATTTGTTATGTTTGTGCTTGCTTTGTCCATTGTTTCGGTTCTCTCTCTTCCATTTAAAAAACAAGAAACAAGCATTAAAAAGGATGGGCAATGGTATTCAGGCTTAGTAGAGGGTTATCGCTATGTCAAAAAACATCGCAAAGTGTTCCTAACCAGTTTCACAGTACTGGGGTTAAATATTTCCCTTGGGATGGTAACACCTTATACGTTGCCACTTATCACCCATTTATTTAAAGGAGGGGAAGAAAAATACCTCATCATCACGTCTGTGGAATCTATCGGGGTTTTAATGGGGGCTTTATTTTTATTTAAAAGTAAGCGTGTGCAGGTACACAATCAATTAGCCTCTATGCTTCGGTCGGCTTTTCTAATGGGCGTAGTTATCATACTGATTGCTCTTTCTAAGTTGTACATCTTATTCATTCTCCTGTACATGGCTCTGGGTGTCTTTACATCCAAATATAATATAGAAAATGCTTTTATTTATCAGAGCATTTCTAATGAAGCTTATGTTGGAAGGGTTTTTGCATTTAAGGGGCTTGTAGCCGTTGCGGGATTTATCATAGGAACAGGTATTGGTAGTCTAACGATCAATCGTCTTTCATTGGAATCTATTTTTCTACTTTCCGGCGTTATTGCTGTTATCTTTGTGTTCTGTTCTATGTATTATGCTAAAAGAAATGGGGAGTTTGTATGGCATTTAAGGAAGCAGAACCATTAGAAGAATGAGAAAAATTGAGGTGAAGCTGTACAATGAGTAAACAAAGTCATCAGATATACATATAAAAATTTTGTGCTATTATTGTGGTAAGAATAGATAAGAAAAAGTAACGTATCGTAATAAAGACCGCACATGTTGATAGCATGTGTGGTCTTTAATGATCATTTACTTCTTGTTTTAACTCTTTTTATGCACTCATCATAACATAATGTGTCCACAAGCACTCCCCACTATCAAAAACTCTGGATAAATTAGGCTGTTTTCACTTGATCATGCTCTAAAGGCTCTACCTTTATTAACTTAGCTCTGACTAGAATCCGTTTATTCGTTTGCGTCGCTTTATCACATGTAATCAGCGTTAGCTGTTTCTCTTTTGTATTCTGAATGACACCTGATTCCTTTTTATCGATGATTTTTTTTAAAACCACCTGATAAATATATTTACTTTTTTTATTAGTTATATCCACTTCTGCATGCGGTTGAATGTTAACCAATGGACTGAATAACACATTGGGTTGCTTCATATGATGGCCCGCTAACGGATAATTTCCCTCTCCCATTTGCTGATCAGCGCGCATCGTTGTCGCGCCTACGAGCAGATTCTGATTCGTTGTCCCTTTTAAAATAGGAAGATTGATATGCACACTTTTAATGGTGATCTGTCCAATGACCGCTTTCTTGTCAAAGGCAACACTCCCCTTCAGCGTGTCCCACATCGATGGTGCTGTAATCGCATTAAAATCAAACGTCGCTCCACGCTCATTATTTGTTGCTAATTGTTTAGAAGTGAAGTCCAAGGCATTATGATGGACACTCATATAACGAATGATTTGTGTTTTGATATAAGGCGTACAAATGAGTAAAATTCCTAAAACTACAATGACCACAAACACCCATGTTTTTCGCATGATTCCTCTCTCCAGTCTTCATGTTCTTTATGAAAGAAGCACCTGACCATGTCAGTATAACACGATCAGGTGCAACAAAGGTATTCTAGTGTTCTCCCTTTCTTCTTCTCGTCAGCGTGAAACCGCTTAATTCGATAGAGGAAAGTAACCGTATGATCATCCATATCGGTCACAGAAATCCCGTCCACTGTTAAACTGCCCGCCGTTTGACTCATTCATTTTTAAGTCTCCTCACTGTTCACAAAAGGATATTTTTCATGAAAAAACTTAACAGGTACTTTGCCTTTTACTATCCAATATCCTTTGGATTTTAATTCCTCGTTAAGCTCTTGAATCTTTATTTGCGCAGTACGCTTGCTCTTATAACCTAGTATCCTTTGTGCATCTTCAGCATCGTAATAGAGTTTCACGTCTTGTCTTCACCCTCCTATCGATGTCTAGGATAGCCATGGCGTGTTTAACATGCTCTTCCGCAGTTCTGGTATTGCGATGTTTTGTCAAAATATCGGATAGATAAGTGCCTGATACTCCTAGCATTTTAGCTGGATTTTGGTGTTTCCTTTCTCGTTTAAAAAGCTCTGATCGAATACCGGTGATGATGTCATCCGTAATCATGCTGTCCCCCCATGGCCATCTCCCACTTCTTTGAGAAGTAAAATTTTTAAATAACGACAATATCCGGATATGTTATGCTCTACATCGTCAATTCTAGTGCGAAAAGAATGATGTCTAATAAAAAATCCATTCAAAATATGGTGGGGTGTTTTAAAATACATTGCAATTTCTGGATAAAAATAGCCGTTCAACTGATAATCAGCTCGATAATGAATGGTTCGAACTAATTGATCAATATCATAGGACTCTAATAATTTTTTCTTGTTTAAATGTCCCATTCTTATAACCAATTCATAAGCAGCAACCATTAGTTCTAAAAATGTTGGATATGTGGTTTTTCGATTCATAATAAACTCTAAACGAGGAAACACATTTTTTAGCCCAAACTCAAAATAGTGATCTTCAGGCTTATATTTCGTTAATTCATTTGTACAATAACTTAACCAATGATCTTGATGTTTCCAATAATCGTTTTTTAGAAAGTAATCAAATGCTTTTTCTACAGTATTTAACCATTGTTCATTATGATCTAGTCCATATAATCTCATTAATGCAAAAGTAGCTTCGCCATCATAATAAATAATACGGAATTTCTCTTTAATTTGTAAATCTGGATAGTTTAAAATGTGTACAAACGATCCATCTTCTTGTTGCATCTTTTTAATACCACGAGCTAATGCTTGAGCAAGCTCAAGATACCGTTCATCCTTTAAGACTTCCGTATACTTCGAAAAAGCTAAAATGGCCGCAGCATTAGCTCCCAACTTAATTTCTTTATTGTTTTGATAGTCAATGACATAAGCATAGGTATCTTCATTTGAGGGTGTATAAACAGTTATGGCCGTACTCTTTAAGTAATTTAAAGCGCTCTCGATCGGGACGATTAACTGCTTATTCTGAGTTAATTCATATGCTTCTAACATTGAATATACTGAGCTGGCATGTCTTAAAATGTTATACCATCTAATAGGCTTATCAAAACAAGAAAAATACCCATAATTAAACATCCCGTTTTCTTTTAGCATTTGATTCAAATATTGCGATGCATAATCAATAATATCTAGAGTCTTTTCTTGATTTAAATGCACATCTCTTCGACCATTGTCATAGTAAGATGATTTCAGTGCATAACATTGATCACCATAAAAATATCCTTTTGTCTGAAAAAGAATAATGTGTTTTATTTGATTAAAATTAACAGGGTAGTTTAATCCACGATGTTTTTTTACATAGTTATTTACATTTGCTTCATCTAAATACGCTTTTTGAAAATTTTGATCATGCTTAATAATCGCATTAGCATTAATCTCTTGTTCCAAAAAGGCTAAATTAAATTCACTATCAAATGATATGCCATACCGCACATAATTTTTCTTTGTTTTATTTATATATCGGATAAATTTTGAGATAGATAGCTGTTTTTGATTCGTAACTATATCAGCTTTTACATAATTAGGGGAAGAGTCATGATTCATTACATATTTTAGTGCTTTATCTTGTGCATTTTTCCAACTGGTCTTAAAATAATTACCTACCCCTACAAAAACTTTAGCTCGATTTGTTTTCCAACCTAGGGTAATAAATATAATTGTTTTTTCTGTATCGTTGTTACCAATGATAGAGGATGAGAATTGATTCTTTAGAGACGATAACTTAACTTTTAATGATTTGATTTGCCGGCTTGACGTTGATGTACCTTGCATGTTAATCACTCCAAAAAGTTTAAAAATGGAAGGATACCCTACCCATTGAGGGTATCCTTTAAAAATTAATCTTTCTGTTTTTTTCTACGGAACAGTACAGCAATAGTACCAAGAATCATCCCTATACCTATTTTTTGTAAGGCACCTGAGGACACATCCCCAGTTACTGGCAATGCTACCTGTTCAGTATTACTTGAGTGATTTCCATTAGTACTGTTATTATCTGAATGACTGTGATCATTATCTGCGTCGGCGTCTGCGTCTGCATCGGCGTCTGCGTCGGCATCTGCATCGGCATCAGCATCCGCGTCCGCATCAGCATCAGCATCAGCGTCGGCATCTGCGTCAGCGTCGGCATCTGCATCAGCGTCAGCGTCGGCATCAGCATCCGCATCGGCGTCAGCGTCGGCATCTGCATCCGCATCGGCATCAGCGTCGGCATCTGCATCGGCGTCAGCATCGGCATCAGCGTCGGCATCTGCATCAGCGTCGGCATCGGCATCAGCGTCAGCGTCGGCATCCGCATCCGCGTCAGCATCGGCATCTGCATCAGCGTCAGCGTCGGCATCCGCATCAGCGTCGGCATCAGCGTCGGCATCCGCATCTGCATCCGCATCCGCATCTGCATCCGCATCAGCGTCAGCGTCAGCATCCGCATCAGCATCGGCATCTGCATCCGCATCGGCATCAGCGTCAGCGTCGGCATCCGCATCGGCATCCGCATCCGCATCGGCATCCGCATCAGCATCCGCATCAGCATCGGCATCAGCATCCGCATCGGCGTCAGCATCCGCATCAGCATCCGCATCAGCGTCGGCATCGGCATCAGCGTCAGCATCTGCATCGGCGTCAGCATCCGCATCAGCGTCGGCATCGGCATCAGCGTCAGCATCTGCATCAGCATCCGCATCTGCATCCGCATCTGCATCGGCGTCAGCATCCGCATCAGCGTCAGCGTCAGCATCTGCATCTGCATCGGCGTCAGCATCCGCATCGGCGTCAGCATCCGCATCAGCGTCAGCATCTGCATCAGCGTCAGCATCTGCATCAGCGTCAGCATCTGCATCTGCATCAGCGTCCGCGTCAGCATCCGCATCAGCGTCAGCATCCGCATCTGCATCTGCATCAGCGTCGGCATCTGCATCCGCATCCGCATCAGCGTCGGCATCTGCATCCGCATCCGCATCAGCGTCGGCATCTGCATCCGCATCAGCATCAGCGTCGGCGTCAGCATCCGATTCATCTTCGAATTGAAGTGTTGCTTGATCTCCCTCGTTACTTATAACACTTAGGTCAGCCGTTGGATCATTAATTGCACCAGCGGTCACAGTAGTTTGTGGAACTTGGGGATCAGAAATTTCGGCTTTTAGATTAAAATCTGACTCGCCTAGTAAATTGGCATCTAGTGCTTGCGTCAATACATCGCTTGATCCGTCTGCTATTTGGTTAACTAGATCAAATATTGGATCAGCAGCATCTTGTAAAGCTTCTACAGCTTGTGCGACTCCTGGAACAATCCCATTATACTGTACTTCGTCTACTGCTTGTTCCAATGGATCAAAAAGACCTGCAAACGCTGCACGAGTATATTCTCCTAACCCTTGTGTAAAATCAACTGTAATCGTATCCCCATCATCAGAAATGATACCTGGAACTGTCACTTCATAAGAACCCAAATCCTCAGCATTGCGAATGGTATCAAAGGCGGTGTTTAGTGGATCAAAATCAATCCCTAATATACTCCCAATTCCTGGTATGGCTGTTAGTGTTTTAAGAGCTGTACCAAAAGTATTAACCAATGTTCCGATACCCGGAATATCGCCAGGTGTGATAGCCGTTAATTGGGCATTGATAGTCACACTTGGATTGCCTGCAAATTTTCCTTTGCTGTCCGACGGCAATGAAAAAACAACAATTTTAGGATCAGCCAATGCTACATTAGCAACGCCTGTACCAGAGAGTGTCAAATCTAAATCATAATTTCCATTTGCATTTTTAACTAGGGGACTTGTACCATTAGACGTTAACGTTGTATTTTGAAGAATGCTAATGTCAGCTAGACCTTTCTTCGCTAAAATATTTACCGAATGGGGACTAGTCAACGAACTATGAACGCCTGTATTAATCGTAGCTGCAAATGTTGGATGTGCAAGTGGATATGCTACAACTGAAACAGAAGTCACGGCAACAGCCAAAAGTTTAGTAGAATTATAAATTTTTTTCGGGTTTGCTTTCTTATACATTAACTTTTTGTAATCAGGCTTTTTAGCGCCCATAGAAACCACTCCTTTATAATATTTTTCTAAAAAACTTTATCAAATGTACTATCGATTAAATATCTACCTCCTAAAGATATCTGTTTATATCGAATAGGGAGATCTTATAAAATATTTTGTCTTTTTTCAACCGACCTATGAGAAATATTAGGCATATAATCTACTTTTTTATGATTATTTATCATAAAAGGAAGTTTATTTAAAACTTTTGTTTGATTTTACTATAGATTTAGTTAAGCAGAGAGATAGTATGGATAGTGCTCAATTAGAACATATTAAAAATCAATTTATTTATGTAGTTTCTCAAAGAGAGCAAGAAAATTTTTCTTAAAAAATGTATATAATTGTCATAAAACCAATTATTAAATAATAATATAAATTAATTCCATTTTAAAAAATTTTGGAGCAGGTGTTTCATAGATTATGTCATCCGTAATCAGGCTGTCCCCATGGTCATCTTCCCCCTTAGTTTTCGGCTAATAAATTGGCTAAAATTCTTGACAATAATTAAACTTTGATCTAATATGTGTTCATAGCTAAATAAGACTATAAAAAATCGATACTTTAACATTTGTAAGCTCCCCAGCTATAAAAATGTATGTGTAACGTATTTATTGTCCTTTTTAGCTAATCAATTAGCTTGCGTTGAATATATTAAACTATTATTTAAAATTAAATTATTTTTTTAAATTAATCAATGTAGAATAATTAGGATGGTTGATATGACAATATTCGAGCGATTGAAAAACCTTTGCGAAGAACAGAAAATATCCATAAATAACTTAGAAAATAGACTAAATTTCGGAAGAAACTCTTTGTATGCATGGAAAAAGAAGAAACCAAACAGTGTGAACTTAGAAAAAATTGCCGACTATTTTGATGTATCAACAGATTACTTATTAGGTCGTACAGATAAGAGAAGATACTACGACTTAACATATAAAGATGAGCATGACATCGAAAAAGATCTAGAAAAGATGATCACTAGCTTAAGTAGCGATACTGGATATACCGCCCTTGATGGTTCAACTCCCGATGAATTGACTGAAGAGGATCGTGAATTGCTCATATCCTCCCTTGAACAAACCTTGAGGATATCTAAATTACTAGCAAAAAAGAAACTTACACCTAAACAATATCAAAGATAAAGATCTATGTGATCAATCACATTACTGTTATGAATAAAGGAAGGTTAACACTATGACATCATCAGGATTAACATTTGGCATTTATCCACTGAGCGTAGCAGGCACCCCGTTTGGCTTAGCTACTGGTCCCAACGATGATGACAAAAAAATACACTTAGCGTTACAGGACCTTCAACGTGATTCAAAAAAATTATTCACGAGAACCTATCTCATTTATACGAAGGAATGGGAAGTCAAAATGCTCACAAATGCCAATCGCTATCTTGAATCAGATTTATTAGAGGACTTGACCATAGGCTGTGGGGATTGGACGCAAAATCAGGAATCAGATATAGATCTCGATCATTGGCTCGAATTTATTCGAAAAGTCATCCACACATACGGTTCTCATCTAGCCTCTCTGCAAATTACCAATGAACCTAATCTCTCTTTTATGGAAGGTTCGAAGCCATACACCCTGCCAGCTTTAATAGCGGGCGTCATTGCAGCGAAGAAAGAAGCCCAATTGCTCGATCTACCGATCAAGATCGGATTCGGTTCCGTACCAGAAAGCCCTGCCTCTGTGCCTCATTTTTGGAGCAAGCTTGCTAAATATGGAAATGATACCTTTATTGGATCTATTGATTTTGTCGGACATAATTTTTACGTGGATGTATTCGAAGATCAGCCACTCCAGTTAAAAGAAATCCCCATCTCCGTTGAACAAACGCTTCGCAGTTTAAGGAAACATCTCACTCTGGTGGGAATACCTGCTTCAATCCCTATTCGAGTGACCGAAAACGGATGGCCCACAGGCAAAAACCCTCTAATCAATAGAGAAAGATCCTACGAACATCAAGCAACAGTTCTTGAAACAGTCATACGGACGATCTATGATTTGCGCACCGAATTGACTATTTCACATTACGAACTCTTTGGGCTTCGGGATGCCGATAGCTCTAAGGATGACCTGTTCCATCAATACGGCATTATGCGTGATGATTACTCTCCTAAACCAGCTTACTCGACGTTTAAGAAATTGATACGCGAGCTGGGACATACTCCTTAAAATTCATGAGTACATACTATCAATAGATGTGAGACTATCACATCTTTCTTCATTTATAAAATTATAAAGGAAATTAAACATACGTTTTAAAGAGTGAATCGCAAAGCCAAACCATATGCTATAATAGAAAACAATCTTAAAAATGGGGGGATTTTATGAACACTCAATTTTTTGCTACACATCGTGAACGTTTCGCCAACCAGCTTGAAGAACATTCCCTAGCTGTTTTCTTTGCAGGACAAGCTCCGCAATCATCTGGAGATCAGCTTTATCCCTTTATCTCCAACCGTAACTTTTATTACTTAAGCGGTATAAATGAACCACATCTCGTTCTCGTTATGACCAAATTTAATAGTGAAGTCACAGAACATCTTTTTGTGGAGCGCCCAGATCCCATCATGGCAAAGTGGATCGGCGAAAGCATCTCTCCTGAAGAAGCCACTGATATATCAGGTATCGCAGATGTTGCATTTTTAGAAGACTTTCAACCTTTTATACAAAACCAATTGTTAGGGAAGCCTTACCAGCATCTATATCTTGATTTGGAAAAACGTAGCTGGGATGCTACACAAACACCGGCACAAGATTTCGCTCAAGACATGTCCAGCCGCTATCCTTTCATTCAATTACATAACGCTTACCATATGATTTGTGATATGCGCTTGATTAAAACGCAAGAAGAGATCGCAGAAATCAAAGAAGCAGGTCGCATTACTTCCGAGGGTATCAAACACTTAATGCGCCACGCAAAACCAGGCATGAAGGAGTATGAGCTCGAGGCTTATTTCGATTTTGTCCTAAAAACGCATGGCGTAAAGCACCATGCTTTCCACACCATTGCTGCCGGTGGACAAAATGCAACAGTCTTACATTATGAGGATAATAATGACACGGTTAATGATGGTGAGCTTGTTTTATTAGATTTGGGTGCACAATGGCATCATTATAATGGTGACATTTCCTACACCTTCCCAATTAACGGCACATTTACGGAGAGGCAAAAAACCATTTATAACATCGTCTTAAAAGCACTGCGTGAAATTAGTAGCATGATCAAACCGGGCATACCGTTTGCTGATTTGCAAGCCGCCACTCAGCAATTGCTTGCGGAGGAGTGCATAAAGATTGGCTTGATCGATGACCCTGAAGACATCTCTGATTATTATTTCCACGGAGTGAGCCACTCCCTTGGACTGGATACGCATGATGTCGGAACTATTCGTGATAGAAACCTTGAACCGGGCATGGTTATCACTGTGGAACCAGGGCTTTATATTCCTGAGGAGGGCATCGGTATCCGCCTTGAAAACGATGTTGTCGTCACTGCCAACGGTCATGAAAATTTGACACCTGATCTGCCAAGAACGGTCGAAGAAGTTGAAGCTTTTCTATCCGAAAACCACTAGAGAGTGCAAAAAATCAGAACATATAAAAAGAGTGGTCATCTCCAATACTATTAGGAAGTGCCACTCTTTTTTTGACACAGGTGAGTTATGCCCCTGCATCACTATCATTATCTCTTAAGATGACGATGTTAACACGACGATTCATCGCTTGATGACCTGGTGTATCATTTTTTACTTCTGGATGATATTCACCATAACTCGTATAGCTCATGCGACTTTCTACTACATTGTCATGACTGACAAGATAGAGCATGACGTTTTCTGCGCGTTTAGCAGCAAGCTCCCAATTCGAGTTGAATTCTGTTGAATATCTGATGGGATTATTATCCGTATGCCCTTCAACAACAATGGGATTCGATACAGAATTTAAAAGTCCACCCACAGAATCTAATATAGTATTGCCTTTATTTTTAATGTCTGCTTTCCCTAAATCAAAAAGAATCTGTTCCTTTAAGGTAATCTGCACACCTCTCTGTAAATTTTGTAGCTCTATTTCACCCTCTAAATGATTCTCCTTAATATAGGTTTGAATCTTTTTATACAGGGCATCAAGCTGTTTATCATCTGCTTGATTTTTTTTATCATCCTTATCAACTACGGGAATCTTGGGAACATCAGGGCTATTTGTTGGCGGATTATGCGTCGCATCCACCATCGAATCGCCAGCAAACGATGTTTTTAAAGATTGAACCAGCGCATTAAACTTGTCATTTTCAATCTGGCTCATCGAATACAGAACGACGAAAAAAACAAGTAAAAGCGTGATGAGGTCGGAATAAGTGATTAACCACCGCTCTTGATGTTGTTCGTCCTTCTTTTTTCTACTCTTACGCATCATTCATCACTTCCTGACCCGCTTTCAGCCATCTCTTGTTTCCCCGTGCTCCTCACATCGTTACCATCTAAAAAGGCTATCAATTTACTGCGCAGTATAGCTGAATTTTCTCCATATTGAATGGAAAGCAAACCTTCAGCCTGTAGCTCCATTAATAAGACTTCCTCCTCAAGATTTGCTTTGATCTTATTAAAAATAGGCAAATAAATAACATTAGCACTTGCCACACCATATAAGGTCGCAATAAAAGCAATGGCAATGGATGGACCCAATGTTTGCGGAGAGTCCAGCTGTCCAAGAATGTGAACAAGCCCCATAACAGTTCCGATAATTCCCATCGTCGGGGCAAACCCACCGGCTAACTCAAAAATCTTTCCGATCGACGTCACTTTTTCTTCATATTGCTCGATCTTGCGACTGAAAATATCCTGTATCATGTCAGCCTCAGCACCATCAATAATCATTTGGACGCCTTCCTTAAGAAACTCATTATCCCCTTCCTGAATCACATCTTCAAGAGCGAGCAACCCTTCCCGACGGGAGATATTAGACAAAGTAATGAGCTGCTCAATCGTGTCATTGGGATCAACCTTCTTCTTAAAAAAGGCATATTTCAAAATAAATGGGATTTTTTTAAGTTTATTAAAAGGTGAGCTTAAAACAACCGCACCAATGGTTCCACCGAAAACAATAATAGCTGCTGTTAGCTGGATGAGTGAGCCTACCGTCCCACCCTCAAGTACAAAACCTAAAACTAATGAAATAACACCGATTAAAATACCGAGCACTGTTGTAAAATCCATGGGCTACTTCCACCTTCCAAACAAATCCTATATCCATTGTATCGACAGGAATCTACCATATATTTAGTAAATAACTAAGTAAAAATTTGTTTCTTCTATCTCTTTGCTTAACGATCACTATATCGGTCTCCAAGTATGCTCAGATCACTCTTCACCATCATTCACAGCACCTATTTATTGCTATAATTTTGACAATCCCATTCGTCAGTAGCTTATTTATAACTCTCTATGTATTCACCGTCCTCCTAACAAAAAAAAAAATGTCCTCATGAGTAGGACATCTGGTTACGACAACTATTAACCTTAGCTCAAATAAGTCTCCCAATGTTTTTGTGTCGTTAACGCCTTGGCTAGCTCTTTACTTTCTTCTCTATGGCGCATACGTGATTCAGCACGAAAATCCACCATTTCAACTAATTTTTTCTCTTCTTCATTTTCAGGAATGACACCCGGCACTTCAACAGATTTTCCATTTTCATCTAATGCAACAAATGTTAAAAAAGAGGTAGCAGCAACCCGACGATCACCTGTTATCAGATTTTCTGCAATTATTTTTACAAAAACCTCCATGGATGTGCGTCCTGTTGACACAACGAAGGCTTCTAAGCAAACAGAATCTTTTTGAGTGATCGGATCAAGAAAATCCACATGATCTGTGGATGCCGTTACGCAATTATGACGTGCGTGGCGCACCGCCGCCAGCGAAGCGACATCATCTATATAACTCATCAGCCAACCACCGAATAATGTACCTAAATCATTCGTATGACTAGGGAAGACACGATTTGTTTTGATAACACGTGAATCTTTACAATATTTCTTTTCCATAAATTGATCATCCTTCATTAGAAATTATAGGTTTATTGTAGCATATATGACCGTCCAAGGCTCGAATTCTTGAAACGTCGTGATATCATTTGCTTGAAAATACCGTTGAATATCCTCGGTCATTCTTAAGAGCTCTTGATCACTTAAATACTGAAGGATCGTTCTCCCTCTCCGTGTTAAAAGATCCTCTTTTAGCTCCTCGAAATTGTGAAATGTCTTTCTTTCTTCCATTATTGTGTCTACCTTAATAGTGGTAAACCCACCTCTTTTTAAAAGAGCTGTTAAATCTTCTACATTATATCTTCTTTCCTTTTCAATAGTAAGCAAATGGTGATGGCGACGATAAAAAAATCTTCTGATACTATTTGGAGAAGTATCCAAACAGTCTTCAAAAGTTCTATCTTGAATGATCAATTGTCCACCCTTCGTTAAAACCCTTGCACATTCACGTACATTTGTTAAAAGATCCTCTTTTGACAAATGGTGGATAAGTGCACGTTCCAAAATGATGTCATAAGAATTTTTTTCTACATCTAGATCAAGCGCACTCCCCACCCTAAATGCGACATTTTCATAGGTGCTTTCATTTAAGCTATTTAATCCTTTTGCAATCATTGCATCCGATGAATCAAGACCCAATAGGCTCGCAGGCTGTAATTTTGTAAGAGCTAACGTATATAAACCACCTCCACAGCCTACATCCAAGACATTTTTCCCCTTGAGATTAACCCTATTTGAGATGAAATTTATCCACTCGTCACTCACTGCTCTATCATTATAGGAAAGTTTATCCATATTATTGAAATTTGATTTTTTCATATGTCATTATCTCTCCCCATTATGAGCTTTACAATTCATTGAACATTTAACTGTCGCAACTATAAATTAACATAACTATATAATTTTTCAAATTTACTACCTCCGATGCACAGGATGTGCTGAGTCTAGTCGAAGTTCTTTTTTTAGTGTCCCCCTATTGTGTCACACTAAGTATTTTCAGCTGTTGCTTTTCTCGCAGGAGTCTTCGTAGGTTTCTTCCGTTTATGTTTATGTTTGTATCATTGAAAATTTATTGACCGTTTTTGTTTGATTGTTTTCGTAAAGACATCGTTAACACTCAAGTGGATGGGAGCGAAAGAAGCGAGGCTCCTGTGGGAACGCACGTGTCCGAAGACCCCACAAGAAAGCGTTTGGTGCTTTCTGAGGAGGCTGAAACCGTGCCCACGGAAAGTGAGCGTTCTGTAGCGAGAGAAAACATTAATAAGGAACTTCGACTAAACTTGGTACGTCCATATACCAATGTCGAAGCTAACACATCCTGTGTGTCGAAAAAAGAGTGGCCCACCAAAATGTTCTTGGCGAGTACCACTCTTTGCATTTTCTAATGCTACTTAAAATCTGTCATTCTATTATTTTATTTCCATCCCTACGTGCATCAGCATGAGAAAGTCTCTTTTAATACCCTGGCATTGGCATTGAATTAGCTGAGTTGGTTGAACTTGAACTGGTTGCAGCTGAATCGGCCGAGTTAGTTGAACTAGATGACAGCAAGTAATTTTCAAGCTGATCGATCATTTTATTAGCAGCGATTACCCCGCCTGCGGTATTCCAAATAGCATCGCTGACTTCATGAGCGTTACCTGCCTGGACACCCTTGAGCTTTTTCCACAACGGATTATCTACAAATGTATTTTCCTCTTTTTTAGCCTGACCTTTGTCATCGCTTGGTGAATAAGCAGAATAGAAAATGTAATCTCCGTCCATTTGCGGAATCATTTCTGGCGTGACATCAAGCGTTGCTAAGTCATTTTTAGTCTGTGACGCTGGGCGTTTCAAGCCAAGATCCTTAACGATGGCTCCAATAAAGGTTGCATTGTGATAAATTCTTGCTTGACCTGCCTTAAAGCGAACAAATGAGATAGTTTCGTTTAATTTATTGTTAGCCGCTAGCTTATCATGAACGCTTTTTATCTTATCGTTATATGTTTTTATGACCTCTTGACCTTTTGCCTGTTTATTAATTGCCTTAGCATAGAGCTTTAAGTTCGGCTGCCAATCTCCACGAAGTTCCTTTGAAAACACTGTAGGAGCGATCGCCTTAAGTTGATCATACTGCTTCTCTTGGCGCATTTTAGTTCCTATGATCAGATCGGGATGTAGCTTCGCAATAGCTTCAAGATTAATTGAGCTCTCTGTTCCTACCACTTTAACACCCTTCATCTTATTCTTAATATGATCATACCAAGGATTGCCTAACCAAGATTGAACGGCACCGACGGGCTTAACGCCCATTGCCAACAAAGCTTCTGTTCCTTCATTGGTTAATACGACAATGCGCTTTGGTGTACCTTTAATGGTTGTTGTTCCCATCGCCTGCTTAACAGTGTAGGATTGACTTGATGCTGTTGATTTCGCCGAGGCACTCGCATTGTTACCTGACGAGCTACCACAGCCTGCCAAAGCAAAGACCCCTACCAAAAGTGCAATGAAAACTAAGTATCTCGTTTTCATGATAAACCCCCTAAGTGAAAATGATTATCAATTACTCACAAGTTAGAATAACCCACAAAAAATATCATGTCAACATCAAATTGAAAATGATTATCATTTTTATTGACACCGAATTGCTTTTAAAATAAAATGAGGTCGAATCACCAAAGTATGAGTATTTCAAACTTATATATAGAGGTGAGATGAGCCTTTTAATTCTGTCTCATTCTCATTAATACGAAACTTATTCTGTGTATATGTGTATCCATACATAGTTTCGTAGTGTCTGCTTGTAGTATTTGAAAGGATGACAGACTTTGATCGGAGTTTTTAAAACAAATGCACTAAAAGCCTATGGTCTTATCATTATCGTTCTCCTGATGATGCTCTGTGCCCTGGGAAGTCTGATATTAGGATATACCGATATCCATTTCCACACTTTGTACTCAGCTTTCTTTCATTATTCTGGAACAACTGATCAAGTGGTTGTCATCACCACAAGACTCCCGCGCATGTTAATCGCTACGGCAGTTGGGATGAGCTTATCTATTTCCGGGGTCTTGATGCAAGGCTTAACACGCAACCCTCTGGCGTCACCCAATATTCTCGGCGTCGATGCCGGGGCTAGCTTTTTAATCGTTATTGCGGTCGCTTTTTTTCATATTAATGATATTAATACGTTGACTTGGTTAGGTTTTGGTGGGGCTGCTCTCGCTGGTATCATCGTTTATTTTCTCAGCTCTCTAGGCTCTGGTGGTATGACGCCTGTCAAATTAACACTGGCTGGTGCGACGATTGCTGCACTCTTTGCTTCCCTTACTCAAGGCGTTTTGACAATGAGTGAACCGACCTTAGAAAATGTCTTATATTGGCTCGTTGGCTCTGTTCAAGGGCGTGATTTACATACGTTAACCCATGTTTTGCCCTATTTCGCCTGCGGGTGGATCATTGCCCTCCTAATCAGCGCTAAGATGAATACATTAGCTTTAGGTGATAATGTGGCAAAAGGGGTTGGTCAAAACACTGCGATAGTCAAAGGCATTGCCGGTCTTGTTATCATACTGTTAGCAGGCGGATCTGTCGCAGTTGCAGGTCCTATTGGCTTTATTGGTATCATCATCCCGCATATTTCCAAATGGTTGGTCGGTCAAGATTTCCGTTGGCTTGTCCCCTACTGTGCCGGACTAGGAGCCATTTTATTGCTTATCGCCGATATTTCAGCACGCTTTATCGTGCATTCTGGAGAGGTGCCTGTCGGTATTATGACGGCAATTGTGGGTACTCCTTTCTTTATCTTTATAGCGAGACGTGGGGTGTTCAGCCGTGGAGAATAGAAAATATCACGCATTACGATGGAACAAGGCCTCTTTTCTCGTCGATCGCAAAGCATTGCTGGCAGGTATTATTTTAGCCATACTTTTTATCATCGTTATCATCCTAAGTCTCGGTTTAGGCGATGTATTCATTTCACCTGTTGAAGTCGTTAAAGCTATTTTTAAACAGTCAACATCCTTAAATAATCTCGTCGTTCACTCCTTCCGCTTTCCACGGATTCTGTTGAGCGCATTGGCAGGCATGGGATTAGCGGTAGCCGGCGCTATTTTACAAGGGCTAGTACGCAACCCATTAGCTTCGCCTGATATTATTGGGGTAACAAGCGGGGCCTCTCTCACCACTGTCATGTTTCTGACCTTTTCCAGTTCACATGAAGCCTCTTCCATGAATGTCAGCATTCAATGGCTCCCAGTGGCTTCCTTTATTGGCGCTTTATTTATGGGCGGATTGGTCTTTTTACTTTCAAGACATGGATTTTCGGCTATCAAGCTCGTGCTCATGGGTATTGGTTTATCAGCAGGTGCCAAAGCCCTTACTGACTTAATGCTCATCATCGGTCCTATTTACTTAGCATCGCAATCCTCTATCTGGATAACGGGTTCAGTAAATGGTGCATCTTGGAGCTCCGTTGTTTTCTTATTCATTTGGTCCGTCGTCTTTATTGGATTAGCACAAATATTAACACGACGTCTGAATGCTCAAGCCTTCGGTGAAAAAGTCGCTGTCGGGATTGGTAATAACTTAAAGCGTGACCGCATTTTGTTAATCATTTTAAGCACAGCGTTAGCTGGAGGAGCAGTGGCTTACGCTGGAGCTATCGGTTTTGTTGGTCTCATGGCACCGCATATGGCTCGGCGTCTTGTCGGCTCTAGCTTTGGTAGTGTAATCCCTGTTTCTGCATTAATCGGTGGTCTTATCGTCATGATTTCTGATCTTATTGGTCGCACGGTATTCACGCCCCTTGAGATTCCGGCTGGGGTATTTACGGCAGCCATTGGCGCACCATATTTTATCTACTTACTATATAAAACAGGAAAATGGAGGTAATGAGGATGGATTTAGAAGCTCAATCGATCACAGTGGGTTATGGGGACGATCCGATTTTAGAAGCGTTAAATTTACAAATTCCTAAAGGCAAGGTAACGGTTTTTATCGGAAAAAATGGCTGTGGTAAATCAACATTATTATCCACCTTTGCTCGTTTGATTAAACCATCGCTTGGTTCCATCGTCCTTAATGGCAGAGATATTGCAAAAACAGCAACAAAAAAGGTCGCACGCGACCTTGCCCTGCTTCCTCAGGGACCGGTTGCTCCTGAAGGACTAACGATTTTACAGCTTGTTCGCCAAGGGCGCTATCCTTATCAAAACTGGTTAAATCAGTGGTCAGTCGAAGACGAAAACATCATTCGTCACGCCTTAAAGGTCACCAATTTAGAAGATCTCTCTGACCGTCCTGTCGACTCTCTTTCTGGTGGACAGCGTCAGCGCGCATGGATTGCCATGGTACTTGCTCAAAATACGGATATCCTCTTGCTCGACGAACCAACGACCTATCTTGATCTGGCTCACCAAATGGATATTCTCGATCTGTTGTTTGCTCTTAACAGAACAGAAAAGCGAACCATTGCCATGGTCTTACATGACATTAACTTAGCTTGCCGTTATGCGGATCACATCGTTGCCGTGGGTGATAAAAAAATCTACGCCCAAGGCGCACCCGAAGACATTGTCACTGCTCAATTGATGAAGGATGTGTTCCAAATGAATGCCGAAATTATCGTGGATCCTATCTTTGGTACACCCATGTGCATTCCTCATGGTCGTGGTCGCAATCTGCTTAAACAAAGGCAACAAGAAAACACTCAAACAGAACGCCCACAATCTGTACAATAAACATCCTAATAAAAATGAGGCGATCCCTATTATCTTTAAAAACATGCTTCATTTTATTATGAAGCGTTTAAGGATGAGAGACAATGCAATCACATTGTCCAGAGAGTATGATATGCTCCACAGTTGCCGGGATGATGAAATGATCCCCCTTACGAATGGGATTATCCTTACCGTCCGTCGTTATCCTACCTTCTCCACCAATCACGCTCACCAGTAGAAAGGGTTGATCTTGTTTTCTTTCTAAACAACCACGTACCTCCCAACGCTCTACTGTAAAGTATTCTGCTTTAACAAATTCAGTCACCTTTCCTTCATTCAATTGTTCAACTTTATATATAAGCTCTGGGGATTGATGAGGATACTGTGTGACCTGTATCGACGGTTCAATATGGAGTTCCCGTCTGTTTCCTTTTTCATCTGTGCGATCATAATCGTAAACACGATAAGTAATATCAGAGCTTTGTTGGCTTTCCAAAATTAAAATACCGCCCCCAATGGCATGGATCGTCCCGCTGGGAACATAAAAAAAGTCACCTGGCTTGACCTTGACTCGTCTCAGCAGCTTATCCCACTGTCCACCATTGGCCAATGAACGAAATTCCTCTGGTGATTTGGCGTTATGACCATAAACAATCTCCGCCCCCTCTTCACAATCAATCACATACCAGCACTCTGTTTTCCCGTAGGGCGCATGCTCCACTGTCCGTGCATACTGATCATCTGGATGTACTTGAACGGATAGATCTGTTTTAGCATCTAAAATTTTTGTTAGAAGCGGAAAGTGTTCTGAAGGGTCATTCCCAAAGAGCTCCCGATGCTGATCCCAGACATCAATCAGTGTTTGTCCAGCTAGCACACCATTTTTCACCATAGATGCTCCATTAGGATGTGCCGAAATTCCCCAGCACTCCCCAACTGTTTGTGAAGGAGTGGCATAGCCAAATTCTGTTGCCAGGCGCTCCCCACCCCAAATTCTTTCTTTCAGCTTAGGCTCTAAGAACAACGGTTCCTTGTACATATCACTGTCTCCTTTAGCTTCATGTCTCTATGCATGCTCACCCATCTTCTGGAATATGCTAACGTTTGCATTTTATCACAACTCCTTCTAAAATTCCGCCAACTATTTCCATAATTTTTTATGCTACACAAAAAAGCCAAGAGATAAGAAAGTATGATAGAATAATTGAGGAAATATAAAGGAGGGTACATAATGAAAAATTTTGATCAATTGCTTGAAAGCTATGCAGAACTCGCTGTCAAAATGGGAGTGAACATTCAAACAGGTCAAACACTCGTCATTCGAACACCTATCGTTGCCGAAGCCCAGGACTTTGTAAGAGAGGTAACAAAAAAAGCTTACGAAACCGGCGCAAAAAATGTCATCGTTGACTGGTCCGACGAGCAATTAGAACGCATTAAATACGATATGGCTCCCGATGAAGCCTTTAAAGAATTCCCTATGTGGAAAGCCAAAGGGTTTGAAGAGCTCGCTGAGCAAGGCGCTGCTTTTATGAGTATTCATGCAGCTAATCCTGACCTACTTAAGGGTGTCGATCCAGAAAAAATTTCAACAGCTAATAAAGTCGCTGGAAAAGCCATGAAAACGTATAGAAACTACACCATGTCATCGAAGGTAAGCTGGACGGTCGTTTCTGTACCGACCCGCGAATGGGCTAAGAAAGTCTTTCCCAATCTAAATGATACGGAAGCTATCGATGCGCTTTGGGAAAAAATATTCCAGACCACTCGCATACTAGGAAATACCTTGGATAATTGGGAAAAACACGTAAAAATATTAGATGAAAAAATGGACTTCTTAAACAATCTAAACATCAAATCCCTCCACTTCCAAGCACCTGGTACTGATTTAACCATGGAGCTTGCTGATAAGCATACATGGATGAGCGGAGGCAACGAAAATAGTCAAGGGACTTATTTTATTGCTAATTTGCCAACAGAAGAAGTCTTTAGTATGCCAAAAAAAACCGGTGTCAATGGTTATGTAAGGAGCACCAAACCGCTCAATTATGGTGGCACATTGATTGACAACTTTACACTTACTTTCAAAGACGGTCGCATTGTTGATTACAAAGCAGAATCTGGGGAAGAAACACTAAAGCACCTCGTTGAAATAGATGAAGGCTCTCATTTCCTTGGAGAAGTTGCCCTTGTCCCTCACCATTCACCGATTTCTGATACGGGTATCATTTTCTACAATACATTATTTGATGAAAATGCCTCCTGCCATCTTGCCATTGGTGCCGCTTATCCATTTAATATTCAGGATGGTCCAAGCATGTCTGAGGAAGAACGCGCTCAACTCGGTGCCAATGATAGTCTGGCACATGTTGACTTTATGATTGGCTCAGATAACTTATCGATCGATGCGACAACCCATTCTGGTAAAACCCTGCCTATCTTCCGCGACGGCAATTGGGCAGAATAATAGACATACAGCAACTCTTCACGGACTCCCAAGAAACGCTATTTTATCAAAATTGAATGGACAACCTCTAAACAAGAGATGAACAATAGGAAAACCATGAGCTCCAAAGTCCTTTAAACACATTGGATTTCAGCTCATGGTTTCTTTATAGTAGTGATAAAAATCCTCCGCAGTTTAACATATGGCTTGCACCGAATTATATTATACTTTAATTTAACTATCAAAATTTTTTTAAATAAATATTTAAATAAAGTTATTTCAATGCTTGTAGTTGTTTTGACAGCTCCTGTGTCTGTCCATATACCATTTGATATGTCTTGAACAGCCCTTTATAAGCTTGAACATTCTCCGGAATTGGAGAAATTTGACGTTCCACTTCAACAAAGACTTCTGAACAAGCTTCTAAACTGGGGTAAAACCCACAGCCAACCGCCGCTAGCATAGCTGCTCCCATACCAGGTCCTTGTTCATTTTTTAATTTAACGATAGAGGTATCAAAAACATCAGCTTGAATTTGTAGCCATTCTTCACTTTTAGCGCCACCACCAATAGCAACCACTGAATCGATGGTCTTGCCGCTTTCTCTCAATATATGAAGCGACTCATTCAAAGAAAACGTAATCCCTTCGATGACTGCTCTCGCAAAATCCCATTTTGTATGAACAGCATCAATGCCAACGAAAGATGCCCGAATACTGCTATCAGCATGGGGCGTGCGTTCTCCTACAATATAAGGGGTAAACAACAAACCCTTCGAGCCAACAGGAACCTCTTTAATATGCTGAAAGAGCGCTTCAAAAGATACCTCTTTCACAAATGTCTTTTTGAACCAGTCAAGACTATATCCTGCTGCCAAGGTTACGCCCATCGTATAGAAGCCCCCCCTCTTCGCATGGTTAAAATAATGCACCTTTCCCGAAAAATCCTGATCGCCAGAAGGCTCATACGATAGCACGACACCTGAGGTACCAATACTACACATCGTTTTTCCCTCGGTTAATATACCCGATCCCACTGCACCACAGGCATTATCAGCTCCACCAGCAAAAACCAAGGTACCCTCAGTTAAACCCATTTCATTTGCTACCGTCTGTGTCAGATGTCCAACGCAGGCTTCTGCTTCAATAATGGGGGGACAAAGCGCCTGATCTATGTCTAATTTTTCAATAATATCTGCACTCCATCTGCGATTTGTCACATCTAATAGCAATGTCCCCGCAGCATCCGATAGGTCCATCCCAATCTGCCCAGTGAGTTGATAGCGCACGTAATCCTTCGGTAACAAAAACGTCGCCGCCTGTTGAAATGTGTCTGATTCATGCTTCTTCACCCATAAGAGCTTAGGTAATGTAAAGCCTTCGAGCGCCCTATTCTTAGTGATCGCTAACAGCACTTCTAGACCCACTTGTTTTTCAATATCACGGCATTCCCGTGTCGTTCGTGTATCATTCCAAAGTATCGCACGCCGCAAAGGTTTCATATCCTTATCCAGTAACACCAATCCATGCATCTGGCCGGAAAAACTGAGACCTTTTATTGCCTTCGATGCCACTTTAGACTGATGAATCAGAGACTGGATGGCTTTTTTTGTTTGCCTCACCCAATCATCAGGATCTTGTTCGCTATATCCCGGTCGATCATGGTATAAAGGAATAGCCTCAGATGCTTCCGCTACCACACGCCCTTTTTGATCAACAAGCAACGCCTTCACAGCACTTGTTCCAAGATCAATACCAATAACGTAGTTCATATTATGACTCCCCTTCTCAACCTTTTATCAAAGACTCCTATTTTCATAAAAACATAATCTCTTTATAAAAAAACAGGTACAAAATGTTAATTTGTACCCGCTCGCGCTCAGCCTTTTATGCTTTTATTTATTAGTTAAAATGTATTGATTAAGCAACCCACGGATCAGCTCATGATGACTCGATTTATTATTGATTTGTACCGTCAGAGCATGCTGCTCAAGCTTATGAAAATCCGTATTGCCATTGATGATGTCTAAGCCAATGCCTTTTGTAAAACTCCCATAACGTTCCTCTATGAATTTATCAAAGACCTTATCCTCGATCAAACGATGCGCCGTTTTTAGTCCTAAAGCGAAATTATCCATACCGACAATGTGTGCGTAAAAGAGGTCAATTGGTTCAAAGGAAGTACGACGCACCTTAGCATCAAAATTCAATCCTCCTTTACCTAAACCACCATTTTTAATGACTTCCACCATTGCCAGAGTGGTCATGTGAAGATCTGTGGGGAACTCATCTGTATCCCAGCCTAATAAATAATCCCCTTGATTGGCATCGACTGAACCCAAAATACCGTTGATTCGTGCATAATGCAATTCATGCTCAAAGGAATGCCCAGCAAGCGTCGCGTGATTCGCTTCAATGTTGATTTTAAAATGATCCTGAAGCCCATATTTTTGTATGAACGCATAGGCCGTCGCCGTATCATAATCATACTGATGCTTGGTCGGTTCCTTAGGCTTGGGCTCAAGCAATAATTGACCCTCATAGCCAATTTCTTTCGCATAATCAATCGCCATACGATAAAAACGTGCAAGATTGTCTAACTCAAGCTCCATATTGGTGTTTAAGAGACTTTCGTAACCTTCACGACCACCCCAAAAAACATAATTCTCAGCCCCCAGTTCTTTGGCTACTTCTAAACCCTTCTTCACTTTAGCAGCGGAATAAGCATAAACATCTGCATTACTTGATGTGGCTGCGCCGTGCATGAAACGAGGGTGTGTGAACATATTGGCGGTATTCCACAATAATTTAATATCAGAGGTTTTCATTTTATCCTTAAGAATCGCCACAATGCTATCAATATTTTTATGGGATTCTCTCAGCGTTTCACCTTCTGGCGCAATATCAACATCATGAAATGCAAAAAAAGGAACTCCTAGCTTTTCAAAAAACTCGAACGCCGCATCAGCACGTGCCTTAGCCGCATCTAATCGATCGCTTAACCTATTAAAGGGACGATCCATCGTTCTAGCGCCAAATGGATCTGAGCCATCCATCATGAATGTATGCCAATAGGCAACTGAAAACCGTAGCCACTCCTTCATGGTTTTACCACCGATGACTTCATCTGGATCATAAAATTTAAATGCTAATGGATTAGTTGATTCTTTACCTTCAAATTTAATTTTTTCTACTGTATCAAAGTATCCCAATTGTAACAACTCCTAGTTTTAATATTTTCTAAGATATGCATTATCTTGCAGCCCAACCCATACCTTTACGCATAAATTCAATCACTTCGGGCATTCTCACAATATGAGCCACATGACCTAATGAGCAATAATACACTCTTCCTTTACCCCAACTTTTAGACCAAACAACAGGCATAGCCACTTCTCCATTCGTCTCATGTGGACCACTTGCCACTGGATAGCGTGTGGTGGCATGGACCTTCACAACAGGATCAACATGCATATAATATTGCTCGGAGGTCACCTCAAAGTCGTTCATTCCTTTTGTTAATGGATGTTCCCCATCCACAATATGCACTGTATAGGTCACACCATCGTTCCCCGGATGAGCCACCCATTGACCACCAACCATAAATTGATACTCCGTTGCCATTCGAAAGGAATCTCCCATCCCACCATGCAACCCCGCAAGTCCTGTACCATTTTTTATAGCATTTAACAATGGCTCAAGCTGATCATTGGTAATGGTTCCTTGGGTCCAATTCGGAACAATAAGATCATATTGACCGAGATCTTCTTTTGCTAAAGTATCCAAAGTGTCAGTCACTTTTACATTAAATTGCTCCTCAACAAGAATGCCTTTTAAAATCTCGGCAACTTGCTCTGGTTCATGACCTTCCCAACCACCTTGGAAAATCAATGCCTTTTTCATGATTGCCCTTCCCCCTACAACGCTCTGACCTGCTCTTCACTCATTGATCGTGACCCAACGTTTGGATTGGGTGGATGCTTCAATGGCAGCCATTATCTTTTGATTTTGGACACCATCTTCAAAATTGGGCTGTGGACTTTTGTTACTCATCACACCTTGTAAAAATTCATAGATTAAATGAATAAACGTATGTTCATAGCCAATGATATGCCCTGGAGGCCAGTAAGCGTTCGCATAAGGATGCACCTCTTCTGTACAATTAATCGCACGAAAGCCTTGCAACCCTGGAGCATCTTCAGTTAAATAAATCTCTAAAATGTTCATATTCTCCAGATCCCAACGAATCGAGCCTTTTTCTCCATTGATTTCGAATTTATTCTTGTTGCGGTTGCCAGCAGCAAACCGAGTAGCTTCAAAGGTACCCATAATCCCATTGTCAAAACGAGCCAAGAGTGCCACTGCATCATCCACAGTCACCTTACCCATTTGCTTACCATCAGCCTTGGCACGCAACCCTCCATCCATTTCGCCAACGGGTCTTTCTTTTATAAAGGTTTCCATCATCGCAACCACCTCATGGATATCACCGATGAGAAAACGTGCCAAATCTATGCTATGAACGGCGATATCACCGAGAGCCCCAGATCCCGATACTTCCTTATCTAAACGCCAAACGAGCGGAAAGGCTGGATCGATAATAAAATCTTGCAAATAATGCCCACGAAAATGATAAAGGCGTCCGAGTACACCGTCTTGTATAAGCTTTTTTGCAAATTGAACAGCTGGTGCAAAACGGTAATTATGACAAATCATATGAACGACGTTGTTCTTTTTCACTGCCTCGGCTATTCTTTCCGCCTGCTCCACGGTCATGGCAAGTGGTTTTTCCATGATGATATGCTTACCAGCTTCAGCGGCGGCAATCGCCATCTCGGCATGCATAGAGTTGGGTGTCACAATATCAATGACATCAATATCATCACGTTCGATTAATCGGCGCCAATCCGTTTCGTAAGAAGCCCATTCCATCTTCTCTGCCGCCTGTTTCACCGCAGCTTCATTTCTGCCAGCAATCGCTTGGAGAACGGGTCGTGCCCCCTTATCAAAAAAGAATGGCAAATCTCTATAAGCATGACTATGAACCTTGCCCATGAATTGGTAACCAATCATACCAATTCTTACGTCTTTTTGTTGTGATCCCACCCTATCCCACCTAACCTTTTCTTAATAATAGTGGCAAAAATAAGTGTCATTCATCTTTTAATAAACGATCCATTGTATGGACATTGATGCCCATTGGCAATGGTTTTGGTCTAGCACATTGACTTTCTAAAAGAACATGCTGACCGTGTTCCGAAGCATCGTGGAAACCGTGCATAATATCCAATACATGATAAGCCAGTTGCCCATTGGCGCGATGCTGACGTTCTGTCTGTATAGCATAGACCATGTCGACAAGCCCTAATCCACGACTATTTTCAGTAAATCCATGCGTAAGTGGCATCTCCGACCATTCCTTAGCATCGTGTCTCCGCACTAGTACTGGACCACCAAAGACGTTGGGATCAGGTACTCGCATACTACCTTCTGTACCATAAATCTCAATAAAAGGTAGCTGATGATGCCAAACGTCAAAGCTCGTAATCATCGTTCCAACCGCACCATTGTTAAAATCCAAAATGCCTGCTATATGAGTTGGCGTTTCAACATGAATGGTCTGCCCATACTTAGGTTGACTGGTTATCAATCGTTCAGAAAAGGTCGTCTGCGCCGATCCTGTCACACGCTTCACATTGCCGATTAATGAAATCAATGCGGTAATATAGTAAGGACCCATATCAAACATGGGACCCCCACCTGCCTGATAATAAAAGATGGGATCAGGGTGCCAGTTTTCATGTCCATGCCCCATCATAAAAACAGTGGTAGCAACAGGTTCACCAATCCAACCATCATCGATGAGTTTGCGAGAGGTCTGTAAACCCCCACCTAAAAAAGTATCAGGAGCATTGCCTACTCGTAAGCCCCTTTCTTCTGCCAAAGCTAATATCCTTTGACCATCCTCCCTTGATATCGCAAGGGGTTTTTCTCCATAGACATGTTTGCCAGCTTCCAACGCCGCACATGCCACCCGAGCATGCGCTTTTGGAATAGTCAAATTCACCACTATGTCTATATCAGGATCTATAAGAAGCTGTTCTACGGTGCATACTTTCGGAATGTCATATTCTTCAGCCCTCCTTCTCGCTCTATCATTATCTAAATCAGCGCAAGCCACCACCTCAAGAATTTCAAACGTTTTTCCAGCTTGAAAATAGATTGAACTGATATTGCCACAACCAATGATTCCTATCTTTGCCTGATTCATTGTCTCACCCTGATTCCTTTATTAAAAAAGCGGTTACATTTATATTTAACCTTATGTTCACTTCTTATAATGCAGTCGTAGCAATTTTTTTAGTGACTATTCTCTATTAGTTTATCAATTAAACTAAGTTTAACTAATCTTTTAATTGTTGTCAATCTTTTCAACGAAATTTATTTATGATCTAAGTTGCTTACTTACTTTCAACGCTGATGCGTTTGCAAAAAATATGAATATCGTTTATAAATAAAAGAAAATAATGTTTGTTTATTTTTTAAACAAACAATGAATCTATTTAAAATGAGAGGAAGATTATTTTAGCAACACTGGACATCATTCGACATTATGTTTTATATGTCATACATTTTACAAAGAATACTAGGTGAAACCTATTGAAAACCGGCGACCTTAATTTAGTAAAAAAAATTAATAAATCTATTGTACTCACAACCATCCAAAGACACTCCCCGATCTCAAGAGCAGAGATCTCTGAGCAGACAGGATTAAATAAGGCAACAGTATCATCGCTCGTCGCGGAATTAATTGAAGATCATTTAATCAAAGAAACTGGACCAGGAAAATCCAAAGGTGGAAGGAGACCAGTCATTCTCTACTTCAATCAAAGCGCCGGACATGCCATTGGTATTGATCTTGGCGTCAACTATATCCTGATTGTGTTGACTGACCTCAATGGCGCTATTGTTGTGGAAAAGCAAGTGAAATTGAACACCTCTAACGAAAAAGATGTGATCCATTTGTTAAAAGACTTCATTAGCGATTTACAGGGACAAGCCCCAGAAAGTCCCTACGGTATTATTGGCATTGGGATTGGCATCCCCGGAATCACTGATAATGCTGAGAAGATTTTATATGCCCCTCACCTCAGCTGGCGACATATTGATTTGAAAGCAGAGCTTGAAAAGGTCTTCCAAATCCCGATAACGATTAATAATGAAGCCAACGCTGGTGCCCACGGAGAAAAGCTCTATGGCGCAGGCAAGGATATTGCGAATCTCATTTATGTTAGTGCCGGTATAGGTATTGGCACAGGCATCATCATTCATGATGAATTGTTTAAAGGGGCTTCTGGCAGTTCAGGAGAGATGGGACATATGATCATTGATGTCCATAGCAAGCGCAAGCGTTGCCGCTGTGGAAATTATGGGAGCTGGGAACAATATGCTTCAGAACAAGCTCTGTTAGACGAAGCGTTAACCTTACCGAGCCTTCACGGTCAGACAGATCTCCATCTTGAAGGCTTAATTCAGCAAGCAAACGCGGGTAATCAAGAGGTACGCGACCTCTTTTATAAAATTGGTAAGTATCTAGGTATAGGCATGGTCAATATCGCCAACACCTTTAATCCCAATGCGATTATTTTGGGAAATCGTCTCTCCATGCTTAAGAATTGGGTGACCACTGCCATTGAAAAAGAGCTAGAACAACGCTTGTTTCCTTTTCAAAATGTTACTTTTAAGGTTTCTAGTCTCGGTGTCTATTCCTGCGCGCTAGGGTCAGCCGCTTTTGCCATTGATCAATTTTTTTCCAAAAATCGCGTGACTGTCGAATAATACGCATCAACTTGTCCTCATTTTTTCTTTTTTTATTCGAAAAAAAACGTGTTTTTGATAAATAGCAACTGACTGAGTTTCAACTTTACCCAGTTATTCAACAACGTTTTGACAGATCTTCCTAATATATTTGAAAAGGGTTACAATAGAGTATGAATGGAATTATATTTTGGGGGAGTGAGTGGGATGATCACAAGGATCGGACATATGGCGCTGACCGTTTCAGACATGAAAGCTTCACTGCATTTTTATTGTGATATATTGGGATTCGAAAGGGCATTTGACATTCATGATGATAACGATCAGCCTTGGATTATTTACATTAAAATTGGTGATGGGCAGTTCATTGAACTCTTTTATGGCGGTGTTCATCAAAAACCTGAAGTGGACCATTTAATTGGTTTCGATCATCTGTGCTTAGAGGTCGATGATATCCACGCTATTGCAGATCAGCTTACAAAAAAGAGCTGGCCACTTTTAATCGAACCTAAACAAGGTAAAGACCTGAATTATCAATGCTGGGTAAAGGACCCTGATGGGAATCGTATCGAATTTATGCAATTGGACCCTGCTTCTCCACAGGCACAGGCATATAAGTAAGATGACCCCACAGAAAGCCTCCTATTGTAGATGGAGGCTTTGTCATTGTCTGCAATTAAGGACTGTGCCTAATCCCACGATGCCACTCACCGCTATTGTTCCAGCTACAATTAGCACACACCAATATCAGCAATACAAGAGGCTATATCCCTTTATCAATTAAAATTGATGCTTCTTAAGCCATAATGCACATTGCGATTGCCATTGACGCACATGCTCATCCTCGTCAGCTAGACTCATTCCATGAGGACCTTGCTCAAAAATATGCAAATCAAATGGGACGCCCGCTTTGCTCAATGCCCCTGCAAACAACAAGCTATTTTCAACAGGAACACTGCTATCATCTGCTGTATGCCATAAAAAGGTTGGCGGTGTTTTTTCGTTCACTTGCAAATCATTGGACAGTGACATTAACAGCTCCTCATCTGGTTTCTCCCCTAACAAATTAACCATAGAACCTTCATGTCTATACGGTGATTGCAAGGTAATGACCGGGTAGCAAAGCACCATCACATCGGGGCGCGAGCTCTCTTGTTCAATGGGATCCTCTGCTTGTACATTCCCCTCATCACCATGCGTCCCTACAGTAGCCGCTAAGTGACCCCCCGCTGAAAACCCGAGAATCCCGATCTTTTCCTTTTTGATTCCCCATTCCTCAGCATGATGACGCACATAACGCAGTGCCCTCTGAGCATCCAACAATGGCGCAGGATGTTTATGTGGCGCCACTCGATAATTCAATACGAACGCTGAAATGCCACATGCATTTAACCATCTAGCTACGGGTTCTCCTTCACCATCTGCTCTCATGCCATAGCCCCCACCAGGACAAACGATCACTGCACTTGTTGGAAAATCAGCTTCTAAAAGAAAGGGCGTCAGTGACGGAATAAAATCAGATTCCGTCAAATCATAGGGCACCTTCCCTTCCCAAAAACTAATCGACATCCCATTCACCTCATTTAAATGGTATCTATTGAAGTATTCGATAACATCAATCAGCAAAATGCTCTCTCTTGATAATAAAAAAAGACTAACATATACAACTCATTTTTTGTTAGCCTCGGAATACGAACATAAAGAAAGCACGCTACTCTTCTAACCATAGGATGCTTGTGACCCCGCGTGGATAATATTTACTTCCCACAATTTCACCAGAAATAATTTGATCGCTCCAGCTCCAAATAGATAACTTTGGATGCGTCAACCACTGAACATGAGCAGCATCTGCACGTTCCCCAGTCTCATCCCAATCCACGCCCAAAATTTTGCGAGCGATAAATTGACAAAGGTAAATTTTACTTAACCACGAGTTATTGCTCGTGGATGAAATTTTCCATCCCCCGTCCTCAAATAGACAAATGCCTTTAACAAGCACTTGCTTCAAGTGTTTTGTCAAAGCTCCTATATAAGCACCGTATTTCCCATCTACATGTAATGCTGCTTCACACCCTGTAAAATAAGGAAAAACTAATCCTTCGATAGCCGGTATGATTTTCGAATCGTTTCCTTCACCTATGACTGCTGGAATATACCCCTCTTCAGTCACATTTTCAACAATGGTATTCGCACATCTTTGCGCTTGTAATCCTGCCAATTGTGCTAAATCAGTACGCCCACGTTCTTCAAAGAGCTTTTCTAAAGCAACATAAGCAGCCCAGCATTTTCCTGCCAAATAAATATTGTTGCGTGCCTGTCCTAAAGAAACATCTAAACTATCATAGGTTGTGATCTCAGCTCCACCCATCGTTCTTGAACTATCAAGACTCATAACGCCATTGCGTTTATCCGGATCTGGATGGTCACGATTAAGCATGCTTTGGAAGCAATCTTCGATAGTGGAAAACCTAGCTTGAAGCCACTCATTATCATCGGTATGTTCCACATAGACCAAAGCACAAAGCAACCAATTGACCAACTGCTCCTGAGTCATATGTGAGAAACATCCATCAATCCCATATAATTCATAAGCAGAGTAATGCGGTCGAGAAAAGGTATTAGCAATCCCCATGTCGTGAGTGAAACTGATGCCACCAGGATAATCCTTTTCATCTTCTGGAAAGCGAACAGTATCTTTATAACTGTACCGCTCCACAAATGTATCCAACACATTTTTGACAGTCCAAGGATTCATCTTCAATTCATAGAATAATTGATCCACAGTAAGATCGAAGGTGTTCATCATCCTATATTCACCTTCATTCACCACCCATAGCGGACTTCCCTCAACTTCTAAAAGCTGAGTCGCTCCATAATAACTTCGAATAGCATGAGCCATCATAAATTTCTGATCTTTAGAAAGCGATGCTGATTCCATATTATTATTGGCTTGTTTCGTTGTATCCACTAGCCGCTCAAAGTGATTCATTCCATAATGACCAACAGCCTCAATTGAATCAAATAATCGTGTATAATAATAGACACTATCAATGCCTACAGTAGCTCGTCCAGATCTGTAAAAACAAATCGAAAAGCGATAGGTTTCTTTTTGACCGGCGGGTGTATCCATGATCAATAGTCCAACCTTTCCCAATCCAAACGCCCAGTTTTCTTCAAAAGGATTCGTTAAAATATCCTCTAGGCTAAAATGCACGGCAGCCTTTACTTGAGGGTTATCCGTAACAATGGCGGTTCGACTCCCCTGCCCAACACCAATGAGTTCTGAGGTGTCTTGAATTCTTCGCATGGATGAATAGGGGTCACTCCCTTCATAACCGAAAAAGGCTCTCCTTGCTTCTGTTCCTCGCGTATTATCCACCGTTAATTCTACAAATAAAGCTGGAACAATAGCATCCTTTAATTCCTTTTCCGATGCTGTAATAGGATCTGGAACCGGTCTGACCTGAGAATAGATGGTAAAAGTTAAATCCCCAGCTTGCCATGAATCACTCGTTGTCTTAAACACCCGTTTAATCTCCTCCTTTGGAAAATGAGAAAGGATATTGGGCTTATCCAAGTTAGGATCAGGATTCTCAATATCATAGCGTCCACTTTCACTCTCATTCTGCTGGAAAAACGGCAAAGCCTGATACCGGTTTTTTACAGTGGACTCTAAACCAATAAAAACATTTTCCTTTGGAGGTCTTCCTTGTTCAAGATCAAGACCACCTGAACAACCGGGAAAGCCTAAGGTTAAACTAGCGAAGGCACCGATTGGTGAATGGTGGGCATTAAAAAATTGATTTTCAGGCATGTGATATCTTCCTTTCACTAAAGAACATTCATGATACATAGGATTTGAAAAATCCTAATAGATTACTTGCCAAAGCCTGCCATCATACCTCGACGGATAAAGCGACCACCAAAAATATAAGCAATGAGCAAAGGCAAGGCAGACAAAGTCACCGCTGCCATAGTTACTGGAATATCCAAAGAATGATCGCCTTGAAACTGTACCACAGCTAAAGGCAGCACTTTGACACTATCACTCTGCGTCAGCACAAGCGGAAATAAGAAGTTATTCCATGCCAAGATAAATTGATAAATAGCTATCGAAATAATCGATGGCATAGCCAAAGGCGTAACGAGATGAAACAACATTTTAAAATCTGAGGCGCCTTCAATTTCCATCGATTCATATAATTCATTGGGAATATCCCTGACAAAATTGACGAGAAATAATAAGGTGAGAGGAATACCAAAAGCAATGGATGGCAAAATCAATCCTCCCAAACTATCATAAAGACCTATTTTTGTTATTAAAACATAAACAGGGATAATAGCAGCTTGTATAGGCAGTGCTAATCCAATTAAAAAGACGTTAAAGATAGTTCTCACAGCGCTGTTCCGACTCCGCACAATAACATAGGCTAAGAATAGCGAAAAGGCAACTGTAAAGATAACAGTAACAACTGATAGGATAAGACTATTGAAGAAGAAGTGCACAAAACCTGCTTGTAATACGGTTAGATAATTACTAAACGTCGGATGTATGGTTGGCAACCACGTTGGACTGCCTGTGAGAAAACCATTTTGTTCACGCACGCTAGACATGAGAATATAGAGCACAGGATAAAACGAAATAATCAACCAAATAACGCCAAATAAAGTAAATGCCATGTTCGTCCATGAATATTTCCTCTGTGGACGCACGTAGTTCTTTTTATTTAACAATGCTTGAGGTTCTGCCATATCACATCCCCTCCTTCTGACTGTCCATACGATTAAATCCTGTGAATTTTAAAATGAGCAGTGAAAGAACAAGTCCAAACACGGCTAAAATAATCGCCATAACGCTTCCCATTCCTATGTTAGTATTAATAAAGGCTTGTTTATACATGTCCATTGCCAATACTTGAGTTGCTGATCCCGGTCCTCCTCCAGTTAATACATAGATCAAATCAAAATACGTTAATGTTCCTGTCAGAATCAATATCGATGCAGTCACTATCGTATATTTTAACTGTGGCAACGTAATTGAAAAAAATATCCGAAAAGGTCCAGCACCATCTATTTTGGCAGCTTCATATAGGGATTCTGGAATCTGTTTTGCCCCACCTTGAAACAAAAGAGAATTAAATGGGATGAATTGCCAAGCGATGATTAAACTGACAATAAAAAGAGCTAAGTGCGGATTGCCCAGCCAGTTTTCATTCCCATTTCCAATCCCTATCGCCTTTAAAATAGTGTTAACAAGTCCAAAGTTCGGATTTAAGATATACGACCACGTCACCCCAATGGCCGCTGATGAAAATAACAAAGGGATGAAATAAAACACGCCAAAAACAGCGCGATGCTTTTGTTTACCTGACATAAACACCCCCAGTAAAAGGCTTAAGGGACACTGCGTGATCCAACACAATCCCATCAATTCAATCGTTAATAAGGTGGATTGCCAGGCCTCTCCATCCTTAAATACGGCGATCCAATTTTTCATTCCAACCCAGACAGGCTCACTGATTCCATCCCAATTCAACCCACTATAATACACAGCAATACACATCGGAACCAATGCAAAAACCACAAAGAAAATTAAAGCTGGAAGCATCATTGTCCATCGTTGCCAGTTCATTCGCATCCCGAGCATTCCTCAACACTCCAGTTGTTCAAAATAGTTAGCAGGGAAATGATTCCCCTGCTGTTACTTCAAATATTTATTCATATCTGCAGAAAATTGTTGTGGAGACATTTGATTTAGAAAGACATTACCTAGGTCTTCAATCAATCTATTGCCTTCTTTAGTTTCTAAAGCTGTATCCCATGACTGCTGGAAATATTTAGCATTTTTTATAATATTATATGAAAAATTCATATAATCGCCACCATCGGAGTTCTTTAGCTGTGATTCAATGCCATTGACGGCAGGAACGTTGCTAATCTTAATTAAATCGCTCACATTTTGATCATTTAAATTAGCCTCTTTAAGGAATTTAATCGCTGCTTTTTTATTCTTCGTTTTTTTGGAAATGGAGTAAAATTCACTTGGATTCCCCGCCACATCACTTGGATCCCCTTTGCCACCAGCTACTGTTGGGAATGCGAACCAGCCTAAGTTACCTTGATCAATAAAGTCCTTATCGTTTGACTCAATGCTTGTATAATCCCAGCTTCCCATCAACGTCATCGCTGCTTTATTGGTGTAAAGCAGCGCAACATCTTCACCATCACCCGATCCAACAGAGCTAAAGCCTTGTTCAAACGCACCAGCCTTGACCAATTGCTGCATCATTTGTATTGCCTTCTGAATCGCAGGATCTGACCACGCATTAGCTTTACCCGCCGCAACCTTGTTAAATGGCTCTTGTCCGCCTATCCGATCAACCAAATATTCAAAGTACATAAGGTCTGGCCATTTATCTTTGCCACCAAGTGAAATAGGTGCAATCCCTTTGGATTTCAGCACTTTAATGTCTTTCAAAAGATCATCCCAAGTAGCGGGTGGATCAAGATGATACTTCTTAAAGAGTGGTTTGTTATAGAAGAAATTCACTTGTTGTAAATTGCCCTCCGGAACACCATAAATCTTGCCATCAAAAGTAACCGATTTCATGATTGAAGATAAATATCTCTTAGAATCATCTTTTAAATAAGGCGTTAAATCTAGAATATCGCCGGCATCAATAAAAGTCTTTAAGCGACCGCCACCCCAGTTGCTGCTAATATCTGGAGGGTTATCAGCACCCATAACAATCTGAATTTTTTGTTTATATGCGTTCGTTTCAAAAAACTGTGACTGTATTTTGATTCCAGGATTATCTTTATTAAAACGGTCGACCATCTTATTGGTAACATTCTTGGCATCTCCACTCACATCGCTCCACACTTGCACAGAGCCACTCGACGCCTTACCTGAACTGGAACTAGAACACCCAGCCAACAGACCTAAAGTAAATACAGCGCTTACAATTGACATCGAAATTTTTTTATTTACCCTATTCACAACATATCCCCCAATCATATGAATTTGTTTGTTTAATCAATAAACTAATCATATTACATTTTTTTGGAGATTGCAAGCAAATTTCTAATAAAAATCTTCCTCAAATTTCAATTTTTAGACACCGATCATTTAAGCAAGACCTCGTTCACTATGTGCGTATAGACTCACATGATGTAAATGATCGATAGCAATCAAGCATAGTCATCCTTTCTCACATTTCAAAGATTAAGACTCTATCAAATTATAGTATAACTTCTTCACTCTTCATTCCTATTCCTTTGTTATAACGACAGCTCGATAGAGTCAAATAACAGGCTGAGACAAAACCCGGTCAGTGAAAAGAGTGATACGTGCCAAGACATTTGGTAGATACCACCCCTTTTTTGACGCACAGGATGTGCTAGGTTTAGCCGAAGTTCATTCATGTTGAGGATGTGAATGTCCGCTTCAGAACGCTCGCTTTCCAAAGACATTCCGTTTAAATAGTACTCATAAATCCACTCCAGCAACCTCCTTCGCTTTCCTCGGGCAACGCCGAAGCTAGCACATCCTCTGCGTCGTCAGTCATTAAAAAAATTCCGACTATCTCTTTTGATAACCGGAATCTCATTTTACTATTTCAGATTAATTATAAATTATAGCCCATCCTCAATGACTTGTATTCAATAGACAACCACTGGCTCATATTGACTGACATTGCTATAAACCTTTTTCATGATATTGGGCGGCGTGTTCACACACCCACCTGATCCATTTTTAATATAGGCAGTCTTCGACCAATTGGTTCTCCAGCCAGCATCGTGAAAGCCGCTTCCACCTTGTGTAAAAGGAGCCCAATAATTAACGTTAACGGAATAATTTGAACTGCCCACTTCACTTCCCTTGAGAACAGCGGGAGAGTTTTTGTATTCAATATACCAAACGCCCTTTGGGGTATCTTCATTATACACTTTAGTCCCTGTTACAACAGGTGTTGTCACCGCCAAATGACCGTTTTTATAAACCCATATTCGCTGTGCCTGAATTGACACCTCCACATATGTGTTACCTATCCCATGATTTGTTGGGTTGTGATAACCGATGCCGTTGGTATTCCATCCCTCTCCATAGACATGATACGCAGGAATGGAAGACATTCCTTTAGAAAAAGCCGTTCCAATTCTCTGCGCCTCCGCATGGTCATTAATCGCCCAACCATAGGATTTACCTTTCACCGAAATCATCTTACCGGCATGGGATTTAAACATGTAATTTTTATGGAGTGTCGATAGAGAATGATTTAACACATCCAATTTTTTCGTAATGATATCCGTATTAATCTGAGCGTTCATCTTATTATCGAAGGTGACATTTTTGATAACGTCATTCCCTTTAAAAGCATAATTCTTATCTTGTAATGTATAATTAACGTTTTGCCGGACCAAGGTCTGCAACTTCTTCTTCTCTTGGTTTATGGTGGCTATACTTAATCTAACGGGTTGCTGGTGAAGAGGAGCCAAATGAACCTCACTATTAAAAGCCTGTTTTCGATAAGCTTTTAATAGCTTCGGAATATCATAGCGCGTTCCTATTTTTCCTTTAAAAACAATGATCTTCCCATTTTCCAAGCTAACTGAAGCATTTCTGGGCACTGATAAGCCACTGTTTAATTTTAAAAGTCTTTGTTCGAGTTCCCTTTGCATGGTGTCACTGTGATTTTTATCCAGATCAACTGGCTTTAGCATATACTTTCTTTCTTTTGAAGACGGGAACACCGTGCGCTGTTTATGTAGTAACGCCCGGATATTACTCACATCCCTATCTGTAAAATCCATTTTGGTATCCTTGTCATCAACCATTTGTTTTTGTCCAATATAAATGACATTTTTTGAAATGGTAGATCCTAATTTCTCCCTTGCTTGGCTTGCTGTCAGTCTGCCGACATTGACGTGATTAATTTGAACATGGGCATTGAAGTGTGTCGTCTGATAATACAGTAATCCAATCAAAAGCCCACATACAACAACAACGCTGCTAGGAACAATAATCATCCATACACGCATATTCTTAACCTCCAAAAATAAATAGACCCGCATTTTTTTCATCTACTCTAGATGTTCTATTCCAACAAACGAAAAAAATGACACGACATTGATAGAAAAGTCACTTGCTCTTCTTAAAAAGTGTTACCTTCATTAAAGCAAACTTTTGAAGAAAAACAAATTAAAGAGCAACATAAAAAGAGCAACAGCGGCAACAAATACGCACCAACTCCTGCTTCTACGCACTTATTTATGAGATGAGAGCTCAATTCTAAAATCTATACTTGGTCTCTGTTTGATATACCTGACCCGCTTCCAACACGCACTGCTTAAAGCTGGGATGGTGAATGGCATCTGGCGGTCCTTGCGTTTCCAAACATACACCTATGTATTTACCAGCCTGCGTGCCACGGATTTTAAAATGATCCTTCATCATATTGCTAGTATAAAGGACGACACTGGGTTCTTCTGTATCAACACTAAGCCGCCGACCACTTACCCGATCCATCAAAACGATTTCTGGGGACTGCCGCTTATTTAAAAGAAAAGGATGATCATACCCATTGCCAACCAAAACGTTTTGAGGATGCTGAGAGGTTATACCATCAACAATTTTTCGTCCTGACCTAAAGTCAAAGGGCGTGTCCTTCACATTGAGCAGCTCTCCTGTTGGTAACAGCACTTCATTTAGTTCAAAAAATTGCTGACTATCCATGGTTAAGATATGCTCTAAAACATTGCGTTTAAGATTGCCACTCAAATTAAAATAGCTATGATTGGTTAAATTGACTAATGTCGTTTGATCCGTTAGTGCATGATAGCTTATTTTCAGCTGATTATCTTGATCCAAAGTATAGGTTACCCTAACCTGCAAGGCACCCGGATAGCCTTCTTCGCCATCTGGACTAAGATAAGAAAACTGAATACCTGATTCATCTTTTCCGTCCATCACAACCGCATCCCAAATGACATGACTAAATCCCTGTGGCCCCCCATGGAGATGATTTTTTCCTTCATTTTTTGGCAAAACATGGCGCTCGTCATTCAGCTCAAACTCCGACCCTGCAATTCTCCCTGCCACTCTACCCACCACGGCACCGAAATAAGAAGAATACTTTTGATACTCCTCGATTGAATCAAAGCCAAGGACAACATTTTCAAAATGACCCTCACGATCAGGCGTTAAAAGTTTAGTGATAATACATCCGTAGTCTATGCACGAAAAGCTCATGCCTTGTGCATTCTGAATCGTATATTGAGTGACGGTCTTTCCCGCTACTTCTCCAAATTCCTCTCGAAATACCTTCATCAGCAGTCATCCTCCCCGCTTAATCATATCAATGAATACAGTTCCAGTATAAATCTTTATCCCTCGCCTTCAAACACTTTTCACTATCATTTGCTTCATAGACTGCTCTGTAAACATCCTCTGTTAGTAGTAGCGCTTTCACCTTGATTGACCGTGGACATAGTATAAAAACATATAAAAAACTAGCTCATAAAATTCCGATATTCTGTTGGAGTCATCCTGGTCAGTTGCTTAAATACTTGAACAAAATATTTATAATTTTGATAGCCGACTCGCTCAGCAATCATCGTCACCTTATCCGTGGTTTCCTCCAACAAACCTTTCGCCTTTTCCACACGAAGATGATTCAGATATTCATTAAAATTCATCTGAGTATATTGCTTAAACAGCACGCTGAAATAGTTTGGTGAAATATTGATATAATCAGCTACCTCTGCTGCTTTCACATGATACTTATAATAATCCTGGATATAGCTAATGGCTCGATCTATTAACCAGTGGTGTTGATCCCTGTCATCCGAACGTAGTGATGCAAAAATAAGCCGCATATCCTCTTCAAACAAAGCTTTTAATGCCTCATAAGAATTATAGACATGCACATTCACCCTTTGGGTAAAGAAGAGTTCAGGAATCGATAAATCATCGTGAAAAGGTAACTTCCCGTATAATTTTTCTATGCTTGTCTCTATATTATGACAGCACTTACAAACCTCTATTAATAAAAATCGCTGTTGTTCAAGATAAGCAAACAGATCTTCTACTTTTTCAATCATTTCATTTTCAGGGGTGGCCTGCAGAGACCTTATGATGGCTTCTTCCAGTTTGTAGGGTAGCTCTTTTTTATTCTCCCTACTCTTAATTTTTCCCATTAAGGTAGAACAGGTTTTTTCTTCAAGATACACCTTTTCTAAGGCATGAACCATTTGTCTTTTTACATCAGATAATGAATAAATAGAGTGCGTTTGATCCGATATGATAAATTGAAAGTGTGAATCGCTCTCTAGCGGTGCCTTTAACCCCTCTAATATTTTCGATGCATTTAAAAACCGCTCATCTAAACAATAAATACATGTAAGCAAAAGATTATCATCGACATATAAAGATACACAGGTCAATCCCATCTGATACACGAGAACCTCAATCATGTTCTGCCACTGTTTAAAATGCTGCTGAAGAGCGCAGTCCTGCAATTCTTGTGCAAGCTGAGCAAAATGTCGCGTACTGCTTAATATCGGAAAAACAGTGAGCGTATCCACGTTAAATGGCAATGAAGCATACTCAAAGGACGTGCCAAATAACGCATGCTCGATGACTTCCTTCATCTGCAATTGATTAAATTGTTGATGAACCGATTGCTCGGAAAGAATCGTCTGTTTGACTTTGTCTACAGCCTGAAGTAACTCCTCAACATCAACGGGTTTTAATAAATAATCTTTTACCCCTAGGCGTATCGCTGTTTTGGCATAATCAAACTCATCATAGCCACTTAGCATAATGACCTTTGGCGCATGAAGCTGATTTTGTAACTGCTCAGCTAGTTCCAGTCCATCCACGATAGGCATCTTAACATCTGTAAGAACGATCTGCACATCCTCATGCTGCTGAACCTTTTTTAAGCCTTCTCTACCGTTGCTAGCAACATCAACAATCTCGATGCCATATGCGTGCCATGGAATGGTTTCACGCAATCCTTGGATAATAATAGGCTCATCATCCACTATGATCATTTTCATCATTCATATCACCTACACCTTTATAAGGACTTTGAATTTCGGATAACTGGGTTAATAATGGCAACTGCATTTGTAACCAGGTGCCCTGTTGGTCCATTTCTATCAATCTCAACCCATACTCTTGTCCAAAAGCTAATATTAAGCGATCCTGTAAATTTTTAAGTGCGTGACCTTCATTACTGATCACCCTTTGTAAAAACAGGTCCTTCTCCATCCCTTTACCGTTATCTATGAGGTCAATGCATAATGTGGGTCCAACTGGATAGCAGCGAATATCAATACGCTTATCCTCTTGCTGATGCTCAAAGCCGTGCTTAATAGAATTTTCAACAATAGGTTGGATAATTTGCTTCATAATATAAACCTCATGGACACTTTGATCTACAGACATACTATAGGTCAAAGAATCGCCCATTCTCCGATTTTGCAGATCGAGGTAGCTTTTCACAATGGTTAATTCATCTTCTATATGAATGTATAGAGCGCTTTCTTTTAAACTTTTGCGAAAAGTTTTGGACAGAAGTTCGATAAGATGACTTGTTTCTGGTGCCTTTTCCAGCCGAGCCTTCCAACGAATCATGTCTAAGGTATTGTATAAAAAATGAGGGTCGATTTGACTCTGCAAAGCTTTTAGCTCAGATTCCTTTTGCTTGATCTTTAATTTATATTCCTGGTTAATATAGTTTTGAATGGTTCCTACCATATGATTAAAGCGAATCCCTAATCTACCAATCTCATCTTTGACAACGACAGGCACATGCACCGAAAAATCCTTCTGTTCCAATTGCTTTGTCGAACGCGTAAGAGCAATGATTCGACGAATATCTGAAAAATAATACCCCACGAGCGCAATGAGACCTAATAAAGTTAAGATGATAAAGGTATCCCTCATTAATTTACGGATATGTACGAGAGATTGATCAATTTTGTTCTTGCTCACGAGCGCCGTCAAATACCAATCAATGCCATGTACCTTTTTTGATACCATTAAATAATGACGTCCGTGAGCTGTATAGTCAAAATTCTCTTGGCTATGATGCAGCATGGTATGCTGTAATCGCTGAATATCATTGTGATTAAACCGCTCACCTTTATCTCCCTGGATCATCACATCTCCCTCTTTACTCCTCAAAAAGACCGTGCCTTGTCCTTGTAAAGCAGGAATATGGATGAGCCTTTTCAATGTCGGCACATTGAGGCGGATGCGCATAAATCCAATGGGATGCTTAATATTATTAAAATCATTGATCACTCGTGACAAAGTGATCACATCGACTTTATCATTACTTCCATTGGACACATTATAAGCATTGCTCCAGACAATGCCTCCCCCTTTACGGGTGGCCAAGCGATCCCATTTAGATTCATCCCCCGAAACAGGTTCGCCCATTTCAACCACATTACCTCCTTCTCCTTTTAAATAAAACGAATTGATATAATTCTTAGACATGAGCTGAAAGGTTAAATATCCCTTGATGTTTTCCAAGCTTTGCCGTGTAGATGGATCGTTGATTTTGCTTTCTGGAGTCATCATAAAATGGCGAAAATCTTGATTATAAATGGTGTACAACGAAACATTTGCCATATCATCAATGATAGAATTCAAATTTCCTTCAATCTTATCAACCGTTTCCTTGGTAGATTCCATAGTTTGTACCTGAAAGGATTGATCCATCTTATGATAGATATATAACCCGAAACCAATAGTTGGCAATGTCACGAACACTGCAAACATGATTAGAAACTTATACTTAAGGCTTATGTGTAAAAAAGGGAATTTATTTAACATATTTTAGCCCCAACTCTTTATGTCATTTAACCCTTTACCGCACCTGCTGTCATGCCTTTTACAAGCTCCTTCTCCAAAAAGAGATAGACGATAAGAATAGGCACAAGTGCCATGGTGATACCCGCAAACTGCCCAACATAATTCGTCACATGATCTCCAGAAAAATTCTGTAGCCCTACAGGTAGCGTTTCCAATTTCGGATTATTAATTAATACGAGTGCAAAGACAAATTCATTCCAATTGTTAATAAAGCTCAAGATCACAACCGTCGCAATAGCGGGGCGTGTCATAGGTAAAATGATGCTCCAAAAAATTCTGAGTATACCTGCCCCATCCATAATAGCAGATTCCTCGATATCTTTCGGAAAACTTCTCATAAAACTGACAAGTAAAAAAATAGTAATAGGTAGGTTGAAAGCGACATAAGGAAAAATGAGAGAAAGACGCGTATTCAAAATGCCGAGCTTTGACATCAAGATAAACATAGGCACTAAAGTAGCATGGATGGGGACGAGCAAGCCAAATATAAAGAAATTATAGATGGTTTTACTCATTTTAAAATCAAAGCGTGCAATAAAATAAGCAGCTAATGCCCCAAATAGCACCGTAATGATGACAGCAGCAACCGAGACAACAATACTATTCCAAAAATAACCGCCAAAATTTGCGGTATGCCAAGCATCAATATAATTTTGGAAATGCAGACTATGTGGTAAACCAATCTTATCCACAGCATATTCTTTAGCTGTTTTAAAGGAATTTAAAATCATCCAAAGAATTGGATAAGCATTAATAATAGCAAAAAGAATTAAAACGACATAGATCAGAATCATTTTGGTTTTTCTATTAGCATATGATTCCATTGCTCATCCCCCCTACGCTACGCTTCTACCAATGAATTTATTTAACAATAAGATAAGCACAAGACCAAAAATGAAAATAAATACAGAAATGGCACTGCCATAACCAAATTGTAACGATTGGAAGGTTTTATTATACATATATACGGCGGACACCTCCGTCGCATGGTTAGGTCCTCCACTGGTCATGACATAGATTTGGTCAAAGGTTTTGAGGCTTCCGGATATCGCCAGTACAAGAGCAGCCATAATGGTATCTTTCATCATCGGAATAATAATCTTCCAGGTTTTGCTCCATTCCGTTGCCCCATCAATTTCCGCTGCCTCAAGAATTTCTCTTGGAATATTTTGCAAAGCAGCCAAAAAGATGATCATATAGAGACCTATAAATTGCCAAATGATCGTAACACAAATAGAAAGCATAGCTAAATGCTCATTGCCCAACCAATTTTGCGCCCAGCTGTGCAAGCCTATTGCTCGTAATAATTCATTTAATAAACCGTCCTCCGAATTATAGATCAAGCTCCATGTCAGCGAAACAACGACGGAAGAAAGCACGACCGGCATAAATCCAATCGTTCTAAAAAACTTGGCTCCTTTTAATCTGCGATTCAGGAGTAAGGCAAACACCATAGCCAAGGTAAGCTGGCCTATAACAGATGCCAAGATAACATAAACGTTATTCTTTAATGAATGCCAAAAGAGTTGATCTTTAAAAAGTTGCTTGAAATTATCCAATCCTACATAGTGCATGGGAGAAAAGCCATCCCATTTCATAAAAGAATAATAGAACGAAATGATGATCGGAACAATCGCAAATCCAATATATATCAATAAAGCAGGTCCTAAACCAAGGGCTATCCCCCACTTGACTTTCTTATCTATATGCATCGTTTATTCTCACTCCCTAAGTAAACCTCGGACTAAAACACCTCGGCTTATCCAAAGGTACGTTTTAGTCAAACAGCTTAAGCCTGATCGCACAGTCAATCGATTTGTCCCATATGATTGAGAGGATGCCAGACCGCAAAATATAACGGAATATTCTGCGGTCTGAATGGCCATTTACATCACTTACTGATTCACCTGATTTTGCATGTCTTTTGCGAGTTTTTCAGGGGTCGTCGAACCGGTTAATATTCCTTGGAGACCGTTATTCAATGTTTCCGTAATATCCGCTGGCAACACACCATCATAAACAGGTGCTGTACCTCCAGACGTAGCCTCATAAGCCTCTTTGAAGAGTGGCTCTGCATCCTGTGGCGGCTCTACCTTAGATGGGATAAGCAAACCAAGCTTTAACAAGCCTTCATAAAGGTCCTTGCTATAGAAATATTTTAAGAATTCCAAAGCCGCCTTTTTCTTTTCCCCGGATAGATTGCTATTAATTCCCAATCCTCCCGCAGCGACACCCGAGACCGTCATCGGATCGCCTTTACCGCCTTCGAAGGCTGGCATGCGTGCTGTACCAATGTGTTTATTCGTAGGTTTTTTACCGATTAAACCTGTCGTTGACCAGGCACCGGAAATAAAGATCGCACTCTTCCCTTGGACAAAATTGTCCAATGCTTGATCATCCGTAATCGTATTATCATCTGTATTAAAGGCATGCATATCGCTAAGTTCCTTAATCACGCCCAGCGCTTTGACAAATTTAGGATCCGTAAATTTGGCTTTACCATCAAATACTTTAGAAAGGAAGTCACTACCCGTGAACCTGTCAGCAATCATCGAAATATAGATGGATTGGAGTGGCCATTGTGGCTTATCACCCAACTCCATTGGTGTTATCCCTGCCGCATTCAATTTTTTAATCAATGTTTTCAAATCAGAGTATGTTGTTGGGAAGCTCTCATAACCCACTTTTTTCAGCATATCTTTGTCATAAAAAACGAGACTTGTATAGCTCACCGATGTAGGAATCGCATATTGTTTGCCCTTTATAGCAAAATCGTTTAAAGAGCTGGCATTAATAAGCTTACCTTTCAGACTATCTGTTAAAGAATTGATAGGTGCCATGGCACCCCCTTGAACAATAGGCTTCAACTCAGAACCTGGCCATACCTGAAAAATATCAGGTAATTGTTTCCCGGCAGCCCGTGTTTTCAGCTTTGTTCTATAGTTGTCATTATCCGTTGTTTCCGTTTTAACCATGATATTAGGATGTGAAGCATTAAATTTCTTGACACGCTCATTATAAAGCTTGTAATCTGGTCTATCACCAGACCAAGCATTCCATAGATTAATCGTCACCTTACCATTTTTGCTCACGCCGCTACTTGCTTGACTGCTTCCACAGGCGGACAAAGCAAAAACCACTACAATAGCTAATAGACACAAACTCCAACTTTTTTTCACTTTGGAGCGCATGAGACCTCCCCCTTCACTCATTTTATAAAACGCTTACATAATTCTATTGTATCTCATACATTTTGAAGGAAAATACACTAAATTTACTATAATATCAATTTATTTATGCTCTTTATAACTCCTTTCAAAATCCTATCATCGTGAAAAGGATTCCCATCTTTTTCATTTTTCCTAAAAGATAGCAACATCTTTTAACATACTCTCAGCCTGAATTGTGCTACATCACTTATTGATTCACTTCACTTTGCATGTCCTTCGCCAGTTTTTCAGGGGTCATTGAGCCGGTTAGTATCCCTTGGAGACCGTTATTCAATGTTTCCGTAATATCCGCTGGTAACACACCGTCATATACAGGTGCCGTACCTCCCTCGGTAGCCTGATAGGCTTCTTTGAAGAGTGGCTCTGCATCCTGTGGCGGATCAACCTTAGACGGAATCAGTAAGCCGAGTTTTAATAAATCTCCATAAAGGTCTTTACTATAGAAATATTTCAAGAATTCCAAAGCCGCCTTTTTCTTTTTTCCAGATAAATGACTGTTGATTCCTAATCCTACAGCACCGACACCTGATACCTTCGTAGGATCTCCCTTACCACCCTCAAAGGCTGGCATACGCGCTGTACCAATGTTTTTATCCTTGGATTTTTGATTGATTAAACCCGTGGTTGACCACGCACCGGAAATGAACATCGCACTCTTACCTCGAACAAAATTATCCAATGCTTGATCATCATCAATCGTATTATCATCTTTATTAAAGGCGTTCATCGTATTCAGCTGCTTAACCACATTCAGCGCTTTGACAAACTCAGGATCCGTAAACTTAGCCTTACCAGCAAATACATTAGAAAGGTAATCACTGCCCGTGATTCTGTCAGCGATCATCGAAATATAGATGGATTGGAGCGGCCACTGAGCTTTGTTCCCTAGTTGTATTGGTGTAATATCCTCCGCATTCAGCTTCTTAATCAATGTTTTTAAGTCAGAATATGTCGTTGGGAAGCTCTCGTAGCCCACTTTTTTCAGCATATCCTTATCATAGAAAATGAGACTTGTATAGCTTACCGCTGCCGGAATCGCATATTGTTTACCCTTTATAGCGAAATCCTTTAACGTACTAGCATTGATCAGCTTCCCTTTCAGATCATCTGTTAAAGAATTGATAGGCGCCATAGCACCCCCTTCGACAATCGGCTTCAATTCAGCACCCGGCCATACTTGAAAAATATCGGGTAATTGCTTCCCAGCAGCTCGTGTTTTCAGCTTTGTTCTATAGTTGTCTGTGTCCGTTGTTTCTGTTTTAATCGTGATGTTCGGATGTGAAGCATTAAATTTCTTGACACGCTCATTATAAAGCTTAGGATCTGGGTCATCACCAGACCAAGCATTCCATAAGGTAAGCGTCACCTTACCGTTTTTACTCACGCCGCTTGCATGACTACTTCCACAGGCGGATAAGGCAAAAATCACTACAATAGCTAATAAGCACAAACTCCAACTTTTTTTTATTTTGGAGCGCATAAGATTTCCCCCTTTATTCATTTTTATAAAGCGCTTACATAATTATATTGTACCGCATACATCCTGAAGAAAAATACATTAAATTTACTATAATATCAAATTATTTAAGATATTGCTGACCATTTTCAAAATGATGGCATAAGAGTAAAAAGAATATTATCCAAAATAAGGAAATTAATCCCCACTACATATTAAACAACACTCATAACTATCGAATCTATAGTTATGATCTATATAAGCTATAAGAATACTAGCATTGCTCCTTATGTCACTTTCAACTACAATTATCTTATACGACTGAAATGACGCTGTTCATTGCGTGCTGTCGTCATACTTAATCTTAACAAATTGGAGGCAGTTTACTATGTTTGATGCAAAAAAGGATCTACTCACCCCTGAAAACTCCACTGTGGCTCTAATTGACCATCAGCCACAAATGATATTCGGCGTACAAAGCACTGATCGACAAACCGTCATCAATAATACCGTTGGGCTAGCAAAGACAGCGAAGGCTTTCCAAGTCCCTACAGTTCTGACGACTGTTTCCGCTCATTCCTTCTCTGGACCACTTCATCCAGACGTTCAAGCTGTTTTTCCAGATCAGAAACCCATTGATCGTTCGACCTTGAATGCATGGGAAGACGAAAACTTTCGAGAAGCCATTATAAAAACCGGACGCAAAAAAATAGTCGCTGCCGCATTATGGACAGACGTCTGCCTAGCTTTCCCAGTACTATCAATGCTTAAAGAAGGCTACGAAGTTTATATTGTGACGGATGCTTCCGCCAGCTCAAGCGTCGAATCACATAATATGGCCATACAGCGCATGATACAAGCTGGAGCGATTCCAGTTGACTGGCAGTCGGTTATGTTTGAATATCAGCGTGACTGGGCTCGTGAAGAAACATATGATAAGGTAATGGAAATTGCCGAAGCACATACAGGAGCTTTCAGTGCAGGTCTCTTTTATGCCCACACAATGTTCAATGGTCAAGAAGGGAAGTAAATAAGTTATCCCTTTCGTTTTGTCTATCACAGCGATAAAAAGAACAGACCCATGCGTTAGCTAGCATGAGTCTGTTTGTTATGTGTTCAAGCCAATTCGTTAGGATTATGGCATATAGATGAACCACCAATTTATAGACTTTTAGTAAGGTTAATCACATAAGGCATGAACGTATTGGCGATCAATGGCGTTAATTTTTCTTTACGATACATAAGCATGATCTCGCGGCTAGGTTTGGGATCGATTAACGGGATCGCTCTAATTCCCGAATAATGGTAGCTTTCAACTAGGAGGCGAGGCATGATAGTTACTCCCTTTTTAGCATGCAATAGATTGACTAAGGACGTGAGACAAGCGGAATCATTTTCGACTTGAATTTTAAGATGAATATTGGCCTTTTTAGCCAATTCGCTTAGATGATTCCCAAGCTTAGGATCATTCACCGTAATCCTTTGCAGATTTTCCAGCGTTTGAAAATAAATTTCTGATTTCCCAGCCAACGGATGTTCTTCAGGAACGACTAATACGAGTTCTTCTTCGAACAAAAATTGACTGGCAATCTCGTTTTCAGGAGGTATCAGTTTTGAGGCAGTTATACCAATAGTAACTTTATTATGAAGCAGCTGCGCGACATCACCCTCCATCTCGATGAATTTCAAAGTGACATCAGGGTGAACTTCGTCAATTTCTAAGAACTTCGGCAACAGATATGCCATCAAATCCCCTGCTAAAATACCGATTGTAATGGAGGGTTTCTGATTTTGCAACAGCGCAGTCGTTTCTTCCCTGGCTTCCTCGATGAGCTGAAAGATTGCCTTTCCCTTTTCCAGAAGAATTTTACCTGCCTCTGTTACTTCCACTCCTCTCCCCATTCGATAAAATAAAGGCATACCAAATTCTTGTTCTAACAATCGGATTTGCTGACTCAGTGTAGGCTGCGAAACTAAAAGCATCTCCGCCGCTTTCGTAAAACTCCCTTGCTTGCAGATCTGGATAAAGTATTCTAATTGCCGCAATAACACTGCTTCCCCTCATTCCTTAGATGACTTACTTAAATATCATGATCATTATAATCCAATAACTAAGATTAAAAAACGACGTCGAAATCAAGAAATTTAGCAAGCAATAAGAAGCCTCCTATAAAAAAATGCTCCTAAAGTAGTATTTGGACAACAAAAAGCTGCAAGGTAGTTTTTTGTTGTCCTCTTTCAGCTAAAAATGTCCTCATGAATGGAATCGCTATTAAGCCCACCACATCTCTGCTGGTCTGTCTTTGATCAACACGGATTTCAGATTAGTGACCGCTCGATTAAAACCTTCCTCAATGGACATGAGGGGATCTTCGTGTTCAATGCTAACAACATAATCATAGCCATACATCCTTAAGGCACTCATCATATCCGACCATTCATTAATGCTATGACCACATCCCACTGAACGAAAGGTCCAAGCTCTTGTCTGAACATTTTCATAGGGTTGCATATCGGTTAATCCATACATGTTGACATTGTCTTGATCAATGTAAGTATCCTTCGCGTGAAAGTGGTGGATTGCACCAGCCTTTCCCAATATTTTGATGGCACCAACGGGATCGATACCTTGCCACCATAAATGACTTGGATCAAGATTAGCCCCAATGGCATCACATGTTGCCTCACGAAGCTTAAGAACAGTATGAGGCGTATGAACAAGGAATCCTCCATGAGGCTCTAACCCGACTTTGATCCCATGATCTTTAGCAAATTGACCCGCCTTTTTCCAATAAGGGACAAGCTTCCTCTCCCATTGCCACTGCAAAACATCCCTGTATTCGGTTGGCCAAGGCACCACTGGCCAGTTTGGGTATTTTGCCCCCTCATGATCCCCGGCTGCCCCCGAGAAGCAATTGACGACAGGTACATGAAGCATGTCTGCCAGCCGCACTGTTTTAATAAACGTTTCATGAGATTCCTCCGCATACGCACGGTCAGGATGAATAGGATTAGCATGACAGCTTAAGGCGCTGATGGTCAACCCCCGTGATTCCACAGCATTAAGATAGTGTTGACGCTTTTCTTCACTTTCTAGCAATGCGTCCAGAGGACAGTGGGCATTACCAGGACTTCCTCCTGTACCGATTTCCACAGCATCAAGACCCGCCTTTTGAGCAGTATCAAGCATTGCTTCAAAGGATTGATCTGCAAATAGCACTGTAAATATACCTAATTTCATAAACCCATAACCTCCTAAAATTCAAATGAAACGTGATGACCCATGTGCTTGAATATTAAACAAATGTTTAATAAACCATCGGGCTTTATTTTTATCATATCTTTTTAGTGCCTGTTTTTGTAATCGTTTACAAAAATTTATTTCAATTATATGTGTTTCCAAGAAAAATAACAACCATTCATTGGCATGTTATTTATACACTCTTTGAAAAACACTCTCACCACACTATTGAACTCACCCTTCTTTCAATTTATTTTCCCACGATTTTTGCCACACAAAAGGTCGTACACAAAACATCTCTCGCGACCCACACGAAATGCGCGAGCGAAGCTGGACAAAAATAAGATCGATGCCATGGTTTTTTATTCAAAGCTTTAAAGACATCAACTCCGTGTTATAATAATGTTGATTGTCTAAGTAATGGGTATGTCAAATACCTATGGAGGAATGTGTGAAATGCTAAGTGTCAATAATATAAGCCTGCAATATGGTGATCGCAAACTATTTGAAGATGTCAATATAAAATTTACTCCTGGAAGCTGTTACGGTCTTATCGGTGCGAATGGTGCGGGTAAATCCACCTTTTTAAAAATATTATCCGGTGAAATCGACTCACAGCAAGGAGAGGTTCATCTAAGTCCTGGTGAGAGATTAGCCGTACTGAAACAAGATCATTTTGAATATGAGGAAAGTGAAGTTCTGCAAACCGTTATCATGGGCTATACACATCTATATGAGATCATGCGTGAAAAGGACACCATTTATGCTAAGTCAGACTTTACAGAAGAAGACGGCATGCGTGCGGCCGAGCTTGAAGGGGAATTTGCCGAACTCAACGGTTGGGAAGCAGAATCCAACGCAGCTATTTTACTCCAAGGATTAGGCATTCATGAAGCCTTGCATTCAAAAAAGATGAAGGATCTTAGTGGCTCTGAAAAAGTGAAGGTGCTCTTAGCCCAAGCATTGTTCGGGGAGCCTGATATCCTACTCTTAGATGAGCCAACCAACCACCTGGATCTCCAAGCCATTCAATGGCTAGAAGAATTTCTCATCAACTTTGAAAATACAATCATCGTTGTCTCCCATGACCGTTACTTTCTCAACAATGTTTGTACACATATCGCTGACCTTGACTTCAGTAAAATTCAAATTTATGTTGGAAACTATGATTTCTGGTATGAATCAAGTCAATTGGCGCAAAAAATGTCTCAAGAATCCAACACAAAGAAAGAAGAAAAAATTAAAGAGTTGCAATCTTTTATTGCACGATTTAGTGCGAACGCCTCGAAATCAAAACAAGCGACCTCACGTAAAAAACTCTTGGATAAAATCACATTGGATGATATCAAACCATCATCAAGACGCTACCCTTATATTGCCTTTACACCAGAGAGAGAAGCTGGCAATGATATCCTCGAAGTCAAAGGATTATCCAAAACGGTCGATGGTGTAAAACTATTAGACAATGTCAACTTTATCATGAATAAGGGTGACAAAATTGCTCTCGTTGGCAGTGACGAGCTCGCACAAACGACGCTCTTTAAAATCCTCACGAACGAACTGGAGCCAGACAGCGGGAGTTTTAAATGGGGTGTAACGACATCCCAAAGCTATTTTCCAAAAGACAACAATGCCTATTTTGAAAATAATGATGCTAATCTTGTCGATTGGCTACGACAATACTCTCCTGAAGATCAAACAGAGAGCTTTTTAAGAGGATTTTTAGGTCGCATGCTCTTTTCTGGTGAAGAAGTACTGAAAAAAGTGAACGTCCTTTCTGGAGGAGAAAAAGTTAGATGTATGCTATCACGGATGATGCTAAGTAGCTCCAATGTTTTATTACTTGATGATCCGACCAACCACCTCGATCTAGAGTCGATTCAAGCATTAAACAACGGTTTGATTAACTTTAAAGGATCCATGATCTTCACCTCTCATGACCATCAGTTTGTTCAAACCATAGCCAATCGCATTATCAACATCAATTCAGAAGACGATTTTGATAAGCAGATCACTTATGATGAGTATTTAGAGCTCCAATTACAAAAACAATAGGATATAGGAGTCGAGCAACCTAGAAAGAAGAGCAACAATAGTATACTTTTTTATACAGAAACAAGACAAACGTCGTAAAGTTTGTCTTGTTTTAATGTGTTATACAGCTTTTCGTCCAACAGCTAATTTATGTCTTTTCGTATCATCAAATTCCTTTTCACTTTTAGAAACAATAATTGTAGCAATACCATTACCAACCATATTAATAATAGCACGCGCTTCTGACATAAAACGGTCGACACCCAATAACAGGGCAATTCCAGAAAGTGGAATGACATGCATAGCACTTAAGGTCGACGCAAGGACAATAAACCCGCCACCTGTAACCGTTGCTGCTCCTTTCGAAGTCAACATTAAGATCGCAAGAGTCGTTATCTCTTGTACTAAGGTTAAATGGACTCCGCTCACCTGAGCCAAAAAGACAACCGCCATGGAAAGATAGATCGAAGTACCATCTAGATTAAAAGAATAACCCGTCGGTATGACGAGTCCAGTCACTGATTTAGAGCAACCAAATTCCTCCATTCTGTTCATCATCCTTGGCAAAACCGCTTCGGAAGACGAGGTTCCTAATACAATTAATAATTCTTCCTTTATGTGCTTAAGATACTGCCACAAGCTAAATTTATATAGCTTACAAATGATAGCAAGCACCACAAAGACAAAGAGAATCATCGTAATATACACACAAGCCATCAGTTTGCCCAATGGGATGAGTGAAGAAAGACCATAGTTGCCAATGGTATACGAAATCGCACCAAAGGCTCCAATGGGAGCAACTCGCATAATGATGTTGACAATCTTATAAAAAACTTGCGCCAAGCGATCAAAGAGGTCAATAACGGGTTCACCCGTTTTTCCCATCAAAGTCAGTGCAAAACCAAAGAGGACAGCGAAAAAAACCACTTGAATCGTTTCTCCATTTGAAAAAGCGCCAACAACATTTTCTGGCACAATATGGACAATAAAATCAAAAAGACCCATGTGTGCACTACTATCCGTATATTTAGAAATTTGATCTTGACCACCACTCGTCAATGCTACACCCGTGCCTGGCTTGGCTATGTTACCCACAATTAAACCGATAACAAGAGCGATTGTAGAAACTATCTCAAAATATAGCAACGCCTTTCCTCCGACACGCCCCACCTTTTTCATGTCACCCATCTTCGCGATGCCAACGACAATGGTAAAGAAAATGAGCGGTGCAATGATCATTTTAACCATATTGATGAAAATGGTTCCCAATGGTTCAAGCTTTTTAGCAATATCCGGGAAAACAATCCCTAAAATAATACCAATAATGACTGCGGTTAACACTTGAAACGTCAAATTTTTATAAAGTCTTTTCATGCAACCCTTCCTTTCCACGGCAAAATGAGTAATGCTTACATTTTTATGTGTACAGCAACAAACGGTAGGGTTATTGGTTATTCTGCGAGAGTTCTTTATAATTGATGCACACCTTTGCTTCTTCAGTTCCATATTCCTTAGCAATCATTTCAAAGCATCATTTACTCCCCACCTTTTAATCCCCATGAAGCAGAAATTATCTCTCAATTTATAAGATATATGAAAAACAGAGAAAATGTAAGCGCTATATAAAAATTTATTAAAATTTTTTCTCAGTTACCTTACCATCATCAGATCAACATTTAGCTTTTGTTCAAATATAAATTTAGGCATAAAAAAACGACACCTCCAATTGTTATAGTTGTTTAACAATTAGGATGCCGTTCAACCAACCGATTTTTCTATAAGACAAAAAACTTATAAAAGTAACGTACCTATACCTCCGGCTACCACCCCGAGCACAGCCACGCTTAAGCCTAAAAAGCCTACGACTCTCCACGATAACGCTTTACGAACCATTAACGCAGAGGGAAGACTGATCGCTGGCAAAACGATGGCAAGCACTGCGGCAGGACCGCCTCCCAAACCAAAATTCATGAAGGTTTGGATGATTGGAATTTCGCCGGCAGTCGGGATGACAAATAACGTTCCAACCACAGTAAACAACAACACTATAAGCAAACTGTTTCCCCATTCCGCACCAACAGCTGGAAACAACCATGCGCGAAACGCACCTAATACAAGAACACTTAAAATGTAAATCGGAACCGTAGCAAAGAGCATACCTCCGATGCTTTTAAACCATCGGCGCCCAAAGTTTCCCTGTGGTAGAGGTTCCTGACTATCAACAAATGGCTGAATATCACTATTTTTCACTGCCACCCGTCCAGCCAAATAGCTCACTCCAAAGACGAGAATAGTGCCAAAAATAAAGCGTAATAAAGTAAATTTCCAACCTAAAGTAAAAAACATGAAGATTAAAACAGCTGGATTAAGAACGGTATTGCCCCACCAAAATGCCACAGCCGCTGACACAGAACCCGATTGTTTTCTCATCCCAACAACCAGTGGTGCCGCACAGCATGTACACATCATGCCTGGCAATGCGCATAGCCCGGCAAGGACAGTACTTCCATAAGAGGTTTTCCCCACGACTCTTCTAATCCAATCCTTCGGTAAAGCCACCTGAACTAAAGAAGATAAAATAATTGCCACTAAATAGGCCTTCCAAATCGATTGAAAATAGCCGATACTAAAATCCCATGCTGCCTTCCAAGATGGACTTGGCGCAGTCTGACCATCACCTGAAATAGAAGATGCACCGATTGCATGGTCATGCGCAGCGACAAAAGCTTTATGATAATAAGGATTCCATTTTGCCCAAAATAAACCGATAACAACTGCAATAAAAAAAAGCGTCACACCAATCAGCCACGCCCTATTATGCTTTGCAGTCGAGACAACTGGTACAGTGTTGAATGATCCCTTCATATAAACCCCCATACTATTTAAGATAACATAACTCCATTATTCTATCAGAATGCAACATATTTTGTCATCTCTCTGTACGCATACAAAAGCTGATTTTATCATTTACCTATTCCACTCATAATGAAAATAGGAAACTATTAATATAAATCGCACGCATCATAAGCGCTCATTTCCTCCATTAAAAAAGCACCTGATCTATTTCACAAGATCAGATGCAACATAATTATTTTAGTGTTCTCTCTTTCTTCTTCTCACCAATGTGTACCCCAACATACCAACTAAAAGAAGGGCTATTCCTACCATGACCATCGGCATGTCGTTCATATCCCCTGTACTAGGAAGAGGTGGCTCAGGATGCTTAGGATCTACTGGCACCTCATTCCTAGGTACTGGTGGCTTATCTATGCTTGGCGTATTAATCTTAGCAATGTTTATGATTGTTTTCCCTTCCTGACCAGATGCAATTGTCGCTTGGAAGGTGACAGTATGCATGTCAGTATCCTCTACATCACCAAACTGTCCCTCCACAGCGCCATCTACAAAATGACCAGCGTCGTTATCTTTAGCATCCGTAACCTGCTTGCCATCTACCTTCAAGCTACCTGCAACGTAGTTCAGTCCTGCTGGTAAGGGATCGGAAACAGTTAGTGCTTTTACCAAGCTGTTCATGACTGTGTTTTTAATTTGAATCGTATAAAGCAACGTATCGCCCACTTCTGCATGCTTCGAATCCGTATTGCCATTGCCTTTATGTTCAATCACAGATGTTTTCTCAGATTGCAGTTTTGGAACCTTCGGATCGATATGAATATCCACCGATGGATCACCCGGAGGAGTGTTATCTCCGCCTACCGTTGCCGTATTCTTAATATCTTCACTCTCACCATCAATTTTTATTTTAGCTTGGAAGGTGATAGTGTGCACATCGGTATCTCCTATGTCACCGAACTGCCCCTCCACAGCGCCATCTACAAAATGACCAGCGTCATTATCCTTGGCATCCGTAACCTGCTTGCCATCCACTTTCAAACTGCCTGCTACATAATCAAGTCCTGCTGGCAATTTATCATGAATAACTAAATTTTTCACCAAGCTATTTGTGACTGTATTTTTCGTTTGAACCGTATACTGCACCGTATCACCGGGTTCCGGATGCTTCGAATCCGTATTCCCTGGTGCTTTTTTCTCAATAGCAACGGTTTTCTCAGATTGCAGCTTCGGATCCTTTGGATCGATATGAATAGTCGTCGATGGATCATCTGGAGGCGTATTATCTCCGCCCACCGTTGCCGTATTCTTAATATCTTCACTCTCGCCAGTAATTTTTATCTGAGCCTCAAAGGTGACGGTATGCACGTCAGTATCACGTATATCACCGAACTGCCCTTCCACAGCGCCATCTACAAAATGACCAGCGTCGTTGTCTTGAGCATCTGTGACGTCCTTGCTATCCACCTTCAAGCTGCCTGCTACATAATCAAGTCCTGCTGGCAATTTATCATGAATAACTAAATTCTTGACCAAACTATTTGTGACTGTATTTTTCGTTTGAATCGTATAGCGCACCGTATCTCCTGGCTCTGGATGATCGGCATCCATATTCCCTGCCGCTTTTTTCTCAATAGCAACACTTTTCTCAGATTGCAACTTTGGATCCTTTGGATCCAGATGAATGGTAACCGATGGGTTATCTGGAGGGGTGTTATCCCCGCCCACCGTTGCCGTATTCTGAAGATCCTTACTCTCACCGTCAACTTTCACTTTAGCCTGGAAGGTGATGGTATGCGTATCATTATCCAGTATGTTACCAAATTGTCCCTCTGCAACGCCATCTACAAAATAACCAGCATCACTATCTCGGGCATCCGTCACTGCCTTCCCATCCACCTTCAAACTGCCTGCTACATAATCAAGTCCCGCTGGCAATTGATCATGAATAATTAAATTCCTTACCAAACTATTTACGACTGTATTTTTCGTTTGAATCGTATACTGCAATGTATCCCCCGGTTCCGGATGATCAGCATCCATGTTCCCCGGTGCCTTTTCTGCAATAGTAACGGTTTTCTCAGATTGCAACTTCGGAGGATTCGGATCGATATGAACGTTAACTGATGGGTGATCTGGAGGGGTATTATCCCCGCCTACCGTCGCCGTATTTGGAATATCTTTACCCTTGTCATCAATTTTCACCTTCACCAGAAAAGTGATAGTGTGCGTGTCGGTATCTGCCACATCTCCTAAGTGTCCTGTCACAACCCCGTCATCGGTCACATCACCAGCATCATCATCTGCCGCATCTGTTACAGCTTTGCCGTCCACTGTCAAACTGCCTGGCACATAGTCCAAATCATCGGAAATGACATCGGAAATGACAAGGTTTTTGATCACTTGACTGTCCTCTACCGTGTTCTTGGTTTGAATCGTATAACGCAGTGTGTCACCGATTTCCGGATGCTCTGTATCTAAGTTCCCTGGTGCTTTTTGCTCAACAGCAACGGTTTTCTCAGATTGCAACTTCGGATTCTTTGGATCGACATGAATAGTCGTCGATGGGTTATCTGGAGGGATATTATCTCCTGTGATCGTTGCCGTATTTTGAATGTCTCCTCCTTCTCGATTCTCAGCAGTTACTGTAGCTCGGAAAGTTACCGTATGCATGTCGGTATCGGTCACATCACCTAAATGTCCTGTTACCGTGCCGTTGGTGAAATCTCCTGCATCACTATCTGTCGCATCCGTCACTGCCTTCCCATCCACCGTCAAACTGCCCGGCGTATATTCTAGACCAGTCGGCAAATCGTCAGAAATGACCCAATTATTCACGACACCTTCCGATACCGTATTGCGAGAACTGATCGTATATTCCACGGTATCTCCTACGAATGTGTTACCGGTATCTCTCGTGAGATTTTTGACTTCTTTGGTAGACTCTATATTCGGAATACGTGGGTACACCTTCACCACCGTATTCGGGTGATCCGGAGGCGTATTATCCCCACCCACGGTTGCCGTGTTCTCAATGTCGTGACCAGCTTGTCCAGACTGAACCGTCACAAGAAATTCGATTTTGTGTGTATCAGTATCTAACACATCACCGAAGCGACCCGTCACCGTGCCGTCAATAGAATCCCCAACATCATCATCTGCACCATCTGTCACCGCTTGTCCATCCACTGTCAGACTCCCGGGCACATAGGCTAGACCGTCTGGAATGGTATCGGAAATGACGAGGTTGTTGACCAAACTATTCTCTACCGTATTCTTAGTTTGAATCGTGTAATGTAACGTATCGCCAACCTCTGGATGCTCTGTATCCGTATTGCCGTCCGCTTTCTGTTCAATCGTGAATGATTTCTCAGACTGCAATTGCGGGGGAATCGGATCGACATGGATGATGAGTGACGGATTATCTGGAGGCGTATTATCTCCACCTACCGTCGCCGTGTTTTGAATATTTTTATCCACTTGCCCGGCTTTCACTTTAACCTGGAAAGTCACGGTGTGTACATCAGTATCAGTTACATCCCCGAAACGTCCCATCACCATCCCATTGACAAACTCTCCGGCATCATCACCTGCCACATCCGTTGCCGGCTTGCCATCCACTGTCAAGCTGTCTGCAACGTACTCCAAACCATCTGGCAGATTGTCAGAAATCGTAAAATTATTCACAACACCTTCTGACACTGTATTGCGAGAACTGATCGTATATTCCAGTATATCTCCCACAAATATTTGATTGGAATTTCCCGTCGTGAGATTTCTCATTTCTTTTTTAGATTCTAGCTTCGGATCACGTGGATATACTTGAACCACCGTATTAGGCTGATCTGGAGGGGTATTATCCCCACCCACGGTTGCCGTGTTCTCAATGTCGTGACCAGCTTGGCCGGGCTGGACGGTCACAAGAAATTCGATTTTGTGCGTATCGGTATCCAACACATCACCGAAGCGACCCGTCACCTTCCCATTGGCAGATTCCCCGGCATCAGTATCCGTATCATCCGTCACCGCTGTCCCATCCACTGTCAGACTCCCGGGCACATACGCCAACCCGTCTGGAATGTCGTCGGAAATGACGAGGTTGTTGACCAAGCTATCCGACACTGTATTTTTAGTTTGAATTGTATAGCGTAACGTATCACCGACTTCTGGATGCTCCGTATCCATATTGCCGTCTGCTTTCTGTTCAATCGTGAATGATTTCTCAGATTGCAATTGCGGATCCTTTGGATTGACATGAACCGTCGTCGATGGGTGATCCGGAGGTGTATTATCCCCACCCGATGTTGCCGTGTTCTCAATATCTTGATTCACTTGTCCAGCTTTCACTTTAGCCTGGAAAGTCACGGTGTGCACATTGGTATCGGTCACATCTCCTAGACGTCCGGTCACCTTCCCATCGGTCACATCCCCGGCATCATTATCCTGCGCATCCGTCACTGCCGTGCCGTCTACTTTCAAACTCCCTGCCACATACTCTAACCCGTCTGGAATCGTATCAGAAATTGTGAAATTAGTGACAACACCATCCGATATTGTGTTTCGGGAACTAATCGTATACTCAAGCGTATCCCCTACAGACGTTTTATCGGGATCGCCTGACGTCAGATTTTTCACTTCTTTGTGAGACTCTAACTTAGGTTCACGTGGATACACCTTCACCACCGTGTTCGGGTTATTTGGAGGGGTATTATCGCCACCTACCGTCGCTGTGTTCTCAATATCTTGACCCGCTTGACCCGGCTGCACCGTCACCAGAAATTCCAGCTTGTGCACATTCTTGTCCGCGACATCCCCAAAGTGACCCGTCACCTTGCCATCGGTAGAATCCCCGGCATCATCATCCTGGGCATCCGTCACCGACGTGCCATCCACGCTCAGACTCTCTGGTACATAGGCCAAACCATCTGGAATCGTATCAGAAATCGTCAAGTTTTTGACCACATCACCGTCTGGTACCGTATTTTGGGTTTGAATCGTATAACGGAGCGTATCGCCCACTTCTGGATGTTCGGTATCCGTATTCCCATCCGCTTTCTGTTCAATCGTGAACGATTTCTCCGATTGAAGCTCTGGATCCCGGAATAAGATAGGCGTATCTACATTATTACTTGGGGTATTCTGATTGGTATTGGTTAATAGATTTTTATAGCCTACATTCGCTTGATTGGAAACCGTTTTCCCCGCCGATTCCACCAATGGCTTCACCTTGAATTGTACAGTGACACCATCAGGTAAGTCGTTCGTGTTGGGCAAATCGCCTAAATTCACGACCACCTTATTATTGGCTGAATCAAAGCGACCGGCATCCCCATCCTGAGCATCGGTCAGATTGCCTGCCCCCGGGCCTTGCGTAATGCGTAATGACCCTGGTACATACTCTGTCCCTTCGGGAATTGCATCCTCAAACACGGAAGAGGCCGCCACATCCCCACCATGGTTTTTCACAACGACATTATAGGTTAACTCATCCCCCGTATGCACGGGTCCTTCAGGAGAGACCGTTTTTTCTGCGGTCACACAAGGCTCTGTGCCTAGAAAAATATTATCCAAAAAGTTTCCTGTACTGTTATTACCATTAGCGGTCTTAACAGCTTCGAAGCCAAATCGCGTCACGGTTTGTCCTTCTGGAACCTGGTAAGTACCGGTATAAGTGCCCCACGCTTTATTTCCATCACTCATTTGTCGGACAACCGGCGTATCCGTAGGATTCGCTGTCGCTGCACCAATGCGCAATTGCATCGTATCAACACCCGTACGCCCCATGTGCGATAACCGCCAACGAAGAGTCTGCCCAGGCACAACCTTCACGTCTTGATATAACATGCCAGCAACATTGGCATTTAATTCCGCATAACGATTGCCCTCTGGAGGGGCAGGAAGACTCTTTACAACTGTTGGAATCCCATCTTTAAAGTTCCATATTTCGATAGCCCCGTCTGACGCTGTCGTAAGCCATCCCGGCACATCACTTTCCTTGAAAAAAAAACCATTTCCAGGCGGCTGTTCAAAACCACCATTAATCATCGCAACTAGTGGTGGGCACTCATCCGCATCTGTGGATGCACGACCATTTGTGGTACCTTGTGTATTTGTACTCTTCGTAACATCTTCCGTAGTCGTCTTTGCCTGTGCTGAACTGGATATTGGCGACAACATGCCACTAAAAGTAATCAACAATGCCATCGCTAAAAAGAAAACTTTTGAAATCCATGTCCTTCTCTTACCAACCTCAGAATGATTAAACTGCAACGTCTTCTCCTCCTTTGGCCTTAGCCATATAAATACTCCATTAAGGGTTAAATCCACAACCTATTCCTGTTCATTTATACAAAATAGAGATGGATAAGGGGGTACCTAATCCTTGGTATACAAAAACCGTACTACAGTAAGATATGTCCAAGGGCACCTGATCAAATAGACCAGATGCCACATGATAATTATGTTAGCGTTCTCCCCTTCTTCTCATCAGCGTGAACCCGACTATGCCGACTAAAAGAAGCAAAATCCCTGCCATGACCATTGGCGCATTGCTCGTATCTCCTGTGCTCGGAAGAAGCGGCTCGGGATCTACCGACACCTGATTCTCAGGTGTTTGAGGATCATCGATATTGCTACCATTAATCTTAGCAACATTAGTAATCATTTTTCCTGCTTGATCAGACGTGATTGTCGCTTGAAAAGTCACCGTGTGCATTTTCATATCAGTCACATCACCCAATTGACCTGTCACTGTCTTTGCTACAAATTGACCCTTATCCTGATCTTTGGCATCAGTGACGGTATGACCGTCGACCTTCAAACTATCTGGCACATACTTAATGCCTTTTGGTAAAGGATCAGAAATAACGAGTCCTTTGACCAAGCTTTCTGACACGGTATTGTGCGTTTGAATCGTATATACAACCGTGTCTCCCACTTCATAATGTTGAGTGCCGTCTACATTTTTTGCCGTTTTGGTTGATGCCAAAATCGGTGGACGTGCAACAATGTGAGTCGTTGCCTGAGGCTTTTCTGGATGATCCACATTGTCACCAGATACAGTTGCCGTATTATCAATATCGTGACCAGCTTCACCTGAGGTAACAATGGCATCAAAGGTCACCGTATGCACATCAGTGTCCGTCACATCGCCCAATTGACCTGTCACGGTCGCTGCAGCAAAGTGACCGTTGTCCTGATCTTTGGCATCGGTCACTGCTTGTCCATCCACCTTCAAACTGCCTGCCACGTATTTCAGACCTTTTGGTAAAGGATCGGAAATCGTGAGCCCTTTGACTAAGCTATCTGCCACAGTGTTATGCGTTTGAATCGTATAGCGAAGCGTATCGCCCACTTCTGGGTGCTTTGCATTCATATTACCTGTCATTTTTTTCTCTAAAGTAGCCGATTTTTCGGATTGCAGTTGGGGTGCTCTCGGATCGACATGGACTTGAACCGCTGGTTTATCTGGTGTGTCAACATTATTTGCTGAAACCGTCGCTACGTTTTGAATATCCTTCTGAGATTCACCAGATTTTATCTTGGCTTCAAAGGTCACGGTATGCACCTTCGTGTCGGTCACATCACCGAATTCACCTTCCACCGTCCCATTAGTCATATCTCCAGCATCATTATCTGTCGCATCGGTCACTGCTTGTCCATCTACCTTCAAGCTGTCCGGCACATACGCCAGACCCTCTGGAAGGTTATCAGAAATCGTCAGGTCTTTGACCAAGCTATCCGCGACTGTATTGTGGGTCGAAATCGTGTAACGGAGCGTGTCACCGACTTCTGGATCCTTCGAGTCCGTATTGCCATCCATTTTTTTCTCTAAAATGTCCGACTTTGTGGATTCCAGTTTGGGTGTCTTCGGATTGACATGGATTTGAGCCGCTGGTTTATCTGGTTCATCAATGTTATCCCCACCTACCGTCGCTACGTTTTGAATGTCTTTCTGAGATTCGCCAGATGTGACCGTCGCTTGGAAGGTCACCGTGTGCACATCGATATCCGTTACATCACCTAAATGTCCCGTCACCGTGCCATTGGCAAACTCTCCGGCATCGTTATCTGTCGCGTCCGTCACCACTTGTCCATCTACCTTTAAGCTCCTTGGTACATACGCCAAACCCTCTGGGAGGTTATCGGAAATCGTCATATTGTTCACGATACCATCCGACACTGTATTCTGAGAGCTGATCGTATACTCCAGCACATCCCCCACGACTGTGTCATCGGGATCTCCCGTCGTAAGATTTTTCACTTCTTTAGTGGATTCCAACTTCGGATCACGTGGGTACACCTTCACCACCGTGTCAGGATGATCTGGGGTATCAGTATTGTCTCCACCTACGGTTGCCGTGTTCGTAATATCATGACCGGCTTCACCTAGGTCCACCGTGACGAGGAACATGACAGTGTGGTCATCCATATCATCCACATCCCCAAACTGACCTGTCACCTCACCATTCACCACACTGCCCGAATCATCATCTGCCGCATCCGTCACCGCTTGTCCATCTACCTTTAAGCTCCCAGGCACATACGCCAAACCCTCCGGAATCATATCGGAAATCGTTAAATTTTTGACCAAACTATCTGCAACCGTATTGTGAGTCGAAATCGTGTAACGGAGCGTGTCGCCGACTTCTGGATGCTCCGTATCCATATTACCGTCCAATTTCTCTTCAATCACAGAGGTTTTCTCAGATTGCAGTTTGGGCGTCTTTGGATCGACATGGACTTGAACCGCTGGCTGGTCTGGTTCGTCAATGTTATCCCCACCTACCGTCGCCACATTTTGAATGTCTCTAGCATGTTCCTCGTCACCAATGGTTAGCTTAGCTTGGAAGGTCACAGTATGCACATCCGTGTCCGTCACATCTCCTAGATGTCCCGTCACCGTGCCATCCGTTACATCCCCATCATCATCATCTGCCACATCCGTCACTGCCGTCCCGTCCACTTTCAAACTGTTCGACACATATTCTAGACCCGCTGGCAGATTATCGGAAATCGTCATATTGTTCACAATGCCTTCCGACACCGTATTACGGGAACTGATCGTATACTCCAGCACATCGCCATCTGCTGGATGATCAGGATCTCCTGTGATATCCTTGACTGTTTTGGTAGATTCCAGTTTCGGATCACGCGGGTACACCTGCACCACCGTACCAGGACGATCGGGATTGTCGATGTTGTCTCCACCCACCGTCGCCGTATTGTCAATATCGTGACCAGCCTGACCGGAATTAACGGTTACAAGGAACGAAATCGAATGCACATCCTTATCCGTGACATCACCGAAGTGACCTGTCACCGTCCCATCAGTAGAATCCCCAGCATCCTCATCCTGAGCATCCGTCACTTCTGTACCGTCCACCGCTAAGCTCTCCGGCACATAGGTCAGCCCCTCTGGAATCGCATCGGAAATCGTCAGATTTTTGACCACTTGACTATTCTCTTCTACGTTTTGAGTTTGAATCGTATAACGCAGAGTATCACCAGGTTCTGGATGCTCCGTATCTGTATTTCCATCCGCTTTTTGTTCAATCGTGAATGATTTTTCGGATTGCAATTTTGGATCATCGAACAATATTGGCGTGTCGACTTCATTACTTGAGGTCGTCTTCCCTTCGTTGGTCAACAGATCTGTATAGTTCACATTCGCTTGGTTAGAAATCGTTTTCCCAGCAGATTCTGACAACGGCTTCACCTTAAATTCAACGGTGACACCATTAGGTAAGTCGTTCGTGTTGGGCAAGTTTCCCAAATTGACGATCACCTTATTATTAGCTGAATCAAATCGACCGGCATCACCATCCTGAGCATCAGTGAGCGAACCCGCCCCCGGTCCTTTCGTAATGCGCAATGAACCTGGCACATAGACTGTTCCATCGGGAATAGTATCCTCAAAAACAGTAGATGCTGCCACATCTCCACCCTCGTTTTTAACAGCAACATCATAGGTCAAACCTAACTGATCCCCAACGTGCACTGGACCTCCTGGAGAGACCGTTTTTTCTGCAACCACACATGGTCCCGTACCCAGAAAGATATCATCCAAGAAATTCCCAATACTGAGGGCTCCACCAGCAGAACTCACTGCCTCAAATCCAAATCTTGTCTCAGTTTGACCTGCTGGCACCGTGTAAGTTCCTGTATAAGTACCCCACGCTTTATTCCCATCCGTCATCTGCTGGACGACTGGCGCATCATGAGGATCATCTGTTACGGCACCAATACGCAGTTGCATCGTGTCAGTTCCATTGCGTCCCATATGTGACAAGCGCCAATGAAGCTCCTGCCCAGGCTCTGTTTTCACGTCCTGGTACAACATACCAGGATTATTTGCATTTAATTCAGCATAGCGGTCGCCGTCTTTTGGAGCAGGATGATTTCTTACTTCTCCTGGAATATTTTTTGAAAAACTCCATATTTCAATACTATTGTCTGTTGTACTCCATCCTGGCACACTACCTGGGTCGAAAAAAATACTATCTCCAGGTGGCTGTTCAAAACTCCCATTAACCATGGCGACGGCTGGTGGACATTCATCCTCACCTGCCTTCGTTTTGGCAGACGATTCAGCGGATGCGCTACCGTTTGTAGTACCCTGTGAATTGTTAGCATTCATAGCAACTCCAGTGACCGTCTTTGCCTGCACTGAACTTAACGATGCTGGCAACATCCCACTAATAGCAATCAAAAACGCCATCAATAAAAATCCGATCTTGGGAAGCCGCTTTCTTTTTTTAGTAAACCCGAGCCCATTAGATTTCAACTTTTTCTCCTCCTCATTGCACCAGTCATATAAATGCTAAATATTGAGAATTAAATCGACCATCTACAACAAACGCCTAGTAATTTCATAATTTTATGTATCATTTTTATAGTTCTCAACTGTTGAGTAACATAAAATGGTGGTCTTAACACCAACACATATGACTCAAAAGTCTCTTTTTTCTACATTAATCTACTCTTTTCTACAATTTATGCAATAAAGAATAATATAAGTATACTAAATATTAATTCAATGTCAAATTAAACAAAACATTTCAAAATCATGTATTAATATTCAAAAACATGACGAAAGTAACAATTTTATATCGATCAAACCATCTAATATTCCTCAGCATAAAAAGAGAGCTGACTTGTAATTAGTCAGCCCTCTTGCTTACCTTATTATGTTAAACATGAGCTTTCTGTAAAGCTTGCTCAGCATGTGTTGCTAATATCAGCCCCCCTGTGATCCCTGCATCATCTCCTAGTTCTGGTGGAACAATGTAATTCTCACTATTCTCAGTTAGCTCCGGCAAGGTCAGATACCCATTTAATAAGGCTTTCACCTTTTGCTGAATGAGCGGAAACAATTGTTTTTGCTTCATAACCCCTCCGCCCAGAATGATTTTCTTAGGAGACAAAATTAACATATACTGCATGAGCGCCTCAGCGATATAAAAGGCCTCCAGTTCCCACACTTCTTGATGCTCTGATAGCTCAGCACCCTTCCGTCCCCAACGTCCTTCAATCGCTGGTCCCGACGCTAAGCCTTCGAAACAATCTTTATGGTAAGGGCATATCCCCTCATACATATCTTCTGGATGTCTCGGAATAAGAATATGTCCCATTTCCGGATGTGACAATCCAGATAAGAGTTCACCGTGCACAACCGTGCCCCCTCCTATTCCCGTCCCAATGGTGATATATAAACAGCTATCCAATCCCTTTGCCGCTCCTAATGTGGCTTCCCCAAGTGCCGCTGCGTTGACATCTGTATTAAATCCAATTGGCACGGGAAAAACATCTTTAATAGCTTGAACAAGCGGATAATCTCGCCAAGCAAGCTTCGGAGTCGATGTAATACTGCCGTAGGTTTTGCTGTCTCTATTAATATCAATCGGACCGAATGAACCAATTCCCACTGCTTTCAGAGCGTATTGTTGAAAAAAATCAATCACTTTTGGCATTGTCACTTCTGGTGTGTCCGTTTTGATTTTCATAATATCTTGGATTTTCCCCTGATCATTGCCTACTGCACAAACAAACTTAGTTCCACCTGCTTCAATTGCTCCATAATACATTTCTATTCACCCTTCTAATAGTATAGAAACAACACGGCTCACTGATTAAAGAAAGCGCATGCATTTACTTTATAATAGCAAATTAAAGTGCTCATCACATGAAATTCTATTTCACACTCTCTTTTTCTTATTTATATCAGATATTTTAATGAAGCAAGAGCCACTCAATAAGAATCTCTAAAAATTTTCGAATAAAAAAATAATTTAAATTTCCTGCAAATATGTTTACAGTGTTAGTCAAGGATGTTTATCATAATTATAAAAGTGCGTTAACGCACTGAATCTTTTTTATGAAAGAAGGAATTGGATGACTGAAGAGTGGCTGTATATTGACACTGGTCATCAATCCGCATCCTTTAACATGGCTTTTGATGAGACCTTATTAAATTGGGTGTGTCAAGAAAGACTTAAGCCTATACTAAGATTCTATGGATGGAGACCTGCAGCATTATCTCTCGGCTATTTTCAAAAAATAAAAGATCGCATCAATGTTGACACAACCAAAAACCATGGATTTGATATTGTTAGACGCCCTACGGGAGGCTTAGCCGTTTTACACGATAACGAGTTAACCTACAGTGTCATTATTAGTGAAAGTCACCCGACAATGCCTTCATCGGTTACACAAGCTTATAAGATTTTATCTCAAGGACTATTAAAGGGATACCAAACCTTGAACATTTCAGCCAAGCTTGCCCAACCTGAAAAACCGTTAGGCAAATCAGGGACTGCCGTTTGTTTTGAAGAGCCTTCGTGGTACGAATTGATCATCGACGGACTCAAGGCGGCTGGCAGTGCGCAAACGCGCCAAAAAGGTGTGATTTTACAACATGGCTCGATTCCACTAGACCTTGATGACAATGTTTTATTTGAACTATTTGTTTATCCTAATGAAAAGGTTCGAGAACAAGCTAGAAAAGCGTTCAAAGATAAAGCTGTTACCATCAATCAAATCTTAGACACTCCCGTTTCATTAGAACGCGTCAAAACAGCCTTTAAAAAAGGATTTGAAGATGGGCTAGACATCATGCTTATTCCTTATGAACCTGACAAGGAATTATTAGAAGAAGCTCGTCAACTTGCCAAAGAAAAGTATGAAAATCTTGACTATACTTTCTCACGTTAGGAGTGATCGCCATGTCTACTAATCATGATCATGAGAACTATCAAAGAAAACCTGAATGGCTAAAAATTAAGCTAAATACCAATGAGAGCTACAAAGGTTTAAAGAAAATGATGCGCGAAAATCGTCTACATACGGTCTGCGAGGAAGCAAAATGCCCGAACATTCACGAGTGCTGGGCAAGCAGACAAACCGCCACCTTTATGATCCTCGGCAATATTTGCACGAGAGGCTGTCGCTTTTGTGCCGTTCAAACAGGTAGACCTACTGAGTTGGATTGGCAAGAACCAGAGCGCGTTGCAGCTTCTGTTGAAACAATGGGACTTCGCCATGTCGTGATCACAGCTGTTGCCCGCGATGATTTACAGGATGGAGGATCGGCAGTCTTTGCTGAAACTATTCGTGCCATCCGCCGTAACATGCCAAATTGTACAGTAGAAGTGCTCCCTTCTGATATGAAGGGAGACTATGACAGCTTGAAAACACTCATGGATGCCAAGCCAGATATCTTCAATCATAACATCGAAACAGTGCGTCGCTTAACCAAACGTGTCCGAGCTCGTGCTACCTATGACCGTTCATTAGAATTATTAAAACGCGTGAAGGATATGAATCCTGATCTGCCAACAAAATCCAGCATGATGCTTGGCCTCGGTGAAACCAAAGAAGAAGTGCTTGAAGCCATGGACGACTTGCTCGCCCACAAGGTCGATATTCTAACATTAGGGCAATATTTACAACCGACCAAACAACATCTAAAGGTTGAACGTTATGTTCATCCCGATGAATTCGATGAATTTAAAAAAATCGCATTGGAAAAAGGTTTTCGTCATTGTGAATCTGGTCCTATGGTACGCTCGTCCTACCATGCAGATGAACAAGTCAATGAAACAGCCCGCCGTCGCCAACTGATGAAAGAATGGAAAAAAATCGAGAAAATGAGCTAACCATAGCCCTTACGACTCCACTCCCAATTTTAAGGATGACCTACAAAATTGGGAGTGTTTTTATATTGAGGGAGCCCATCCGTACATTTTCGATCATCAAAATCTATTATTTCAATAAATTGACAAAAATAAAATGATCGTCTATTGTACTATAGGAATACCCTTTCAAATGACTCTTAAGGAAAGGCGTGTGATAGTATTCCTCTCTTCTTTTACATCTACTTTTTCTTCTTTGGACTTATTATGGGATCCTTTTTTACTGTTGTTGGTCTCCGGATTCCAATAGGCGAGTCCATCATCCATCCCCCTTCTCACTGCGATTTTTGCGAACGAAGATTAACACCATCAGAGCTCATTCCTGTTCTCTCCTTTCTCTTGCTAAAAAGAAAGTGTCGAACATGCTCACAACGTATTCCAACCCTCTACCCCATCATGGAATGCTTCACAGGATTTCTCTTTGTCTTCATCCTCTTCTATTCTCAACAGCACCACCAGCCCCTATTCCTTCCTATTGCCTTCAGCCTCAGCGCCATGCTCATCATTTTAACCATCTCAGACCTGACTTATTTCTTAGTCCCTAATCAACTCTTACTCTTTTTTACTCTATTATTTGGCGTTCTTCACATCTTTTTGACTTGGATTCCATGGACCAGTGCCCTTTTAGGTGCTTGTGTAAGCCCCACACTCTTATACCTAGCCTCATTAGTGATAAAAAATGGCATAGGCTATGGAGACATCAAATTATTTGGTGTATTAGGTTTTGTATTAGGGTGGAAAATGAGCCTGCTAACCCTTTTTATTGCTTGCTTTATTGGGGAATGGGTCACCCTTTTTCTCTTGCTTCTACATAAAAAAAGAAGAAAAACACCTATCCCATTTGTTCCTTTTATTGCTGTAGGAGCACTTATCACTTATTTCTATGGCGATGCCCTTTTGGAAATCTACGCGTCCTTGATTAGAAACGCCCTGTCTTAAAAAATGAGCACAGCTAAAGCTAAAACTACTCATAGACATATAAATGCTGGCGTTACTATCGTACGATTAACAACGTTTTTATGATGTGATCAGGATATCACTCTCACACTATCGACATGCTACACAAAATCATGATTGACATATTCCCTTAAAGCGGCTATTATTAATTTTGTTAACTTTTCAACAACTTATCAGCATCCATTTGCTGCGTAAACTAAATAATTATCTTATCAAGAGTGACCGAGGGAACAGGCCCAACGACGTCCAGCAACCTTCCTTAATGGAACAGGTGCTACATCCTGCAGAATGATGATGTCATTCTGAAAGATAAGGTTTTCTAAAGTTATAAACCTCTTTCAGGATGAAGGAGGTTTTTTTATTTGTTTACATTAAGGTTTCATTTCAGTCAAATAAGGGGGTTCCTATGCTAGTACTTAAAGACATTCACAAACTATACGGAAAGGATAAAAAGCAAGTTGAAGCATTAAAGGGAGTCAACTTAACCATCAATAAGGGAGAAGTGTTTGGAGTCATCGGATTTAGTGGAGCAGGAAAAAGCACGCTCATCCGCTGTATCAACCTCCTTGAACGTCCAACATCAGGAGACGTAGTGATCAATGGTGTTAATCTACAACAGCTGACCGCCAAGCAACTTAGAAAAGAACGCAAAAAAATCGGCATGATCTTTCAACAATTTAATTTACTGGCTGCAAAAACAGTCTTTAAAAACGTTGCCATGCCCCTCATTATCGATGGTCATCGCAAGGAATCTATAGAGAAAAAAGTCAATGATTTGCTGTCATTCGTTGGTCTTTCAGACAAATCCAAGCACTACCCTGATCAACTTTCAGGGGGACAAAAGCAAAGGGTTGGTATCGCCAGAGCGCTCGCTACTGATCCTCATGTACTTTTATGCGATGAAGCGACATCAGCCTTAGATCCAGACACCACACAATCCATTCTTAGTCTTTTAAAAAAAGTCCGCGACGAGCTAGGAATTACCATTTTAATGATCACGCATGAGATGAATGTGATTCGTGATATTTGTGATAAAGTCGCTGTCATTGATGATGGCATCATTGTTGAACAAGGATCAGTATTAGACGTTTTTTCCGCTCCTAAGCAAGCGATAACTAAAAATTTCGTACGCACGATCATTAATGATGCCATTCCGCCAACAATTAAAGCATTGCTCACTGCTAAACATCAAGGAACACCGTCACACGACATATACCGTGTGATTTTTAAAGGGGAATCCACCAACATGCCCTTATTATCGACAATCTCCAAACGCTATCCCATTGATGTCAATGTGATTCATGGCAATATCACAGAGCTACAAGGCATCCCCTTTGGTCACTTAATCATTGAATTTCAAGGCGAACCACATGACATCGAGCAAGCCCTAACCTACATCAAACAGCAAGAAGTCACCGTGCAGGAGGTCGATATTTATGGCGCTTGATTGGAGTTATTTTGGCCCAGAGCTAAACACAGCGATCGAACAAACATTACTCATGGTTGGACTAGGACTGATCTTTTCATTAATCATCGGAATCCCTTTAGGTGTGGTCCTAGTTGTCACACGAGAAAATGGGATCTTACAAAATAAACCGCTCTTTACTATTCTAAGCGTCATTGTTAATATTTTTCGGTCGATTCCATTCATCATCCTGATCGTTGCCATCATCCCTTTTACACGACTCCTTGTTGGCACATCGATTGGTACGGTAGCAGCTATCGTTCCTCTTGTGATTTTTACCGCTCCCTATATTGGGAGGTTGATTGAAAATTCATTATTAGAAGTGGACAACGGTGTCATCGAATTGGCACAAGCAATGGGCGCAACGCCCTGGCAAATTATCTGGCGCTTTTTATTCCCCGAAGCATTAAGCTCAATCATTCTAGCCATTACGATCGCCACCATCGGCTTAATTGGGGCTTCAGCGATGGCTGGAGCTGTTGGTGGCGGGGGTCTAGGTGATCTCGCCATTGTGTACGGCTATCAGCAATTCCAAACGATTGTGATGATTATTACCGTTATTTTACTCATCATCTTCGTACAACTTATCCAGTCCATTGGTAATCTGTTTGCTAAAAAGATTCGCAGAAAATAGCTCTATAAAATACAAACATTCTGGAGGTAACTATCTTATGAAAAAAGCCTTATTAGCATTGATTCTCGTGTTCGTGCTTATCGCAACAACCGCCTGCAACGCTTCTAGCTCTGCTAGTGGAAATTCACACGCAAGCAACAAACCAACAACCGTCAAAATTGGCATTTCTCCTGCCGAATTGTCAACATGGAATTTAGTCAAAAAGCTAGCTAAAAAAGATAATATTAATCTCCAAATCGTAAAATTTAGTGATTATGTGCAACCGAACATTGCTTTAAATAATGGCGACATTGATCTCAACGCTTTCCAAACCGTTATTTACTTTGATGCCTTTAAAAAACAACATCATTTAGATCTAACTGCTATCGGAACGACCCCCATTTGGCCCATGGGGATCTATTCTAAGAAAATCAAAGATATTAAAAACATCAAAGATGGCGATCAAATCATCGTTCCTAACGACGCAACCAATCTAAGCCGTGCTCTTGCCTTACTACAAAAAGCAAAACTGATTACGTTATCTTCTAACTTTACGGGGACTGAAGGCGAAGAAAGTATCAAGGACAATCCAAAACACTTAAAAATCACTCCAGTTGAGGCGGGACAGACCCCTCGTGGCTTAGATGATGCAACTGTAGCAGTCATTAACAGCGATATGGCAATCAATGCCCATCTGAACCCAACCAAAGATCCCATCTTCCGTGAGGATTCCAGCAACAACGCTTATGTCAACATCATCGCCGCAAAAACGCAGGACAAAAATAATAAGACGTATAAAAAAATCGTTCAACTATTTCACACAAAAGAAGTCACAGATTTCATCAAAAAACACTATAAGGGCGCAGCCATTCCTGTTATAAAACCTGTTTCAGATCTCAAGTACTAAGCATGTTTATTCAAATTTAGATATAGGAACTTCGGCTAAACTCAGCACATCCTGTGCGTCGAACGATTAGAAAAATAAACCTAACGAATTTTTTTCAACTTTTTGGAGGAATAGTCATGATAAAAAATGTGTATGACTGTATTATTGTTGGCGCTGGAACAATGGGGATGGCGACTGGAGCCTTTCTCACTAAAAAAGGGGTGAAACCATTAATGATTGATGCCTTTCATCCACCTCATACGCATGGTAGCCATCATGGAGAAACCCGCATGATCCGTCACGCTTATGGTGAAGGCCGTCAATATGTCCAACTCGTTCAGCGTGCCCAGGAATTATGGGAAGATCTTGAAACCACTACTTCCTATAAAATTTTTGAAAAAACAGGCGTTCTTGGAATGGGAGCAAAAACCTCCTCATTTTTACAAGAAACCATTGAAGCCGCTTCTAATTATGCTCTTCCCTTAGACATCCTGAGTGCTCAAGACATCATGCAAAAATGGCCAGGAATAACGCTCCCCGAGCATTTTATCGGATGCTTAGAACCTGGTGCCGGCGTATTGTTCAGTGAACATTGCCTGCAAGCTTATAAGGAAGTGGCTTTAGCCGGTGGCGCTGAGCTCATCGGTGGTGAACCCGTTATAGACATTGATTACAGTGACCATCCTCTCAAAGTAACAACAAAAAATAATAGCTACTATGGTGAAAAGGTGATCGTCACTGCAGGGGCGTGGACCGATAAACTTTTACAACATCTCGATCTCCCCATCCAGCCCATTCGAAAGGTTTTTGGTTGGTTTGATGCCCCTGATCCGTTGTATGCGGCGACAGCGCAATTTCCTTCTTTTTATATCGATGAAGGTACACGAATGTTTTATGGCTTTCCAGTACTAAACAAAAACGGATTAAAAATTGGGCGCACAGACGGCGGACAACCAACAGATCCTGATCAGCATAAGCAAAATTTCGGCACCTACGCTATTGACGAACAAGAGTTAAGAGACTGTCTTGGAGAATACCTTCCTCAAGCCAACGGAACCCTTTTACAAGGACGCACCTGTCTACAAATGCGCTCCATCGATAGTCATTTCGTTATTGACGAACACCCTCATCACCCTCATGTCCTTATGGCTACAGGATTCTCGGGACACGGGTTCAAATTCGCCAGCGTGATCGGTGAGGCTTTAAGCGAATGGACTGTTCATGGAACAACACAACATGATCTCTCACTTTTTTCTTTGAAACGTTTTGCAACAACATGACCTCAAATGACCAGGCTTACTTATAATTCTATACATCTTTTGAACAGCAGCCCATAGTGACCTATCTGAATAAACAACAAGGAAAGACAACAGATAATGTTTTAATGATCTAAAAAAGGATGTATCCATGCATAATCGTCTTTTTATCGGACATCATAATAAGCGAAGAGGAAAGTTTTTAAACGTTTTTGGACACATAGCGGCACCGTTTTTAAGAGAGACGGTTTGGTTGAACAAGGAAAATGACCAATCGAACCACAACCTTCGAAATGAGGCGTCTCCAAAAGACATTGACCGAATGACTCCGATAACCAAATAAAACTCGCCTTCTTCACAAAGGGTTCTGCCATCCTCGGCAGAGCCTTTTTCCTTGTGTCAGTGACAAACAGCAGGACATTTGATAAAATGAACAGCAGTGTTTCTCATCACTCTTAACGATTACTTAGATGACCGGCATGTATTGCCTTTTAAAATTGTTTTTATTTACTTTCATTATAAGGAGAATGAACAATGGTAGGAAGAACAGATGAAAATTTAAAAGATTTAAGTCTATTGGGGAATCAGCAGACAAATTACGCCTTTGATTATACACCTGAAGTCCTTGAAACCTTTGATAATAAACATGCTAACCGAGACTATTTCGTTAAATTCAATTGCCCGGAGTTCACGACACTTTGTCCTAAAACAGGACAACCTGATTTTGGCACTGTCTATATCAGCTATATTCCCGATCAAAAAATGGTGGAAAGTAAATCTTTAAAATTATATTTATTCAGCTTCCGCAACCATGGAGATTTTCATGAGGACAGCATGAACATCATCGTCAATGATCTCATCGATCTCATGAATCCACGCTATATTGAGGTATGGGGGAAATTCACACCCCGCGGCGGCATCAGCATTGATCCATATGTCGCTTATGGTCGTCCTGGCACAAAGTATGAACAAATGGCAGATCATCGTCTATTGAATCATGATCTATATCCCGAAAAGATTGATAATCGATAAAAAAATGAAGCCTTATCACATTGAGCATGTGGATTAACGCTCTAGAATGCTCGCTTTCCTCGGGCACGGCCTCAGCCTCCTGCTAAAAAAACAACAGCTGAAAATCCTTAGTGTAACACGACAATGGCATACAAGAGACGGCAATCCGTATACCAACACCGACGCTAACACCTCCTGTGCCTCGGAAGCGTTGCTCGCGGAAAGCGAAGGAAGTTGCTGGAGTGGATGTATGAGCATTATTTAAAGAGACTATTTTTGGAAAATGAGCATTTTAGAGCGATAATCAACGTTATCAACGTAGTGGGTTGATCTTTAAAACCTCTTTCGCTTTTTGACGATGCTCGTCCGTCACATGTTTACCGAGATACGCCATAGCGCCTGCTACGACACTCGCATCATCTGTATAACCCAGCACTGGCAAGACATCTGGGATAGCATCTGTGGGAACGATAAAATAGACCAATGCACCTAAAGCTACACCTTTCGCCCAAAGCGGCGTCCGCTTATCCATCGCACAATAGTATAGTGCCACGACATCCACAACAAAAGGGATTTTCCCCATGAGACGCCTGAGCTTTTTCCAAAAACTCTCCTGCACATACTTTTGCTTTTGCTCAATATCTTCCATTGAGCTATCCATATCCTCAGTAGAGAGTTGCTCAACTCCCCTTTGTTCCTTATCCTTCATGATTCACTCATCCTTTAAAATAGTGACTTCCTAAGGTTGAAGTGTTTATCTTTTTTCATTAAAACCCTAACTCTTGAAAGTGGGATCACGTTTATTATAGTATACCCTATCTCTTCAACAAAAAGCATTCCTGCAATCATGATCCATCACCTATTACCTTTTAATTTAAATATTGATAACCATTTGATAAAATGAATCTACATCCAATAAAGAGGTGATATCAATGTCTAAAAGAACATTAGTGATAGCCCTAGATTTGCCCATAACTCCACATAGTATTATGAAACAGCATCTGGAAGAGGATCTACAAGAAGCCATCCGATCCGCTATTCCAGATTGGGAAATCTGCATCGGGAGAGAGCAAAGTACTTGGAACGATCACCTTCATCAAGCTGAAATCATCATCGGCTGGCGCAAATCCATGGAAGAAATTTGTTTAAAAGAACCCTCTAAATTGAAATGGGTACAAAGCTGGAGTGCAGGTATCAATAGCTTTCCGTTACATACTCTGGAATCGAAACACATCATGCTCACAACGTCTAGGGGCATTCACCCCTACCCTATTTCTGAAACAATTTTCGCACTGATGCTAGGATTAACGCGAAAAATCAATACATATATTAAACAGCAAATGGAGAAAACGTGGGCACTTAGTGATATTAAATTAGAAATACACGGAAAAACCATCGGCATCATTGGCGTAGGTGCTATAGGTAAAGAAACAGCCAAAATTGCTAAAGCCTTTGGCATGAATGTAATTGGGGTTAGGCATTCTGGTAAACCTGAGGAATATGTAGACCAAATGGTCACAAACGAACAACTCAATACGATCATACCACAATGTGATTATGTGGTTGTCACGCTACCACTTACTCAAGAAACCTATCATCTATTCACGAAAGAGCAATTCAATAACATGAAGTCCTCCGCCTTTTTCATCAATATTGGACGCGGTGAAATCGTAAAAGAAGAAGATCTTATTCAAGCTTTAAAGGATGGACAAATTGCCGGGGCAGGTCTCGATGTCTTTGAAACAGAGCCGTTGGAGGCTAACAGTCCCCTGTGGTCACTCGATAATGTCATCATTACACCGCACTCTGCCGGATTGACAGAACACTATACTGAACGTGTTATCCGGCAAATATTCCTGCCAAATTTACAGCATTATCTTCAAGACAAACCATTACCCATCAATCTCGCGGACTACCATAAGGGATATTAAACTATTATATAAACGGATTGTACTATATTTCATACAATGGGAATAAAAGGCGAAATTTTAGCATTTCTGATGTCAAACCATAAATAAGTCCCTTATTTTAATATAGTAATAGCGTTTCTTCCCTTGTTCATCTATTACAGGAACGCAATCTATATTCTGTTCAACTGAGTCAAAAAGTCGATCAAGATATTCAAACTTCCATTCATCGCTTAATAACAATTCTCTGGCATCCTCATTCAATAACTCTATATTTATCTGTCGTTGAACAGATTGTGGTGGAATGTCGGCGTGAAAAAAAGAAAATACTGGTATAGGAATCGTCACGTCAACAGAAGTGGCTAAAGCCGTGACTTCTTCATGAATCAAGTCCACTTGATTCATCACGTCGACATACAAGACTACATAATCCCTCAACGCCTCATCATAGAGATTCGTTTCGATGCCAACAGTCACTTGACCGAAGAGTTGATTAAATATTCTACTTCTTCGATACAAATTTTCAAAATCTCCCATTGCTCTCTCCCTCCTCATCCAAGCTCATTTTTACTAGATTATGAGTAGTAAGAGCTTGATATACCAATGATTTTTTTAATTTTTTAGGAGGCAGTGATAGTGTGCTTATGATATTATCACATTGCATGGATAGGCTATTGAAACAATTTGTGATACTATTTATACAGTCATAGATAATAATCCTAAACGATAGTAACTACACTACATAGTAAGGAGATCGATACAATGGACAAAACACTTATTTTTGGTCACAAACATCCAGACACCGATACTATTTGCTCAGCGATCGCTTATGCTGACTTAAAAAACCAGCTTGGTCACACTGTTGAAGCTGTCCGCTTAGGTGAATTAAACAGCGAAACTCAATTTGCCTTAGAAGCATTTAATACAGTAGCCCCAAGATTTGTCGAAACTGTAAGCAATGAAGTTCAGAAAGTCATTTTAGTTGACCACAATGAACGCCAGCAAAGTGTTCGCGATATTAACGAAGTCAGTATATTAGAAGTTATCGATCACCACCGCATCGCCAATTTTGAAACAAATGATCCTTTGTATTATCGCGCTGAACCCGTAGGCTGCACAGCAACCATCCTCAACAAATTGTACAAAGAAAACAGCATTGAGATTCCCAAAGCCATCGCTGGATTGATGTTGTCAGCCATTATTTCCGACTCCCTGCTCTTTAAATCACCGACCTGTACAGATGAGGACGTCACCGTTGCTCACGATCTCGCAGAGATTGCTGGCGTCGATCCTGAAAGCTATGGATTAGACATGCTGAAAGCCGGAGCTAACCTCGATGATAAAACCATAGAAGAGCTCATTTCTTTAGATGCCAAGGAATTTTCCCTAGGTGATTATAAAATTGAAATAGCCCAGGTAAACACAATGGATACACCAAGTGTATTGAATCGCCAATCTGAGCTTCAAACTGCTATTAACCATACGATTACCCAAAAGGGACTTGACCTTTTCCTATTTGTTATCACCGATATTCTAGAAAATGATTCAACAGGTCTCGCATTAGGAAATCAAGCACCTGCTGTTGAAAAGGCCTTCAATAGTCCCCTGGACAGCAATAATATCATTCTTCTTAAAGGTGTTGTTTCAAGGAAAAAGCAAATTGTTCCTGACCTTACAAACGCCTTAACCTAGAGCTTGGGACATCGAGGTTAATCCTTCCTCGCTTATTGTGCCCCAAAAGCTAGCGTCACCATTTAGCTTTTGGAGTATTTATTTATCTAGATACAATGTCACTATTTTTTTAAAACAATAAAAACACATGAGAGATATCCCATGTGTTTTAGCGAGGAGCCGTTATTTTGTCTTTAACTGCTCCTCAATCTTATTATGTGCATTTTGGAATTCAGCGTTGGTAACAAACACCCAACTGATGCCATCCTGCATCCCTGTTGAACCTTTTAGTTCGTAATCCTTAATATGCTGTTGCACAAAATGATAATCCGTTAACAGGCGCTTTATATCACCTAAGGTTAAATTGGTTGAAACATTGTTTCCTAATACATTTAATACATCATCAACCTTAGTCACAGAGGTAAAACTCTCTCCTTTATGAAGAAGCCCCTGTATGACTTCTCGTTGCCGCAAGTTGCGTCCAAAGTCCCCCCGAGGATCCTGATGGCGCATTCTAACAAAGCCCAGCGACTTAGGACCATCTAAGAAGATGTCTCCCTTCCTGTACACATAGCCCTTCTTATAGATGCCCGTGTCCGTCCATTGAATATCATTATGAACCGTTACGCCACCAACAGCATCCACAAGACCAGCGACACCTTCCATGTTCATTTTCACATAATAAGGAATATTAATATGTAGATATTTTTCTACCGTTTGAACAGATAATTCTTCATTACCATATGCATAAGCAGCATTTATTTTACTAAAGCCCCCCCTGCCCGGAATTTGCACACGAGTATCCCTTGGAATACTGGTCAACAGCATAGAATGTGTTTGCGGGTTCAACGTTGCCACAATCATGGTATCTGAACGCCCTTTATCTCCCTTACGCTCATCCACACCCAATATTAAAATATTGAGAGACTTGACTGCTGAAACATTCTTTTTTAAGGGCAGATCATCACTGCTTATCCCCTTAAGTGGCCTATATATTTTATCAGCTGTTTTATTGACCGTATGGTAAAGATAATAGCCATATCCACAGACGCCAATGACCAAGACACCAACAATAATACCAAAAACCCAAAGAGCCCCTTTAAGCTTTGATTTTTTTTTCACATGTTGCGTTCTCAAACATACTGCCCCCTAAATATGAAGTAAGAAGTATGGAATTTATATTTTTATAATTATATACAGGTGATGTGCTTTATCGTCTATTAAACGCTATTTTTATCTTTTTGTAAATAAGCAATCAGTTATTTTAATAGATTATAATATTTGATATGTGAAAGCAATTCTTGCCTTATGTAGTAAAAAGGAAAAGCCTAAGTCAATAAATGAATCACCTATAAAGCCATTTATTAAAATATTAAAAATAAATGACACAACTTGAATCCTCAATTCATAGAGACTCAAGTTGTGTCATGTGCTTTTTATTCTTATCCATTTTACAGAAAACCCTTTAGTGACAAAAGAGCACTTGTCATTATAACCAATAATCAAGTCATGCGCATAACCTTGTTATTGTCCATCAGGAGCATAACCTTGTTGCTGTCCATCAGGAGCATAGCCCTGTTGTTGTCCATCAGGAGCATAGCCCTGTTGTTGACCGTCAGGCGCATAGCCTTGTTGTTGGCCGTCGGGGGCATAGCCTTGTTGTTCTGCTGCCTTCACTGGTGTTGAGGATGTAGCTTGTACTAAATTTCCAGCACACAGAATACCAAATGATAATCCGAGTATCGCCAAAAATTTTTTTCTTGACACAGACATATATATCCCTCCTTTCTTGGGTGTGATTAAATTATAAATCAAAATAATTAAAAAAATATTAAGAATATTTAAAATAAAATTAAGAATATTTAAAATAAAATTAAGAATATTTAAAATAAAATTAATTATATGTTTGTGATTAAATTTAATGATAAATGCCATAATAGCTACTTCTAAAAATATACTTTCACATATCATAACAAATAATCCTATTTAAGAAAATGTATGAATAATATTCTTGTTGAAAATAACAATGAATATGTTAGCATGAACAGCACACCCAAGTATTAAGTCAAAAAGCCTCCAAGATAGTATGTAATAATTGTACAAGACAAACCATTGACAATGAGCATGTTTTAAGTTGGAAATTAATAAGGAAGATAATTGCAATATAAGAAAAGATCAGCGTTGAGCACTATCATTTACCTGTTTGAATACGTCGAGGTTCTTCAAAAAATGACGATACAAAATTAACTGGGGAAGAGTAAGCTAACCGCTTACCTATGTATAACAAATATCATAGAAATATACTTAAACTAAAATTCTCTAAATCCTTGATTTAATGAGACAATCTACTCGCATTCCTATTTACTGACTAGTAAATTCAATTCTATTTTTTTCTACATTAAAGATCATATCAACTTTAAACGGATTCCCTTTCCTGGATGTTAAGGTTACCTTAATTGTCTTTCCTAATAAAAGCCTTCTAGCCTCATAGCTTATTATTTTACTTTTGCCTATTGTCTCCAATGCGTTCTTCCAGATGGTTATAGAGCATCCTGCTTTATGACCTGAACACACATAAGCTTTATCGGTTTCATAGACTGGCTTTTGACACTTGGGACACCTTGCAATAGGTTCTTTCACGTTCTCTTGCATTTCTCGAACTGCTATTGTTACGGAGCCTTCAACTTCTTTGTAAAAGATTCCTTCACTTAAGGTACCATTATTTATCTCTACCATTGCAATTCAACCTCCTTGAAAACATAAAAAAGCTGTCGAGACAAAATCTCAACAACTCCCCTAATCATAATATTTAACAACATCTTTTCCCATATAGAGAAAAATAAAAAATCATTGTATAATAATACTATGTTGTTATCCATTACAACATAGGCAAGTTCACTTGGCAGGGTCGTCTGTTGAGTGAGCCATACCTAATAGTGGTTACCAGCCACCTTTAGGTTGCCTTTATAAAATTAAACTAGTTTAGAAAAATTTACAAAAAAAAGCAATAAAACATTATTTCTATCTATTATATTCTAAACATTTTTAAAAATCAACCCTAAAATTTCAATCAAAAAAACTCAAAACAATACCGGGAACCATACCATTTTTTAGCTTCTTACGCTGTTGCCCCACCAAATACAGGAATCTCACCATGTCCTGCTATTTGGGCTACTCCGTCAAATACAGGTGTCATACCATGTTCTGCTATTTGGGCTACTCCGTCAAATACAGGTGTCATACCATGTTCTGCACTTCCTGCGTCATGAATCTTTCCTCCTCCATTAGAAACCACACCAAGTAACAAGATTGCACACATAGTAGCGATAACTGCAAACGCCTTTGCTTTTTTCATTTTCCTGCCTCCATTAATCGTCTATTTTTCTTAGATTCAAAAGCTTTATGATAAAAGTATAGAGCCCAGCTTTTATCATCTTTTTTATTGAATTTTTCTGCTAATTCAAAGCAGTAATCCTCAGCAAACCTCCATAAATTGTTGCTTTCAAAATACGCCATTTCAGCATCAATATCCTTTAATGTAGGGTGCCATGACTCATCATAGAGCAACTGACACATCATCAAATGATGCCAATACTCATCTTCTGCTATCTCGCTACAGAGTGCTAATCCTTCATTCAAAAACTCCTTAGCTACCGTAGAGTTGTTTAATTTATAGTGACAAAGAGTTAAAAAATATAATACTTTATATCCGCCAAACTGCTGTTGATACACAGAACTGAGATACTTAATCGCTTTAGGAAATTTACCCATCTCAGCGTATAAATATCCTAGATTATACATAAGGTACAAGCGTAATGTTGTATCCTCGACCCTGTTTAAAGCGGCTAAAAATACCTTTTCCGCTTCAAAATACGATTGCACCAAAGTGAAGCATAGCCCCTTTATTACCTCACAACTGATCAATTGATTATTGAATTTAGCATCTTTTGCATATAAATAGCGTGCTAGTTCCACACAACTATCCGCCTTTACCGACTGACTCATATGGTAACACAGTACACCAAAGTGGTAATAAAAATCGGCTTTTATGCTATTATCCGGGATTAAAATTAAGTGTTTTTCTGAAAGCTTATAATACTGTAAGGCTGACGCATAATCTTTATTATGATAAGCATAAAACCCTTTCATAAAAGTGTAGTAAAACTGTATTTCCCCATGCAGATAGTTCTTCGAATAACTGGCCAAGTCATTTAACTGATTATGATATTGATCTGCTCTCTGTCTATCCTTAGTAACTATGTAATAGCGAAATGATAATAATTGATAGATTGCGTATGTCTTGGCATCAAACATCGACTTGTCCAATTGTTCCTTGATGGCGACACTCTCATTCAAAGCATTTGTTTGCAAACAAAAATGAAAGTGATCTAACAACGATAATACTTCCTCATCCACCTTTTTAGCTATACGCTCCTGCGTCACTATCGACTCTCCTTTCCTAAACATACTGTCCTAAAATACAAAATATGCGCCAAAAGGTACCTTACACATTTAGTATACATAGAATTGGAATTTTATGCAATTACGAAATTATTAGAATAGCCTCTCTTATCATTTAATAACTATATTATAAAGTGTCCATCATGTCTGAAAAAAGCGTATAAATCAAGAGAAAATCTTGCTCGGCAATCCGTGTTAAAAAATATTCGACACTTAACTCTATGACATCTTTGGAATCCAGGTGATGTTTCATGACAAAAGCATCGATATCTCTCCCTATTTCTGAGGAAATACGAAAAGCAATCGTCTTACTTTTTTTGTATAAACCGAAGGCGTCGACCTCTGTTACTTTTTGTTTTAACCCTTTCAATCGGTAGGATTTCTGTAAAATTGTTTTCAATTCTGAAAACTGGATTTGGAATATATCTTTTACGGCCATTTCAATTATTTCATGTTTGAAAATAGCTGGTAAATTTCGTATGTATGCGATTTCTTCATCATCAAGAGTTGTATCTCTAAGCATCAGCATCAATAGTTTACTTTTATCCTTACCATAGACCGTGCTGATGGCTTCTATTAAGTAAGTGTAGTAAAGCATTAAATAATAACTTTTAACCACCGAACTTTTTTGTTTGTTTTTACCTGACATAAATGCTTCCACACCCCATTTACCTACACATGTTTAGACAATCTATCATTATTATCATATCATGAATGGTTAAAAGCATTCAGTTGTTTTTATGACATTTTAAACTTTTCCTAAAATATGTATAAAATGCCTATCAGATCAGAAATGGGAGCCCTTCACTCAAAAGCACTCTCTTTGCTTAAGCTCCATGTGTAAAATAAATAATCGAACAGCTAATAGAGAAACCACTAAAGCTAAAATTCCTACAGAAAAAAATATTAAAACCCCCATATGTAAATATATATAGAAATCTAGTTATAATCACCTATTCCACTAATCCTTCATTTGACCTTCCCTTGAAACGATGCCAGATTTTAAAACATTTCTATTTCTTTTACAGGATACTAGGAGTAAGATATACTTTGGAATCCGAAATAATTAAAAAAGAAGGGATCAAGTATTTTAAATCAAGAGAAACTTATCAAACAAAATCTTATTATTATGTGGATTGCCAACTTCTTTATTGGCGCTAGCATGACGATGGTTATATCTTTCTTATCCTTATACATCAAAACCTTTGACCATCATTCGGACAAATATATTCAGCAATGGTCAGGTTGGGTATTCGGTATTACCTTCCTAACCGCCTTTATTGTATCCCCGATTTGGGGTCGTTTTGGCGATCGACATGGACGGAAAAAGTTTTTAGTCTTCGCTGCGTTCGGCTTGGCAATCAGCGTATTTTTCATGGGATACGTTACATCAGTCTATGAGCTCTTTTTTCTTCGGTTGCTCATGGGATTTTTCACGGGCTTTATTTCAATGTCTCAAGCACTTATTTCTATACAAACGCCTAAAAATATTGCTGGTCGTGTACTGGGAACCTTGCAGACTGGTAACGTTACAGGAAATTTAATTGGACCACTTTTTGGTGGAGTCCTTGCCGATTCCTTAGGTTTTTCAGAAACATTCCAGCTGACTTCTATTGTCCTCATTATCGCTGCCTTTTTTGTCTTATTTGGAATTAAAGAAGTAAGGATTGAAGAATCACAAAAAAAGGAACGCTATTCAGCATTTGCTGTCATCAAGTATATCGCCTTTAGCCCTATGCTTTTAGTGGTTATGATTGTGTCGATGTTCGTGCAGATTGCTAATTTTAGTATTCAACCCATTCTTTCTCTATACGTTGGCTTGCTACACGGTCCATCAAGCCTAGCCTTTTTCTCGGGACTCGTATTTTCTTCCGCAGGGTTAGGTAACCTCCTAATGTCACGTAAATGGGGAAAGCTTGCCGATCGTTTTGGTTACGAAAAAATTACGATTTTATTATTGATTTTATCTGCCATTTTCTATTTACCAGGTGCTTTTGTTTCAAATATATGGGAGCTTATTGGCATCCGTTTTCTTTTTGGTATTACTCTTGGAGGCATCATTCCACTACGGACAGCCTATATACGCCAAGTGACGCCGCTTTCTATTCAAGGTGAAGTGCTTGGTTACAATACCAGCGTCCGTTTTCTAGGTAATATTGTGGGACCAGCTTTCGGAGGATGGATCTCAGGACTCTATTCAATAGCAACTGTCTTTTATTTCACGAGCGGTCTCTTGCTCCTAAGCGGCATTGCAACGATGTTAACAATGCTTTGGGATTCTAAACATCCGTCACATCACCATCCCGTCCATTCAAAAGCTTAATATCTCGAAAATGTTCGGGGCAGGTCCTCTGCCTACTCCAAAAGATAGATTTATAAAAAAATAAGTGATTTATATATCGGGAAAAATCAGCGCAAATCCTTACTTTAACTGCTAAAAACTTCCTTAGTGATAATTGGCAGGAGGCTTTCTAATACAATAAAAAAAGAGTGGCTGTCCTAAAATTTCAACTTTTAGGCAACCCTCCTCATAATAGTACCTTTCCTATTCCTTCACAAACTTTATTGTACTTCTTACCGTATCAATAGGGCGAACATAGCTCTCTATTTCTTCACGCTTTGGCTCTAAAAATGGTGGAAGAGATAACTTTTCCCCTAAAGTTTCATAGGACTCATCACCCATAAATCCCGGTCCATCTGTAGCAAATTCAAATAAAATTTGTGGAGCCACTCGAACATACAGTGATTCAAAGAAATAACGGTCGACATATCCAGAGGTATGAAAGCCAAGATTTGGCATGCGTTCAATCCATTCCTCTAAAACAGCTCGATCCTCCACACGAAAAGCGGTGTGATGAATCGTACCATAGCCTTGTCTTGCCTGCGGCAAAATCACATTATGTTCAACAACAACCTGTGCCCCGTTCCCACCTTCTCCTACTTCAAAAAGATGCAAGGAACCGTCCTTATCAATTTCTTTGAATAGAAGAGCTTGTTCCATCGTCTCTTTAAATTGATCAAAATCAGCAATCCTAACAAATATTGGTCCAAGACCAGTAATCGCATAATCTAAAGGAATCGGACCTTTTTGCCACGGTGTACCAGACGCAACACCTTCATTATTTTCATCAGATATCAATTGATATTCTTGATCATCGAAGTCCACAAAGGATAAGGTCTTTTTACCAAAAAGCTCTTTAATGCTGCTGTGTTGCACATCTAATCGATCAAAACGCTTCACCCAATAATCAAGACTCGCATCGCTCGGAACTCGAAAGGATGCCTTATAAATTTCATTTGTACCGTGCTGACCCTTTGAAATCTCTGGGAAATCAAAAAAGGTCATATCTGTCCCCGGACTCCCTACATCATCAGCAAAGAACAAGTGATAGGTTTGAATATCGTCCTGATTCACCGTCTTTTTTATTAAGCGCATGCCTAAAACACAAGTAAAAAACTCATAATTCTTTTCTGCGCTACTTGTAATTGCTGTTACATGATGCACACCTTTAAGCTCATTCATATTTAGTGCCTCCAATAGTTTTTCGAATCCTATCAACTTATCTTAAAGTGCCAATAAGTTATCAAACAGTCTCCTTGTAACGATCTCCTACCCACTTATACCCTATCCTTATCCTTTAAAAATCAAGCAAAAAGGGCATTTTGTCTTAAAAAGACGGATTCAATAAGTTGCTAGGCCTATCACCATTGATAAATTGCAGGAGATTTTGAACAGCTTCCTCAACCATCTCGGCTCTCGTTTCTTCAGTTGCTGATCCAACATGCGGTGATAAAACAACATTCTCAAGCTTTAAGAGTGCGCTGTTTAATGGAAGAGGTTCTTGCTCATATACATCTAACCCCGCCCCCAAAATCTCCTTGTTCTGCAAAGCCTTTATCAGCGCTGATTCATTAATGATCGAACCTCTCCCACCATTGATAAGAATAGCTGTTGACTTCATCATCCGTAGCTCATTTTCATCGATAAGATGATACGTCTCATCGGTTAATGGCAATGTAATGCACACAAAATCAGATTCCCGCAAAAGATCTGGCAACGCCCGATAATCTATGTTCAACTCTTGTTCTGTGTGAACATCTCGATTTCTTTTAGTATAAAGCACCTTCATATCAAAGCCGTGTGCTGCACGCTGAGCTACTGCACGCCCAATCCGTCCCATTCCAATAATGCCAATCGTTTTGTGGTGCACATTAACCCCAAAATTATCAGTTGCTATTTTCGATGTCCATTTTTTCGCTCGGACATAGCGATCCATTTCCGCTATCCGCCTTGCAGATGATAAAACAAGACCAAAAATCAAATCAGCAGTTGTATCTGTCAAAGCATTAGGAGCGTTCACCGCCACTATTCCCTGAGCTGTCATTATCTTAAGATCAAAGTTATCATATCCTGCTGAAATATTTCCTACATAACGAAGGTTAGGCGCCTGCTTCAAAAGAGCTTCAGTAACTGGTAACCCGTCTCCCAGCAATCCCTCTGCTTCCTGTAGCGCTTCAATAAAGGCTGCCTTATTTTCTTCTGTTATACCATCAAAAACAGTTACATCACAAAACTGTTCAAGCTTTTGCTTCAATGCAGTAGAAAGTCGACTATATGCTACAAGTTTAAACATCCAATCCCTCCAAAAATAACTTCAGACTTGAATGGTAAAGCTCTCAACCAAAAATAAACACCACCATTCAGTCCATTGAACAGTTCCGCACTTGCGCATTTTATTCTATCATATTAGTGATCGACCAAGCACTGAAAAGCTATCCTTTCATTCATTTAGCATTTAGTGAATGCTTTTTTAATACCCTTAAACCCTTATGTTAATCATTCCATCACTATTTTCTAAACGTCATGCTTGTTGGTTCAAATGTACCGTCTTCGTGTATCTTAAATAAATTTCCTAAGTTGAATACACGCTGAGAAGTTAAAAAGGGAGGCTTAATGTGGCTCTGATAGTGTTTCGCGGATTCGTGCAGTTTACAGCGGAATTGCGCGGTTCTGAGTAACTTAGATTCGAAACCTGATGGTTTAATATCAAATGTTTGAATAAGATGATTACTAAAATAAACTGTTGTTTTGTCGCCAAGAGCTTGAAAATCAATGATATGCTTATGAGAAAGCCAAATGCATTCTCGATTCTTTGGAGAGGATAGTGGGAAGACAACGGTATCTGTATAACCATTGACAGCAATTGGAACCATATAATTATAGTTCATTAGCTTGGCGGCTCCTTCCCTTCTACCACTATAGCTCGAACCAAAAATCGTACAAGAGCGATCTATAACCGTTAACGGCTTTTCTTTAATCAGGAACATCTTGCAGTCCTCATCCAATGCAATCGTCCAATATTCCCCTTGCCACCCGTTCATCGGATATAAGCTTATCGTACTTGAATTAATGATATAGCGATCGCTTTCTTCAATTGGTATAACAAATTCCATAAGAACTATTTTCCCCTCCTAAACCATGTGAATTGATGATTACAAGACGAGTAAAATAAAGGCACCATCCTAGATATCTCCATAGCCTCTATACATTTTTTTAATGCCACAAAAGAATCATATTTTATGACAAAATATTGATTTTTAGAAAATAATTGGTATAAATTACATCAATAATAATATATTTTTACTAGATTAGCAATTTTATTTCATAAATATTTTACATTTTTAGGTAAAATTCGATACAATATCTAGATCTTTCATACTATAATCTATAATTTCCACCAGGAAACCCGCATTGAAGATGAGCAGATGGTACTATACCCAGCTTTGATGAAACGACGATAGCATCTTCATAGATACCACATGAGGCAATTAAAACCATAAAAGCTTATAAATTAGCAGGTTCAAAAAGAGAGGCTTCGCTGCCATCCTTGCTTATAGCCACGTTTGTTAGGCTTTCCTCGCTTCAAAACTAAAGCTTTTTGTACATATAGGTCAGCATTCTCATGCCATCCTGAAATCCTTTTTTATAACTGAGGAATCTTTTATTGGCAACGACATGAATCATCATTTCCTCCAATTCAAGATATTCTTCCTTAGACAACGTATTTTCTAAAAATTTTTCAATGAGATAAAAGCCCCCCTCTTCCCCTTCAAGTCGACCATCCCGTCTGTAAAAAAAATCGGTCAAATCATCCATAAAGCTTTCCCTAACAATCAGCATGGAATTCCCCACCTTTTGGATTTATCGTGACAGCATACCTTTTGTCGAGCCGAAATCTTCACTTCCAAATAGTAGAATCACTTCTTTATTTTAATAAGAACATAAGTTCTTGTCAAATTCATCTAGCTTTTTAATTTAATTAATGTAAAATAGTGATAAATTTTTAGACGTCTTAGTCATCAAAATAAAGATGCCATGAGAAATCCTTCTATGAGAACTCTTCATGGCAATTTAATAACCTTGCTATTTAGTTACTCTTCCAAGCCTTTAATTTAAAAAACCACGCTCTACCATCCTATTAATTTTCTTGGAATAATGGCGTTGACAGATATCTTTCCCCCGTGTCAGGAAGAATAACAACAATTGTTTTCCCTTTATTTTCGGGCAACGCGGCAACTTTAGATGCAACATGAATAGCTGCACCCGATGAAATACCAACAAGAAGACCTTCTTGTTTACCAATGCTACGAGCAGCAGCAAAGGCATCTTCGTTGCTGACTTGAACGATTTCATCATAAATTTCAGTATTCAATACTTCTGGTACAAACCCCGCACCAAGTCCTTGGATTTTATGTGGTCCTGATTCTCCACCAGAAAGGACAGCTGAAGCTTCTGGTTCTACTGCTATGACACGGAATGATGGATTTTTTTCTTTTATTACCTCCCCTACCCCAGTAATCGTTCCACCCGTGCCAATGCCACTTATTAATATGTCAACATGACCATCTGTATCATTTAAAATTTCTTGAGCAGTCGTTTTGCGGTGAACCTCGGGGTTAGCCGGATTTTCAAACTGCTGTGGCATGAAGGTGTTAGTGGTCGAAGAGACAATTTCCTTTGCCTTTGCAATAGCTCCCTTCATCCCTTTTGCTCCTTCAGTTAATACCAGCTCTGCACCTAGAGCCTTGAGAATATTACGACGTTCAACACTCATTGTCTCAGGCATAACCAAGGTGCAATTATAGCCTTTTGCCGCGCAAACAAAAGCTAAAGCAATTCCCGTATTCCCACTTGTTGGCTCAACGATACGCGTATCCTTATTAATTTTCCCCGCTTTTTCTCCTGCTTCAATCATCGCATTACCAATGCGGTCCTTAACACTGCTTAAAGGATTAAAGTTCTCCAATTTTCCTAGAACTTCTACACCCGTTGCATCACTAATGTCTCTTAATCTTAAAAGTGGTGTTTTACCAATTAATTCGGTTAAATTTTTAGCAATTTTTGGCATATATAACCCTCCTTTTATAATTCCAACTATTCCACTATGAATTATATCAACGCCTATTCAAAATTACCACTAAAAAACAACTGAAAATTTCTTACTTACTAAAAACAATATATGTAAAGAAGTTTTACTACAAATTGGCTCATACAACATGAATTCTCTGCTCAAATCGATAGCTGATATCCCATTATGACAGCTATTCCATAGTCTTTTTACCTATTTTTTTCAGAAAACATTGTATGTTAATAGATCACATAAAAATATGCTATTATATATCAGCATAAAGCTTTTTAATTCAATTTATCAAAGATTTTTACAAAGGAGATTTTACTACCAATGACATTGACTGACGAAGAAATCTGTACTGATTTGAACACAGGGCGTTCTAACTACCATGGTGCTACCTCACCTCCCATATTTCAAACAAGCACGTTCACTTTTGATTCTTTTCATTCCTTTACTACCTCTACTATAGAAACCATTACCTCTTTTTCAAAATCACAAGAACAACGAGATAATTATGTGTATACGAGAGGCGTCAACCCAACCGTCCACATATTGGAGCAAAAGTTAGCTCAATTAGAGAGAGGCGAACAATGCAAATGCTTTGGTTCTGGCATGGGGGCTATCAGCGCCGTTTTTCTGTCTCTATTATCAAGCGGGGACCATGTCTTATTCGTTAACAGCATTTATCATGATACAACAGCACTCTTAAGACATCTAGAAAAATTCAATATACAGCATGACTATGTGGATAACCAAATCAGCAATATTGAAAAAGCAATTAAACCTAACACCAAAATTATTTATGTTGAAAGTCCAGGAACGATGTTAATGCAGACTGTCGATTTAAAATCTTTAGCAGCTTTAGCAAAGCAGCATGACATTATTACAACTATTGATAACACTTGGTCCACACCGTTATTTCAAAAACCATTAGAGCTAGGATTTGATCTTTCCATTCATTCATTAACAAAATATATTGGAGGTCACAGTGATATTGTTGGCGGAGCGGTAATTGGCAGCCAGAAATTAATGGATACCATTTTTGTATACGGACACCAGCTTAATGGCGCTATATTAGCTCCATTTGACGCCTATCTTGTTTTGCGTGGTCTGCGAACATTACCTATAAGAATGGCTCAGCATCAAGCAAATGTTCTTAAAGTCATTGACTATCTAAAACAGCATGATGCTGTCACTGCCGTCCACCACCCTTACACAGCAACAGGAACCACCAAATCCCTTAATGATTCACAAATGAGTGGCTACTCCGGGGTACTGAGCTTCGAAATGAAACAAACGGGTTATGAAAATGTTTGTAAATTTATTGATGCGCTCAAATTATTTAAAATCGGGCTCAGCTGGGGAGGATTTGAAAGTCTTGTCAACTCTCCCGTTACAAGCAATAATGAAGAAAAATTAGCAAGCTTAAAGAAACAGGATATACCCTTGGGACTCATCCGTTTATCTATAGGACTTGAAGGAACAGAAGCTCAAATCGCCGATCTTGAGCAAGCGTTTCAAAGTTTAACCTAGGAAGAGCTTCTCACAATGACTGAATGAAAGAGCGCTCAATTCAATGAATGGGCGATCTTTTCAATTTATCTTTCCTTCAGCCATTAATCCCAATAGTGGAATCACCATCCAAAAAGACCATACTACTTTTTACTGTCTCTCGTCGTTCCCTCACCCTTATAAATTAACAACACGCTTACCAATGACCTTTCCTTCATCTAAAAAGACTTATCGATTAGCATGCCTATAAAAAAATAATCAATGGATACGTTCAAAGGAAACATCAATCACTACCACAAAAAATAAAAAATACCTCTAGCACTGAAGAAAAATTTAGTGAATAATGAAAGAATAGGAGGTCGGATAACATGAAACAGATAGACTGGATTCAAGAGGCACAACAAAGAAAAGATGATTTACTAAAAGATCTGACGGGGCTTCTTAACATTCCAAGTGTGAAAGATCCTCAATCGCAAAGTGCTGAACATCCCATGGGCATCGAGATCGGCAAGGCACTGGACTACGTCCTAAGCACAGGGAAAGAAAATCAATTCAAAACTGAAAATATTGATGGCTACGCCGGTTACATTGAACATGGTGACTCCGAGGATTACATAGGGGTTCTCGCTCACCTTGATGTCGTTCCCGCCCCACCATCTGGATGGAACACGCCACCCTTTGAGGCAACAATTGTGGAAGATAAGCTTTTTGCAAGAGGCGCTATCGATGATAAAGGCCCTGGTATAGCTGCCTTCTATGCTCTTAAAATCCTAAAACAATTGGGTGTTCCGATGAAGCGACGAGTTCGACTGATCTTCGGAACAGATGAAGAAAGTGGCATGAGCTGTATTAAACATTATTTCACAAAAGAGAAACAGCCCGTTTTTGGCTTTTCTCCAGATGCCAGCTTCCCTATTATTCATGCTGAAAAAGGGCATATCAATATGCAAATTGTCAATTCTGCCGAATCTCATGAAGAAGCCAATGCAAAAGCCGCAGTGCGCATTACTCAATTTCATTCAGGAGAGCGGAGCAATATGGTCCCTGGGCAAGCTATTGTTCACCTGCAAGGGGAAAACCTATCGTCCATATCCACCTCGTTTAAAACTTATTGTGAAACACAACGCTTAAAAGGAACAAGTACCGACGATCAAGAAGAGTTAATCCTTACCCTTTATGGGAAAACCGTTCATGGAATGGAGCCGCAAAATGGTGTTAACGCTGCTTTGGAGCTCATTCATTTCTTAGCCACGCTACCTCTTAGTGGCACAGATCAATCCTTTGTTGATTATTGTAATACGTATCTCTACAAAAATCCTTTCGGTAAAGCGCTGGGCATTGACCACAATGAGCCTACACTAGGATCATTAACCATGAATGCCGGCATTTTTCATTACACGCAACATCGTTTAGAAATATCACTCAATCTCCGTTGCCCATTGCACACAGATTATAAAAAGACGATAGAAATACTTACAAGAACAGCTGAATCCTACGGTTTAAAAACCGATGACGTACGCGAATTAAACATACATCATGTATCACCTGACCACCCGATGATCAAAACCATGCAACAGGCTTATCACGATATTACAGGCGATACACCTACACTGTTAACAACAGGGGGAGGAACCTACGCCCGTCTTATGGACAACGGCGTTGCATTTGGAGCAAGCTTTCCAGGGAAAGAAATGACTGCCCACCAAATCAATGAATATATTAAAATAGATGACTTGATCCTCGCAACCGCCATTTATGCCAAGACGCTCTATGAGCTTTGCCAAGTTTAGAGCTTGATATGATCAGAGTGATATGATTAAAAAATAGCCATCCTTCTCGCTTCATTCAGCAAGAAGGATGGCTATTTCTTTTTGACTATTGTAACAACAACATACGTAACCCTCATTTAATCTCTATAACGTATTATCATCATCACATCGGATCTGCCATAACCCTGCCTTTTCAACAGAAGAACGGCATAATTATAGAAAATCCGCAAACGTTCCTTATATAATTGACCCCTTTATAAAGCAATCTGTTATATACTCTTTATAGAAAACTATGTTTTGTCCACCAGGATTCCTTGGGTCCTTCTCAACTCGCTCTATACCCAACTATGCTTTAATAATTAAAATAAAAGGACTAGACAGCAAAAAAACTTGTATATAGATATCTTTTTATTTTGGGATAACGATCTACTCTATTCGTTTTATAAGCAATCTCGTCCTTGGAATCCCCCACCCAATTCCACTATCCGAATTGAATTTGCCCCAGTATAACAAGCCGCCTGTTCCTCGGTCACTACTCACTGCTTTTCCCCCATATTTTTTCATTAACAGTGACCCCTTTATTAAGCATAAAATCACGACAGTTGACATCGATGCCCGCTGACCTAACAATCACCTCCTTTACAGCAACTATATTTCAATGAAGAAACGTTTAGACCTCAATAAATAACTAAAAAACGAGTAAAATTACTAGAAAATCTTAAAGATAGCATATAGAATACAATAGTAAAAACAAGTCCGATGTTAAACGTCGACTTCATAGATATATTAAACTAAGAAAAGCTGCTACATTTATTTTTAAATCATTGTGGGCCCCTTACACAATCCATTTTATTACAATTTATTCTAATAGTCAATATTTAAATGACTATTTATTCTATTTGTATTTGCTACTAGGAGATCAATCATCGACACGCTACACTATAATTAACCAAACAAATAAAGTGGGGATTGGCCATGGAGAAATTAAATATTGGTAAAAAGCTACGTCTATTAAGAAAAAATATTCCTTTAACGACTAACGAACTCGCAGATAAAGTAAATGTTTCGCAATCATACATAAGTCGCTTTGAAAACAATCGTGCCATTCCCGATGTTGATATGCTCGCTAATATTCTAGATGCCTTAGGCACTGATTTGAAATCGTTCTTCTCACACGACACAAGTGAACTTACGGATGATTATGTCCAGCTTATAAACACAGCCAAAACACTTTCTCCTGAAGAACGCATTAAGCTAAATGAATTTTTAAAAGTGATGAAGAACTCCTACCAATAATCAAAGAGGGTTTCCATTTCCTTCTCTACAGGATTATATATGAATAGTTATAATGACTACACTGAAAAGCTTTACGAGAAGCTATCTGATTTTACTCCGCCCTCTCAAGCCCATAAAAAAAATTTTAAAAAGATAGGGAACAGATGCTAATAGGCTTATCTGTTATCCCTATCCTTTAGCAATACTTCAAGCGGCTACACGTACACCTCTATTAATGCCGTTTTAATAGTTATCTTGATTTCTCGGTAAATTTCCACGATTATTTTCATCCATTTCATTTTCCTTTCATGTCTAAAATAAGTATTTTTTACCATATTGGGTTGTTTTTGCACTATGAACGCTTTACAATCGAATTAATATTACTGATGTTAATTTCATAATAGGGGAATTAGTCTTCATTACACGTTGCTTCCACGCTCTGCTCTTAGACGTTGGAAGTATTTTTTTATGTCATGTTAAAAAAGGAGAATATGGTATGAATGAGAACATATACGGATACTATGAAATTACTCAAGATACTGTGGCAATAATAACTGCTCAGCATATTGATTATGCCACCATTGTGCTCGAACCCGACCGCCAACTCTATGTCAAAAAGAGACCGCTGCAACTTATTAAATCAGCCTGTCTCGATGGTGGTGCAAGCTACGACGGAAGACGTCAGGCAGTGATCCATCAAATAGGTACACAGAAAAAATGGAACAAAGTTCCTATTCCTATTTCCCCTCTTGAATGGATTTACGCCTTTCCTACTCACTCTCCCAATTATGAGCATTGTTACTGGATCTTTTACCAACATGTTAAAACCATTCTGCCCCATCCTAAATTTCATGGACAGTCCATTATTATTTTTAAAACTCGCCAAAAACCCCTCGAGGTCAATGTTTCGCAACGCTCATTGCTAAGACAACTTTTGCTTACCTCTCATTGCATCATAAAATGCATAACAAGATAGTAAAGCAAGCACTTATACATTTAAAAAGATATATTAACACCCCGCCCTATTACTTTATCATGACATAATAGGGTTTTTGTATTAATCAAAAATCACTAGAAATGCATGAAATCATCCATTTCTATTTTTATAAAAAAGATACAAAAGTGCAGAAATATCCTATCTATTCATGAGCAATTCCTATTTTATTATGGATGAAAACGACATTTTTCAGATGTTCAAAACACTAGAAATGACACTTTCGCATTTATATAAATTCAAGCCTCTCCTACATAATAAATTCAAGAATTGATGAAAGGGAGAGAAATATGGAAAACTATCTTTTAAAAGATCACTATATTATTAACCCAAGGACAATGGCTTTACTACCTATGGATGGTCTCTTTGGAGAACATTGGACAATTGTCATTGAAGAAAACCAAATGTTTCAAGTTAAAACAAAACCTATTGCTGTTATTGATCATTCTTGCTGCTTCTTTGGCTCAAGCTATAACGGTCGCAAAGAAGGCGCCGCGGCGCTTTTAAACTACACGCATATGGCTCCCATTGCCATCAATGATGCTTATGATATGATTCTCTTTCCATTGACTTCACCAAAAAATCGTGATTGCATATGGCTTTCACACAAGCATATTCAAAATTGGCAAAACGTCCAAAATGATACCATCATTCAATTTACCAACTTTCAGATCAAAATTCTACCGATCTTTTACAGTACATTTGAAATCAAGCTCAACCGCGCTGCCCAATACCGTTGCAAACTCCTTGAATCACACCAGTACTCTCAGACAGAAGTCTACCATTTCCCAGAATCGGCACCAATAGACTTAGAATATTGGCTGCTGATGAAGGATAACGGCATGTTTGCCATTAGAGAGACAGAGAATAACTAGGTATAGGATGGTTTTCTTTCTATTTGAAAAGGGGATGGTCACCCATCACCCTAATAATGCACAGTGACAATCCATCATCAGACATGTGATCTGCCGTTAACAAGTGACAAGGAGGTTGAATAAAGTTATTATTGAATGAGAAAAGGAAAGGAACTCGACATGAATAAGGAAAAAATTTTTCATCATTTAAATACCGTCCTTAAGGACTCCGTCATAAAACAAGATGAACCTTTAAAAAACTATACATATACAAAAGTCGGCGGACCAGCAGATATCCTTGTATTCCCAAGGGATTATCAAGATATTGAAACCGTCTATACATTTGTTCAAAACAACACCATCCCACTCACCATTCTAGGAAATGGATCAAATGTCTTAATCACAGACAATGGTATCAGAGGTATCGTCGTTAATTTGACACTATTGACTAAAATAGAAACAAAGAATGGCATCATTTCTGCACAATGCGGGGCAAGAATTATCGATGTCTCTTATCAAGCGCTTGAGGATCGCTTAAAGGGATTAGAATTTGCCTGTGGTATACCGGGATCCGTCGGAGGAGCCCTCTACATGAATGCGGGGGCTTACGGGGGAGAAATTGTTAATGTGTTAGAAGGCGCACTTGTTCTTAAAGAAGGCAAAGTCACCAAAATAACAGCATCGGAATTAGAGTTGAGTTATCGACATAGCGCCGTTCAAGAAAAAGGCTTTATTATATTAGAAGCCTATTTTCGTCCACAACCCAGTAATTACAATGACATAAAAGAAACAATGGTTCATCTCACGTATTTAAGAGAGTCCAAACAACCCTTGGAATATCCTTCATGTGGCAGCGTATTTAAAAGGCCACCCGGTTATTTTGCTGGCAAGCTCATTCAAGATAGCGAGCTCCAAGGCTTCAATATTGACGGTGCTGAGGTTTCAACGAAACACGCCGGCTTTATCGTTAACAAGAATAATACAACGGCCAGCGCTTATATAGCAGTCATCCGCCATGTTCAAAAAACAGTGAAAGACAAATTTGGTGTCGATCTAGAACCCGAAGTAAAAATTATTGGAGACTAAAAATAAAAGCAGAAGGGCATGAAATTGCCCTCCTGCTTTTCAAATATACAATTGAAAAATTCATTTATTTTTAAACCAAAACTATAAACTCATGCAGTAAAATGGTAAACAGAACCATCCCTATTAATCCAAACGCATAAGTTGCCCCATAACTGATCGCTGCATCATCTGAATCTAAAACGTTTAATAATGTCCCCATCCCAGTTGTATTTGTCATACCTCCACAGATTGCACCAGCAAGTATTATCCAATTCATTTTCATCAAATAACGTCCCACTAAAAATCCCGATAATAAAGCTACTGAAACTGTGACAAGAGCGATAATGACTAAGGTTAATCCAGAGTTTATGATGGCATCTACAACTCCGTAGCCATACCGCAGTCCTACAATAGACAAAAAAGCCTCTAACGTTAGTGTTCTTAATACTTGTAATACCTGTTCATTCATTCGAAAGTTAATAAAACTAATTTTCCCAAAATAGCCTAGAGTAAGACCCCCAATTAATGCCCCTCCTGTAGCACCTAAGCTTAACGCCCCGAGAGACCCAATGGGGATTGCAATATTCCCTATAAACAACCCAAATAATGCCGCTAAGGCAAAACCAGTTACATCAAACAGGACAGTTTTTACATTTGCATCACGTTGATTCTTTGATTTTTTAGCATCACCCTCTGACATAATTTGAGCAAACTCTGCTTTTTCCTTCTCTAAATTAATTCTAAAAATTTTGTGCAAAAAACTCATAGCAAGTATGACAACAATATCCCCAAATGGAAATGAGATCGAATGACTAACGCCAGTTTCAGAAGTAGCAATATTGATATAGCTAGACTGTTGTTTTTGAGTTAATTTAACTGTATTAGCAATGCTTAAATGAGAACCTTTTGAATGACCATTTAATACGTCAAGAATTTTTTGTTTTCTAACGTTGTCTAATTTAGGATAATCCTTTGCTTCTTCACTTGTTAATTTTTTATTTGTTTCAAGTGCTGAGGCTAATGAAGGTGAGCTTGTCATGGCTCCGGAATACGTACCTGAAACTATAAACATGTCTTTAGTCGGTTGAAATTCAGTGAATACAAAGCTTGTAGCAGCTCCCATAAACGTCATTAAAAACCCTAAAATGATAAATTTAGCACCATATTTTTTAATCACCTTTGAAACACTGTTTGATGCCAATAAACCTATCGCTGTCACAAACAAAATTAAAAATAAATTAAATAGATCGTTATTGATAACTCCATTATTTATGAAGGTTTGAGCAGATATATAGTCACTAGATGTTTTAGGAAAGTGATGGGCATATTTCAAAGTGAGATATCCAAAAAATAATCCGAAAAAAAGCGCACTAGCTGCTCCAAAAGAAAAACCCTTAAATTTAATTTTTGCAAAAAGTCTGCCAAAAAAAATCGAAGCGAAGATTAGCACAAAGGGACTAAACACAAACGCTGGTAAATTAAAAAACATGGGTGACCTCCTTTTTATTTAACTCTATTTCTGTTTTTGTGATAGCTCGGGTTTACAAAAAAATCGACAAAGAAATAGCCTATAAAAAGAACCTTCTTATCCCGTCTCATCTAATAACTTGAAACAGAATAAAATGGCTATGATTCATACCCCATTGAAAAATCGAGAGAATTGGTTTCAAACACGCATTGTTTGTAATCGCTATCAAAAATGTTTAAAAATTAGCCTATACTAAACTGAGAAATGCCTTCAAAATCAGCTCTTTTAGATAACCCTTTCTTTATCACGTAACGCCCTCATCCACAGCAAAAACAGAAATATTGGCGAGTTTAAATAATGCCAAGATATTTTAATTTTTGATCAATATCCGGCTTTGTAATGACACCCGCTTCAATATCCTCTCTTCTTTTTTCTTCATAAGCCAATTTTCTTTTAGTTTCATCGATTATTTCCTCCACATGTTCCGGAGAAATCACAACAACTCCATTATCGTCACCTACAACGTAATCCCCTGGCATAACAACAACGCCACCACAGCTAATAGGAAAGTTAATTTCTCCGGGACCTTCTTTGTCTCCAACAGCCGGAGTGACATATTTGGTAAAGATGGAAAATTCACTTTTTCTTAATTCCTCAATATCACGAATAGCTCCATCTATAACAAAACCACCTATTCTCTTCTTAAAGGCTGCACTAGCCATTAAATCTCCCATGATAGAGTAATTTTTTGTGCCACAGGTATCCACAATGATAATGTCTCCCTCCTGTGCCAAGTCAATTGCTTTATGCAACATCAGATTATCAGCGGGGCGAAGTTTGACAGTAAAAGCAGGACCAGCAATTTTCAAACCATTGTTTATTGGCTTTATTTCTGGATCCAACGTATTAAATTTATTTAATCCATCACTTAAAGCAGGGGTTCCGAATTCTTTCATCAATTCAAATAGCTGACGATCTCCTCTATTTATGTCATTGTTGATACGAAAACCTAATTTCCCCTTATTCATTTTTATCTCTCCTTGCAAAGGTTTTTTATGACGCTATAAAAAGCGGAGGGGGTTCTCCAAAAGAACATCTATGATCTAGAGCAGCTCGTGACGATTACAAATTTAATTCTTTTGAAAGAAACCTTTCTCAGCCTTCACTTTTAATATAGTTCCTCACCAACCACTGGATAAAAATTTGCAAAGCTTTCAGCATATAGATAATTTTTATTACCTGATAATCTCCTCGCATGATTTCCTCGCATATCGGCCCTTTGTTTGTAGTATTCAATCAAATGGTGTTGCCCTTCGAAGCAGTTCATCGCAGCCTCCTTTTTATCATATACACTCGTGATATCAATAAATTGATCAGGGACATAGCCGCTTATTTCAGTTTGATGAGGCTCAAATCCAAAAATGCGCATTTGTCCGGTAGTCTTTAAATTTTCCGTCTCTATGCCATGTGAATTCGCCATAATGCTGCACCGCCAAATCAAGTCGTGAACTGCATCATGATCTGGATTTAAAATATCATTTTTATCATGAGTAATGATGATGTCTGGTTGTACCTCTCTGATTTTCCGAACAACCCTATCTTCCAATTCAGTTGTCATTTCGATGGGGTAGTCCACTAAATCCCAGTACTCAATATCTTTTATTCCTAAGCATTCAGCAGCTTTAGTTGTCTCATCGCAACGTATTTTCTTGACAGAATCATAGGTTTGTCCACCTTTTTTCCAAATACCGTTCGATTCTCCACGAATACCGAACGTTAAAACAACCACTTTGACTTCCGCACCCTCATCTATATATTTGGCAATGGTTCCACCCGATCTCCACACATAATCGGCAGCATGTGCACTAAAAACGATCATTTTTGTCCCTTTAATCATTTATAAATCCTCCTATTCTGCTAATAATTTTTCTGGATTATCCACGATCATTTTTCGTATCTCATTTTCCGTGAATCCACTGGTAATTAACTTTTTGGCAAATTCAAGCAAACCTTCATCAGGATATGGATTTGTCGATTGACCTAGATCCGTCGACAAAATGATATGATCTGGTGTCACTTCTCTAATCTGTCTGACTGTCTCATCGAAATCGACTTTCCCCGATTTCCAGGTGACATAGCAATGCTCCATATATGCACCATATTTAACTAACTTCTTTTGATCTTCCACGCTATAAAAAGTTGTCGGAAAATCAACATGTGTGATAATGATTTTTTTTACGCCTCTTTGATATGCTTCTTGGACCAATGCAAAGGTCTCCTCATGCGAAAGATGACCGGTAGCGAGAATAATATTATATTTGGCAATGGTATCGATTACCGCAAGTGTCTCAGATGTCAGTTTTCCATCTTGTAAGATACTAATCGTCGAAAGCTTTACATTCTCTTCTTCCAATTCTTTAATAATCTTAGCCCAATAGGGTAGCTTCTTATTAGGATCACCCGTCATCACTTGTGAAATCTCATTCTCAGCATCCGTAGTTGGAAACCATACTATTTTAGCTCCTGAGCGCGCAGCCATTTCAACCGCCAGTGAATTAATACCACCAACAGATTGATTTAAAGCGATAGCACCTATAGCCTCACATTCAGGTTGGATCTTCTTAAGCAACGAACCCCTTTGGGACGTATTGAAATAATGGGATTTCATGACATAACCCGCCATACCAGATTCTTTAATTCGTTGCGCCAATTCAATATCATCGAACTTTCTAGGCATAATATCTGGACCAGAATGTACGTGTAAATCATAAGCACCTTTCAAAATATCGGCTTTCATAATTCATCCTCCTTCAACTATTTTGTTGAACAATATTGTATATAAATTTATTGTAAGCCCTAACATTTTATCTGTCAACCATCTATAACGGGCATCTTAGCTGATACTGATACCATCCGCTCACCTTCCAAGCCATAAAAAGCAAGATTTCTAGCCACAGATGTTTCTTGTGTACCACCGTCTTTCATTTCCCGTATAAAAATGGAATTTGAAAATCTTCATGACATCACTTATGATTGATTTAATTGAAAATCAATGGATTGAATGAATATTTTTTTGTTTTGTTTTGCATAATCCTGTCCCTTTTAGATAACTTAGATAGTCTCTTACACATACCCGAAAATCAATATGCATACTTTTTTCTACACTACACTCCTACTTATTTTTATCTGAATCTTTTTACCTACGAGGTACTACCTATTCAAATAGTGTAAAATAATATTGTTGAACAAAATGAGATGGAGGTGATGAGATGACGAGACCGATGGATATTGCCTATCAAATTATTAAAGAAAAGATCTTGAATGGAGCCTTTCTTCCTTCTCAAAAGTTAATTGAAACTGATCTTGCTAATGAAATTAATGTCAGCAGAAATACTATAAAAAAAGTACTTCTTCAACTTCAGCAAGAACAATTAGTGGACATTACAGCTAATAAGGGCGCTTCGGTAAAGTCCTATACACTTGATGAGGTGATAAATTATTTTGAAATAAGAGAAGTGTTAGAGGTACTTGTTGTTGGAAAAGTAGCTTTAAACATCAATGATGTGGAATTAAAAAATCTGGAAGAGATCTTAGCAGAAATGAGCTCACACTTATTAAATAATAGATACGATGAATATTCTGCATTAAACAAGGAATTTCATAATGTTATTTATAATGCATCACATAATATTCAGGCCGTAGATATGATTAACATGATTAAAACACAATTAATGCGCTACCAAATTCGCACGATTTTATTACCTGGAAGAAATAAAGAATCCTTTAAAGAGCATGAAAATCTATTATATGCACTAAAAAAACACGATGTAACACTAGCGGAAAATGCCATAAAAAAGCATATATCAAACATTCGCAAAACAATTGAAAACAATTATTCTTATCTTGTATAAAAGGATTAAGGAGACAAGGGAAATAAATACGTCTCCTGCTTTTAATTTTAGTATCAAAATTCTGTCGATATTGACAGATACATAGTGACATGTATAAAATTAAATTGTTGAACAATATTGTATTTTTTAATTACTAAACATAAACAAACAATCCTTTTACTTATCCTGCCTATTGGGTCACACGATTTCTGCACTAGCTTCAGTCATATTATTTTTGCTTAATATTCTGATGAGGAGGGTTACAATGCCTAAACCAATTATTGGTTTCATCGGCTTTGGGGAAGCAGCTTATTTAATTTCCAAGGGTTTAAAAAGCGAAGGCATAGAGAAACAATTTGCTTACGATGTTAATGCAAATCACGCTACATTTGGGGCAAAAATTCATGAACATATCAAACAAAACGGAACAACGCTAACACATTCATTAGATGAACTTTGTAAACAATCTGATGTTATTTTTTGTGCAACAAGTGCAAAAGTGGCAGAAAGCATAGCCAAAGATGTAAAGCAATTTTTAACTTCCAAACATTTCTATATTGATATTAATGCGAGTTCCCCGATGGCACAAGAAAAAATTGCTCGTTATATTGCTGAATCACATGCAAAATTTGTAGATGCCGCTGTTATGGAATCGGTGCCTTTAAATAAACATAAAGCACCCATGTTTCTTAGTGGCAATGGGGCAAAAGAATTTCAGACCTTAGGTTCTATGTATGGCATGAACCTTAAATTTATAAGCGAAATCCCAGGTAGATCCTCTGCTATTAAAATGTTCAGAAGCATTTTTATGAAAGGTATAACTTCTCTTCTTTTTGAAACATTGCAAGCCAGTGATAAATACGACGTTTCAGAATTGGTTATGGCATCCTTGAATACATCAATGACTCAAAAGTCTTTGGAGGACACCGCTAATATGCTCATAACGCGAACTGCTATTCATTCAGAAAGAAGAGTTGCAGAGATAAGCGAGGTTATCAAGACTCTTGATATGCTCAATATAGATTCTACTCTGTCGAAAGCAATCAAATTAAAATTACAAAGCGTTACAAATAGCGGTATTAAAGAACGATTAAATAATGAAGTCCCTGAAGATTATAACGCTGTCTTAAAGGTGCTAAGATCGAATGAGACAGTTTAAATGTACTCTAAACATTTTCTCTAATATAGAATCCTGTCACCTCATAACAATAGGTAGGTCTAAAACTAACTATATCTATTCAAATAAATGAATGAAGGCTTCCGTGTTGTATAATCCACACAGGAAGCCTTTTTACTTTCCTCTATTTAGTTAGAGTTAGTTACATCCTATAAAGCTTCTTTTTACTCAGCGTTTCCACGTTCCACAAATTGCAATAATTCCTCATTGGGACCGTGAAAAAAGATGGTTTTAGTCCCATCATTAGCTGTATCATACGCTTCAGAATGAAAGATTATTCCCTTTTCTTTATAAAATCGAATAGCCTCCTCCATGTTTTCAACGGTAAAAGCAAGATGATTAACAATGCCTCTCTCGGAGTACTCACCTTGTGGAACAAGATCTCGAATTAATTCAATCTCAAATCCCGGCTGTTGATCATGTTTTAAAAATGCCAAGTCTCTAGTCTTGATCTGCCTACGTATTCGAAGAGAAAAACCAAACATACTCGAATAATAAGAGATTGATTTTTCCATATCTGTTACTATCAGTGCTACATGTTCCACTTTTTTGATCAAAATAATTCCCTCCGTTATCTAAAATTAGCCATCTTGTAAAAATAGTCATGCGTTAAATACTAAGCATTAATTATTGACGATACTATGCTCATTAGAGTCATCACTTACTGGTTTGCTTTTCCCATATAAATAAACGGCAATGCCCCCCAATAATGCCATTATACCAATGACTACAAATCCCGGTAAATATGAATGTGTTGAATTATGTAGAAACCCAACAACAAATCCACCAACTGTACCACCGAGACCTGCTCCTATACCATTCACCACACCCGTTGCCGGTCCTACTGCTTCCTTTTTTACACTAGAAGTAATAATTGACCATATGTTAGTAGTGTAGCTACTTGTGAAATAAGCAACTGCAATGATGATCAGAAAGAGTTCCCAACCCGGACTGTTTACTAGAGGTAACAGGACAAGCAAGACACCCGCAACAATTAAGCCCGAACAAGCGATGCCAATTCTTTTTTGCGTTCGATCACTAATAAATGACATTGGAATAGCAAACAGAATCGCTACCATGTACGGCAATGAACTACCAAATCCTTGCCATAAACCTGTAAAACCAAGTGACTTTACGGTCATGGGAATGAAAAGTGTTATTCCCCAAAAAAGCATGCCGTTCGCAAAATAACTAAAGACAATGAGAAGGAACGGAGCACCTCCCAAAGACTTAAAGGTCAGTTTCTCATTCGTGCTTTGCTCAGAAACTTCCTTGTCTTCCTTCGCTTGATCTGGATGCGACTTTAAAAATATCCAATACAACGGGACAACTATAACTATTCCTAATCCTCCTGTAATATAAAACAACCATTCCCACCCAAGTGAATCATAAATAGGTGTCAAAATAATAAATCCGATCGCAAGTGCCAAATATTGACCATAAAATTGAATTAAATTGGTTCCTTTAGTAATTTCTTCTTTTGTAAACCATGCCCGAGCAAATCGAAATTGTTGTGGCCAATAAATACCTTCGGCAATGCCTAAAATAATCCGATAAATGATCAAGATAGTTGGCGATGTCACCCAAACGGTGAGCAACTGAACAAGCGACCATAAAAAAACCATACTGATGATCGTAATCTTTGGATTAAGTTTATACGTGAAAAATCCACCAAAAAAGTTTGATACTGCATACCCTATTAAAAAGCCAGTTAATGCCAAACTTAACGTCGAGGCACCCGAAAACCCTAAATCTTTCTCTATACCAGGAAGTCCAATAGAAAGATTCGAGCGATCAAGATAAGCAACAAATAGACCTATCATTAACGTAACACCAATACGAAACCATTTTGAGTTCATCTAAACCTTCCTTTCATTTCATTCTTTCTGTATTGTCAGCTTGTCAAACTAAGTGCAATAATTTTTGCTAGGAGATTCCAACGTGAAAACATCCCTTTGTTTCTCACGACTTTTAAAGTTTTTCTTTGTGCCGAAGGACAACCCAACACTCTAAATCTTGATCAATAGAACCGATTGTATAGCCAGCGAGAAATCAGATAATATCCCATTTCCTCTTAATCATTTCAGTTCGTAAAATTCAATGAGTTCACAATCGATATCGATGCCTAATCCTGGTCGATCAGGAATAGACATTATGGGACTTGGAACCAAATTAGATAATTTATCTCTAAATACATTTGGCGCCTGATCCAATTCCAAAAGTGGATGTTTTCTAACCTGTGATGGCACTGCTTTAGGAATGGCAGATATTAAATGTAGCGTTGCGGCAAGCGATATTGCAGACCCCCATAAATGAGGAAAGCAATCTATACCATAAGTTGTTGCCATACTCCCGATAACAGTAGCCTCACTTAATCCTCCACAGACAGCAACATCTGGCTGAACAATATCTACGCCTCTATTTTCCATAAAATCTCGAAATCCAAAGCGGGTAAATTCGGATTCCCCTCCCGCAATGCGTATATTTAGCGCTGAACGTACTTCCTTATATCCCTGCAAATCGTCAGGTAGAACAGGTTCTTCAAACCAAGCAATATCCAAATTTGTGATCATTTCTCCAAATTTAATGGCCTCATAAACTGTGTAGGCACGATTAGCATCTACAGCCAACTGAGCATTCGCCCCTATGGAACGACGTACCTCTTGTACTCTTTTGAGGTCTTCTGCTAGCGATAGCCCTCCTACTTTCATTTTGAATGTCTGATACCCTTGCTCAGTCAATTTCTGAGCTTCATCCGGAATAGAATCACCATTATAATAGAACGCAGAAGCATAAGATTCCACCACAATGTCTGAATCTCCTCCAAGTAATACTGAGATGGGTTGGTTGACATGCTTTCCAAAAATATCCCATAGAGCAATATCTACACCAGATAAAGCAGATGCCACAATACCCTTACGTCCAAATTCCCTTGTTCTATTATACAATATTTCCCATATTTTTTTCCTGGACAACGGATTCTCTCCAATGAGAAGAGGGGCATATACTTCTTGAATGAGCGCTGCATTGGTTTTCGCTGGACCAAAACACTCCCCCCACCCTACAATGCCATCATCTGTAATCACTTCAACTAAACAGCTCGCTCTGCTATCCCATAACCACTGTGACATGCCAAAAGGTCGTTCTAGTTTTTGCATAATAACATGTGTTTTAATCTCTTGAATCTTCATAAAAATACCTCCTAAACTATCCATAGAAATCGATTACATATAGGCAAAAAAATCACTGAAGCTTAGTGGAATCTCTTGATATTAATTCAACATCAAGTTCAACGGCAATGGGCTCTGATCTTTCATTATTTTGTAATCGATACATCACATGCTCCGCAGCTCTCTCACCAACCACATATGTTGGTTGAGCAACAACTGTAAGACTCGGATTAGATACTGAAGCCCAATCTGTTTCATCAAACCCTACTAGCAAAAAATCTTGTGGAATGCTATACCCTAATTGTCTTACAGCCTTTAAAACTGCTAAAGAAACCACTCCGTTCGCAGCGATCAAACCTAAGTGTTTGTGACATCCGTGTTTGTTAATCAGTGACTGAATAACCAATATGACGTCATCAACATCTTCAAATTGAACAATATGAACGGATGTATTAAGTGACTGTTGTTGATCATTTCGACCAAATTGGCAAAACGCTTCAATCCGTTCTACCCGAGGACTTATTCCTTCTGGTTGAGGACTAATCATGTCGATTATTTGACAGCCCTGCCCCATTAAATGATTCATTGCTAAGCATACGCCCTGTTGATTATTTATTGCAATAGTATCAACCAAGAACCCTGGAATCTTACGCCCCACTAATACTACTGGAATTTCCTTAGATATTTCATGAATTAAATCAGAGTTGCCACCCGTTGTATTAATAATAAATGCATCAATATTTTTAGCTAACATCATATCTATAAATTCACGTTCTTTATCAACGGATTCCTTGGTGTCACATAATATAATATTATACCCTGATTTCGAACACATTTCTTCAATTCCTTGTAATATGGCAACAGAGTATGGATTTAAGATATTAGACATGATGACACCAATCGTTTTGCTTTTTAAACTTCGCAATGTTCTTGCAACATCGTTAGGCTTATATTCTAATACCTTAATTATTTCTTCTATACGCTGGCGTGTTGCCGCACTCATTGTGTGATACTTTCCGTTCAAATACCTTGATACCGTTGCTGTAGAAACCTCTGCAGACTGCGCAACATCACGAATGGCAACTTTCTTTTTCGTAATACATCCCTCCTTAAATCTAAGTAATCGATTACATAACGAAGAAGAAATTCCCTTTATCAGGACATTCTCCTTAAACACACCGTCCAAAATAAAAATGGATGATTGTGAAAGAGCAATGCATGTTCTCACAAAATCATCCTATGCTTTAAAAAGATAAAGTTCCGTAAATTAATTTAAGTACGGGACTTAGCTCTATTTCAATGGAATGTTAGTCGAACTTACATATTAAGGTATGCTCATTTTAATCATTTAATAATAGGCTTCAATCATTATATATCCATTACCAGGACGTTCATTCAATCAAGGCGGCGACTCACTTACATCTTGCTCTTGATTCAATTCTTCTGCTACTTTGCCCGAGCCATATCTTTTTGCAACAAATGCTGTGATAAATGGAACTAAGATAGCAGTTAATACAACGGCCGATGCTATCTCCACTGTTGCCGATTGGACATATGGCTGATAACTATGATCGACCATAGCAAGAGCAGCAGGCGTTGCAATTGAATTACCAGAAGAACTGGAAAGTGCAGCACCCGCATAGCCCGGTCTTCGTAAAATAAATCGATCAGATAAGAAGGTTAAGCCACCTCCAATGATAATAACAGACAAACCAAGAATGATCCCATTCACTCCTGCCGTGACGATATTTCCAAGATCAATGCCAGCACCAATCGTAAATCCAATGAAAGGTATAACTATTGGCAAACCAGGGCTAAAGAGTTTTTCAAAACTACCATCTAAATTCCCCAGTATAGCACCAATAAGTAACGGAAGGATTGCTGCTACCAAATTCAAAAAAGGAATGTGAGCCAAACCTGTTACGCCCAATGTTAACATCGCTAAAAATGGTCCATCATGTATATTTAGAAGGCTCATTGCGGCTGAATCCGCCGTATCACCATACTCGCCCATCAGCGATAGATACAGACCACCGTTGGCCCCTGTCATTGTTGAAATAATAGCCAAAACGGATATACCAAATATCCCTGGCAAACCAAATAATTTGGCAATTAACAAACCTACTATAGCACCCGTCGCATATTTTGCAATCAATAAAACTGCTCCACGCTTTAATGCTTCTGGAGCTTGCCGAACCTTTAGCTTAGTTCCAATAAAGAACAGCTGCAGACCGATCATAGCGTCTAAGCCTTCTTTAGAAAAAATCGCAGAGGTAAATGAGCCAATTTCTAACGCTTTTGGAGCAAAGGTATGGATTAAAGCCGCTAAGATCAATGGAACAATCATCATACCGCCAGGAATCTTGTTAATACTTTTAAGTATATTCATACAACAACCCCCTCATAAATTATGTTTAGATCCTTTCTCGATAGCTGTTCAATGCCTAGGTTTTTGTCATGAATCCAAAAAAGATATTAACTTTAAGAAAAGCCATTCGGCCGTGGATCAAACGGATGAGCTGGCTGCATTCGTTACTTGCCGACTATCTTTACCTTGATCATGACTGCATATACGTTGTACAGAAGAAACAGTACATGGCTTTGCAAGACTCCCACCTACACTACCAATTTAACACAGTCCACCTTTTTCTTAAAATATGACCCCTGATAATCAAATAATTTATTATTCAATGCTTGACGTATGACCTATTCTATGGTAAGCGATTTCATTTTTTTCAATTTAATAAAGGGTATACCTTCAATACCCTCTAAAAGAATAAAAAATACGTTAAATTCAAAAATTTAATTTTTATATTCATGGCTTTTCTCGCCGATTTCATTAAAAAACTATAGTATTGTACTTAAATCGCTTTTTTTAAACGCTCATTACTTAATTGGAGTCAATTAAATTGTACTTTAATGCATACGCTGATGTCAATGCCCATTATAAAAAATTAATAAAAAAGGCTCATATTTGACTGGCTCTATGCTCAAATGTAATGTTACTTCTACTATTTTACATTTACATACAGCATAACCAATAAAATCGAAGGAATACACTATGCTACATAGTTAACTAACTTTCCAATATTCTCTACTTCCACAGAAACGACGTCACCTGACTGCATTGGACAACTTCCTGGAGGGGAGCCAGTGGCTAAAACATCACCTGGTTCCAGTGTCATAACCTGTGAAATCCAACTGATGAGATAGGGAATAGAAAGCGACATTTGATTCGTATTACCCTCCTGAACCACTTTATCATTTAGAGTTGTGATGATTTGTAAGTTATTTGGATCTATGCCTGTTACAATCCAAGGTCCCAATGGGCCAAATGTGTCAAAGCCTTTGCCCCGTGTAAATTGAGGATCTGTTTTCGTCAAATCTCTCGCTGTTACATCATTAAAGATCGTACAACCAAAAACATAATCCAAGGCTTCTTCCTGTTTTATATTTTTGCCACGTTTCCCAATAACGAGTGCCACTTCCCCCTCCATTTCAACCTGGTTGGTTAGATTGCTCGGCGGAAGAATGATGTTCTCTCCATCTGGAATCAAACAAGTCGCTGGTTTTAAAAACAAAAAGGGGTCTTTAAGATGTGCCTGTCCCCCAGTTTCCCTCGCATGCTCGGCATATGTCCAGCCAAAATTAATCACTTTTGATGGTGCTACTGGTTCCAAAATTTTCACATCACTATAGTTAACATACATACCTTGATCCTTTACACTGTCGTTAACAAGCTCGTCAAAATGGCTTGAAATCTGCAATATCCTATCATCTTCAGCAATTCCATAATATATTTGTCCACCCTTGTTCTGATAGCGAACTATTTTTTGCATTGCCTGCATTGTAATCCAACTCCTTTAATGATGAATGAATGAGTTCACTAAATAAGCTGTAGGAAGAGGGGAAGACAACACCACACGACCCTTCTACTTTGTACAGATATAGCATAACATCCAAATAAGCTCTGTATAAGTAGACTTATTCATGTTTTGATTTTGAAAGCATTTTATGACTTATCTTTTAAACGAGCAATAATTTCTTCAGTTACTTCTTTTGTTGTGTACTTCCCGCCAATATCTGCTGTCAGTATACCATCTTGAGTCGTACTTTCAATAACAGACAATAACATCCGACCCATTTCCTCTTCTTCAAAATGATCCAACATCATTTTTGCTGTCCAAATTTGTCCTATGGGATTGGCAATGCCTTTGCCAACAATATCGGGTGCAGAACCATGAACAGGTTCAAACATAGACGGATATTTCCCATTCACATTGATATTTGCCGCTGGAGCTATCCCTACACTCCCCATGATGGCTGCTCCCAAATCTGTTAGCACATCGCCAAATAAATTGCTTGCCACCACCACATCAAATTTATTGGGATGCGTTACAAAGAAAGCTGCAAGGGCATCAATATGTTGGGAGTCGCTTTCCACTTCAGGATAATCTTTTGCAACATCTGTAAATACTTCATCCCAAAACGGCATGGAAAAATAGATTCCATTCGATTTGGTTGCGCTTGTCACATGTTTCTTACGCTTTTTTGCGAGTTCAAAAGCATAGCGCATCGCTCTTTCTGTTCCACGCCTTGAGAAAATACTGTTTTGTATAGCCATTTCCTCTTCGCCTTTATATATTCTTCCACCTACTGAGCTGTACTCTCCCTCACTGTTTTCTCTCACAACCATAAGGTCAAAATCCTTAGGGTTGACCAAGGGAGATGGAACACCGCTCAGCAATTTTGCAGGACGTATATTAATAACCTGTTCAAATTCACGACGTAATTTGATTAAAAGTCCCCATAATGAAATATGATCTGGCACTAGCTTTGCATTTCCCACTGCCCCAAGGAAAATAGCATCGAAATTTTTCAATCGATCAAGTCCATCTTCAGGCATCATAACGCCATGTTCTAAATAGTAGTCAGAGCTGTATGGAAAATGTGTAAAATCAAAATGTAATCCACCGTGAACATCGGATACTGCTTCTAAAACTTGAATGGCTGCTGGTACGACTTCATTCCCAATCCCATCCCCAGGTATCGAGGCAATATTGAATCGTTTCATCCAATCCATCCTCCTTGCACTTTTAATGACATTATTTTTCTCATCAACCTTGAATACTATCCCGATGAGCTTAATACTCTGTCAGTTATGCTCCTCAAAAAAGAGTTGTATTTCATCCATTACCATACCTTTTTACCCATCTCAACAACAAGCTATAAGAATTGATAGGATAAAAAATATCCCTTTGAGTGTCTGAATGATTCTTGTTCATGCCGTCTACTCAATAGGGATACTATGATAATAAAGAGAGTAATCGTATGTCGTGATCAATTAGTCTTTATTCGGCAACCGAACGAAGCAATTTAATTAAAGGTGCCTTTGTTTCAAAGCCTATTCCTGGAACTGTAGGTAAACGTACGTATCCATCTTCAACAGGAATATCGTCAGCAAATCCTCCAAATGGTTCAAAAACACCAGGATAAGATTCATTGCCACCTAGGCCTAACCCTGCTGCAATATTAAGGGACATTTGATGACCGCCATGTGGAATAAACCGTCGAGAAGACCAGCCGTAGCCCTTTGCCATATCTAATGTCCGCTTATACATGACCAATCCATAGCTCAATGCACAATCTTGTTGTATATAATCACGATCTGACCTCATGCCGCCATAGCGTATAAGATTTTGAACATCTTGCATAGAAAAGAGATTTTCTCCCGTTGCCATTGGGTTTTTATAATGCTTCGAAAGCTCCGCTTGAAGCTCATAATCCAATGGATCTCCAACTTCTTCATACCAAAATAAATCATACGGCTCTAATTTTTCTGCATATTCAATACCTGTTTGCAAGTCAAATCGTCCATTGACATCCACTGCAAGAGAGCGTCCAGACGGCACCACTTCTAACACTGCTTCGATTCTTCTAAGATCTTCTTCTAGATCATTGCCAATTTTCATTTTTACAACGGAATACCCCATATTAAGATATCCCTGCATTTCCTCTTGAAGCTTCTTAAGATCCTTGCCTGGTTGATAATAGCCACCTGCCGCATAAACGAATACTTTATCATCTGGTTTCCCATCGCCATAACGTTCTGCAAGCAGTTGATATAATGGTTTCTCTTCTATTTTGGCAACAGCATCCCAAATTGCCATATCTAGCGTTCCAACAGCAACGGACCTTTCACCATGACCGCCAGGCTTCTCATTCGTCATTAAGACATCCCAAATTTTATAAGGATCCAAGTTGGTACCATCTTCATTCAAAATATCATTTGTTTTCGCTTCCAACAAACGCGGAATAAAACGCTCGCGAAGTAATCCACTAGGTGCATACCGACCATTGGAATTAAACCCATACCCGACAACGCGCTTGCCATTTTTAATTACATCTGTAACAATCGCAACAACAGATACATTCATTTTCGAAAAATCAATATAAGCGTTGCTAATACTTGAACTAATCGGCACTGCTTTCTCTTTGATATCTAATATCTTCATCCTGGAACCTCCAATTTGTTATTTAATATCTGTTTGAATAGTACTATAACGCATACATTAAATCAATATAAAAGCCTTAAATCATACATTTTTTGAAAAAAAATTATTTAATGTATACATTAATGCAACCATCCATAATAAACTCTTGATCCCTGCCACTTCAGCGCTCCTGATAAGGGCCCAGCCGCTTGTCCTTAAAAACTCTCAGACGAGGGGGTTTTATTACACTTTTTTCTCCCTTTTAGACTTATTCTCAATAATTTCTAAAATCTCCTGTCCTCCTCGATGTCTGTGTGAATGCATGAGAACTTGAGCCGCCTTATTATCTTGCGCTCTCATTGCAGCAATTATTGCTTGATGTTCTTTAATGGAACGCACAGGACGCTTTCTATCATTAATCGTAAACAATCTAGCGCGATACAGCTGGTCTGAGTGACTGTCTATGACACTTTTCAAGCGTTGGTTTTGAGCGTAGTGAACGATTAAATTATGAAATTGATCATCTACATCCGCATAGGCTCTCAGATTATTTTCATGAACATACTTTTCCTGCTCCTGAATGAATGCCTCAAGTTTTTCGAGACGCTCCTCGTCCATATGTAATGTGGCAAGCTCGGCGGCCACTCCGTCTAGCGCTTCAGCTATTTGACAAATTTGCTCAATATTTTCTTTCATGATTTGCTCAACGATGAATCCTTTTCGTGGAATGAGATTAATCCAACCATCCACCTCTAACCTTATCAATGCTTCACGAACAGGGGTACGACTCATTTCTAACATTTCCGCTATTTCACGCTCTAAAAAAGCCTCCCCTGGCTGTAATTGTAGATTGCGAATCGCTTTGCGAATAACTATATAGGCGCGCTGTGGCAAGCGATTTTCATCCACTTTTTCCTTATACGACAATAAGATTCTCTTTAAATCAAATACGTCACTACGAATGTCGTTGTTTTCATTCATCACACTCACCAAATTTCAACTTATTTAAAAATAAAAAAGTTAAATAATTTAAATTATATCAGATTTATATTTTGAAGAGCATGATTTAAAAGATTAGTCCAGCGCTATTGAATCATTCGTAAAACCTTGAACCAACATCAAATAGTGCTCTATCACATTATAAAATCATTACACAATCAATACATATGAAAAAATTCAAATTTTGACAATGTTTTCACTCATTCCACCTCATACCGCTCCTCTTTTTTTCACAGCATAATCGGGTTGATAAAGTAGGTCTAAATATCTATAATTAAATTGTATACTTTCTTATTTTGTATAGTATATTATCATACCAAGTTTATCAATAGGAGAGATGGTATGCCGGTATTAGAAAGAGTATCTCAGAACTACGAACTCTACTATGACGTTATTGAATCGCCTATAGCAAATCCAGAAACACTTATCTTAATTCATGGACTAGGATTTTCTAGCAGCGTTTGGCATCCTTTAGTCGAAGAACTTTTCTATCATTACCGCGTCATTATCTATGACATATGCGGTCATGACAAAAGTGGACTATACATCAACGACGATGAGCTATCCTGGGATTTTTTTGTCAACGAACTCTTCGATCTCATCAATCACTTAAATATAGCTTCTGCAAATATAATAGGTCACGATTTTGGCGGGACAATTGCTTTGAAAGCAGCCAATCAAGATGAGAGTCGATTTACCTCTCTAACACTCATTTCCACCGCTTTATATTTCCCACGGGACTTGCTTAAATACGAATATGACCTTCGCTTACAGCTCATGGAAACGAAGCGCTATGAATTTGCACGCATGATGACATTAAATAGTGTAAATAATCTCACACCAACAAATCAAGCCTTGCTTGAGCGTAGCTTTCGCTTGGTCGATGAATGGCTCTACAAACAATCCATTCATCTCGTCTTCCAAGATTCTGAAGCATTCATGATAGATCTCAGAAATATCAAGGTACCAACACTCATTATCGGGGGAGAGATCGATCCAATATTCCCTGTCAATTACACTGCGGTCTATGCCAGCTATGTTAAAAATAGCCGTCTGCGCATCATTCCAAATGCTTCAAATGCTGCCTTTTTAGATGCCCCAAAGGCTGTCGGAAAAAACATCCACGCCTTTTTAAAAGAACGGGATAGCCTCTACTTTTCTAAAAGTCACAGCTACTTGATGGAAAAAATGAATACCATTTTTGATCAGGGGCGTAAAGCCGAGCAAGAAATTAACACTTTACATGTAGAAGTTCTTAAAAAATTTTCTATCCAATGGCATAAGATTGAGCTTGTTGGAAAGTGGAACCAGCGCTTTGCTAAGGAGTTATTACTCTATTTAACACTTCACCAGCACGTCTCACGTGAAAATATTATCGAAGCCTTTTTTCCTGAATGGCCTACAACAAAAGCCAAAAATTATTTACGTGTGATGATCAACCATCTCCGAACGATATTACTACATCATCCCGACCGAAATTTAGTTAAAGCTTTAGTGATCGATCGCCATTCTATCCAACTCATTGCTTCAGTGAATAGCGATCTCAATCACTTTCTCGAATCCATTAATCACCTTCAAGGGCTTCCCTTTCAGCGCCAGCACAATACATTAATGATGCTTATTCGTCAATATCGTTATACTTTTTTACCTGGCTTTGATGCAGCATGGATCTCCCAGCTTAAAACCCATATTGAAGAAAAACTTGGGCACTATATGTCTGAAGTCGTGGAAGCCTACCATCATTCTGGCATGACTAATGAAGCTATTTTATTACTATTAGAAGGACAAGTCGTAGAACCTTATAATGGCTATTGCCAAGAGTGTATCGATCAAATACAGACCACTCATCCAACGAATATGGTTTCCCCACCAATCGGCTAAGACAAGGTAAAAAACGCAATCTGTAAGCAAGCTTTTATAAATCCAAAGAATTTATATTTGACCTATACTTATTAGTTCTTAATTCCTACTAAATTTACTTCGTATAACATGAAAATAGGTATTTTGAATGATTATACTAGAAATTTTATCGGTTTTGTAATGATACAGTAACCATGAACATGTTATAGTAAGGGTGTCTCACAATGTAAGTGTTTTATTCAACTTCTCCTCGTCAATGACACTAATTAGACTACATCTTTATGCATGGAAAGAATTCTTTTGTGAGACTTCTTTCATGGGGTGTATTGCCTATTTGTTATTGATTAAGGACCGACAAGTTTTAATGAATCATTGTTTATCCTCTAACTGTAAACAATGATCTCATCATTACCCAGGTGTTCTTGAGCATCTGGGATTTTTTATAGGCAAATGAACCCGATAGCCAATACCTTGTTCATGTGGAATCATTGGATGCAACTCATGCAACACTCCTTTTAAAAAACAACGATGAAACATTTTCTATAGACACAAAAAAATCATTTCGATAACATCTATCTATATATGGATAAAAATTAATTTTCTCTATGTAAGGGGTTTAAGTAATGAGCCAAAATGAATGCGTTATTGGGGTTGACATTGGAACAACAAGTACGAAAACCGCAGCCTTTGATAAAAAGGGTAACATTTTCGCCCTATCCTCTTGTGAATATCTACTCCATACAGATATTCCGACAAGGGCAGAGCAAAATGTAGAGGAAATCTATCAAGCCGTGATCCAAACTTTAACAAAGGTTGTTAAAACAGTCTCTAATAATAATGGGCATATCACAGCGATCTCGTTCAGCAGCGCCATGCACAGCTTAATTGCTCTCGATAAAAATGGAAGCCCTATCACTCGGTTGATTACTTGGGCTGATCAACGCGCATCGTCGGAAGCAGACGACCTTAATCATACTATGACAGGCCAAGAGATTTACCAGCGTACAGGTACACCTATTCACCCCATGTCCCCACTTGTCAAGCTGATCTGGTTTAAGAAAAATGATATCAATACATATGAGAATGCCGCCAAATGGATTGGTATTAAAGAATATATTTTTTATCGCTTTTTTGGAGAATTTATCATTGATTATTCTGTTGCTTCAGCGACGGGATTGTTTAATCTTCAAACATTAAACTGGGACAGCAAAGCCCTTTCCCTTGCTAGCATAAAAACCTCACAGCTCTCCAAGCCAGTATCACCCTTACACATTCTGAAAAACTTAAAAAAAAGCATCGCCAAACAAATCGGGATTTCTGAAGACCTTCCTTTCTGTATCGGCGCAAGTGACGGGGCACTCGCTAATCTCGGTGTCGGCGCAGTCTCACCTGGTACAATTGCTTGCTCGATTGGCACGAGCGGCGCTGTGAGAACTATCGTAGATAAACCCACACTTGATCCAAAGGGACGACTATTTTGTTACACATTAACTGAACATCATTGGGTTGTCGGCGGTCCAATTAATAATGGCGGAGTCGCTTTCCGCTGGGTACGTGAGAACATTTTCCCCGACTTGCAAAAGCAACTAGGTGATCCCTATGATGCGCTAACCGCCCTGGCTAAAGAAATTCAGCCAGGAGCAGAGGGCCTACTATTCCTGCCTTATTTGACTGGTGAAAGAGCTCCATTATGGAATGCCTATACAAAAGGTGTTTTTTTCGGTTTAACACTTACTCATGATCGCCGTCACATGATTCGTGCCGTCATGGAAGGTGTCATCTTTCAGATGTACTCCGTTGTTTTGGCACTGCAAGAAATCGGTGTAAATCCCCATGAATTCCGCGTCACCGGCGGTTTTACAAAATCGCTACTATGGCGCCAAATCATGGCCGATATCTTTGAAAAGGACATTCTCGTGCCTGCCAGCCCTCAGGGGTCTTGCCTAGGCGCTGCTTTACTTGCCATGAAGGCACTCAAGATGATTGATAACTTTTCTACCGTTAAAATGAAAGTAAAAATTGGCGATATTCATCAACCAACGGAAGAGTCCGTCAGAATTTACCAAAAACTTAGACCTATTTTTCTCGACCTTACAGAAAAACTAATCGCTGATTTTCAATCACTTGCCATGATACAAAAAGATACAACATGATTTAGCAGTATAAAACAAGCACTCTAGTACTGTTTTTAAGTACATAGATTAGCTGATGCTCTCCTTCTTCAGCTTACACATTGTTTGATGAGTATAAAAAATATGCTGTGCACCCTTTCAATCTATTAGTAATCACTTATCTCCACCTTATAATCTTTGAACCACGTATTGATTTCAATGAGATGTGCAATGAGCTGTGGTCCTTTCATCAATTGTCCATACCAAGGAACATTAAAGGACTCACCTTCTGTTTCAAGTATGCGTTTTAATTGTTTTCTATCCAAAAGCTCCTGTATAGGCGAGTGACTATCATTAAGAATTTCTGAAAGCTCAGCTATCACTGCCCTAGTGTATTCGGGGTGAAATGTCTTAGGATAAGGACTTTTCTTGCGATAAAGCACATCTTCTGGTAACAAGCCCTTTAACGCTCTGCGAAAAATACCCTTCTCTCTGCCATCCATCATTTTCATATCCCACGGAATGTTCCAAACATATTCCACAATACGATGATCTGCATAAGGTACCCGTACCTCTAAGCTTGCTGCCATGCTCATTCTATCTTTTCGTTCCAATAGCGTTGCCATAAACCAATGCATATTGAGATAAAACAGCTGACGACGTTGCGCATCGATTTCAGATTCCCCAGGAAGCTCAGGGGTTTCATCAAGAGTCTCTTGAAAGCGACTAAGCGTATACTCCTTGAGCTTGAGCTTATTTCTCCATTCCTCTGAAAGAATGCGCTGGCGTGCTTCTATAGAACGCATCCAAGGAAATCCCTCTTTTGCAGAGGTTTCTGGGCTATGAAACCATGGATACCCACCAAAGAGCTCATCAGCGCATTCCCCTGATAAGGCCACCGTAGCTCCTTTTTTAATACCTTCACAGAACCATAGCATAGATGAGTCAATATCTGAATACCCTGGGAGATCACGAGCATGAACAGAGTCTGTTAAATATTTCACAAGCGACTGTTGATCAATGATTAAATTCTGGTGCTTGGTTTTTAAAGCATCACTCACTTTTTTTATCCAAGGTCCATCAACGTCAGGAGTAAATTGACTCGCTTTAAAGTATTGAGCATTATCCTCGTAATCAATAGAATAAGTGAGCAACGGTCCCTTATTATTTTTTTCATATTCCTTTGCCGCCACTGCCGTAATAGCGCTGGAGTCCAATCCACCAGATAAAAAGGTCGCTACTGGAACATCTGCCACCAATTGTCGACGAACAGTGTCCTCAAATAAATAACGGAGCTTTTGTATCGTTTCGTCTTCAGTATCTGTATGCTCGTGACTTTGTACATTCCAATACCGCCACACTTTCAAACCAGATCGTGAGTATAACATAGCATGGGCAGGCTTAAGTTCACTGATGCCTTTATATACACCATGGCCCGGTGTTCTAGAAGGACCCAGACCGAAAATCTCTGCCAAGCCTTCCCTATCGACGACGGGTCGCATATCAGAGTGGGCTAAAAGTGCCTTCTGCTCAGATCCAAATAATAATTGCCCTTCCTTATGACTATAAAAGAGCGGTTTTACACCCATTCGATCACGAGCTGCAAACAGTTGTTGCTGTTGATCATCCCAAATCACAAAAGCAAAGATGCCATTCAAACGACCAAGGCAATCTGATCCCCATTGTATATATGCCGTAAGTAAAACTTCCGTATCAGAATGCCCCTCAAAGTGGTGCCCATATTTAACCAGCTCACGACGCAGCTCTTCTGTATTGTATAACTCTCCATTGTAAACCATTGTATACGTTTGTTCTCTATGTCTTTTTGACATAGGCTGCTTGCCACCCTCTGGATCAACAACGATAAGTCGCGCATGACCAAACGCAGCATGCAGTGATGTAAATATATTCAAATCATCTGGTCCTCTTTTATTAAGGGTTTGCGCCATGGCAGTGACCATAGGAGCTTCTTTCCGAAGATCTCGACGCCAATCTATCCAACCTGTTATACCACACATTGGCTGCACCTCTTTCTAATATGCTTTATACAAAAGACAAAACGCCCACTTCAGTAATGTATTCCACCTTCTTTAAAATGTGAACAAAAGATATTGATACCCTTTCCGAATTTACTTGCTACACTGTTAATGTATAAATAAATGACAAATTATACACAAGGATTGTGGATAACCTCTGGATAAGTCCTTAAATTATTCGAACAACCTGTGTGTAAGTCGTAGATCAAGATGACATAAAAAAAGGAGCACTTCAAATAAATGAAGCCTCCCTTTTGCCCTCTAACAAATTTTAAATTTGTTCGTTCCTTCCTCTCCGTCTCAGCAATAGAATCACGACACTCGCAACGATAAGTGCCAGTAGCAAACTACCTAAAACGATATAAGCGACATGACTCGTTGTATCAGAAAGCTTTTCAGCAGGTTGAGCTGCCGCTGTTGATTTTGCTTTCGATGGGGAATCATTCTGCTGATCACTCTTGACCACAGCCTTTATATCCTTATCGCTTCCGCTCTTCTCACTTGATATGTTGCTATTATTGTTTAATGCTCCACTATCATTAGAAGATGCTGAATCAGCGATAGCAGGAGATTCTTGTGATTGCCTTGAATCCACTTGTGAACCGTCACTTTGATTGTTCGTTACTTTTGAGCCTGTTACTGATGTACTGTTCTGCTGATGACCCGAACCATCCTTTACATCATGATTGCTTCTGCTTCCCCCGTTTAAAATATGTCCATTATGATTTGAAGATCCGCTACTGCCATTAGAGGATTTTGAAGTATTATCGTTATGATTTGGAGCCCCACTACTCGGAGATGTGGGAGGCGTTGGCGGTGTTGGTGACGGCACAATTATAGCAGGCTCTACGATACTTTGTGAATTCTTCGGATCTGCTTGCGAACCATCGCTCACCATCGTAAAATCTGCACCATTATCCTTAGTATTGTAACCATTACCCAAAAATTCTCCTGGCTCTCCTGGTTTTGTATCTAAGCCTGGACCATTCGGGTCCCTAGGATTAATAGCTTTGCGTCCAACGCTTTTCTTTTTAGTTGCTTCCGGAGCAGGAGCCTTTCCTTCATAAAAAGCAACATCAGACGGGCTACCGTAACCGACAAAATCCATCACCGCATTCTTATTGGCATCTTGATTAGGATCTTTTTGCTGAAGCATCGTTTGGTTATTAAGGAGCACGACCTCTCCGTAATGATTATCTAAATCAATATTACCTGATGCATCTGGTATAGGTAACTCTCCTCCTAAGGAAGGATCATCACTTTGTTCAGATACTAAATAATAGCCATGCGCAGGAATCGTCCCGGAGAGCGGTGTTTGCTCCCATGCACTTTTCTTCATATACTGAATGCTCCAACCATTCAAAGAGACTGGCAAAAATGTTGGGTTGTAAAGCTCGACAAAATCATGATTGTATGGAGCATCATCTTCCGAACCGCCCCCTCCAAAGATTTCACTGATCAACACATTAGCCTGTTGCCCTTGCTCGGATTTGCTTAATAGACTCCCATTTGTTAAATCTAATTTCACAGCGTTATAATCTGCATTTACTTGGTGGTAATAATCCTCTGAGAGATTAATAAGCTGTAGAGCAAAGACATCCCAATCTTTTTGGGAAGAAAAATCCTTTACAATAGCGTTTGCAAATGTTGACTGTTCTTGCTGCTGTCCACTTGTCCGTTCAGTTGTTGCGGTTAAACTTGATACTGCCTGCGCATTTGCTTCTACCTTTGCAGCTGTTGTGACATAATTGACAACATCCGCCTCATTTCTAAAATCACCTAAATTGGAATCTGTATAGTCTCCATCATATGGAGAGCGTGGTCGAACAATATAGGTCTCTTTACCATTTTTTAATTCCCCAGTTAGACTACTGGCATCAGGTACAGTAGCACGAAAATCAGCTAATGCCCGTTTCGCTTCATCATTAGGATTGTAGCCAGGATAATCAGAAAGACTTACATAAGGGCTTTTGAGAACCGCAGATGTTGCTTCCTGTTTCACATCAAGAATGATATCGTCATCAGGACTGCTCGATGGACCTTCTAAAAGGATCCAATAACGCTTTTCTCCAAGGCTTCCCGTGCCTACATACACTCTTTCTGCCACATCCTTTATTTTGAAATAATCAGGATTGGACTTCTTATATGAAGCAGCATCCGTGCTATCAATATAGGACTGAAAGTGATTGACAATATCCTTTTGATCAGAGAAGGTTGGCTGTTGTAATTTGGTTTTAGCAACATCAAACTTACGATTTCCCTTATTGTCTATATAAGTATAATCATCAAGCATAGACTTGTGGGTATTAGCTGCAACTATTTGATCCATTGCTTCTTTCAAAAATCCCGTTAGATTTTCAGAGGTATAATCAGTCACAATATTATGACTATCTGTGGCATCATCCTGTAATGTCTGATAATACTGATCCATGAACGTCTCAGCTACTTTACGCAGCTCATCATCAGACAGATTAGAAACATGAGACTGATCCCTTACTAGATATAAACTGGTTACAAATCGCATTAAATCGTAATAAAAAGGACCTACAAAAGCTTCATCGGGATCGTTTAATGCAAACAGAGCGTCCCCATTATTATCGCTGATAAAACCCATATTAGTTAAATGAAGATCCCCCTCAAGCCATGCATTCCACTCAGGATGATTTAACCAATTACTAGGTATATTAATCATACTGCTCCCCATGTCTTTATAAAATAAACCAGCTGAACCCCCAAAAAAATCATTTGCCGATTCTGCCATATTATTAAATTTCATCTGTTCAAAATTAATATTATGATCAAAGGCGTTCTCATCTTTAAGCTCATCCACCAAAAGCTGTGTACGGCTCGAATCTTCAACCGCTGGTTTTGAATACCTTTTCAGCGTAATGCCCGTGATAACATCCGAATCTTCCGTCACTCCACCAGTCACAGCTGATGCTTTTAATACAATTGATAATGCTTCATCCTCTTCAATAGGCTGTGTAGCTTGTCCATTAACAGTAAAGGTTACTCTATTAGTATTGGAGTTTCCTTCCGCATTGACAAATAACCCTGCAGAAAGTCCCGTCACAACATAATCACCTTCATCAAGTACTCCATTTTTTATTTGTCCAGTGTGTAATAACAAAGAAAATGTCGCATTGTCATTCGAAATAGTCGTATGGTCTTCACCTACTTCAACTGAAACATCTTCTGGCGTTGCCACTACTTTATCTGTGAAAAAGTAAAGCGTAATCCCATCAATAGGTTTTTGACCATAGGCATCGGAATCTCCATATGCCCCCGTGCTCACGGAAGATTTCAGACTAACTTGTAAATCCACATTCGAAGTCACTGCTTGGTCAGCGGTTCCTGTGATCGTAAAGATAATCGAATTGTCATCGGCATTCCCGATCGTATGAGAGGTTAATCCAGCCGGCAATCCTAAAATGCTATAATCATTTGTACTTAGTGGACCATTTTTGACTTGCCCACTTGTTAAATGAATCTCAAACGTATTATTATCTAAGGAAACCTCTGTATCAGAGCTCATACGTATATCATTGTTTACCGAGTCCGTGTGACCCTGAATAAGAGGCTCCACAGGACTTTGCGTGTTTTGGGCAAACGCTTGACTTCCGGAATCAACCGTTGTGAAGTCCTTGCTGTTATCCTCGCTATTATATCCATTGCCAAAAAACTCACCTGAGTTTCCTGGCTTCGCATCAAGTCCAGATCCATCAGGGTTCTTTGGATCAATCGCCTTTCTTTCAACACTCTTCTTCTTAGTAGCTTCTGGCGCCGGTCCCGTCCCTTGATAAAAAGCCACATCTTCCGGTTGACCATAACCAACAAAATCAGCAATAGCCTCATGATTAGGGTCCTTATTAGGATCTGTGTTATCCTGCAGTAATACTTGATTTTTCGTTAGAACAACATCCCCATAATGATTGTCGATATCAATATCCCCTGAGGCATCAGGAGTCGGCAGCTTAGCTAATCCAACAGCAGGATCATCTGAATGCTCTCTAAGCAAATAATAACCATGAGCAGGAATGCTCCCCGTTAAATCTGTCCTCTCCCATTTGTTATCCATATCCTCATTCGTATATTGCAGGCTCCATCCATCTAAAGTAACCGATGAATCAGTGGGATTATATAATTCTATGAAATCATAATCATATGGAGCCGTATCTTCCGAACCTCCTCCTCCAAAGATTTCATCAATTAAAACATGACTTGGAGCTGCTGCTGCTTTCACTTTAGTCACATCAACAATTTGTAGAAGACCAGTCATGGAAACTATCGAAAAGATCAATGCTATCAGCATCATTTTGTAACAATATCCACATTTTTTATGTTTACTTACCATCATATTATGCCCCCTTTATATCCCGTTAAAAATTCTATTAATCGATAATTAATATTACATAAATACTATTAATTTATAGTAAATAATGGGTAAACACTTAACTAAAAAATGTAAACGGAAACATTTTAATCTTTTTCACTGGTTCATTACGGATTTAAGCATAAAAAAACGCAAGGCTTCTGCCTCACGCTCTCTGATCAAACATATCATATGACTCTCAATCTTCTTTATCTGATAGGGCGAACATGAAATCAGCCTCACAAACGATTTCACCATCGACTGTGGCAATACCATGACCTTTCCCCATACTGCCACGATAACGTATAAGTTCAATTTCAAGTCGGAGCTGATCACCAGGTCTAACCTGCCTACGAATACGACAATTATCAATCCCCGTAAAAAACGCCAATTTCCCTTTATTTTCTTCCATAGTAAGAACGATAATTCCCCCGACCTGCGCAAGAGCTTCGACAACTAGAACACCTGGCATGACTGGATAATCAGGAAAATGCCCATTGAAAAATTCTTCATTCACTGTCACATTTTTCATACCAACCGCACGCTTTCCTGTGTCTAATTCTAGTATGCGATCGACAAGTAGAAAAGGATAACGATGCGGCAAAATTTCTTTAATTTCATTGATGGATAACGGCATAATCTTTCCGCCTTTCTTTCTCTTTAATTAACTATGTGTGTATGCGCTAATCGAATAACACTATGTCCCCTTAGTAACAATATCCCTAATATGCTTCCAAGTCCCTACATGGAAAACATCTAATGGGTTGCCTGTACCGATGACACCATAACCAATCATCGCACCTATACAGAGTGCTAAAATAGCACACACAAGCAGTAAAACGAGTCGTAACCAGATTGGAATGAGTCGTGTTCTTGTTCTTGGCTGTCTCTTTTCCGTTTGCCCATTGACTGCATCCTGTTTACTCGCCTGATCCTGAGAATGCTTTCTATTCATTTCCTTCGATTCCTTTGCTTTGCTCATAGACCCGCTCCATTATCTTTTCTCAATGAATGTTTCCAGAAAAAGGATGTGCATCTCTGCATATGAATACAAACGAGAGAGCTCGTCCTTAGCACCTCGAAAAAAATGACAAGCCAATAAGAATCAACGTCATCATTTCAATCATGACTCATTCTCATTGGCAACTGAATGATTATGAACGCATGGAATTAATAAGCCCCGACATTTCATCATCAATCGTAATAGCTCGTGAATTAAACTGGTAAGAACGTTGTAAATTCAATAATTGTGTCATTTGATCGGACAAATCGACATTAGATGATTCCAATGCCCCTTGCTTAACGCTGATTGCATTGACCGGTGTTTCTTGTATAACATCGTTACGATTGATGCCAAGGGCATTCAGATTGGGCAATGTATAGCTACTATCACCATTAGATTGTAAAAGCTGAGGATGAGTGACAGTGACAACGTTAATGCGACCGAGATTTACTTGCTGACCTCGATCGGTTACACCAATGATCTGACCATTGGCATCAAAGTTCACATTTTTAATATTGGCTGGTACTTGGATATGACCTCCATTACTATTTTGGACAAAAGAGCCGTTTTCCGTAACTAGATTTAGTAGGTTTTTATTATTTGCATCTTCCTGTAAGAAAAAAGTACCATTTCGGGTTAATTCTTGATGTGCAGTACCGTTATCGTCAAAGGTTGTGATTGTGAAATATTGATTGGGTTGCTGTAAAGCTAAATCCAACATGCGATTGGTGGTTTGAATCGCACCTTCTGATGTATCCAGCTGTGTTTGAGCAATCCGTGCCCCTGTACCCTCACGTACTCCAAGTGGTGAAAGTCGCCCAAGATTTTGAACTTTATCCGGTTGATTGTCCAAAGACTGAACAAGCAAGCTTGAAAAAGCAGAATTACTTGCTTTAAAACCCGTCGTTTCAAGATTAGCCATGTTGTTGGCAACAACATCAAGACCCTTTTGAATTTGAGACATTGTTACAGCTGCAGCAATCGTTGCCCTATCCATATGTATCACACTCCTTTTGACTAAATGTTATTCGACTTGACCGACTTTATTAGCAACCAATTGCATGCTTTGATCATAAGCCTTTAGTACCTGTTGATTCGCCTGAAATGTTCGATAAGCTCCCATCAAGTCTGTCATAGACTGTTCAGGGGAAACATTCGAGCTTTCAATAAATCCCTGCTGAATATTAAATCCAATTTGTCTATTGCCTAATGCGAAAGGAAGAGTGCCACCATTAGCACCTACTTTATATAAGTCATTGCCCAGCTTCACCATCTGATCGGGATTAGCAGCATAAGCAACACCCACACGCCCAGTAAGCCTATTATTTTCAAAAATTCGTCCATCTGATTCCACTCTGAAATTCTCCGATCCAACCGTAATCGGTTGACCATTGGCACCTAAGACTAAATCGCCATTAGCGGTTTCCAGCCGTCCGCGAGGATCAACAGCAAATTGACCATTACGTGTATAAGCAATAGACCCATCAGCCTGTTGCACAGCAAAAAATAATGTACCGGCTCGACCAGTATTCGCATTTGTTGGGACCTGCGTGGGGACAAGAGCAATATCCGTCGCCTGATCCGTTTCCTGAAGAGCCCCCGAAGAGAAATCGGGAATATCTTCCTGCATATAGACGCCCGTTGACAACCCACCAATAGAAGGATTGAATGTCGCAGAAGGGCCTAATCGTTGAATTAACATGTTTTTAAATGAATGCAAGCTCGATTGATCGGATTTATAGCCTGGCGTATTTATATTCGCCAAATTGTTGGTTATCACTTGTTGACGTTGCATTTGTGCCAACATGCCGCTAGCAGCTGTATAATAGCCTCTAAGCATCGTTCCCTCTCCTTTTCATTATGAAATAGAGTTAGCCTAATTGCTTTCTCGATAACTTGTCCAAATGTTCTAACATGCGTCCTGTTCCTTGCACCACACATGTCATGGGGTCCTCGGCAATGACAACAGGAACCTTGAGCTGATCGGCTAAGCGCTGATCGATGCCATGAAGCAATGCGCCACCGCCCGTCAAAATGATACCGTGATCAATGATATCCGCCGAAAGCTCCGGAGGCGTTCGTTCAAGAACATTTTTAGATGCTTGAACAATGGTGTCGATTGACTCCTGTAGAGCCTTTTGAATTTCATCAGACGTAATCGTAAGCGTCCTAGGTAGCCCAGAAACCATATCACGCCCACGAACCGAAATCTCCTCATTTCTCGAACCTGGAAATGCTGTGGCCACCCCGATTTTAATATCCTCTGCAGTGCGTTCACCAATAAGCATGTTATGCTGGCGCTTTATATAATTTGAAATCTCGTAGTCAAAAGAGTCTCCTGCAATTCTCGACGATGCAGCGGTGACAATATCCCCCATTGAAAGCACGGCGATATCCGTTGTGCCACCGCCAATATCAATGACCATATTCCCGCTCGGTTGGAAAATATCCACCCCCGCTCCAACAGCGGCAACCTTTGGTTCTTCCTCAATATAAACCTGTTTCCCACCGCTTTTTTCAGCTGCTTCACGAATAGCCTTTTGCTCAACAGATGTAATATTCGTTGGCGTACATATCAAGATACGCGGTTTGCTCATGAATTTTTTTACATTGATTTTGTTTATAAAATGCCTAAGCATAACCTCAGTAATTTCAAAGTCAGCAATGACTCCATCTCGCAATGGGCGAATGACAACGATGTTTCCAGGTGTCCGTCCAACCATGCGTCTCGCTTCCTCACCAACAGCCAGCGCCTTTCCAGTTTTTATATCTACCGTCACAACAGATGGTTCGTTTAATACAATTCCGCGACCCTCAACAAATATTAAAACATTGGCCGTACCAAGATCTATCCCAATGTCCCTCGAAAGCATTCCTTATCCTCCCATATTCTGTACTCATCATTCGTCCAAATTTCGACTATAATCATCTTCATATTTTACCATAGATTTGACGACTAGGGGATTTTTTTAGAGGGAAATGACAAAATATCAATTTTGGATGTATTTCTTACGAGTTAATGCTGCGTTAAAGGAAAGCGGAATCAGAAAAAACGTAGATGTGATTGATTATTGACCGACTTTTTCTACCGTCTCCTCTACGTCCTTTCTATATTTTATCCGTGTCGCTTCTCCACCCCTTAAATGTCTAATGGACTTATGAAAGTCAAGGACACCTTTTACCTCATTTGCTAATTCAGGGTTAATGACGGGGAGTCGTTCAGTAAGATCTTTGTGGACGGTACTCTTAGACACTCCAAATTCCTTTGCAATCACACGAACCGTCTTTTTCGTCTCCACGATATGCCTGCCTATCTTGATAGTTCGCTCTTTGATGTAATCGTGCACACCACTCGCCTCCCAAAAATTTAAGACATTCTTAATTTACAAGGTGACAACACAAGGTTTTAATACCCTCAACCTGATTGTCTGTCTAAACTCAATCTTTTTGAGTTTTGTAACATTTTATTAATGGGATGAAGCTTATATGCTAACAACTGCGGGAGGACAAGGTTTTTATTAAGCTTTTCTACGAAAAAAATGATGTAATAACCTTGATACTAAAAAAGATGCCACTATGGGCACCTTAATAAATGGAAGACAAATCATTTTATAAAGAATAAACATACGCTATGCTAATAATTATCGACAAGATGAGCAAGACAATGATTAAACAAGAGCATATCCATAGCTCATCCTATTCCTTCCTAATAAAAAATCTCTACATGACGATTCTTAATAACTCGACCTTCTCAATCATTATTCATTTAAAAATGATAATTTATATCCATTAATACTGCATTCACTTGATCCAATCTTTTTTTTGTTCGTTCTGGATTATTAATGGCAAGAGCACTGATCAAATAATCTGCTACAAACATTGAAGAAACCACTGAATTATGAAAAGCCATGCTACTAGCATTACACGGCAATACGATATCTGAGTGATCTATTAAAGGAGAAGAATAGCTATCCGTTATAGCTATAATCTTAACCCCATTACCTTTAGCTGCCTTCGCAAAATCAATAATTCTTCTGGCATAGCGAGGAAAGCTGACGGCAATCAATATATCATTCGCGTTCATCTCCACTGCACTATCTACCCAATCACTTACATCGGCAATAATCAATTGAGCATTTCCAAAAAGACGATTCAATCCATGTGTTAAATATTGGGCTACAGGCAGTCCACTTCTAACACTTGTACATAAAATACGCCTTGCTGACAGGATCATTTCCTGTGCTTGTTCTAGCGACTCGTTTGAAATCATGTTCATCGTATCTTGAATAGAGTCAATATGACTTTCGGCAAATTTCCCCCACAAATCATTTTGATTAATACCCTTTATATTGGCTTCTAATCTAGTTTGTGGCGCCGCTTGATTACGCAAAATTTCCTGAAGACCTTTTTGAAATTCAGCATATCCCGAATAGCCCACATTAAACGTCAATCTCATAATAGTAGTCGTGCTTATACCCACGATACCAGCTAATTGATCAATCGTTAAAAAGGCTACATCCAATGGATGTTTAATAATATAATCTGCTGTTTTCCTTTGTGTTTCAGTTAATTCAGATATTTTTTCCTGCAAACTCTCTATCGGGTTTTTCATATTTTTCTCCACGTTATCCTAAATTTTATTGCTCTTATTATAATTGTAACATTACCACTATTTACTTTGTATATAAAAAATACCATGATATAGAAAAGAGCTGATCGGTCATTAACCGATCAACCCTCCTTTGATCATCACATATTACCAGCTTATTTGTTCATTTCATCAGACAATGCCTTATCAGTTTTTATTTTTGTTTCTAGCCTTTTATTCACCTTCTAGATCTATTTTACATCATGACTAAACTAATTGTTTTGGAGAAAGGGTGCTTTTGTTCACTCTTAATTGTAAATAGTCCAAGCTAAATAGTGCAATTGCTGCCACGACTAATGTGACAATCATGAATAAAAATCCGTAAGTAAATGAACCTGTTGATTGAACCAAATACCCAACAACCAACGGCGATATAAAACCACCAATCTGCCCGCCAAAATTGGTAAATCCGCTAAGGGTTCCATGAATCTCACTCGGAAACAAGTTAAGGGTGAGACCCCAAAATGGTCCGTACGCACCAAATATAAAGAAAGATGCAAGAGATAAATACACAATGCTCCCACTAGTCGTTTCCGCACTGAAAGCGAAATATAAACCTACGCCCCCTAACAAATAAATAATGGCTATAAGAGACGCTCGATGCTTAACTTGATTGCCTAACCAACCAAAAAACAACAAGCCAAAAAATCCTAAAATATACGGTATCGAAGACACAAAACCTAAATCCTTAAAGTCAATATGTCTGCTCGTATTCAAATAGGTGGGTATCCAACCCAGCAGACCCCATGCTGTCACGCTCTTTGTTAGATAAGCGGTGAAAATAAGCCAGCTACCAGAGTATTTAGTGACATCCTTTAGAGCAAGAGGCTTTTCTTTCTTATCTGACTTCACAGCTCTAGGTTTATTTTTTACAGAATCATTTGGTAAAAACAAATACAGTAAAATAACAACTAGAACTCCTGGAAGCATAAACCAATAGAACAAACCATGCCAACCAACTTTTCCCATGATCCACACAGAGAGCGGGGCGCAAAGAGCCGGTCCCAATGGAATAGCTGTATTATATAAACTTGACGCAAGATTGCGGTTTGAACTTCCAAAAAATTGACCAATCACCTTCCATTGGGAGCCCGTCCCTAACGCTTCTCCGGTTCCGAATAACGCCCGCACAACGATTAACATGCCAACCGATGCAACAACTCCGGATAATCCCGTAAAAATGCACCACCAAATAACGCCAAAAATCATGACTTTTTTTGCTCCAAACTTATCGGCAAGAATCCCCCCGGGTATTTGCATCAATCCATATCCTAATGTAAACGCTGCCAAAATCCACCCGAAACTGCCCGTATTCATATGAAGCTCCTTCATCATGAGTGGTGCTGCTGTGGATATATTTACACGATCGAGATAGGATACCATAAACGCGAACCACAATAATAACAGAATAACCCATTTATTTCTCATCGTTTTTCTACCCCCCTACTACTATTTTATTAAACTGTTTATTTTTACTCCTGCTACCCTGACTAATACACTACTCCTTTACATCATGTGTAAAAATGACCCTTCCATGATTGATATGAACACACGGATTGTATTTAATATGACCTGTGATACCATCTCCTTCAGAATCCAAATATTGAATTTGAGAATGATCTGCCTCTAAAACAAGCACCCGGTTGACATAATTGAGCTCTATGTTCATAAATTCGCTAGCGTTATTCAACACAGATGCAAAAACCTCATCTCTTGAGAGTCCACCTGCAATAAATCTTGAAAGGATATAACTCATATCGCTAACCGGTGGTTTTCCCCACGTATTCCTCACAAGATCCGAACCGATGAAATGGGGCTTAATACCCTCTGTCATCGCCGCCTGCTGAAATACTTTCCAAGCGAAATGCTTGCTGCCTTGACCGACGTCCAGCAACAGTCCTCGTTTAACTGCTTCTTTAAAAGAAGTGGATACTTTGCCACGCTCATCTAGAATATGCCCTTTTTGACCATGATAAGGATGGGTTAACACATCTCCAGGTCGTAAAATGTCTACGACTTCATCAATAGTTAGATTTGAATTTGTGAGATGGACCATCATTTTCAAACCACTTTTTTCTGCTGCAGCACGCGCAACATTCAATAGTCCTCGATCTGTTTTTGCATCCACTTGTCCTAAACGAACTTTAAAACCATATAACCGATCCCCTGCATTGCGGGCGGTTTCTACTAAACAATCCAAAGAGATATTTTCTGGTTTTGTTGGATTCGGATTTGGATGGATAGTAAGACCTTCAGGAAGAACAGAAAGCCAAGAACGAATCTCCATTGGGCTATTCTGCCATAGCCGATCTGAATTCACCCATCGATCATACCCAAATGTTCCTGCGTCAATAGCTGCAATCACTCCTGAGGAAATATATTCAGTATCCGTTACAGCAACAGAAGCACCCGGCCCCCAGATATGACAATGAAAATCCATTAACCCTGGGACTAATAAATGAGATTCAGACAAATAAAATTCCCTGTCCCCCGCATTGGTTACCTCTACGTCCAAATAATTGTTTTCCTTAAAAGTATCTCCTTCCCAAATTAAGCCGCCATATAAACGCCATGTTCCCATGATGCAATCACTCCATTCAAGATGAAATTATCAAATCAATAAATGCTATTTTCTACGAAATGTGTGAACCCTCTTTATCTGTATCCTGTAATTCTGCAATGACGTCCAACCAATTTCCTGGTGTCTTTCCTTGAAATTTTTCTTTTAAGTTCAGCTCTGCTAATAACTGAATCTTATCCTTAGCTGCCCTTGACATCAAAGCGCTTAAGTTTAAAGATTCCAACATGTCTATGGACCCTTCTAATTCTATGGATCTTCTCAATGCATGAACCGAAGTCCCTGTAACCAAACGATTCATGGTCTCTTCAAAAGATTTCGCATTCATTGTCCCACTTATAGAGTCAATGACGCGTTCTTCTACACCAAATGCATGTGCTGCTTCTAGCGTTTCAATTAAAAGAGCTGGTAACCCTTTCATAAATATGCTACGAATCAGCTTAACTGCTGAAGCATCTCCTGGATTTTCACTTACTTTTGAAATAGCCATGCCATATTGGGACATGATGTGGATAAACATGTCTGTACCTTCGCCACTTGCTAGGATAGGAACCCTATGCTTGTAAACAGGTAGAGAGCCCATCATAGCTGCATCGACAAAAATAGCCCCCTGCTCTTTAACGCTCTGACTAATTTTTCTTTTTACATCTGGAATAGATGCAGATACGTCTACATAAACAAGCCCTTTTTTTAAATGCGATTTCAAAGCATCGCTGACTTCATGCGCTTTATTTGCCGGTACGGCAACTATTAGCATCGTCAAATCTGCTTTCGACAACAAGGATTCAGATGTGTGTTCCAATACCACCTGTGCTTGCTCGGCTCGACTCCTTACCAGCTCCCCATAAACAGAATGATTCCAAAGTGGATCATATGCAGCTATTTTTTCTAAGCCTTGCTGTTTTAATCCAGTTGCCATTTCAAAAGCAGCTTCTCCAAATCCAATGAATCCTAATTGCATGCCTCTTTCCCTCCCAATCAATATTTAAATTCCTTCATTTTTTCTTCTAACCATGGCGGCGCAATACTGTTTCCGTTTACATTTCCATGTTTCTTTTGTTCTGCATAATTTGAAATAACCGCAATGCGTTCTTCCTCATATTTCAATTTCTTTTCAGCTTTATCTAACACTCCTTCAATTTTATCTCTCGGTACAACGACTACTCCATCTTCATCCCCAACAATTAAATCCCCCGGTTTAACGATTACTCCAGCACAAGAAATGTTGGTATTGATAGCTCCTGGACCATTTTTATATGGACCATTTGGAATAAATCCTTTTGCAAAAATAGGCAATCCTACTTCACCGAGCATTCTCTTATCTCGCACTAACCCGTCAATGACAATGCCTTCTAACCCTATGGCTTTTGCAGCTCCAGCCATCAACTCACCGAGATAGGCATTTTGCGTATGCCCTTTTCCATCTGCCACTAAGACATAGCCCTCTCCTCCACAATAAATCCCCTGATGAAGGAACAAATTATCACCCGAACTCAGTTCTACTGTTAAAGCTGTGCCAACAACTTTCATAGTGGACACTACTGGTTTTACCTTGTAATCCATTGAACCCGTACAGCCCATTACATCTGAAATTAACGTTGTATTTAATGCACGAGCCCGTTTAGTGATTTCCTTGGACAAAAGCTCTGCTAAATTACTCATTTCTTTACACTCCTTGTTTTATAAATGTGGAAAACACCAGCAAATAGGTAACGCTTTCATAATTTAGTTAAAAAAATTACAAATTTAATATAAAAAGAAATAAATATTACTACTTAATATGTGTTTATCGTACCACTCACTCTCATCAAAGTAAATCATTTCTTGAATTATTTTTAAATAATCGTGAACACACAAGTAAAAAATGCAGCTTATTTTATCGAATGCCACACCATAATAGCTACTAATTATGGTTGCATTAAAGGTAAAATTTCAAACATAAAAACACCCGATTATGAACCTAAGAAGATAGCTCCATAACCGAGCGCACCAAAAATTACAAAAGATGGATGTATTTTTAATTTTTCTAAACAAAATAAGCTAGCTGCTACCAAGATTACTGTTTGTAACCATCCGTCACCATAATATGACTTATGAAAAAAATCAAAAGCCATCAACCCAAGTAACACAGCAATCGTCGGGCGAATAAGCAACGTCATCGTTTTAACCCTAGGCGAATCCTTATGCTTCATCAGTAATTTTAGTAAAAGGATAAGCAAAATCAAAGACGGAGCAACTGTGGCGATAACAGCTACGATCCCCCCCGTTACTCCCGCTACTTCAAAACCAATGTAACCTGCCATTTTCGTAGCAATGGGCCCTGGAAGTGCATTCCCTAGTGCTAGCACTTTGCTAAAATCAGCAACGGTCATCCAATGATACGTATTGACGACTTCGTTACTAATCAACGGAATCGAGGCAGGACCGCCACCATAACCAAGAATACCAGGAATAAAGAAAGCCACAAAAATTTTCCAAAAGATCATCCTGTACCACTCCTCTTGGACTCTTTATCTTGTTTCCTCCTCGGTTGAGCCAGGGCATAAATAAGTATCGCTGCAACAACAACTGCTGGATGAATATGTAACAAGGAAATCACTACAAAACTAGCAATGATTAAGGCAAGACTGATTATCCACCCTAGTCCGTCCTTTGATTTTTTAAAAAAGTCCCATGTTAAGGTAGCCAGCATGACACCGACCACCGGAACAACTGCTTCTATCATACCGTGTACCCAAGGCTGATCTTGAAAGGACGTCAAAAATTTTAAAAAAATGATCATAAGTATAATCGTTGGTAAAATGGAAGCCGCAATCGCAATGAGTAAACCAAGGCCACCCTTTACCATAAAACCGATGTAACCAGCCATTTTCGTATTAATAGGACCGGGCAAGGCATTTGCCAAGGCAAGCATGTCATCAAACTCATTTTCAGACAACCACTTATATTTTGAAACAGCTTCTTTCTGAACAAGAGGAATAGATGAAGGTCCACCACCATACCCTAAAATACCCACTCTAAAAAAAGCGAGAAAAAGATGAAGATAATTCATATTAATCATACTTTCCTATTGAAATTTGTATTACTCTTTCTACCAAGCGGCAATCGTTCCGTCCGTTCTACTTTCAGTACCGCCACATAATACCCCTGTCTCTGGATCACGCCAAATGATTTGCCCTCGCCCAAATTCATTCGGCTCTAGGGCAATTTGAATATCATGTCCTTTTTCAGCCAACGACAAGGCAAAGTGATGAGGGAAACTATTTTCTACACGAACTGTCTTCCCGCTCGTCCATTGCCATCTTGGTGCATCAAGAGCCGCCTGAGGATTGAGATGAAAATCAACAGTGTTCATCACCACTTGAAGATGACCTTGCGGCTGCATGAATCCCCCCATAACACCAAATGGCCCTACCGCCTGCTCTCCTTTTGTAAGGAAGCCCGGAATAATCGTATGATAAGGACGTTTTTTAGGCTCTAAGAAATTGACATGATTTGGATCCAAGGAAAAATTATGACCACGATTCTGCAAAGAAATCCCTGTCCCCGGTACGACTAAACCAGAACCAAATCCCATGTAATTGCTCTGAATAAAGGAAACCATATTTCCTTCCGAATCTGCCGTAGCCAAATAAACGGTCCCGCCTTTTAATGGCTCCCCCGGATAAGGTTCCATGGCAAAATCCTTAATTAATTGGCGACGCCCCTGAGCATAACTCTCTGATAAAAGAGCTTCTATACTGTAATTCATCCTTGTTCCTTCAGCAATATATTCCTGTCCGTCACTGAAAGCCAACTTCAATGCTTCAATTTGTTTATGATAGGTCTCCACAGCTTCTTTTTCCCTTAAATCAAAACCTTTGATTACATTCAAAGCCATCAACGCGATCAGTCCTTGACCATTAGGTGGTATTTCCCATACCTTGTAACCGTGATAATCCACAGAAATGGGCTCTACCCACTCTGGTTGGAAACCTGCAAGATCTTCCTTGCGTATAAACCCATCATTTCTTCTAGACAATTGATCCATTTTATCTGCGATACTTCCTCTGTAGAAGCTTTCCGCTTGTGTCTCAGCAATAGCTTTCAAAGTGTCCGCATGCCCCGTAGACGACCAAATTTCTCCTACCCTCGGTGCTCGCCCAAGAGGGGCAAAAACCTCACACCATCTAGCAAACTGGTCTTTCGATAAGTTATTTTTATAAGACCGATAGGCTTTCCCCCAAAATTTTGAGAGAATCGGTGAGAGAGGATAACCGTGTTCCGCATAGTGAATGGCAGGTGCTAACACTTCAGCTAATGGAAGTTTACCGAAACGCCTATTACATTCTGCCCATGCAGATGGTGCTCCCGGCACCGTCACCGGAACGAAACCATACGCGGGTATCTCAGTATAACCTTTCTCCTTAAGCGCCTCAGCTGATAATAAGGCTGGAGCTGGTCCGCTCGCATTCAAACCATGAAGCTTACCTTTCATCCAAATTAAAGCAAAAGCATCGCCGCCAATACCATTTGATGTTGGTTCAACCACTGTTAAACAAGCAGCAGTTGCTATCGCTGCATCAACAGCATTACCACCCTTTTTTAAAATATCTAATCCCGCCTGCGCCGCTAGTGGTTGCGACGTTGCCACCATACCATTTCTAGCATAAACTGGTCTTCTTTTTGAAGAGTAAGCTGTAAATAAGGCATCAAACTTTGTCATGATCACCGTTCCCCCTCAAACATTCACTTTATTTAGCTCTATCTAGACAACAAAAAACATATGATTCCTTTTTCCAATACTTCTTAAATTAAAAATGACTTACCATACTTCTTTCCATTTGATAATCATTTCACTCTAATTATTATCACTTTGTAAATAAATAGATATTTATTTTATACAATTGTAAATTTTATTTTTGAATTATAAATTTATTTGGAAATAAAGTCAATCTTTTTTATAAAAAAGCTAATGGTCACTACGAATTTGCCATTCTTCTCCTAGTTAATCCAATCTTATAGTTGCTTGAAAAAGACATAAAAATCATTTCAATTTTTTTAAACAGCTTAGCCCTAATTATAAAATAGGCTTTCTTTTCATATTCCCAAAAAATGTACTGTTTATGGTCAAAAATAGGCACATAACATACTTTTCCCCAATAAAAAATCTTACATTTTTTCCTTGATTTTATCGAGTTTTTTTCTTAAGCGCTTTCAAATTGTTTAAATTTAAAAATAATATTGATTATTTGAAAATGCTATTCTATAATCTAAAATTAATTATCCGATTTTAAAGTTAATTTAATAAAATTAACACTAATCGCTTAAAACGAAACATGTTCATTAAGGGGGAAAACATGACGAAATTAAAAACCTTTTACATTCCTGTTCTTATCTCCATTATAAGCATCATATTGCTTTCAGCTTGCGGCAATACTCAAAGTCAAAACACTGCCCAAGCAAAAACAAACAAGAATACATTGATCATTGGCTTAGATTCAGACCCTCCTCAGCTTGACCCTCAACTATCTACAACCTTGGTTGACAGACAAGTTGATCAATCGCTCTATAACACATTGATTGATGTAAACAGTAATCTTCAATTCGTTCCTGGACTAGCAACAAGCTGGAAAGTTTCAAGTGATGAAAAAATGTACACATTTCATCTCCGTCAAGGTGTAACATTTCAAGACGGAACGCCTTTCAATGCAGAGGCCGTAAAATTCAACCTTGAACGCATTCTTAATCCAAAAACAGGTTCACCAAGTTTATCAGAAATCAGTAGCATTGATAGCATTAAGATTATTGACGATCACAGCTTACAAATCCATTTAAAAGAGCCCTATGCACCATTTCTTTCCGTATTGACCGATCGAACCGGGATGATGCTTTCACCAACAGCTGTAAAAAAAGAAGGCAAAAATTTTGCCAATCATCCTGTTGGAACAGGTCCCTATAAATTTGTTAGCCGAATCAAACAAGAATCTATTACCGTTAAGAGATATGACCATTATTGGGGAAAGAAGCCTAAAATAAAAACTGTTATCTATAAACCTTATACCGATGGTACAACCCGAGTAACCAATCTCGAATCCGGCAATGTGGATATTATAAATCAAATGGATTATAAGGATATTGACAGACTAAAGCATGATCCAAACATTACGCTATCAATTAAAGATGCACTTGGGTTCCAAGGTATTATGCTAAATACAAAAGTCAAACCATTAAACAATCTCAAAATACGTCAAGCTATTAACATTGCTATTGATCGTAAAGCCATTTCCAAAGTTGTTTATCATAATGGTGTAACGCCCGCTGTCAATCCATTTCCAACAGCTAGTTGGGCTCATCCTACAGATTTAAAAGTACCTAAAGCTAATATTGCCAAAGCTAAATCACTTATAAAAGAATCTGGTGTCACCAACACCTCCTTTACACTCAAGATTACCAATGATCCTCAAGCAAAACAGCTCGGACAAATGCTCCAATACATGCTCCAAAAAATCGGCATTAAAATCAATTTAGAAATGGTTGAATTTGGAACATTAATTTCACAAGAAAACAGCCACCAATACCAAGCCGTATTCCAAGGATGGAGCGGTCGCATCGACCCAGATGGCAATAGCTATTCATGGTTCACCAGCAAAGGATCCTTAAATAATATGGGGTATTCCAACACTAAGGTAGATCAACTCTTATCGGAAGCACGCTCCGTGTCTAATCAAACCGAACGAAAAGCCTTATATGATCAGACATCAAAAATACTTTGGCACGATTCACCTTATATTTTTTTATTTTACCTCAAAGACTTTAAAGCTATGAAAAACGATCTACAAGGATTCAATCATGTGCCAGATACTTTAATCAGAACAGACACATTAAGCTTCAAATAAAGAGGGGGATTCTGCATCGTGGTTCACTATATCATACGTCGGCTTTTATTAATGATCATCATTTTATTTTTAGTTAGTATTATTGTCTTTGCCCTTGTCAATATTTTGCCTGGTGATCCTGCCGTCTTATTACTTGGACAGGAAGCCACACCCCAAGCGCTTGCGGCTCTCCGTGATCAATTAGGTTTAAATGATCCTCTTTATATCCAATACATCCATTGGATCATCAATGTTCTCCATGGTAACCTTGGCTATTCTTTAAGCGATCATTCTCCCGTATTGAACATTTTATTACAAAAAATTCCGGTTACATTAGAACTCACGATCATCTCTTTTATCATCGCTCTTTTAATCGCCATACCAGTAGGTATTTTAAGCGCTACTCGAAAGGGATCGATCTGGGACTATATCAGTACGTTTGGAGCATTATCCGGCATTTCAATCCCCGCCTTTTGGCTAGGTATTTTATTAATTTACTTTTTCTCTGTAAAACTAGGATGGTTTCCACCATCAGGTTACGTATCACCTTTCCGCCACTTTGGTCAGAGCATTTTTCTAATGATCCTTCCTGCTTTTAGCTTAGGAATCACACTATCAGCAGAGTTAACACGTATGTTGCGCTCTAGCTTACTCGAAGTCCTACAAGCTGATTTTATTCGTACAGGTTATGCAAAAGGGCTTTTAAAATATGCTGTTGTCTTCAAACATGCACTCAAAAATGCGCTCATCCCAGTACTAACAGTAAGCGGTCTGCAACTGGCAACATTTTTCGGAGGCGCCGTCATCACCGAAACTATCTTTGCTATCCCTGGCATCGGACAACTTATCATCAATGCTATTCTATCCAGAGATTTTCCTGTTGTGCAAGGTACCGTTCTATTCATGGCATTTGCTGTCATCTGTATTAACTTTTTGGTCGACATTACTTATTCACTATTAGATCCCAGAATTAAATTAGGTGAGGTGTCTAAATAAATGCAACAAGCCACATTTAATCAATCTCCAGCCCAGTCCAAGACAACCCGCCCTTTTCTAAAATTATATAGAGCTGCTTTTTCTAGACTTTGGCAAAATAAATTGGGTACAGCGGGCGGAGTTTTTTTATTGTTACTCATCATCGCAGCCATATTTGCTCCTTACATCGCACCATTTGATCCAAGCAAGCAAGATTATTCAGCTGTCTTACAAGGACCAAGCGCCCAGCACTGGTTAGGAACAGATGATCTCGGACGCGATTCCTTATCTCGTATTATTTACGGTGCACGGGTTTCACTAAAAGCAGGGATCATTTCCGTTGGTATTGCTTTAATCATCGGTGTTCCCATTGGACTCCTATCTGGCTATCTCAAAGGACTATGGGATGAGCTCATCATCATGCGTATAACAGACGCGATGCTTTCCTTCCCTCCTTTGGTGTTAGCATTGACCCTGGCGGCTGTTTTAGGTGCCGGATTAAGCAATGCCATGCTAGCCATCGGTCTTGTGTTCACTCCTAATTTTATACGATTGGTACGCGGACAAGTTTTATCACAACGTGAACGTGAATATGTTGAGGCCACTCGATCTTCGGGCATCAGTCATTTTCGAATCATTGTTCATCACATACTTCCAAATTCACTTGCTCCGATACTCGTTCAAGCAACCCTAAGTGTAGCAAGCGCTATATTATCAGAAGCCTCGCTCAGTTATCTTGGACTTGGTACACAACCACCCACACCCAGCTGGGGAGCAATGCTTTCCGAAGCGCAGGGCTATCTAGAGCAAGATCCATTACTTGCTGTTTGGCCTGGGCTTTTCATCTTCTTGATTGTCATCTCTATCAACTTCTTTGGTGATGCTGTCCGCGACATGCTCGATCCAAAACTAAAGTAATGTTGATTATATTAAAGAAAGGATTGAAAATTGATGTCTCAAACGATGTTAAAAGTTGAAGACTTAAGCGCAGGCTTTCAAAATAAAAAAAAATTTATAAAGATAATTGATAACATCAGCTTTGAAGTGAAACAAGGGGAAACCCTTTGTATAGTTGGCGAATCCGGCTGTGGAAAAAGCCTAACCTCTCTTTCAATAATGGGTTTATTGCCAACTAACGGACGCATTGCAAATGGTAAAATACATTTTATTGATCAAGACCTAACCACCAAATCAATGAAAGAAATGAGCAAAATTCGAGGCAACGATATTTCCATGATATTTCAAGAGCCAATGACATCACTCAATCCAGTACAACCTGTTGGAAAACAAATCTCCGAAGCTCTACTCACTCACAAAAAATTCGCAAAATCTCAAGCAGAACAACAAACCATTACTCTAATGAAACTGGTAGGCATTCCTTCTCCAGAACAGCGGTTTAAAAGTTACCCACATGAACTAAGCGGGGGTATGAGACAACGGATTATGATCGCTATGGCCCTAGCCTGTGATCCTAAACTGCTTATTGCCGATGAACCCACCACTGCTCTAGATGTCACCATTCAAGCACAGATTCTTGAACAAATGAACGACTTAAAGTTGAAGATGCAAATGTCCATTCTCTTAATTACCCATGATTTAGGCGTCGTCTCTAAAATGGCGGATAAAGTGATTGTCATGTATGCTGGTCAAATTGTTGAATATGCTGAAGCCTCAGAGCTCTTTAAACATCCCAAACACCCGTATACCAATGGCTTAATCGCTTCTATACCTACTTTGGATAGCAACCCTAATGAGGATCTCCCTATTATTAAAGGACGCGTCCCTAGCCCTGAAGATATGCCACAGGGATGCCGTTTCTCCTCACGCTGTCCTCTTGCTACAGATCTTTGCCGAGAAAGAGCACCTCAATTAGAGGGTGATGCACATCAAGTGAGCTGTTGGATGTACACAGATCAATGGAAGGGTGAGAAGAAATCATATGACACAATCAGCGCAGCCTTTGCGAAAAACCCTAGTTAAAGTAGACGGTTTAAAAAAATACTTCATTTCCAAAAAAGGATTCAGCAAAAAAAATGACACGATTATTAAAGCCGTAGATAATGTCTCATTACAAGTATTCAAAGGTGAGACCCTTGGCATTGTTGGAGAATCTGGCTGTGGGAAATCGACGATGGGCAAGGTTCTGCTTCAACTCCAAAAACCGACAGCCGGCACCGTTCATTTTCAGGATCAAGATATTACTTCGTTAAGAAGCCGTAAATTAAAAGAGCTAAGAAAAGAAATCCAAATGATTTTTCAAGATCCCTACGGATCTTTGAATCAGCGCATGACTGTCGGTAGCATGCTCAATGAAATCATCAAAACACATCATATTGTGCCTAGGCATAAAAGATCTCTATTCATTAAAAAATTACTAGTAGATGTCGGATTACAGCCTGAACACTACTGGCGTTATCCCCATGAATTCAGCGGAGGACAACGCCAACGAATAAGCATCGCCCGCGCTCTTGCCGTTCAGCCTAAATTAATTGTTTGTGACGAAGCCGTTTCTGCATTAGATGTTTCCGTTCAAGCTCAGATTCTAAATCTGTTGCAAAAATTAAAACGTGAACATGGCTTAACTTATCTTTTCATTTCACATGATTTATCAGTTGTTAGACATGTTAGTGATCGCGTAGCGGTGATGTATCTCGGTCAAATTATTGAAATGGCAGATAAAGACAGTTTATTTTCAACACCACTTCATCCTTATACCCAGGCACTATTATCCGCCATTCCTAACATTAATGAACAAGACCGAGAAAGGATTGTCTTACAAGGAGACGTACCGAGTCCACTCAATATACCTAGTGGCTGCCGATTCCATACGAGATGCCCCTTAGCAACAGATGTTTGCCGTACAAAGGCTCCAGAATATCGACAGGTCACTCATAACCATTTTGTCGCCTGTCATCAGGTCAATTGACAACCAAGGCTGAGGCAAAACCTAATCATTGAAAAGAGTGGGTCTACCCATTTGGGTAGACCCACTCTTTTTGCTACACACAGGATTGTACTAGGTACTAGCTTCAGCGTTAGTACACGGATGTACCGAGCTTAGTCGAAGTTCTTTATTAATTGCTTTCAACAATGCTCATAAATCCACTTCAGCAACCTCCTTCGCTTTCCGCGGGCAACGCTTCCGACACACAGGATGTGTTAGCTTTGGCGTTGACACATGGATGTGTCGGGGTTAGCCAAAGTTCCTCTTAATGTTCCACCTCCGTGTCACACTAAGGATTTTCAGCTGTTGCTTTTCCCGCAGGAGTCTTCGTAGGTTTCTTTCGTTAATGGTAGACGGATGATATTTTCACAAGTTGATTGAGGCAAGATAGCCTCTTTCGGCTCCCATCCACTGGAATAATAACGCTACCTCATGATGTTCATCCTCCACTAGAAAAAATGCATGCGAATTTATCTTTACTTATAGTTTCAGCCCATTTCTACTTTTAAAGCGTTTTAGTAAAATATGACTTTCTACCCTCGTAATTCCTCCTAATTTATAAATTTCTTCATTAATAAATTTTTCCAATGCAATAAAATCTTCCACCAATACATGCATATGGAGTGTACTTGGTCCTGTCATTTGATAGCAGCTAACAACATTCGGATGATTAACCAAATTCTTCGCTACGTCCACTAACGCATTTGGTTCACAATCAACCTCAAAAAAGGCAGACACTTGTTTGCCAATGGCTTCAGAATTAATGACAACACTGAACTTTTCAATAACACCATTGTTTATCATATGATTGACGCGCTCACGAATAGCTACTCGTGATAAATTTAACCTTTTACCAATATCCGCATAAGACGCACGACCATCCTCAGTAAAGTATTCCAAAATTCTACGATCTGTTTCATCTAGTTTCATAGATAACCTCCTTCCAAATGTTCATTCATAGATCTTCATCTTGTTAATTGAATACTCCTCCACATTGCAAGCCCCAAGATGCCCCTGAGTCAGAACATAACTGTCGTTGTCCCCCTTATTCTAAAAACGCATAAAAAGAGACACACCAAATGACTTCCAACTCTTAGGAACATTTGATAATAAATTCATATTAATAGTGCCAAATATACTTTTCTATCTTCTTCCATTATAAACTAAACTGCTTATATAATAGAAACTACATTCAAGTCAATATCCAGCTTGTGCTTTTCCTTTTTTAAAAAATAGTAAAAAACCACCGAATAAATTTTTTCGGTGGTTACATTTTCTTCGATTGATGCTCGCCTGGCTATTAACTATGTGCACTAGAATTATCATCTGGTGTTGCCTTTTCTTCAGATTGGCCTGTAGATGTTTTGCTATTGCCTTTATCCTTGTTCATATTATCTTGGTTATCTTGTTGTTGATCAGTATCTTGATCCTTGGTAGCAGGCTGACCATTTGTTACTTCTGCTGATGATACATTATTTTTGACCTTATCCAGACTAGCAAGCCCTTTTTGAAAATAGGAGGTTGGATTCACGGGTTTATCATTTTTACGGATTTCAAAATGAACATGGATACCTGCATCCTTATTATAAAGATCTTGACCCGCTGTTCCCAAGACTTGACCTTGAGAAATCTGCTCCCCCTTCTCAACCTTCATCTCATCCAAGCTTTCATACATGGTTTGTACCCCATTGTCATGCTGAAGAACAACGACATTCCCTAGGATAGGATCCTTTTTAGCTTGAACAACTTTCCCACTCATGGATGCCTGCACATCAAAAGTCTTACCATCTTTGGCAACAATGCAAATGCCTGTGTTTTGGGTTGTTGTATTATTGTATGTTACTAGGGCTTTTTGTTGCTCCGTTGGACTAGCATTAACATCATAGAAAGGCATGACTACTTTTGTTGCATTTTCATCTGCTACAGGCCACTTAAAGACTTCTTTCATACCGTTCACTGGAGCTAAATTATCCTTGCTCTTCTTGCCTTGATCAAGTGCAAATTGATTGTTATCCTTTTTATGCTGCTTATCAGCACTTGATGTTCCATCGTCTGTCTGAGTCCAAAGAACAGCTGACACAATCACCGCCACAACAACGAGATAAAGAGCTGGATAAAACCAACGATTTTTCATGATTTTCCGCAATTTATTACTTTGAAATTTCTCTTGCGGCGTGTTTCTTTTATCTTTCATGTGTAATCACCTCAGAAACCATTCTGATCAGATTTCCGAGTATCTATACCTTTATTCCAAAAAATAGTTACTATTTTTCGATAAATGAAGTTTTATAGACACATGATAAAGACAACTCACATCCATATCTAGAATGGTAAGCCATCTTTAGAGAATTTTACTTTTTTACGAGCATATCATGAAGCATATTATCCGCACTCGTGATCTTAACACCCTGATAATAATATTTCACAATATCCCTATAGCTCTTTCCATCACTAGCCATTCCATTTGCTCCATACTGACTCATGCCAACACCATGTCCATAGCCCTTTGTTGTTATAAAGAGGGTTTGCTCGTTACGGACAATCTCAAAATCTGATGAGCGCAGATTGAGCTTCTCTCGTATATCACGACCAGTCCAGATTTTCCCTCCCATATTAATTGAAGCGATGCGGTGACCTAAAGTCCGCTTAATCGCTGAACCTACTTTTCCATTCGCTTGAGGTAACGTAATCTGGAGTTTTTTCTCGACTGCCGTTACTGGCAATTGAATTGTTTTCTTATATTTAGGAGAATCAACATCCCACGGGCTTTTTACACTTTTAAGATATGGAACTGCGTTTCCCCAATAATCTGCCGCGCGCTCTGTATACCCATTACTCGTTGAAAAGAATGAGGCGATGATTGGATTTCCATTGTAAGTCATAATTTGCCCTACCGTTGCATCAACAGCCTCTTCAATTTTTTTTAACTTCCAGCTATAATCCTTTCCCCAAATCTTTTTTAACTCAAACTTGTCTTTAAACACTTGATAATCAGCAGCATCCGTAACCACTGCCTTATCTGTGGTCACCTGTTTAGTGATCAATCTTTTCACAATAAACGTTCTTGCTGATAGCGCTTGAGCTTTTAAAGCCTCTTCGTTAAATTCTGCAGGCATTTCACTTGCCACCACGCCTACTAAATAATCACGTAGAGAAGGGGTTTCTACCTTTTTTTCTGCGACCCTATAGACAGGTATTGCCACCGCTGGATCTTTTCTTTTGGCCGTAGCGGCCTCTGCTTTCTTTTGATGATCAGACACTTCCACTGTTTTTGAAGCATAGGAAAATGGCACAACAATAAGGGATGGAATGACGAGTACAATAAATAAAAAAATGCTCAGAATCATAACTAAAGATCGTTTCATGTCCATTCCTCCAAACAATAAAGAGAACATATCCTTATCAATTTATGGAGAAGTCTGCACTTTTAGAACTAGCAAATTATCTTTAGCACCTTATTAACATGTTTTTATTATAGAAGGCATAGCATTAAAATGACACTCTCACCGTCATTAACTATAAACGATACATTCTTTTGACTATCCATATCTTATTAGATAAGTGTACTCAACCATGCCACGAGCTTAAACATCCGTTTAAAAAATCTTATATTCTAAACAGCTTACTATTTTATTTATAGAACTAAAAAAGAAGCCGAAATTGAGGTGACCCCAAAAAGTTAGATTATCACTCTAACTTTTGGGGTGCAGTTCAAATAAGCGGCCTCTTCCTAAGCAAATTTTGGTTTCATTGTTAACTTTGATATGGCTACCGCTGTAACCCCCTCAGAAACTTCCTCTTCAACGACAAGTCGTTCAATACTTGCCCCAAGCGAACACAATTTACCTGTCAGATCAACGTATCCACGATCAATATGCTGAAGCTCTGTCACACATGTAGTTCCCTCAGCAATAAGACCAGCAAGAATCAATGCAGCTCCTGCCCGCAAATCCGTTGCGACCACCTCTGCACCTTGTAGATGGGAAGGACCATTAATAATGGCAGAACGACCTTCAATTTTAATATCCGCATTCATTCTCCTGAACTCTTCCACATGCATAAAACGATTCTCAAATACAGTTTCAGTAATCATGCCTGTACCTTTAGCTTTCAAAAGCAACGCCATCATTTGCGATTGTAAATCTGTTGGGAAACCCGGATACGGCATAGTCTTAATATCCGTAGGACGAACTATATCAGGTCCAATCACTCGAATACCATCCAGCTCTTCTTCAACATGAACACCCATCTCAGTCATTTTTGCAAGCAATGGTCGCAGATGCTCCGCAATCACATTTTCAACAAGTACATTCCCGCCAGTAATAGCCGCAGCAAGCATATACGTCCCGGCTTCAATTCGATCAGGAATAATCTCATGGCTTGCACCTTTTAGATGCTTAACACCTAAAATTTTAATCGTACTTGTTCCTGCACCTGTAATTTTAGCACCCATGGCATTCAAATAATCTGCAAGACATACGATCTCCGGCTCTTGTGCACAGTTTTCAAGCTGTGTTTCTCCGTCGGCCAATACAGCTGCCATGATAATATTTTCGGTAGCACCTACACTAGGGAAATCCAAATAAATATTAGCACCTTTTAACTTGCCCTTTACCTCTGCTTCAATAAACCCGCTATCTGTATGGACAGTCGCCCCCATTGCTTCAAATCCTTTAAGATGTTGATCAATAGGTCTTGACCCAATAGCACAACCACCCGGCATTGCAATCCGCGCAAGCCCTTCTCGAGCCAATAAAGCACCCATGACAAGAACAGATGCCCTCATCTTGCGAACGTATTCAAAGGGTGCTTCCGTAGTCAATGGTGATGTCGCATCAATCGTCACACAGTTCTCAGTGAAATCAACCTTAACATTTAAGTGCTTAAGAACTTCATTTATTGTATACACATCTGCCAATGCAGGAACATTATAAATTGTACTTATGCCTTTAGTTGCTAAAATCGATGCAGCGATAACGGGAAGCACAGCGTTTTTCGCTCCGTCGACCTTAACGGTACCATTCAAACGCTTGCCTCCTTGAACAATGATTTTTTCCAACGTATTCCCCTCCGCGTTCAATTTCGTTATTCAGTTTTATTCTAAGAAGCGTGAAACAAAATAACAGCCCAGCCTTTAATTATTAGTATTCAGTAGTGATGATGGGTGTGCCTAATGTAACAGCTGTCTCCTCACCCGTTTTCCTAATCCCAATTTGAAGATTCATTTTATTCCCGTTCGTTTGAATCAAGTCCTTCCAATACTTAGTGTATGCGGAAAGGGACACAAAGGTTTTATCTTTATCTTTCTCAATTTCAGTTGCATGCAGATCTGCTAAAAACCGCTTTGCTTTTTGATTCATACTAACATCCATTGTACCATCGATCTTACCAGAAACCAATGTGAAAATTTTCCCATCTCTTCTTTGGAATAAATTGCTTAATTGCTTATTTATTTTAGAATGAATGGCTCCCCATTTTTTTTCATTCCATGATTTACCGTTGACTTCGTATATCAAGTATGTCCTATAGCCATCTTTATATGGATAAGCAAAGCAGTTGATCGCCTCTTGATACCTTTTGTTCGATCGTACGCCAGTCACTTTTAGTTGCTCATCCTTGTTGCCATTAATCGATGTCCACTGCATATCCTTATTATGATTTTCTAGAGCACGGACTTTTGTATAATACGAAGAAAGATTATTTAATGTTTTAGAATTTTCACGAGCATACACCGACCAAGATTCAAGAGTAACCTTTTCAATTTTCAAAGTACTAATTAAAGCAGGCAGTTCGCTCATTCCTCGCTCATCATGAGACACCTTTGCATGAGCGTATGCTCCTACAAATAAAGTAATTATGAAAACAACAATCAACGCTTTCGATAGTGACAATTCTTTTTTCATTACAATGCCCCTCCCCTACTTACAGTGTTGCCAAGGAGAAAAGCATCATACCTAAAAATCTTTGCTTCATTTTGCGTTCAATTGACCGACTTAAACATCATTATTTATAGATCTGTGGTAAGTATAATGACTGGTTCAAATAATCAAGGAAAAAGTCAGCAACCAAATAACTGACTGCAATACTCAACAAGATCAATAATGTTTTAGCTCTTGCACCCTTTGAGTCTTTGAATAAAAATTCAATATTCAATCCCTGAATTGCCCACCATGTTAGGAGCAAGATACCAATATGTACGATTAAATACACCATCGCTTGAACACCAAAATTCAACAAAATAAGAACGTCCCTTTCTAAAATCCGTCAATTGTCGCATCATTTACAACAGATTCAACTCACGGCATCGCTTGTTTAACTACGGATTTCTCTGAACAAATCGCTTAAAAAGCCCTTACAAACGATCAAATCAGGTAAAAAAAACCCTTAAACAAACTATTTATATTTTAACATGATACAATACTTTATTCGTTTTTTAAAGGTATTTTTGAAAGAAATTGTATAATGTTACAAATAGCATTCAATAGGTCACGATGACAAGGTCAAATGTCCTTCACACATTCATTCACCATTCTACATATTAGAAAAATAAAAACAGAGTAGAGCAAGCCTTCACAAAGGTTTATTCTACTCTGTTTGATTATATATTAGAGAGAGGCAACTCGCAAACGATTTTCGGCTCGCTGCAACCCTTTTTCAGCTTCAATGCTCTCAGCCATGCTTTCACTGAGCCCAGAAAGTTTCTCTTGAGCACTTTCTTTGGCTCTTTGAGCACGCTCGATATCGATATCCTCCTGCTTCTCAGCAGCTTCCGTAATGATTGTGACAACACTACCTCTACGCACCTCAATAAAACCTCCGCTCACAGCCACATACTCCTCAGCGCCATTATGCTTAAGATTGACCGCGCTGATTTTAAGCGGTGCCACAACAGGAATATGATCAGGTAATATCCCCATATCACCGGCTGTCGCACGCACACTGATCATATGAACGTCACCTTCATACACAATGCCATTGGGTGTGACGATCGTTATACTTATGGTATTCACCTACAAAAACCTCCTTAGGCGGCGTATCGCTAACAAGAGACTAAGAGATACCCCTTAGTTCTTCTTCATTCTTTGCGTTTTCGACAACTTCCTCAATACGTCCAACGAGGCGGAAAGCATCTTCAGGAAGATCATCATATTTGCCTTCAAGGATTTCTTTAAAGCCACGGATGGTTTCTTTTAGCGGAACGTATGAACCCTTTTGTCCAGTAAATTGTTCAGCAACATGAAAATTTTGCGATAAAAAGAATTGAATACGACGTGCACGTGCTACCACAAGTTTATCTTCATCGGAAAGCTCATCCATACCTAAGATCGCAATAATATCTTGAAGCTCTCTATATTTTTGTAGTGTTTCTTGCACGCGGCGTGCTATAGCATAATGTTCTTCACCCACAATTTCAGGTGCCAGGGCACGAGATGTTGAAGCAAGTGGGTCTACCGCCGGATAGATTCCCATTTCAGTCAAACTACGCTCCAGATTAGTCGTTGCATCTAAATGAGCAAAAGTCGTTGCTGGAGCTGGATCAGTGAAATCGTCGGCGGGCACATACACCGCTTGGATAGATGTAACCGAACCTTTTTTCGTCGAGGTAATTCGCTCTTGGAGCTTACCCATTTCAGTTGCCAAGGTTGGTTGATAACCAACGGCAGATGGCATGCGACCAAGCAACGCCGAAACCTCAGAACCTGCTTGTGTAAAACGAAAAATATTATCAATAAAAAGAAGAACGTCTTGACCCTCTTCATCACGGAAATATTCCGCCATTGTCAATCCCGAAAGAGCCACACGCATACGGGCACCTGGTGGCTCATTCATTTGCCCAAAGACCATGGCTGTTTTAGAAATAACACCAGAGTCACTCATTTCAAAATAAAGATCGTTTCCTTCACGAGTCCGCTCACCAACACCCGCAAATACAGAAATGCCTCCATGCTCTTGAGCAATGTTATTAATCAATTCTTGGATTAGGACAGTTTTACCAACACCTGCGCCACCAAAGAGTCCAATTTTACCACCTTTAACATAAGGAGCTAATAGATCAATAACTTTAATTCCTGTCTCAAGAACCTCTGTTGTTGTTGTTAATTCATTGAAGGCAGGTGCTTCACGATGGATGGAATCCCTGCGTGTATCATCAGGTACATGTTCTTTCAAATCAATTGGCTCACCTAATACATTAAATACTCGACCAAGTGTCGCCTGTCCAACAGGGACAGAAATAGGTGCTCCAGTGTCCACAACCTCCATACCACGAATAATGCCATCAGTAGAGTCCATCGCAATCGCACGAATGGTATCATTACCAAGATGGAGCGCTACTTCTAAAGTTAGTTCAACATTAACTTCACTTGAGCTTTCAGCTTCAGCTTTATAACTGATTTTAAGCGCATTGTTAAGCTCTGGTAGTTCACCGTGATTAAATTTCACGTCCACGACTGGTCCCATAACCTGTGTTACAAACCCCATGCCTTTCCCTCCTAACATACATTTCTTAAAAATTATTGCAGCGCACTTGCCCCACCCACAATTTCACTAATTTCTTGGGTAATCGCCGCTTGACGCGCCCGATTGTATTGTAATGTATATTTATCAATAAGCTCTGTCGCATTATCCGTCGAGCTCTGCATCGCAGTCATCCGAGCTGCATGCTCAGCAGCCTTTGCATCTAATAACGCACCATAGATAAGTCCTTCTGCATAAAGAGGAAGGATGGTCTCCAATACTTCCTCCACATCAGGTTCGTATTCATAAAGCGCTGTTTCACTTGATGCCTCAACATCTTCAAACGGCAAAAGCTTAACATCACGAATTTCTTGAGAAATCGCACTCCTAAAATGATTGTATATCATAAAAAGCTCATCGATTTCTTGATTTTCAAACATACCAACTGCCAGCTTTACGATCTCCTTCACATCGTCAAAAGAAAGTTGATCTGGAAGCCCTAACTTTTCAGCAGCAATCGGCAAGCCACGGTGACGAAAATGATTGAAGCCCATTCGTCCAATAACTATAATCGCGTACTCATCACTGGATTTATGGCGTTCATTAATCATTTGGTTGACACGCTTCATCACATTATTATTATAAGCTCCTGCTAAACCACGATCTGCTGTAAGAATGAGGTATCCCGTCTTCTTGACAGAGGGCTTTTGCAGCATGGGATGCCGTAAGTTACCTGCATTCGAACGCGCAATGTTCCCCACCACATCACGCAATTTATCCGTATAAGAGTGATAAGCCTTTGCCTGCATTTGTGCACGATTCAACTTTGCTGCCGACACCATTTGCATCGCTCTTGTAATTTTACGTGTTTTTCTGGTTGAATTGATCTTTCCCTTAATATCACGCAAAGACGCCAAGGCTCTTCACCACCTTTTTAGAGAATATGCCATAAAGCTTAAACAGCCAACTACTCAGGAGATTTCCCTAAACAACTATATTAATTCGAAGCAATAAAAGTTTTCTTAAACGCCGCTATCGCTGCATTAAATGCGTCACTGTCAGGAAGTGTTTTCTTATCGCGAATCATGTCTAAAATGTCTTTATTATTCTCTTTTAAATAGACTAAAAGATCTTTTTCAAAACGTTGAATATCTTCCAAAGCCACATCATCAAGAAAATTATTATTTAGTGTATAAATACTGACCACTTGATCTTCGATTGGATACGGATTATGCAAATCTTGTTTCAAAACCTCAACAATGCGTTGTCCACGATTAAGCTTAGCTCGTGTTGCTTTATCTAGGTCTGATCCAAATTGCGAAAAAGCTTCAAGTTCCCGGAAAGAAGCCAAATCAAGCTTCAAAGATCCGCCGACCTTTTTCATCGCCTTGATTTGCGCTGAACCACCGACACGAGAAACCGATAAACCAGCGTTAACCGCAGGGCGCACACCAGAGAAGAATAAATCAGACTCAAGGAAAATTTGTCCATCAGTAATCGAAATAACGTTGGTCGGAATGTAAGCTGAAATATCACCAGCCTGTGTTTCAATAATTGGCAGGGCGGTCATAGAACCGCCACCCAATGCATCACTAAGCTTTGCTGCTCTTTCTAACAAACGTGAATGAAGGTAGAAAACATCCCCTGGAAACGCTTCACGTCCTGGAGGACGACGAAGCAGTAGGGAAAGCTCGCGATAAGCAACTGCTTGTTTGGAAAGATCATCATAAATGATCAAGACATGCTTGCCATTATACATAAACTCTTCACCCATTGACACTCCGGCATATGGCGCAAGATAAGACAATGGTGCAGGATCAGATGCCCCGGCGGAAACGACAATGGTTTTATCAAGCACACCATGGGCACGCAAGGTTTCTACAACACCCGCAACAGTGGATTCTTTTTGACCAATCGCTACATAGATGCTAAGCACATTTTGATCTTTTTGATTAATAATTGCATCAATTGCAATAGACGTTTTACCCGTTTGGCGATCCCCAATGATTAGCTCACGCTGACCGCGACCAATTGGAATCATCGCATCGATAGCTTTAATCCCTGTTTGTAATGGCTCATGAACAGATTTACGCGCCATGACACTCGGTGCCTTGCTCTCAATGGGGCGTGTCTTTGAAGTATTGATCAGACCTTGACCATCAATAGGTTGCCCTAATGGGTTAACAACGCGACCAAGAAGTTCTTCACCAACAGGCACTTCCATGATGCGCCCTGTCCGCTTAACTTCATCACCTTCATGGATACCGCTATATGATCCCAGCATGATGATACCAACATTATTTTCTTCAAGATTTTGGGCTAGACCCATGACACCATTCGCAAATTCAATCAATTCACCCGCCATCGCATTATCAAGACCATGAACACGAGCGATACCGTCACCGACCTCAGTAACAGTCCCCACATCATCCACCTGCACTGCGGCATCATAATTTTCAATTTGCTGTTTAATCAGTGCACTAATTTCTTCAGCTTTAATACCCACGTCACTATCACCCCTATCTATCTGTTTTCAATATTTGATGGAAACGATTGAGTTTGTTTGATATTGTCCCATCATAAAGCCGATTACCAATCCGCACTAATACGCCACCTATCACCTCTGGATCAATGTTCATTCTAAGGCGCAGTTGCTTATCGTACAGCTTTTTAAAGGTTTGAATTAATTTATCTTCCTCTTCTGTATCCAATGGACTCGCTGATGTAACAAAAACATCAACAATATCCCTATTTTCATTCGCAATGTCAACATATGCTGTTTGTAATTCACTTAAAATAGATACTCTATGACGATCAATAAGCATCTTTAACAAATTAAGCACTTCACTGTTGACTTCATCTTTAAAAATCTTTTCCATCACTTGCTTTTTATTCTCACGACTAATTCGTGGCATATAAAGCAATTTTTTAAGTTTCTCATTGTCTATAACCATTTGATTTACAAGAGCCAATTGTTCTTCCACAGCATCAATAGTACCACGTTCCTTAGCTACCTCAAACAAAGCATCAGCATAACGCTTTGCCACGATCTCACTCATAGACGATCACCTATTTGTTTAACAAATGCATCGATTTCTTGCTTATGATCTTCTTCTTTAATTTCGCGTTCTAACACCTTAGAAGCTAATAACATAGAAAGCTGTGACACTTCATCACGCAATGATATGACTGCCTTTTCTCTTTCGCTATTGATTTCTTCTTTTGCTTTTTCAACAATGCTACCAGCGCGCATCTTAGCTTGATTAACAATCTCTTGTCCTTCAGACTCAGCCCGTTTGTGTTCCGTTTCCAACATTTGCAGCGCTTGTTCACGCGCTTTTTTTAATTCTTCTTGTTGTTCAGCGACGAGTGCCTCAGCTGCCTTTTGCCCGTCTTCCGCTGCCTTGATCTGGGCATCAATTCGCTCTTGTCTTTCACGCATCATGCCCACAACCGGCTTAACAGCAAATCTGGAGACAATCAACATCAATATGAGAACAACAACAATCTGAAATATAATGTCACCTATGTGAAATTCAAGCATTCTCCCACCACTCCCTTCAATCGTAGAGAAGTCTAGATTACGACATGATCCCGAAACAAAGACGGGATAAGCTCCCGTCACATATTAACCAATGATATTAAATAAAACTAAAAGACCGAAAGCAATCGAGATAATTGGAAGCGCCTCAACAAGACCAAGTGTAATCATACCTTGTCCAAAAAGTGTACCACGTGCTTCTGGCTGACGCGCGATACCTTCTAAATAACGACTGAATAGAATCCCGTTACCAATGCCAGCAGCTAATGCACCGAAAGCAATCATAATCGCACCTGCAAGTACATTCAAATCCATATTAAAAATCCTCCTTAAAGTTAAATAACCCATTTAATAAATTAGTGTTCATCTGCAATTTTCTGAGAAATATAGACCATCGCTAAGACCGTAAAAATATAAGCTTGGATTGCGCCAACAAAGAGTGAAAATCCAACCCAGGCCATGAGAGGTATAAATGTCAGATACTTCGTTCCCTCAGCTAAAATGATGATAAGGACTTCACCCGCAAAGATGTTAGCCCATAGACGAGCTGCATGCGTAACCGGTTTTGCCAATTCGTCGATGAGGTGTAAAGGCAACATCCAGACGTATGGTTGAACATAATGCCCGAGATATCCTTTAGCACTTTTTTTAATGCCAATGAAATGCGAGTAAATGAAAATTGCAAGCGCCATCGCTACAGTAACATTGATATCTGAAGTTGGTGACTTAAACCAGCTGACAGCTCCTCCAGCTGAATCCAAAGCCTCCTTCGTCAAACCAAGAGAAGGAATTGAACCTGTTACATTCGATGTAATCATGACAATTACCCCAAGCTCATTGGCGATAAAAACGAAGAGAAAAATCGTAACAGTAAACCCTAGATACTTCACTGCTCTTTTAGAATCGAGCATCATATGTGTGATCCCTTGTATGAATTCAATCACCATCTCAAAAAAGTTTTGTACTCCTTTTGGCCGCATATTTCGACCACGGCTCGTCAAAAAGACGATCAAAAGAACGAGAATGGCAGTGATAAGGGTTCCAATCATTACTGTAAGATCAAATGTCAAACCTAAAAACTTAATCTTTGGAGTTATTTCCAAGTCCACCCCTCCCTTCCTTCATAGCCGCCTCTTCCTCATAAATAACACAGCAACGATGATTAAAAGAACAAAATTTAGAAACAAGCCTAATATCAGTGCTCGATAATCAATCGCCTCTGGAAAACGAGCAACAAGTATAATCGCAAAGACAACCATCAATATGCGATTAAACATCCCTGTACCTCTTAGCCCTGGTCTTCCCGTTATCGCCACTAGACTAGCCATCTTAATACGTCGCGCTAAATATAATAGGTTATAGAAACTTATTAACCCACCTAAAAGCAATCCAGCAATAAAGGATTTAGCTGGAATTACTAACCAAAGAAGTATAAAAATGGTCAAAAAACCACCTGAAAAGATGATGATTAAGCGGCACATCCACTTCCAGTCCGCCCATTCATTTTCCATCAATGTCATTCCTTTATGAAAGTTTTCAATGTAAACAGCGCACTAATCAAGCCGATTAATAAGCCACCCAAGATTCCAATTGCTAACCAAATCGGCTGTGTATGAAATTTCTCATCTAAATAACGCCCTAAAAATACTCCCCCAACGATACACACGAGTATTTCCAAACCCAAAGTACCAACAACACCCATCATTTGCCAAGGATTATCTGTGTTCCTTTTCATATGAACACCCTTTCATAAAAAATCCATAAACGAATTTAGGATGTAATACTATACAGCGTTAAAATTGAGAAAAATCAACTAAAAAATGCACCGGATTTAATTGTGTATAAAATTCAGTCAATTAAAAACCATCCTCAGTATACCCAATTACGAAAACCCTATTTCTCTGACATCGTATCAAGCAATACTTAGCTTGTCAACGACAAATATTATAGATGATCACTAGATAAAAAATTATAGATGATTCTTTTTTATTCTACTTAAATTTTGATATAAGTTGGTGCCACAATTATGACGTTTTGTTGAACGTATGAAATTTTTATACTCACTGCTTTTTTTCGCTGTTATCAATAAAAGACATAACAAAAATCACTAGATTTTAATTGTCCTAATAATAAATGATAGACACCTTAAAAAAGTGATTCAGTTATCTTGCATCCCATCCCAGAAAAAGGGCTTTACTTAGTGCCAAACAAGCGATCACCTGCATCGCCCAATCCAGGAATAATATAGCCTTTTTCGTTCAGTCGTTCATCCAAAGCCCCTAGATAAATATCAATGTTAGGATGGTCCTCCTGAATGCGTTTGACACCTTCTGGAGCTGCAATTAAGCACATCAGCTTGATATTCACCGCCCCTTTGTTTTTGAGCAACGACAAAGCTGCCGATGCCGAGCCTCCTGTCGCCAACATTGGATCGACAACAATAAGCTCTCTCTCATTTATATCAGAAGGCATTTTGGAATAATATTCTACAGGCTCCAATGTATTAGGATCACGATAAAGTCCGATGTGTCCAACCTTAGCAGCAGGAATCAGCTTTAGTATACCATCCACCATTCCAATACCCGCTCTAAGAATGGGGACAATTCCCAATTTTTTCCCTGAAATCTGATAGGCTTTTGCCTCTGCTACTGGTGTCTGTATCGTAATTTCTTCTAAAGGAAGGTCACGCGTAATCTCAAAAGACATTAACATCGCCACTTCATCCACCAATTCTCGAAACGCTTTTGTCCCTGTTTTTCTATCTCGTATGTATGTTAGCTTGTGCTGAATCAATGGGTGATCCAATAATTTGACGACTCCCATGTTTTCCTCCCCCTCCTTAAACTCCCTTCGACAAATTTTACATAAAAAAAGACATGAATTCAACTTTATCGGCGAGTGACATTATTTCCATCACCAATTCTCGAGCCAGTTGATTTTCCATGTGCTACTTACTCACCTTCTCCAAAAATCTGTTTACAGTCATTTTGATCAAAAAAATCAGCCCCACCCTTTAAGGTGCGACTTAGTGAGTCAAGGTATCAAAAAACAAAGAAAAGGACACACACAATCCTATTAACAAGCTCATCAAGAGAACCCGCAAATATTTCCCTGATGATACACGCTTATTTTTTATGCGCTTGAGTTAACATGCTCACCCTTTCTCTTGCTTCATCAGCCACCGCTTCATCTTCAATATTTTTCAACACAGCTACCATGATTCCTGCTAATTCTCTCATGTCTTCTTCTCCAAACCCTCGGGTTGTCACCGCCGCCGTTCCCATGCGCACCCCGCTCGTAATAAACGGCTTTTCTGGATCATAAGGAATGGTGTTCTTGTTCGTCGTGATTCCAACATTATCAAGAGCATGCTCAGCTATCGCACCTGTTAAAGATAGATTACGAACATCAAGCAAAATAAGATGATTATCCGTCCCTCCAGAAACAAGCTGGAGCCCAGCCGCTTGAAAAGCAGAAGCAAAAGCTTTAGCATTGGCGATTACTTGTTGTGAATAGACTTTAAAAGATGGCTGAAGCGCCTCACCTAGAGCAATCGCCTTGGCTGCAATGATATGCATTAATGGGCCTCCTTGAACACCTGGAAAAATTGCCTTATCAATCTTTTTAGCAAATTCTTCTTTACAAAGAACCATGCCACCTCTAGGTCCCCGCAATGTTTTATGTGTCGTTGTTGTGACAAAATGAGCATAGGGCATAGGATTAGCATGATACCCTGTCGCAACAAGGCCAGCAATATGCGCCATATCTACCATTAAATAAGCATCCACTTCATCGGCAATCTCACGAAATTTTTTAAAATTAAGTTCTCTTGGGTAGGCGCTAGCTCCAGCAACAATCAATTTAGGGTGATGTTCTTTCGCCTTTGCCAAAACATCCTCATAATCAATACGATGCGTCTCTTTATCCACGCCATATTCTACAAAATTATAAAGCTTTCCACTGAAATTAACAGAGCTACCATGCGTCAAGTGACCACCATGAGAAAGATTCATGCCCAAAACCGTATCACCAGGTTGAAGAATCGAAAAATAGACACCCATATTAGCCTGGGTACCAGAATGGGGTTGCACATTGGCATGCTCAGCACCAAATAATGTTTTTGCCCGCTCAATAGCTAACGCTTCGATGACATCAACATGCTCACAACCGCCATAATAACGATGTTGCGGATAGCCTTCAGCATATTTATTTGTTAAAACTGATCCAGCCGCCTCCAAAACAGCTTCACTCACAAAATTTTCAGAAGCTATTAATTCTATCTTTTCTCGTTGTCTATTGAGCTCATCAGTCATAGCTCTATAGACTTCTATATCTTGCTCCTCAATGATTGACATCCCTTACGTCCTCCCTATAAAAGTTGATCGCATCTCCAATGATTCTATCTATGACTTGCTCCCTCCATTGTTCAAGCCGACATTTCAAACGTATCCATCACCATAGGCTTTCCCATCTACATTCTATGTCATGCTGCAATTATCGACTTATTTCCTGGGAAAGATTAGACATCATTTTCTAAAAATCGATCGATCAGTTCCTCCAATTCCGTAAAAACAGCATTATAAGCGTGCTTCGATGAACCAAAAGGATCAACAATATCCATACTACCTGAAGATTTTTCAAGCTGCTGAATACGTTCATAAGCGTGCTGAAACTCTTTTTGAGCTTCTTCGTCCAATGCTCTAGACTCATTATCAACTATTGCCTTCTTCAATTCATAGTCGGCTCTCGCCTCTTTCCACTGATCCCACTGCTCTTGAAATGCCAAATAACCTTTTAACGTTTCTACTTTATCCAAGGATTTTGGGAATTGTTGAATTAAAGCATGCTTATGGTTTTCAGTCATTGTCAAAATAATATCGGCCCAATCGACAAGCTCGCTTGTAAGCTGCCTAGAAGAATGCTTGAATTCTATATTGTTATCATGTAGCACAGCTAACGCATGCGGCTGTGCGGGCTGACCATTCAGCGCAAAAAGACCCGCTGATTTCACGTCATAACGATCATTCGCTTTATGTTTTAAAATAGCTGCAGCCATCGGACTGCGGCATGTATTTCCCGTGCACACAAACAGTACCCTTTTCATAACATCACCCCATCTCAATTAACAAAAGTGCTCACGGTAAGATGCAATCCTTTATTTAATCAAAATACCAACCACTCTTTAGGATAAACCCTTCACGTAAAAAACATGTGCATGACACATCCACATGAGATTATACCCATTAAAGGTGGCTTTATTTTAAACAAAAGTAGACTTGACATCGAGCTAGGGCTTCAGATTAGTTATACCATAGATTCACAGACGATGTAATGGGCAAACTATGATTTAAACATTATGACTTTTTAAACCTTAATCATAAATATTTTTCAAGCTGTTCGTTTATTATAGAGATTATATATGTAGAAGAAATTTGATGCCAAAAGCGAATAGCACACACCCTCCTAAAGCTTCACTGTATGAACCAAGTAGCTTTTGAACTTTGCGACCTATCAATAAGCCGATCCATGTCATCATCATGCTAACAAAACCAAATAGGAAAACTGTAACAACTATTTTTGCTCCATAAATGCCTAAGCTTAGACCAACGGAAAAACTGTCCAAGCTGACACTCAGCGCAAAAAGAACAAGACCGAAACCAACCGGTCGTATCATTGGATGTTCATTCTTCCGGAACGAATAGAAGATCATCTGCGCCCCAAGCAAAAGGAGCAGGACACCTCCAGCTAAAAGAGCTAGCTTCCCAAAATGCTGAGACAAGACATCCCCTATGAGCATACCCAAAAGTGGCATAATGACATGAAAGACACCAATTGTTAAACCAATTTTGATGATTTGTTTGAGCCTTAATGGAATCATTCCCATACCCATCCCAACCGACAAAGCATCCATACCAAGGGCAACAGCCATTAAAAGTAATGCAAATAATGATTGCAGTATATAAAGTGCACCCAAATCGGTTCGCCTCCTAACATGCCTAAAAACATCCTATGCATGTCCGAAGCAAATTAGAAGTCAAGTTGTACCAAGGGTAAAGAGGATAAGCGTTACTCAAATTCCAGAGATGAAAAATAGTAAAACTGCCTACAGAATTCCCTGACTTCTATCTACCTAAATGATTTGTCCGTTAGCGGCTTTCTTCAACCGATTCATGATTGCTTGTCCTATCCCTTCTTGTGTAAAGGTTTCACAATAAACCACATCGATGTTTTTTTCATCCAATATCCGAAGTGTGGAATATAATCCTTGAGCGATAGTGCTCAGGCATTGCCTTGACCCTATAACCTCCAAAGCATCTGCTCCTCGATAGAAGGCAGCGCATTCTTCTGTCGCAATAACGCCTACACGCTTACCGTCTGCCTGCGCGGTTTTTATTTTACTTACAAGTCGTTCCTTTCCACCTTCAACAAGATAAACTGGAACACTCGGAGCATAATGACGGTATTTCATCCCAGGGGACTTCGGTGTCTCATTCATGTTTGTTAGAGCGGGATCCTCATCAATGACACCTAATAGTTCCACGAGTTGTTCTTTTGAAATACCTCCTGGTCGCAACAAAACCGCACGCTCCCCCGTTGTATCAACGACTGTAGACTCAATGCCAACACCCGTTACGCCGCCATCTAAAATACCTGTAATTTTCCCATCAAGATCATGAGCAACATGGTCAGCCCTTGTTGGACTTGGTTTTCCTGAACTGTTGGCAGATGGGGCGGCAATGGGCACCTCTGCCAATCGAATGAATTCAAGAGCAATCGAATGAGCAGGCATCCGCACACCCACAGTATCTAATCCAGCCGTTACCTTGGTCGCTAATTGTGGAGCTGCAGGAACAATAATTGTTATCGGCCCCGGCCAAAAGGCATCGATTATCTTTTGGGCTAGCGACGGAATAGTTTTAGCGACATCTTGTAGTTGCTCCTGACTCGCAATATGGACAATCAAAGGGTTATCACTTGGTCGACCTTTAGCTGCAAAAACCTTGCCAACCGCCATGTCAGATAGCGCATTGGCTCCCAATCCATAGACCGTTTCCGTAGGAAAAGCAATCACCTCTCCTTTTTTGATCCAGACCGCCGCGGCTTCCATGGCATTTTTTCTTATGCTTCCATCAACGGTATCCTGTACATTCCAATGCTTTGTTTGCCACATTTCTTCATGCGCACCCTTTCTCCCACAACAACCTGTATCCATAGTCCAGACATTTCCATGACCTAACCTTTAAAAAACCCGTTCTTCCTAGCTGATTTCAATCATGACACTGTCCACCATCTCTTTTTTATTTCTCTCAATCTATCATCTCTATTCAATCTATAAACTGCCATGAATAATGCTTCAAAAAAGGTGATCAAAGAAATGACCAATATTCTCTATCACATCAACAAGAAAAAAGGTTACCTTTGGCTTAGACTGTTGCCGTCCATCGGATTTTTCATTTGCATGATTAATCGGCTTAATCGCTTGTTTATTTGTACGTTTATCAGCTTTCGGCAGATGATCGTCGTTTTTTACAGCATCCCCGTTTGAAAAGTCTAAGAAACAGAGCGGCGGGAAAAGCACACACCACCAGTTGGCTCCCTCTCCCTTACCTAAGCTGATGACAAGCGCTTCATACTTACCAGCGGGATAGACATAGCCGCCATACATTTTAGTTGGGAAATCTGCCAAGCCAAGCCTGACCGTAAAATGCTCATCAAGACCCATTTTACTCAGCTTTTCAGCAACGGTTTGTCGCACTTCTTTAAGATGTGCTCTAATCACTTTTTTAGCTTGCTGACTCGATTTAAGATCCCGAACCCAACTTCTTACATCCACATTAACAACATCTCTGATCTCGTGCTTGACAGCTTGGTCGGCGGCGGAATTGCTATTGGCTAATATCCGCAAGCGAATAGCATCCTCTGGAATGGGGTCCGCACTGCCTTTAGCATAAGAAAGATGGCTCTGGATTTGCATGAGAATAATCACTATCAATAGGGTAAGTATCATAGCAAACATCATCTGTTTTTTCATATTTTTCCCCGTCCTTTCTCGATAGAAAACAGTATGGACGGAAATATGAAACTTAAACACTATGATACTAACAAACATTCGACAATTCTAGCAATCGCTATCCTATTTTTCTTTTCCCTATTCTTCATTCAATAAGGGCAAACACCATGCGCTCATGGCTATTGATATCCCTGTTAATTTTGGTTTGGACATGTCTATAGTCGAGATGTTCTTCGATAAGTCTAGAAACCTCAGCACCTTGATGACTTCCCACTTCAAAACCAATAACCGCTCTCTCCTTAATCACCTTTGGCAACTGACAACATAGACGACGATAGAGAGCCAAGCCATCCCCTCCCCCATCCAAAGCAAGTCGTGGCTCATGATCACGGACGACATCCATTAGAGTATCCACATCCCTACTCGGGATATAAGGCAGATTTGACACAATCACATCAAAGCGCTTTTTGCAGATAAAAGGTGCTAATAAATTACCTTGAACAAAGGTTACTCCTGCATCATAGGAGTGTACATTTTTTTCAGCCACAGCTAAGGCATCCTCAGAAATGTCCACCGCAGTGACACGGCTACCTCTGTCCTCTAATGCCAAGGTCGTAGCGATAACCCCACTTCCCGTGCCCACATCACAATAATCAACTGCTTGATTTTCTCCAAAATGCTGGGCCTTTAGCTCAAGGATGTTTTGAACAAGCTCCTCTGTTTCAGGCCTTGGGATTAGCACCGCTGGATTCACAGCAAAAGAACGACCGTAAAACATTTCTGAGCCAATGATATATTGTACAGGCAGTCCTTGAACATGTTGTGTCACCTGCCGCTCTAGCCAGAGAAAATCATCCCTAGTAATCAGAGAATGCCTTTCGGCCAAAAGTTTGGAGCGTGACCACTTCAAGTGATGACATAGTAGTAATTCTCCCACATTGTCATCACGCTCATGTTCCCTCAAAAAAGAAGAAGCCCACTTGAGAGCTTCAAAGACTTTCATTGCCATCATTGCGCCTCCATATAGTCAATCAGTTTCGTCTGATCTTCTAAAATTAAAGCATCAATGATTTCATCGAGCTTACCGTTAAGAATCTGGTCAAGCTTTTGTAGTGTTAGACCAATGCGGTGATCTGTCACACGACTTTGTGGGTAATTGTATGTGCGAATTCGTTCTGAACGATCGCCTGTCCCCACGGCGGATTTCCGATGAGCTGCATATTCAGCTTCGGCTTCTTTCTGAAACTTATCATACACGCGAGCCCGTAAAACCTTCATCGCTTTTTCTTTGTTTTTAATTTGCGACTTTTCATCCTGACAAGAGACCACAATGCCTGTTGGAAGATGGGTTAATCGGACAGCGGACATGGTGGTATTGACACTTTGTCCACCTGGACCACTGGAGGCAAAGGTATCCACACGCACATCCTTCTCATTAATTTCAACCTCAACCTCTTCTGCCTCTGGTAAAACAGCAACAGTGGCTGTCGATGTATGAATGCGTCCGCCAGATTCTGTTTCAGGCACACGCTGCACACGATGGGCCCCATTTTCGTATTTGAGCTTGGAAAACGCACCCTTTCCATTGATCATAAAAATGACTTCTTTATAACCGCCAACTTCATTTACGCTGACTTCGATGACCTCGGTCTTCCACCCCTGCACCTCTGCATATTTCGAATACATCTTAAAGAGATCTCCAGCAAAAAGAGCGGCTTCATCGCCGCCTGCTGCTCCACGAACTTCAACAATAACATTTTTATCGTCATTTGGATTTTTAGGAACGAGCAGGATTTTTAAATTTTCTTGACACCTTTCCTGCCGAGTAATCAATCCATTGATTTCAGAACGAATCATCTCTTTCATATCCGTATCGCTTTCTTCTTCAAACATAACCTTAGCATCTGCTAACTCTTGATCAATCGCTTTATATTCTCTATAAACTTGCACTGTTTCTTCCAGCTCAGCGGATTCCTTTGAATACTCCCGCAATTTTTTGGCATCATTGATAACCGCCGGATCTGATAAAAATTGATTAAGCTTCTCATAACGATTTTCTAAGGATTGTAAACGTTCAAGCATAAGACGTTCACCCCATTCTTTCAAAATAGACCAAATCTCTATCTACCAGTATATTATAGTCAGGATTTACTCGTCAAAAAGCCTTCGCCCAAAACTAACTACTGCAAAATAGCTTATTGTTTTAAAAATAACACCCGCCACAACTATTATTCTATCCATAAAAGATGTGCATGGTTAGTTTTATATCTCTTTATTTACCGTCATAATATTCTGTGAAATTTTAGGACTTTTTGGCACTTCGTGACAATAACGACATCTTGGTTCATAAGAATCTGAAGCCCCCACCATAATTATCGGATCATCATAACAAGCTGGCTTACCATTGATCAACCGCTGGGTGTGACTAGCCGGAGCACCACAGATGACACAGATCGCACTCAACTTCTGCACCGTCTCACTCACCGCCATTAATTGCGGCATAGGTGAAAAAGGTTCTCCGCGAAAATCCATATCCAAACCAGCAACAATCATACGCAAGCCCTTATTAGCTAAAAAGCAGGCAATATCAACCAATATATCTTCAAAAAATTGCACTTCGTCAATAGCCACCACTTCAGTTTCTGGTTCCAATAAATCCAAAATATCCTCAGCGCGCTGAATCGATAAGGCATGAACAGCTTTCCCATCGTGCGATACGATTTCATCTTTACTATACCGATTATCAATTGCAGGTTTAAAAACCTGAACATGTAATTTAGCATATGACGCACGGCGAACACGGCGGATTAATTCTTCAGACTTTCCCGAAAACATGCTTCCACACACACATTCAATCCAACCGTTATTATGTGTCTGATATGTCAATGGCATGGCATAAAATCCCTTCGCAAAAATATTTTAAGGAACTACTCTGCACATCCATGTGCCAACGCTGAAGCTAACACATCCTGTGCGTCGTAGGAGGGTTTATAAGAATTATAGGACAAACATGAATTTTACACCATAAATCCTGTCAACTATCAAAGGAAATAACCGACCGTCGATTCGGACAATTAAAGCCTTATAAACCGCTTAACAGTCCCTGAATAATTCCAATCGTATTATACCATCTTATAGTGAAATGAAAAAAACAGGCAATTGTTGCCTCGCCTGCTTTTTCAAAGAATTATTTGAGATTATATTTTCTGTTAAAGCGATCAACACGCCCGCCTTTATCAGCAAACCGCTGACGACCCGTATAAAATGGATGACACGCTGAACAAATCTCTACGCGAATCATATCCATTTTAGTAGAGCCTGTTTCAAATTCATTCCCACAAGCGCACTGCACTTTAACTTTTTTATATTCAGGTTGAATACTTACTTGCATTATTCTTTCAGCTCCTTTACGCCCTGATTCTTTCAAACCAGAGATGTATAAACACACAGATTATTATAGCATATATAGCGTAAAATGCAACCTTCATGCGAGTTGATGTCGAAAAAAGCAACCCTACGCTTAACAATTTTTAATTGCCATTTTTTTCTTTATCAAATAATCTAAAAAATTCTTCATTAGTCTTAGTTTTCCTCAATCGCTTGTAAAAAAATTCAACAAAATCTGCTGACTCATCCATCGTTTTACGCATCGTCCACAACTGATCAAGATGCTCTTTTGGGATCAATAACTCTTCCTTACGCGTACCTGAGCGGCGAATATCTATAGCTGGGAAAATACGCCGTTCTGCTAGACTGCGATCTAAATGGAGCTCCATGTTACCCGCCCCTTTAAATTCCTCGTAAATAACATCGTCCATGCGAGAGCCTGTATCAATAAGAGCAGTTGCTAATATGGTCAAGCTCCCACCTTCTTCAATATTACGAGCCGCTCCGAAAAAGCGCTTAGGCTTATGAAAAGCCGCAGGATCGATACCGCCAGACAATGTTCGCCCACTTGGTGGAATCACTAAGTTATAGGATCGTGCCAAGCGCGTAATACTATCCATAAGGACGACAACATCCTTCTTATGCTCCACAAGGCGCATCGCTCTTTCTAAGACAAGTTCTGATACTTTAATGTGGTTTTCCGGCACTTCATCAAATGTGGAGCTAACCACATCACCCTGCACAGAGCGCTCAATATCCGTCACTTCCTCTGGCCGTTCATCTACAAGAAGAACGATCAACTCCACTTCTGGATGATTGACGGTAATGCTGTTAGCAATTTGCTTTAATAACATTGTCTTACCTGCTTTTGGCGGCGCAACAAGAAGCCCTCTCTGTCCAAAACCTACAGGCGAAATCATATCAATAATACGCGTGGACAGATTATCCCCTGGAATCTCAAGATGCATTTTACGATCAGGATATAACGGTGTCAGAGCAGGAAAGTGCACCCGTTCCTTTGAAGTATTTGGATCCTCTCCATTCACTGCTTCCACATGCAATAGCCCATAATAACGTTCATTTTCTTTTGGTGGACGTACCTTCCCAGATACACTATCCCCGTTTCGTAAATCAAAACGCCGAATTTGCGATGCTGAAATGTAGATATCCTCTGAGCTTGAGGAATAATTGATCGGTCGTAGAAACCCAAACCCCTCTGTCGGTATCACTTCAAGAATACCTTCCATAAATAAAAAGCCATCTTTTTCAGCCTGAGCTTTGAGAATGGCAAAGATCAATTCTCGTTTCGTCAATTTACTATAATATAAAACCTTATACATTCGTGCTTGCTGATACAAATCTTTGAGTTTCATATTTTCTAATTCAACTAATGAAATTCCCATTAAGACACCACGCTTTAATATTTTTTCCGATAGTAAAGAATATGTATAGGTTGTGTTGAAAACTGGAAGGGTGTTGAATCAATTAAGAAGAAAATCAGGAGTAGGAAACTAAAATAGGTTTTGACTTTATTTCTTTGGTGAGTGAAACTCTCTCGATTGTGGAAACACCTAATTTCACGTGAGGGTCATCAGACATTACCTTATCTTGGTCATAGTCTGCCCCACCTTAAACGATGAGCAGAACCAGCTTACTATTGTAATTAACCTAGCATCATATAGAGTCATTATATCTATTATTTAATGGTAGCAACCCCCAATTAAAAACTGCGAGGAAAATCATGTAGCTCTTTTTCAATCTATTGAACAATAAAAGTAACATACTAGCGAAGCAATTCTCTCAGTTAAAGAAACAACCATTCGGAGTTTATCGATTGGCAAATTTTATTAAAGTGGTACCGATTTATTATACGATTTACTGAAGGAAATTACAAGAAGGTATCAAAAAAGGGGGCGGCGACAAATAAATGAAAATTATATACCATACATTCAAAACGGAGTCTAGAGGATATATATTATGCCTTGTGATGGTTACGCTATCACCTTCCACATCTCCCCATCCAACATACAGTATTTCCCACACTCTCTATAGCCATCAAAGCATGCACACGGAATCAAAAAAGACTCCCTCTACAATTGATCAACGGAAAGATTTTCCTCATCATCTATGTGCACCTTTTCGCGCCAGATCCTTGCGCCAATTCCGCTCAATTTTTCTACCAATTGACTATACCCACGATCAATATGCTCAACGCCCGTGATCTCAGTGATTCCAGTAGCCATCGTCCCCGCAACAACTAAAGCTGCGCCCGCTCTAAGTTCAGTAGCCTTAACCCGCGCACCCTGTAAAGGAGTCGGCCCCTCAATAATTGCCGAACTACCTTCAACCTTAACATCAGCACCCATGCGTCGCAATTCATCAACATGCTTAAAACGAGCGCCATAAATGGTGTCAGTCACCATGCTAAAGCCTTTAGATTGTGTTAATAAAACCGTAAACGGCTGCTGTAAATCAGTAGGAAACCCTGGATAAACAAGCGTTTTGACATCTACCTTTTTAAAAGACAGTGTGTCTCTAGAAATTTCTATTTGGTCATCATTAACATTGACCACCACACCCATTTCTCTGAACTTAGCTGTAAGAGATTCAACATGCTGAGGAATCACATTATCAATCACTACATGTTCCCCCATTGCAGCAGCCACAATCATATACGTTCCTGCTTCGATACGATCAGGAATAATGGCATGACGACAACCATGGAGGGTTCGAACGCCATCAATGCGGATGACGTCTGTCCCAGCTCCCTTGATTTTTGCTCCCATACTTGTCAACAAAGTGGCAACATCAATAATTTCTGGTTCCTTAGCAGCATTTTCAATAATGGTTTGACCCTTTGCACGAACAGCAGCTAGCATGATATTTATCGTCGCCCCAACGCTCACGACATCTAAGTATATACGAGCGCCTTTCAGCTCTTCAGCCCTCAAATAAATGGCACCTTGTTCATTGGTGACCTTGGCTCCCATTGCTTCAAACCCTTTTATGTGTTGATCAATGGGACGCGGACCGAGATTACATCCCCCGGGCAATCCTACAACCGCCTGATTAAAACGCCCGAGCATTGCCCCCATAAGATAGTATGAAGCTCGAAGCTTTTTAACGCTCCCATTAGGCAATGGCATTGGTATCATTTTAGATGGATCTACTGTTAACACTTGATTTTCAAAGGTGATGTTTCCCCCAATTTCCTCGAGGAGCTCACATAGATTGCGCACATCTGAAATATCTGGTAATTGCTCAATCGTCACCATAGAATCCGCTAAAATCGTAGCTGGAATTAAAGCAACCGCACTGTTTTTAGCCCCACTGACTTGTATTTTACCTTTAAGACGATGTCCGCCCTCAATTAACAACTTCTCCATGATTGACTCCTTTTCCTGGATAACCACCAAGGAGGTATCCTTTAAAAGATAAGCACCTGACCTATTCCAAGACAAGACTCAATGTCCCACCACGAATGCTAATGTTTCATTTATTATAATCTATATATGGCAATTAAAAGATCTTCCCCCATGAGACTTCATACTAAAACAAAAACTCTTAACATTGGACATGACATCACTAGCGACAATGCACATTCTGTCTATATTAAGATACATAAAATCTCTATGGAATTCAAGGCGCGCACTTCACCATCATCCCATCAATGACAAATCTTGTTTGCATAGTGCATCTTTGGGCACTCCTATATGCGCATGGACACGGGAACCAACAACGTCCTGTGGCGCTCTATCAAAGCATAAAATTGATGCATCTTTTACCAATTATTTATGTCCTTGTTACGCCTTATGTGATGAGCCAAATTCGCGCATTTTACCTTTCACTGTTTCCTTAATAGCCTCGCGTGCCGGTCCAAGATATTTTCTTGGATCATAGAGATCGGGATTTTCCGCCAACACTTCGCGAACAACTTTGGCAGAGGCAATTTGATTCTCCGTATTGACATTAATTTTCGCATGTCCTAACTTAATAGCACGTTGCACATCCTTAGTAGGAATGCCTGTACCACCATGAAGGACGAGAGGAACACCCGTAAGATTTTTAATTTCTTCCATACGGTCAAAGCCAAGATTTGGTTCACCTTTATAAGGACCATGGACAGAACCGAGTGCTGGCGCAAAGCAATCAACACCTGTTTCATCAATAAGCTGTTTACATTCTGACGGAACAGCATAAGCCGCTTCAGCATCCTGAACGACTACATCGTCCTCCTGTCCACCGATACGTCCTAACTCAGCTTCAACAGAAACGCCCACAGCATGTGCTGTTTCCACAACGCGTTGAGTAAGCGCAATATTCTCTTTTAAAGAAAAATGAGAACCATCAATCATAACAGACGTAAAGCCGGCTCTGATCGCCTGCACCACTTTCTCAAATGAAGAGCCATGATCTAAATGAATAGCAACAGGCGTAGTGATATTATATTCATCCATGAGGACCCTTGTCACTTCTACAGTCACTTTAAAACCACCAAAATAGCGGCTAGCGCCCTCAGACACACCAAGAATCACTGGCGATTTTTCTTCCTCGGCTGCAAGTAAAATGGCTTGAACAAATTCAAGATTGTTGATATTAAACTGACCCACAGCATACTGTTCATTTCTTGCTGTTTTAAGCATCTCCGTCATAGATACTAACGGCATTAAAATTCCCCCTCATCATGCTAAATGTCCAAATAAAAAGAGAAAACAGGATTGTTACAACTTACGACTCACACCAAATGGAGAGTGTTTGCCCAACCCCTCTCTTTCCTGAACACTTTTATGTAAATACCTCTGTCTTTAAATGAACTGGGAACACTTCATTCCAACCATCCGTTTGTCATGTTCCTCGAACATATGAATTATATCACACTGCATCGTTATAATGAGAAAAGGTCGGTCGGTCTTACCAGCCTTGCTTACATGTTTAATCCTCGCTTAATTTTATAACTGATAGTATTTATTCACTGGGTTAGGGCAAAAAAATGGTCATTTAATTCATCTCAATAGGCAATGCCTGCTTGACAGTAGCAATCACTTCATCAATGTCAAATGGCTTGGCAAAGTGCGTGAATGCTCCAAGACTGATCGCCTCTTGAATCACGGATAATTCTCCATAAGCAGTCATAATAATCACAGGAATCTTAGGGTCATCCCGTTTGATTCGTTTTAAAATTTCCAAGCCATCCATTTCCGGTATTTTCATGTCAAGAATAACTAAATCGGGTACTTCCTCTTTCACAATTTGTAGCGCATTAACGCCATGAGCAGCCTGAAATGTTTGGTACCCCTCTTTTTCAAAGATTTCATTAAGCAATATGCGAATCCCAAGTTGATCATCAACAATGAGTATTTTTTGTTTTGCCTGCATCATTGCCGCCAGCCCTTCTTATTTCTATTTTTATACCACGATTCGGAAACCCCTACCCATACCCATCATCATTAGAAATTCACCATTTAGATTAAACGAGGTCCAAAAAGCCATTCAATACCGTCTATTCGCTATTTACACTTGATTTCCCTGCTTATTTATTGGGAAAATAGGAGGGGGGTCAGCACAACTTTTATCCTTCATTATCACCACCAACCCCTTTTTTGAAAATAAATCAGCATACCGTGCTGAGCATTCAAGGAGCGTTCCAGACTATGTTAAAAATCTACCTTACACAATTAAAAGGGCTTCTACAAAAAATAATAGATAAACAGGAAGAGCGTTTTGAAGATGCTGCTCGCTTACTGGCGCAAGCTGTTGTATCTGATGGAAGTATCTATTTCTATGGGTTCGATGAGATGCGCATGCTCGCCCCCGAAGTCTTGGAGGGAGCCAATTCACTTATCAAGGCTCATGAGCTTGCCCCAAATAACCTGCGCCTACTCCCTATGGATCGCGTCATTCTCATCACAGGTTCAGATGATGATGAAAGAGCTACAATTCTCGCAAAGCAGATTACCCACACGGGCGCCATGACCATCGGTCTCTCCACAATGATGCAACCTGAACCCCAGTCTTTTTCCAATGCTGTAAATCTGCACATTAATCTACAAAGTAAAAGAGCATTAATACCTGAAGATGATGGCAACAGAATTGGGCAACCAAACACGATCGCTGCGCTATTTGCCTATCATTGCCTCTTCTTGACCCTTCATGAAGTATTAGAGGATCAATAACCCTCCATACGTAGGCGAAAAAACCTAATCACATCATCGGTAACTTTCAAATAAGCTGTATTTGCCTTATTGATGGATTGCTTTAGATTCCGTTGCAATAGATGCACCAACAAAATCTCGAAAGAGCCGTTGTGACTTGGTAGGACGTGATTTGAATTCTGGATGAAACTGTGAAGCAACAAACCAGGGATGATCTTTTAATTCAATAATTTCTACCAAGCGTCCATCTGGGCTCACCCCCGAAAAGATAAAACCCGCTTCCTCCATCTGAGCACGATATTCGTTGTTAAACTCATAGCGATGGCGGTGACGCTCATAAATAATAGCCTCTTCATAAGCCGCGGCAGCCTTTGTCCCTTGTATTATTTTACATGGATAAATGCCAAGGCGCAGTGTACCCCCCAAATCTTCGATATCTTTTTGCTCTGGAAGAAGATCGATAACTGGATAAGGCGTTGACGGGGCAATTTCTGATGAGTGCGCCCCCCTCATGCCCAATACATGACGCGCAAACTCTACAGAGGCAAGCTGCATACCTAAACAAATACCCAAAAAAGGAACACGGTGCTCACGCGCATATTTAATTGCCATAATTTTCCCTTCAATGCCACGATCACCAAAACCTCCGGGAACTAAAATCCCATCTGCACTTGATAACAATTCACTGACATTTTCTTCATGAACTTTTTCAGAATTAATCCACTGAATAGAGATATCCGCATCATGATAGAAACCAGCATGTTTAAGAGATTCAACAACTGAAATATACGCATCCTGCAATTCCACATATTTCCCAACTAAAGCAATCGTCGTTTTCTTTTGTAAGTTAAGAACGCGATCGACAAGGGCCTTCCATTCTGTCATATCCGCTTGTTCAACATTTAATTTGAAATGATCGCAGACGATCTGATCCATATTTTGCTCCTGCAAAGCAATAGGCACTTGATATAAGGTCTCAGCATCTTGACACTCAATAACCGCCTGAGACGCAATATCACAAAACAGCGCTATTTTGTCCTTCATCTCCTGAGAAATTGGCGTCTCTGTCCGCACAACAATAATGTTGGGCTGAATGCCCAAACTGCGCAATTCTTTTACACTATGCTGTGTGGGCTTGGTTTTCATTTCACCTGCCGCTCTGATATAGGGAACAAGCGTACAGTGGACATACATAACATGATCCAAACCCACATCGCTTTTAATTTGACGAATGGCCTCCAGGAAAGGCAAACTCTCAATATCACCAACAGTCCCACCAATTTCCGTAATGACGATATCCGCACCCGTTTCACGTCCAGCTCGAAAAACAGCATCTTTTATCTGATTTGTAATATGTGGGATAACCTGAACAGTGCCACCAAGATAATCCCCACGACGTTCTTTACGAATGACAGAAGAATACACTTTTCCAGTCGTAACATTACTATACTTATTCAAATTAATGTCAATAAAACGTTCATAGTGCCCTAAATCTAGATCAGTTTCTGCACCATCATCAGTCACGAATACCTCACCGTGCTGGTAGGGACTCATAGTCCCAGGATCTACATTTAAGTAGGGATCAAATTTTTGAATGGTAACGGTTAATCCACGATTTTTCAATAGTCTTCCTAAAGAAGCTGCCGTAATTCCTTTCCCTAAAGAAGAGACGACACCTCCAGTTATAAAAATATAGTTTGTCACAACTGACACTCCTTTGCTCAGCAATATGAGTAAAAAATAGAAAAGGTGAAGCTCCCCCATGTATTGGAGGGCTTCACCCATCATTATTCGTTCCGCACAAAACATCACTAGCCCAAAAGTAATTTTATCAGAAAATAGGACGTGAAGCAACGCTAAATTTTATATCCTTTTTCTATATCGTCGCACAGCCCTGTAGGCAATTTATAAGGAATCAGTTAATCCTCTTCCTCATCATCTTCATCATCTTCGTCGTCAAAGTCTCCATCTAACTCTTCATCGACAAGCTCACTTGCATCATCATCCTCGTTATCCTCATCAAAATCTAAATCATTCTCCTCTTCCTCATTGAAAAGCTCTTCCTCATCTTCAAATTCATTATCTAAACCTAAGTCCTCGTCTTCGAAATCTTCATCAGATTTTTTACGCTTACGCTTTGAAACTGGAGCCAGTTTAGAGGCAACTTCTTCATCACGTTGCTCCATGGGATACCATTGTTTCAATCCCCAAAAATTATTACCTAAACTAAGGAACTGTCCATCAAGATTAATATTGGTATAAATACGCGCAAGATAGTCTGCACGCTCTTCTTCAGATAGATGATCCGTAGGTACTTGCTCAATCAACTCATAAAATGTAAGGGGTTGCTTCTTTTTAAGCAACATCTGATAAATTCTATCCAAGACAGGTTGCTCTGAGACATTTTTTTCCGACATACACGACACCCTTTCCAATTAACTCCCATAAATAACCTTGATTATAAACAACATGGAACCAGAACACTAACCAATGTCATTCTGGCTCACATCCTCGCACACAAATCCTTATGCTATTTATCACCATAGTCAAATTAACGAATCCCTTAACTCATCAATTTTTATCTATATGATCCCCATTCGCGTAAATCAGCTCGATTTCACCCGTATAAAGAACATCCTTATTCGACAAACTCACATAACAAGCTTTGCTAAAGATGCGTAGAAATGATTCTCCCTTATGCATATGAAAACTTGTTATATAATAATGTGTTAAGACATTTGTTGTCAACCTACCTGATTGCCCATCTCAAGAAAATTTGAGCAAGTCGTTTCACTCGATCTTAACAACATGAAAACACTAAACTCATTTTAATCCCTTTCTCCGAACGAATTAATCCCTCCGTGTCATGACAATAAATCACTTCGTGTAGCTGCTTTTATTTCTAAAAAAAACAAAAGAACCTCAAGTTTATTGATTTATTATAACACAGGTCAAATCAAAAGAAGTAAGCATTCAATCATTTTTTATTCTGGTTTCTAAAAGCATTCAGTTCACTAAAGCACCTCTCTTTTACGTTAAACTTTACAACCGTTCTTTTAAATTCAAAGAGTTTGGGACATCTTAATAACAAAGGAGGAGAACGCATATGCCAATTATTTGGACCATCACCCTCATTTTTAGTGTTATTATTCTAATAATCGTCGTTTTACTAGTGGAACTAGCCACCGGCTTTAAAAAGGAAATTGGCAAACATCCCGCTTCAACGTTTGATTCTTCATACACAACATTCACTCTATTTAACGATGGTCATCGCTTTATCGATGCATTAAAAAGAGATATGGCACAAGCCAAGCACCACATTCATTTGACCTCCTTTATCTTTCGCTACGACCAAATCGGTCAAGAGCTTATCGACATATTATTAAGGCATGCGAGGAATGGCATAAAAATTCGCTTATTATTAGACTATCTGGGCAGTCACAGCTTCCCTAAAAAGATCCAAAAAAACTTAAAAGCAGCTGGAATTGAGCTGGGCTTCACAGCTAAACCGACATTTCCTTTTACTATCTACTCCATCAATCGTCGTAACCACCACAAAACGGTTGTGATTGATGGGCACATTGGTTATTGTGGTGGATTTAATATTGGAGATGACTATTTAGGCAACAAAAGCACGACAGGAGACTGGCGTGATTATCATCTCCGTCTTGAAGGGGAAGCGGTTGAAAATCTACAAAAACAATTTTTATATGATTGGAAAAGAACCTGTCATCAATCTTTAAATGGAAAGGCATTTTTTCCAGCGTTACCCCAAGGAAAAAGTAGGATATCTTTTGTTTCTAGCTTTGGAAAAGACCTCGAGCAATTATTTATCGACCACCTATCCAAAGCTCAGTCACATATTTTCATTGGCACACCTTATTTCATTCCAACCAAGCATATGCAACACATCTTAATCGATCTCTTAGAACGCAATATAGAAGTGACTTTACTCCTTCCACTAAAACGAGATCATCCCTTTGTAAGACCAGCCTCTTATCACTATCTTGGGCAATTATTAAAACATGGAGCCAAAGTCTATCATTTTTATCAAGGTTTTTATCACGCTAAAGTCTTTATTGTCGATGACAGCCACTGCTGTTTAGGAACAGCTAATTTTGATCAACGAAGTTTTTTTTGGAATGATGAAATGAGTGCTTTTATTTATGATCAAGAATGCGTTGCTGAGGTTAAAAAGATGGCTATGGAAGATATAGAACGATCCATCCCTTTTACACTGACTGATTATAAAAAGCGTTCTCTATACGAAAAACTGAAAACCACCCTGTCACTCCTCCTATCACCCTTACTATAAAATGACATAGTAAAAGAAAACTCAATTTAAGCGCTTCGTTGGAATTCACAAATGATTAATATTTATCAAAAGTTGTCCCACGCTCAGGCAGAGATACATGGTCCGTGGTTATTCACATTTTCTTTAAAAAATAGTCTACAAGCTGATTAAAAGCCAAATACTTTTTTGTAGGAAGTTCATGAAATGCTCTGCTAACATAGGCGATCTTAACTTTGGGCAAAAATTCCTGAAAGAGGTAACGATGAGGACGAATATGCAAGCTGAACTGACCATATAACACAAGTATTGGGAGATGGACAAGCCTATGAAGATATTCTGTGCAATCATAGTCTCTGTAACATGCATACATATGTTGAACGATAATAGCATTAGCCATTCTCCCATAATGATAAAGCTCTTGAAAATCCCTTGAATTTCGTTGGTGACTATAAGCCAAAATCCACGAGAGATAGCTAACCTGTCCCATCGATACAAGCTCAATACCTATATTAAATTGCTGCTTGAGAAGCCATGTTCCCACCTTGGGAAATCCACCAGATAAAATAAGCGCGTTAACACGTTGTGGATAGATCAATGCAAAATGCAGAGCAAGCATGCTCGCGGCTGAATAGCCTACAAGAATAACCTTTTCTAAGCAAAGATAGTCGATTAAAGTCAATAAGTCTGACACATGTACTTCCAATACGCCATTAGTCACCTCACACCATGTACTTCGACCATGTCCACGCATATCGTAAAAAATGACACGATAATCCTTGGCAAGATCACGCTGGTACTTAAACACAACATGCCCCATTAAAGGTGGATGAAGAAACACCAACGGAACGTCTCCTTCGCCATAAGTTTCAAAGTATAGCATTGTTCCATCATTCATTCGACAATGTGACATTGCTTCTCCTTCTTTCCACGACTAAGACTGCGCCTTATTGTGAACAACCAATGCCGCAGAAACGACCCCACAATAAAAGCCTATCATAAGTTTTAAACTAAAAAACGCCTGCTTCCTTAGCGTTATTTTTCACTATTTGAAGAAAAATATGCAGTCAACATGGTCTATAGATAGCCTGATTAGAACGTGAAAAACTCAATACATAAAAAAACCCGCAGAGCTTTTTTCTACGGGTTTTTCATCCTACTGCCTATGAAGTAATACCTTTTTTATAAAAAAATGATGCTTCTACATGCTTTCTGGCGCATTGACTCCAAGAAGTTCAAGTGCATTTTTTAATGTCATTTTAACAGCTTTCATCAACGCTACACGTTCGACCGTCTTTTCTTCATCATCAGGATCGATGATTTTTTCTGCATTATAAAAACTATGAAGGATTGTCGCAAGTTCAAAAACATAATTGGTCAGCCGTTGCGGAGCTAAACGATTCGCCGCCTCAGCAATAGCTTCCGGAAACTCCCCAAGCTGCTTCAATAGCTCGATCTCTTTTTCTGACTGTAAATGTTTAAAGATATGATCAGACAAATCATCATGCTGATAGTCATCCGCTTTTTTAAGCACGCTACAAATGCGAGCATGTGCATATTGCACATAATATACTGGGTTTTCATTGGAGTGCGAAAGAGCAAGATCAATATCAAAATCCAGATGACTATCAGATGAACGCATAGCGAAGAAATAGCGCATAGCATCTGTTCCAACCTCTTCCATTAAATCACGCAAGGTGACCGCCTTCCCCGTCCGCTTGCTCATTTTAACCCTTTCACCGTCTTTAAATAGACTGACCAATTGAATGATAACAACATCTAAGCGTTGCGGATCATAGCCTAGCGCTGAAAAAGCCGCTCTCATTCTCGGAATATAACCATGGTGATCCGCACCCCATACATTAATCACCCTCTGGAAGCCACGCTTTAGCTTATTGCGATGATAAGCAATATCTGGTGTCAAATAAGTAAAACTCCCATCGCTTTTAATCAGAACCCGATCCTTATCATCTCCAAAATCGGTAGAGCGCAGCCACAGCGCCCCATCTGCCTCATAAGTATGATCACCTGCCGTGAGCTTTTCTAAAGTGTCCTTGATTTCTCCAGACTGATAAAGACTAGACTCCGAAAACCACTCATCAAATTCGACACGGAAATCCTTAAGATCCTCACGAATATGACGAATGAGATGATCAACACCAAAACGACGTAAGAAATCTATTCTCTCAGCCTCATCCATTTCAACCAGACGATCCCCCTGCTCACTAACAAGCTGTTGACCCAAAGCAACAATATCCTTTCCATGATACCCATCCTCAGGCAATTCACTCTCCGTTCCAAGCGCCTGAAAATACCGTGCCTCAATAGAGCGTGCCAAGTTATCAATTTGATTTCCTGCATCATTGATGTAATATTCTCCACTGACCTTATAGCCCGCTTTATTCATGATTTTCACTAAAACGTCGCCAACAGCAGCGCCTCGTGCATGTCCCAGATGTAAGCTCCCCGTTGGATTCGCCGATACGAATTCAATCTGTCTTACCTCGCCACCACCCGCATGAGATGCCCCGTACTCTTCTTGAGATTGAAGGATTTCTGGAATGAGAGCTGTTAAGTAGCTTTTATCTAAGAAAAAGTTAATAAAACCTGGACCAGCAATGTCAACTGATTGAATCCGTGCCTTTTCTCGATCCATGTTTTCAACAATGATTTTTGCAATTTGCTGTGGCGCCTTTTTAGCAATTTTAGCAAGCTTCATTGCTATATTCGTAGCATAATCTCCATGATTTTTATCCTTCGGTGTTTCTAATAAAATAGTGGTCAGCTCATGTTCCTGAACCAGCCCAGATCGAATTGCGGCTTGTTTAATTTCCTCTTTTAAGTGTTGCTTAACCTCTTCAACCAGTGCCATTACCGTACCCCCTCTAATTTAAATGTTAACACAAAATGACCCACTGCCTGTCCTTGCATAGCAAGATCGTAGCCTATGATGAGACATCCGCTCCGATTCTTACCGTTCCAATCCACTTCACATCTATTCAAAGTAGTCACTGTGTCCATTTGACCATACGGGCTAGTATAGGTCCCCGCTAAATCTTTACCAATCTTTAAAGGCTGACGCATAGACACCGCCCCCGCCCGCAGAATCAGAGCTTCGTCTCCCTTAATTTTAATGGTATGATCAACAGGACCAAGCCCTTCCACTTCCTCTTCCTCTCTATATCGGAGAAAATAAGTTTTTCCCTTGATATATAAAACCCCTTTAGTATGTAAAACAGCTGTTTCCGAATCTCCATCTGCATGCTTCATTATGCTTTTAAGCCTGACCTTAACAGCAAGAGTTGTCTCCATGAGCCTCACCTCAATTTCCTATGGCTCCCTTAAAAAACCCGAATTTTCGCCACTTCTTAAAATCTAAATTCCATTATTTCAAGTCAACCTCACATTTTATGTGGCAAAAGACTAAGTTTATCTTCCATTCTATCCCTTTATAGTGCAAGCAAATGATTCACGCCTTCTGATAGCACAGAAAACTTCCAAACCTCTTATAACTTATATAAAATGTAGAAAAAATACAAGTGTATGAGCAGTTATTGACTGAATTCCTTTTCGGAGCGTTGGCGAATGCTCCAACCTAATGAGTACCTATTGGAAGCAAAATCATCAACATGTTATGAAGGGAATTTGAATTGTTAAAAGTTAAAGAGTAAAATACTTTCAGTACGCAAACATCACGTTTAGATGCCTATGCGTTACTCCATACTGAAAATGTAACAAGTACTTGTAAAAGATGGAGGGATTCTGGATGGAACTCGTAACAGACCAAAACATTCATAGAATAAAGTCCTTTTTTAAATGGGTCATACGAGTCATCCTTGGCTCTATTATCCTGTTGATTTTTACTATAGCCAGTCTTTGGATCTATGCCAAAATCCTTGGACCACCTCCCATAAAGGTTCCTCAAAACACCGAATTATTGACATCAGATAACAAAGTATTTGCCGAAGCAAAATACGGAAACCAAAATCGTTCTTGGGTAAACATTGACCATATTTCTAAGCCAGTGCTTCGCGCCACCATCGCCGTTGAGGATAAGCGCTTTTACCAGCATCATGGCTTCGACATCAAACGTATCCTCGGTTCCGCCGTTGCAGATATCACATCCTTCTCAAAATCTCAAGGAGCAAGCACCTTGACCATGCAATATGCACGTAATCTCTATCTAAGCGATAACAAAACATGGAAACGAAAGATTTTAGAAGTGTTCTACACCATGCGGCTTGAGTCTAGTTATTCCAAAAAGTCTATTCTCGAAGGCTACTTAAATACCATTTACTATGGTCATGGCGCCTATGGCATTCAGGCAGCCTCCAATTATTATTTTAATAAACCAGCCAAAAATCTGACACTCGCCGAAGCAAGCCTTCTAGCTGGTATCCCCAATAGTCCGAGTTATTTTGCGCCCGATGATCATTTTGCCAATGCTAAAAAACGGCAGCGCATTGTTCTTCAAGCCATGGTCAATAATCACTCGATCACCAGGACCGCGGACGAGAAAGCTTTCAATCAGCACCTAGACATTATTACAGAACATCCGAACAAGTCAAACATCGCCCCTTATTTCGAGGATGCCGTTCAAAATGAATTGCATACTAAAATTGGTTTATCACAATCAGCTATTGCCACAGGGGGTTTAAAAATCTACACAACACTGAACACTCATTTACAAGAAAAAGCTAATAAATGGGTGAAGCAAGTCATCGATCCTCATTCGAAGATTGAAACTGCCCTTGTTTCGATGAACCCTAAAACCGGAGCTGTAGAGGCAATGGTCGGTGGACGGGATTATTCTAAGGATCAATTTAACCTCGCCACCCAAGCTAGGCGACAACCTGGATCAAGCTTTAAACCCTTTTTATACTATGCAGCACTTCGTAATGGCTTTACGCCTTCGTCAACCTTGACAAGTGAACCAACCACCTTTACTTATGATAATGGACATAAAACGTATAGCCCGCAAAACTATGGAGATTATTATGCTGAAGGTCCCATCACCCTCATGCAAGCCCTTGCTCTATCTGACAATATTTTTGCTGTGAAAACGCACTTAGCCATCGGTATGAATCAACTAGTCAGCACAGCGCACAAGATGGGCGTTTCCAGCCCTTTAACAGCAATTCCTTCACTGGCCTTAGGAACGAAAGAGGTCAGCGTGTTGGAAATGACAAGGGCCTACAGCACGATTGCTAATTTAGGTGCACGCATCAGTCCAAACTATATTACTAAGATTGTCAATCGTGAGGGAGATGTGATTTATCAGTGGCACCCTAGGAAAAAGCAGGTGCTGAATAAGGCAACCAGCTTCGTGCTTTCACAACTCATGACCGGGATTTTCGACCCTAAGCTTAATGACTATACAACGGTCACTGGGAACAGTGTCAGGACTATATTAACGCATAAGATAGCTGCCAAAACAGGTTCGACTGATACAGATAGCTGGATGATTGGATTTACGCCTAAAATCACGACAGCCGTTTGGGTCGGTTATAAGGAGCATCATACATTAAGTACCTATCCAGACTCTCTGTACTCAAAAAATATCTGGACCAATTATATGGAAAGCGCATTAGAGGGTCAGCCCGAAAATAGCTTCAAGGCTCCTAAAGGCGTTGTAAAAGCTCGGATCGATCCTGATACAGGAAAACTAGCGACAAATGCTTGCCCAAACGCTCGGCTGACTTATTACGTCAAGGGAACAAAACCAACAAAATACTGTGATAAACATCATGGAAGCGACAAGGTCAAGGATGGAGACAAAAAAGAAAAGGGGAAAAGCCTGATTAATAGGTTATTAAAGCTACTCCCGTGGTCAAGGTAGCTAGGAACAGATTGTTTCGTTCTTAAGAATGTGGAGAATCCATAACAATTCTTCACACTCTTTTTACTATAATTCAGAATGAATGTGCCTCATTCTCAAATAATCATTAGCCTCCATACATGCACTTTTAGTATAATAACATCAAAGTGTATCGCATTACCCAGCTATCCGCTTAGATTATGTCCAAAAGACTCCACACTATCATGTCACGTGATAAGGAGCAGACGAGGAAAGACACTCTCCATCTTTTTATTGAATGAAAAAACAGTTGGACGTTCAAACACTTTTAAAATCGTGCCTCATGATTAAGACTATTGAGCAGATTTTACAACATGAATATGGAGGTTAAATCAATGAAAGTTGGCGTTATTATGGGGGGCGTGTCCTCCGAAAAACAAGTATCCCTCATGACAGGAAAAGAGATGATCGCAAATTTAGATCCCACAAAATATGAGGTTGTCCCTATCGAACTAAATGCTAAACACGAGCTTATTGAAAAAGCGGCGGACATCGATATGGCACTTTTAGCACTCCATGGAACATTTGGTGAGGATGGCACAATTCAGGGAACGCTTGAAACACTTGGCATTCCTTATACAGGGAGCGGCATGTTATCTAGCGGCTTAGGCATGGACAAAAATATAGCAAAAAAGCTCCTGTGCTTCGAAAATATAAATACTCCCGACTGGATCCTCGTCACAGCTACCGACAATCTCAAGTCCGAAAAAATCGATAAACTCACCTATCCCGTTGTTGTTAAACCGAACTCAGGAGGCTCAAGTGTAGGCATTCAGCTTGTTGAGGATAAAGACACACTGATTGCTGCTATCAATGAGGTTTTCAAGTGGGACGCGGAAGCGCTCATTGAACACTATATAAAAGGCGAAGAAATCACCTGTGCGGTCTTGGGTGACCGCTGTTTGCCTGTGCTCTCCATCCGTCATCAGTCAGCATTTTTTGATTACTCTTCAAAATACAACAATGCCTCAACTATTGAGGAAGTCATTGAGCTCCCAGCAGACCTGCATGCTCGTGTAGAGGCTGCCGCACTAGGTAGCTATAAAGCTCTCAAATCCAGTGTTTATGCACGTATAGACATGATGATTAAAGATAACATTCCCTACGTTATGGAGATCAACTCTTTACCAGGAATGACACAAGACAGCCTACTACCTAAAAGTGCCCTGGCCGACAACATCTCTTACAGCCAACTTCTCGACTTAATTATTGAGCTTTCCTTAGAAGCAAGGCGCAAGGAAGGCATGCTTCAACATCAATAAATGAACGATGAATAGGCTGAAATTAAACTAGTAGACCAAAAGAAACGGAGGTTCCTCCGTTTTCCTTTTTTTGATTCAAACACAAACAAAGAGGCGACTCTATTCAATCGGAATCTTTTTAGTGACTTATTTTAAACATCCACGAGGCGTAGAGGCGACATCCTTTTTGCATTCTTATTTTTAGATTTTAATGAATTGGTATAGGACAAAAATACTGATTTTCGCTCTAAAATGCTCGCTTTCCTTGGGCACGGCTTCAGCCTCCTCAGAAAGCATTTGATGCTTTCTTGCGGGGTCTTCAGACACGTGCTGTTCCCAAAGGAGTCTCGCCTCTTTCGCTCTCATCCATCTGGATACTGGCGATGCCTTTATGTGAATGAATAGCCGAAACAAGTCGGGCTATCTTGCCCTCATTGACTTATGAAACTATCATTCGTTCCCCGTCCTCGTTAACGAAAGCAACCTACGAAGACTCCTGCGGGAAAAGCAACAGCTGAAAATCCTTCGTGTGACACGCTAGTGGAACACTAAGAGTTGAAGCGTTGCCCGCGGAAAGCGAAGTAGGCTGCTGAAGTAGGTGTATGAGCGTTACGAAAAGCTATTAATACGGAACCTTGTCTAACCCCAGCAATACCGAAGCTAACACATACTGCGTGTAGAAAAAAGAGGGTCCCTACCAATGTACGGGCAAGGACCACCCTCTTCATTATTTACGTGGAGCATCTAGCACCACAAAGCCTTGCTTTTCAATTGCTGGACATAACCTAATCCACGATGGATTTCCTCATCTCGATAGTGTTGCCTCTGCTTCACAATCTTAACCTTTTCCACAACCACCTGCTCAGAAAGATCATCAAAATAAAGCAATGTTGAAACCAACTCTAAAAACCGTGAACTTTCCCCATCAAGCGTCTCAGCACATGCCCTCAACTCAGGCATATGAATGTCATAGTTTTTGAGAAACACTTCGCCTTCGCCTGTCAACTGGTAACGATATTGATGGTAACCACCTTTGTTTTCCTTGACTTCACTTATAAAGGATAAATTACATAGTTCTTCAATTTTTAAAGTTAATTCTTCAGAATAGGGACCATAAAAGTGAAATTGAAATTTCTCCTGAAAAGGATAGTTCAATTTTTGTAGGATAAACACAATCTTTTGAAGCTTCTTTCTCCCAATAATTTCCCCCACAGTTTGTAATAACATCATCCCCTTGGCATGGTCTTCTAACATAGCTTTCTTACCTCCTATTGCAATAAAGATTGAATCCGTTCCTTTACTGAACGAGATGTTGTAAGATCATGAATGAAATCAGCGGGATAATAAAGCTTATGATCTGTTCTCTTCTTGCCTGATATCGCTTCGACGACGTCCGATTCCCTCGACAGCTCCTTCAGGGTATTATCAGGCATTAATAAATGAATTGGCAATCTTTCTCCTTCCTCTCCAGGTCTATAAAAATCATATGGAAGATCAGAAGAAGAATCGACAACTAAATAATAGTCTGGATCAAAATGAGCTTCTTTAAAAGCTTCCTTTAGATCTGCGTAATTTTGATAATTAGATGGTGTGAACTCAACATATTTAAATAATCGCCTATGGATGAATCGATGGCAAAGATCGCTTAATATCACGTCCTTTTCCTCCTGCCACACCTGAAAATAATATAAAATGACAGATTCATCTAATCGCACATACTCCGAAAGCAACATACTCTCCTTAAATAACGGAGTCAGTAGCTCTGGAGAATATTTAAACACATAACCATCGTCATAAAGCGATTTGGCTCTATGCAGTATTTTCCGTAGTATGACCTCCGCACTTCTTGTAACAGGGTGAAAATACACTTGCCAGTACATTTGATAACGGCTCATAATATAGTCTTCCACCGCATGCATGCCGCTGTGTTTAATGACCACTTGATCACCACGGGGTCTCATTACCCGCCAGATTCGTTCTAGATCAAACTGTCCATAGCTCACCCCGGTATAATAGGCATCCCGCAGAAGGTAGTCCATGCGATCGGCATCAATCTGACTGGAAATCATACTGATAACCAACTTGTTTTTATATGTCTTGGCGATGACATCCGCAACCTTCTCAGGAAAATTCGCACTAACCTTTTTCAAAATGTGATTGATCTCGGTATCTCCTAAAATAATCGCTCGTGTATAAACTTCATGATCTGTATTAAACACTTTTTCAAAGGAATGAGAAAACGGACCGTGTCCCACATCATGAAGCAATGCAGCACATAAGCATAGTAGCCGATCACTGCCCTCCCAATCAGAATGGTCTTCAAACACTTCAATAAGTCGGCGAGTGATTTCATAGACACCTAAAGAGTGACTGAAGCGACTATGCTCAGCCCCATGAAAGGTAAGATAGGTCGTCCCCAACTGACGAATTCTACGCAACCGTTGAAATTCCGCTGTACCAATCAGCTCCCATATCAAGCGCTCCCGAACATGGATATAACGATGTACTGGATCTTTAAACACCTTTTCTTCATCGAGTTTGTCGAATGCATGAGTCAAATGGTCTCACATCCTGTCGTAACATACTCATTATTATAATCGTTCATCGCTTGAAATGAAATGGGTGGACAACAATTTTCAAATCAAAAACAGCATTCAAAAAACATGTTTATAAGAGCGTAGCCTACTAGCATTTCCCTCTCACGCTAACAACTTTCATCCATTTTTATAAAGACTAGACTTTGAAAAATTCCTTTCTATTTGGTATCTTTTATAGGGATAAACTATGAACAGTGACTCAGATTGGTGTTGAATAACCTCATGATAAAAGATCTCTTAAAACAACGGCAATGGCGAGTAATTGACCAATCCTTGCCAAGTCCTGACTTTGAAGCAAAGCAATCATTTGCGATTGATGACACTTTATGTCGATTTGTTGGTGCCGGAAGATCATCAGCTGTTGCTCGTACTTGGGTACACCCTAAGACCATTGCCTTAGGTATTCAAGATATTCGCGTTCCCTATCTTAAAGATGGCATCGACTTTTTGAAATCGCAGCTGTATTCTGTGATCGTCCGAAATTCAGGTGGCTTGGCTGTGGTGCTGGACGAAGGCGTTTGGAATCTTTCTTTGATTTTTCCAGAGCAAAGCACTCGAGTTTCTATCGATGAAAGCTTTGAAGCAATGGTATCATTTATTAAAGACATGCTTGCTCCTTTTCAATTAAACATTGATGTCAAAAAAATTGTTGGATCCTATTGTCCAGGACATTATGACATGAGTGTCAAAGGAAGGAAATTTGCAGGGATATCACAACGTCGGCTCAAACAAGCCACCGCCGTACAAATTTATTTATGTATCAACGGCAGCGGTTCTGAACGTGCTCGTCTCATCAAATGTTTTTATCAAAAGGCCTTAAAAGGAGAACCAACCAAGCCAATCTACCCAGATATTCAGCCCAATGTTATGGCTTCCTTATCAGAACTCACCAAACAGACCATCACAATGACTGATATCATGACCACTTTTTATGCAACAATGGAACAACAAACAGGCACCATCCTCTCTTCAGCCTTGACGCCAGAAGAAGTAATCAGCTATAAAAAGGATTATGTACGTATGCTTGAGCGCAATGATAAGGCATTGTCGCTTTAATGAGCATTAACAAGAACCCGCTTACCACGCCATATGTCCTCCTATAGTGCCTGACTAAGTTATGAAAAAAGCCTAAGATCGGATAAAATTTGTCAATTTTGTAACAGACAAGGCTTGATTTGCTTTCCAATTCCTTCTTCATGGTAAATTGAAAGAAGCAAACATAGCCTAAAAAATAAGGGGTGTTTATACATGAATCAAGCTGCTGAAACATTGGATGGTTGGTATTGCTTACATGAATTTCGTACGATCAATTGGCCAGCGTGGAAACGCCTCTCAAAGGCAGAGCAAGAAAGTGCCTTACAAGAATTTAACCGTTTCCTTGATACATGCGATGCGACAATGACCGAAAAAAAAGGAAGCCATGCCTTCTACTCTATTGCTGGACAAAAAGCTGACTTTGTTCTCATGCTATTGAGACCAACGATGGATGAGTTAATCGAGCTTGAAAATGCCTTCAACAAAACAGCACTTGCTGATTATACCTTGCCTACTTACTCCTACGTCTCTGTCGTCGAACTTAGCAATTATCTGGCTTCAGAAAGCGATGAAGATCCTTACGAAAATCCAAGGATTCAATCACGCCTCTATCCAATGTTACCCCATACCCAATACATGAGCTTCTATCCAATGGACAAGCGTCGCAAGGGCAATGACAACTGGTATATGTTAAGCATGGACGAACGCCGTGAATTGATGAAAAGCCATGGATTGATCGGTAGAGAATATGCGGGAAAAGTCAAACAAATCATTACGGGATCTGTTGGTTTTGATGACTGGGAATGGGGCGTAACCCTCTTTTCAAACGATGTCCTTCAATTTAAAAAAATCGTTTATGAAATGCGCTTTGATGAAGTAAGTGCACGTTACGCCGACTTCGGAAGCTTTCGAGTTGGCGTATTACTGGACAAAGAAAAATTTGCACACATGCTTGCTATTGATTAAAGAGCTTCGATCAAACCCGCAGTCAATAAAAAGAGTGGTACTTCCCAACACGTATGGGTGAGTACCACTCTTTTTTCGACACACAGGATGTGTTGCCTGAGGAAAGCGAAGAAGGTTGCTGAAGTGATTCTATGAACACTATTTAAAAGGAATGTCTTTGGAAAGCGAGTATTCTGTAGTAGCGTTAATTCACGTGCTCAACACCTTTTTCAATGATTGGGTTATACTCCCCCCCCAACTTTTTTATCATATTCTCTCGTTACATTCATAAGCTAACGTTAAAGTGCTGTAAAAAAGGAGTGATGAGAGCATGTCCTACAATCAATATCCGCTACAAGGCTGGCAACAACAGCCTAGTGCTGGACCCGGAGACTTGCAACAGGACACCTATGCACATTCAATCTACCCTTATGCTGGCGGTACACCCATGATGCCCCCACAAGCGCGGCAGATACCGCCAACCCAAGCTGTTAGTCCCGCCCAGGCCGCCTATACTCCAGGCGTAGCAGGATTTCAAGAACAATCTTACATTGAAAATATCTTAAGGCTTAATCGAGAAAAAGTTGCCACTGTTTACATGACGTTTGATCACGAAGGTGGATCTGAATCCAAAGCTTTCCGAGGAGAGATTGAAGCAGCTGGACGTGACCACGTCATCATTAACGATAACAAAACGGGTACGCGCTATCTGCTCCCTCTCGTTTATTTGGATTATGTAACATTTCAAGGTCCTATTAACTACTCCCCTGCGTATGAATCAGCCACTGTGCAGCGCTGAAACATCTTCAGCGTGTTTTCTTTTTCTCAACTCAACCTATAGACTGGGACTAATCCACCGCATACGGCATCCATTTAAGCTTTGGTAACCGCTATGATCACTAGCACCCAACTAGCGAGAAAGGCAATCCCACCTATAGGTGTTATTGCACCAAGTATGCCTACTCCAGAAAGACTGAGGACGTACAAGCTCCCAGAAAAGATAATAATACCAATAAACATAACCCAACCAGCCCAGCCTAACAAATTTGAAGACATTTTTTCGGCCAAAATACCCACAAGGATCAATCCAAGAGCATGCATCATATGATACTGAACTCCCGTATTATATATATCTAGATAATGCTGTGTGATCTTCCCTTTCACGACATGAGCACCGAAGGCACCTATCCCGATGGCCAAAAAAGCATTGATGCTACCTAAAATAGTAAAGAGCTTAAACATCCCTTTCACCCTCTTTTCATGTATTTTCTATCGCCATCTTACCATAGAAAATCACCTACAACACAGTATAAAGCCAAATGTGAAATCATTTCATTTTTTTATCTGCATAGAAAATTGATTGATCATTTTTAGCTGTTCGTTTTCATGAAAGCATTGCTATGTTGTATCATCATTGTACATCATAAACACAACAATTTTTTTGATAAGATATATGTACACTCAAGTGGATGAGAGCGAAAGAGGCGAGACTCCTGCGGGAAAAACAACAGCTGAAATCCTTCGTGTGACACTATAGTGAAACACTAAGAGAGGAGCTTCGGCTAAGCCCGGTACATCGGTGTACCAACGTCGAAGCTAGCACGTCCTGTCCGTCGAAAAAAGAGTGGATCTACCAAATTGTATTGGCGAAAATACCACTCTTTTCAATGGCGGGATTTTGTCCCAGCCTCCTTAACCATCATTTTAATTGATCAGCTTGGCGATAAAAACGTGCAACAACAGCCTGCATCCGCCTTTTATTCGTCCCTAAATCGGCAAAGCCCATTCTGGAAGATGAACGGAAATGAACAAGCTTTTGCACATCGTCAAAATAAAACTCTACATTGTGAAAAAATTCAAAAATCATCGTCTTTGCCTCTGCGTATAGGTAAGGACCATCGTTCTGCTTAATTTCCAATTTTGGTATGGTTGTTAATACATCAACAAGAATATCCTTAGCCTTATTCAAGGGAATGTCCTTATACTCTATCGGGGGCATATAGCGGTTAGGGTTAGTATGTTCAGTCGATACACAGTTTGATCTCTTGGAACACGGAGCCAATTTTCCGTCTATGACTCCCTGCACATCTGATTGTTTACTCATTTTACATCATCCTTACATCGTCCTACTCGTGCTGAATAGATATTTCACTCATATATTCATTGCCTTAATAGGCTATCTCACTTGACAACCACTGTACCCCATATACTACACCTTCATTTGCTCTTGCTTGCGTTTCCTGCTCGCCTCAAACACATACCAAGCACCATAACCGCCACCGCAAGAACAAGAGAAATAATGACCTGCAAATAAGGAACACCCAGATCATCCACCCACCCACTCATGATAGGATCCTCAGTAATCATTTCTCCAGAAGTATAACCAAGTAAAGCCGCTCCTAAAATAATAATGATGGGAAATCTATGCATGAGCTTCATTAACAATTGACTTCCCCAAACGATTAAGGGAATGCTTACAGCTAGTCCAATAATAATCAGGAGAATATCATTATGCGCAGCGCCTGCAATAGCCACTACATTATCAAGACTCATGACGAGATCAGCAATAACAATCGTGCGAACAGCACCAATCATAGAGCCACTTGCCTTGACATCACCTTCTTCGTCCCCTTTAAGAAGATTCACAGCAATATAAATTAATAACAGACCTCCTATAATTTTTAAATAAGGAAGCTCTAATAAACCGACCGCAACAAAAGTAAGAATAATTCTTAACACAATGGCTCCGGAGCTTCCCCAGAAGATCGCTTTGTTTTGTTGACGAGCAGGGAGATTACGACAAGCCATCGCTATAACCACCGCATTGTCTCCACTAAGCACCACATTTAAGAGAATGATTTCTAACAGACCAACAATAAAAGCCAAACTAAATCTCTCCTACTCTTTTAAGTATAAACAGTTAAAAGACTAAATTTCAATTTACATACTAAATGTTGTTTTATTGTTGATTTTATCCTTCATCAAACGCTCAATCAATAGCATCCGTTTGAAACTCTTAAAAGCCCTAATGTAGATTTGGTAGACACTCTGCTAATCTGCATATAATTTATACAATGCTTGAGTTCCATTTTCTCCAAATCCCATCTCTGCTAACTCCTCATAACGCGTTTTAGCTAAAGCAAGACCAGGCGTTAATAACCCCATTTTTTCCGCTTCATTAAGAGCGATGGTCATATCCTTAATAATATGCTTGACATAAAAACCAGGCGCAAAATCACCTTTAAGAATACGTGGACCTAGATTAGACAGTGAAAAGCTACCTGCTGCACCCGATTCCACACTTTTCAATACGTGTTCCAAGTCAAGACCTGCTCGCTCAGCATAAGCAAAAGCTTCGCATAATCCGAGCATGCCTCCAGCAATTAAAATTTGATTGGTCATCTTTGTATGCTGTCCACGCCCCGCTGTCCCCTGATAAACGATGTTTTCTCCCATCGCTTGGAAAATAGCCAATACCTTATTAAAAGCCTCTCGATCGCCACCGACCATGATCGACAGCTTACCATTCCGTGCACCAATATCGCCACCCGACACAGGAGCATCTAAGGCAGCAATCCCTCTTTCTTTTCCTTCTTCATAAATTCGCTCAGCTAACGAGGGAGAAGATGTCGTCATATCAACGACCGTCGCTCCTTTTTGAGCATGGTCTAAAATCCCATTGTCAAAATAGACCTCTTCCACATCTTGAGGATAGCCCACAATAGTGATGATAACATCAGAGTGAGCGGCAACCTCCGCTACAGAGGCTCTCCACTGTGCCCCTTCTTCAACCAATGCCATTGCCTTAGACTGCGTTCGTGTATAAATATTAACTGGATAATCGGCCTTTAACAGGTTACGGATCATCCCCTGACCCATCACTCCCGTGCCAATAAAACCAATAACTGTATGTGTTGATGAGACCATGTGAACACCTCCGTCATACCATTTCTTATCATCGTACCACAAATTCCTCGGAAACTTTATGAAAATGCATGAATTTGTCCTCAAGCTATTCGATGGATAAGGGATGTAAGCATCAATTTTATTAAAAAATACCTTGAAAGAAAATTAGAAATATTAAAACGATAAAAAACGTCAAAAAATGGGTACGTGATTGATAAAAAACAGAACGGTACCTGAAGTTAAACAACTTCCATGGATTCCTTATTTATTTCAAAATGAAAACAAATTCTATAAACATCATAAGCGCCCATACCTTTCTTTTTTCACAACATATGCTAATGGTGAAACTCCGCTTAGAGAGGGGGCACCTTGTGACTGATAACTCATCTAAAGACAATGGTAAAAATAACGGAGAACTCCAGCCTGTCTATAGAAGCCCAATGCAACAAATGAATGACTTCTTTACTAGTGATCCGCTTGGCGGTCTGCTTGGTTCAATTGATTCCTTTTTTCAACGCCATAGCCATACCATGGCACAATTAGGAAGCTTTCCTGTCGATGTTTATGAAACATCAACAGACTGGGTCGTTAAAGCCGATCTCCCAGGGGTTAAAAAGGAAAACATCCACATTGACACACTAGGAGATCGCTTGCGAATTGCTGTCATTAACCAGGAAAACTCCGAAAGCAACACTACCGATAACTATTATCGAAGAGAAAGGCATATGGCACGCATGGAACGGGAAATCCCGCTTCCCTACCAAATTCATAGGCAAAGAACAAAAGCACGTTTTCTAAACGGTATTTTAGAAGTGCGTGGGCCTAAATATCCGAAAACACGCAATACCCTAGACATTGAATAAGCTGTCCCTTTTATCATAACGGGCAGCTCTCATTCATCGTTCATATCATTTATCGCTTACTTCAGCATGTATTTATTTCTTGGTCTCCCCACTTTACCGTACTCAATGATCACTTTCACTGCGTCACTTGCCACTAAATGATTGAGATAACGATGGATCGTCGGATAGGAGATGGGAATATGCTTCTCAATATCACTGATGGTTAACGGATCTCCGCACTTGACCATGACATTCTTAATCTTTCCTAACGTATCAGGATTAATCCCCTTGTCCACAATAGTTTCTTGCTGCTTAACCATCAGCTTAGCTGTTTTTAAATTTAAACGAATACGTGAAATGAGATCCGGTGCTTTAATCGGCTTGAGAGCAAAGTCTGTTACGCCGGCAGTAAAGAACTTATCGGCAATTTCTTGGCGATCATCCACAGTCAGTACAAGAATAGGAACAGAATGATTGATCGCTCGTATTTCCCTTACTGTTTTCACACCATCCCATTGAGACAAATGGTAATCGACAAGAACAAGATCAGGAACAGCTTGCAGAAAACAGCGCACACCACTATACCCTGTTTCTGCTTCCATAACGCTCCAATTAGAAAATTGACACATCTCTTTAATCGTAAAACGAATATCTTCGTTATCATCAATGATGAGAATCTTTGTCATCTTCTACCTCCTTTCCATACAAGGGCAGCTTAATCGTTACCTTGGTAAAATGATCATCACTGTCCATGGTCACTTGCCCGTCATGTTGAGCTACCACCGCTTGAACAAACGACAACCCCAAGCCCGTCGAGTGTTGCGTTGAATACCCCTCTTCCCATATCCCTTCAATAATCTCTGGTTCAATCCCTGGTCCATCATCACTCACAATAACCCATACATAGCGTTCACCCTGTGTTGCCTGCAATAAAACCCTCCCTGAGCGGTCACCAATTGAATCCATCGCATTTTCTATTAAATTGGTAACTGCTCGTGCCATTCTGATTTTATTCACACAAATTTCCGGAAGTTCTGGAGCGACCTCAACAGATAAATGAATCCTAGGGTGGAAGAGTACAGCATGGGCTGTAACATAGTCAAATAGCTCTTTCACTTGTAATTTTTCCCTGACATCCTCCCTTAAAATTTCCGAAATCATTTCCTTCATCTTTTGAACCGAGCCTTGGATACGACTGCTATACGTCTTCATCTTCTCATGCTTAGGAAAGATCATCTCCATAAGAGATGTTAACCCTTCTATTGACACGAGTGGCGTCTTGAGATCATGGGCAAGCGTGCGCACTTCCTTAAACACTCTTGACTCTAAAGCAACGATACGTGCATTCTGTAATTCCTGTTCCTGCTCTTGATAGTTGTTAAGTGCATGAATCTGTTTATTAAAGATAGAAAGAATCACCGCAAACAACAGCGTCAATACAGAACATAGAATAAAAAAAAGTAGAACTATAGCATTCAACAGCCTATAGTCACCTACAGTCTTGATGCTTATTGCTAGATCATCACGTCCAAACCCAAAGGGGGAAAGACTAGGAATTAAATTCAACCATTCCATAGATAAAATAATTAAAATAAGAACACACACTAATGGAAATAGACGACATTTATGATTCGAAACATGATTGCTATTAAAAAAAATGAGGGTAAAAATTAAGATCACAAGATGGGTGATATAGGAATAATGTTCCATATGTATAGCATTTTCTACAAAAATAGCTGCCATCACAAGACAAGCAAATAATCCTTGAGCCATAAATGACAGCTGTTTTTTCACAAAGGAAAAGGACAAGAGTAGCGCACCAATATAGATAAAAGAACAGATGACAAGCTGATGAAGCACATAGAAAAAGATAGAAAGAATCAGCGTACTACTATCCGATGTGTCAATACCCTGCTCGATTTTAGAAAATAAAAGCACTACCATTCCTTTAGTGAAAAGCGACAACATCATTGCCAAGGCTAACATCACCAACCCAACGATCCTATACATCCTATTCAATGGTTTTAGCATAAAAGATTCCCTCTTTTGGCCTACGTCAAAAGCTAAATAAATAGAAATAGGTCAAACCTATCATTCTTTTTTGACATCTCAATCACTTAATATGCCATTCAAGACACCGAACCTCTGAGGAAAACAAAAAACAAAATTAATCTTCACCACGTGCCAACCACCCATCTAACATTAAGAAAACGAAATTTGCACTTATTCACGGCGCTCACACTCATTGTGATTTTTATAATAACATATTAAGAGTTATCGCCAAGTCTACTGACAAAATTTTTAGTTTTTTTATATTTTTGCCATAACCACTTCGGAAAATGATTATACTTCCCACAAAGGGCTGTTGAAAACCCATAGAATAATGCCTTATTTAGGTCTTACCTCCTCGTACGCGGATCAAGAGCATCACGCAAGCCATCTCCCAATAGGTTAAAGCCTATAACTGTCATGAGAATTGCCAATCCCGGAAAAATGACGACCCAAGGCGATGTTTCTAAAGCCGCCCGCCCCGCATCAAGCATCGCACCCCACTCTGGCTGTGGAGGCTGAGCTCCTAAGCCCAGAAAACTTAAACCGGCTGCATCCAAAATCGCTGTCCCGATACTTAAGGTTGTCTGCACGATTATCGGAGCTATACAATTGGGAAGAACATGGCGGAATAACACACGAAATTGTCTGGCACCAATTGCACGGGCTGATTCAATATATTCCGACTCTTTAACTGACAAAACAGAAGAACGAACAATTCGCGCAAACTGAGGAATACCAACGATTCCAACAGCAATCATCGTATTCGTTAACCCTTTACCCATGACAGCAACAATAGCGATTGCTAACAGAATACTAGGAAAAGCCATGAGAATATCAATAACACGCATCACAAGCATATCAAGCCATTTTCCGAAAAAGCCCGAGACAGCGCCAAGAAATGTGCCAATGATAAGCGCTATCCCAACAGCGATGATTCCTACTTGGATGGATATCCTCGAACCAAAAATTAAACGGCTGAGAATATCTCTTCCGAGTTCATCCGTTCCTAACCAATGAGCACCTGATGGTCCTTGATAACGACTAAATAAATCGCCGTGTGTTGGATTATAAGGGGCAAGAATTGAAGCAAAAAGTGCCACCACAATTAACAGAGCAATAATGATTAAACCAAGAAGCGAGGTTTTACTGCTTATAACACTTTTAAATGTCTCAACAATTGAACTTTTTTGTGCTTTTTTATAAACCGCTAAGTCTGCCTCACTATGATTGTCAAGTTTTATTTCTGACGACATCCACACTCACACCCTTTCTCAATCATAGCGAATTCGAGGGTCGAAGTATTTGTAGAGAAGATCCGTAATCAAATTAATGAGTACAAACAGCACGGCAATGATAAGAATCGTGCTTTGCACCACAGGATAATCACGACTTAAAATCGACTGATAAACATAACGTCCAATGCCCGGCCAAGAAAAGATGGTCTCCGTTAATACCGCGCCGCCGAGGAGAAAACCAAATTGTGAACCTATGACTGTTAAAATAGGCAAAAAGGCATTCTTTAAAGCGTGCTGAAATATGATCAAATATTTGGCTAGTCCCTTTGCATTGGCAGTACGTATAAAGTCTTGGCTCAATACCTCCAGCATGCTCGAACGCGTCATACGTGCAATCACCGCCATTGGAATCGTGCCCAAAGCAAGTGCTGGCATTAAAATATGAAGAAAACTATCTTTAAAAGCCTGCCAATTTCCTGTCAAAATACTATCCAATAAATAAAAATTGGTAATAATATGCAAATGAACACCGACCGACAGTCTACCCGATGGTGGCAACCAATGAAGCGTGACCGAAAACAGCCAAATCATCATCAAACCTAGCCAAAAAATCGGCATGGACACCCCAAATAACGCGCCTGTCATACTGACATGATCAAACCAAGAATGGCGCTTGGCTGCTGAAATAATACCGGCTAGTACTCCTATCACAATAGCAAAAATAAGTGCGACGATGGACAATTCGAGGGTAGCAGGCAATCTAGTACCAATCTCTCCTAAAACAGAATCATGTGACTTAATCGAGTAGCCCAAATCTCCTTTTAGTACATTTCCCATATAATCCTTATACTGCTCAGGCAACGGTTTATTCAGACCTAGCTCCAGCCGCAATGATTGTAATTGTGCCGCTGTTGCCTTATTGCCTAGCATACTTTTGGCAGGATCGCCAGGAATCAAACGAAGCAAGGAGAAGGCTAGTATCGATACCCCTATAAAGACAGGGATTAACAATAGCAATCTTCTAATGATATAATTAACCATTTTTATTCCCCCAGAAAATGTTGAAGGAGCTTCCTTTAGCTTTCGCTAGAGGAAGCCGCCTAAACTCTAACTCTCATTTACTTAAGCTTAATATAATTAAAAGGCTCACTTCCTGTTGAATGCGGAACGTAATCCATCACATTTTTATTGACTGCCATCGGCTGTGTAGCGTAAGCGATAGGCACCCACGGCGCATCATCATGCACAATCTGTTGAACCTGCTTATAAATTTTCGTACGTTCATTTTGATTCAGGGTCACCTGTCCTTTTTTCAACAAGTCATGGACCTGATCATTTTTATAGAAAGCGGTATTACCTGCAGAACCTTTTTTCGCATTGTCCTTATCTAGCAAGACATATAAGAAATTATCTGGATCACCATTGTCTCCGACCCAACCCATCAAAGCAGCATCGTCCTCACCATTTTCCGTCTTGACCAAGTGAGTATCCCAATCATTTTCTACGACATTGACCTTAATTTTGACAGCTTTCAGCATTTGTTGAATAGCTTCTGCAGTCAGCTGCGGCTGTGGCATATAAGGACGTGGGTTCGTCATGGTATAGAGATTCATTGTAAAGCCATTCCCATAACCCGCTTCTGCTAATAACTTTTTCGCCTTTTTGACATTGTAATGATAGTCCTGCACATCATCGTTATAGCTCCAAACGGAAGGAGGCAGGGGATTTTTTGCTTCTTTACCAATGCCTTGGTATAGAGACATTAGCTTTTTCTTATTGATTGCCATATTGATTGCTTGACGCACCTTTTGGCTAGACATCGGACCCTTTTTACTCGTGTTCATCGACATATAAGCTACATTCATAGCAGGTCGGCTCACTATTTTTAAGTTAGGATCTTTGGTAACCTTTTGCATATCCTCAGGATCGAGACCCTCCATCATATTGATCGTGCCTGCTTGCAATTCCATGAAACGCGCACCATTGTCTGGAATGACACGAAAGATGACTTTATTAACATCTGCCACTTGACCAAAATAATCTTTGTTTTTGTGTAGCGTGATCTTATCATCTTTTACCCAACTGTCAAAAACGAACGGTCCAGTACCCACCGGGTGCTTAAAGTAATTAGCGCCATATTTTTTTACAGCTGTCGGACTCGCTATACCGAATGCAGGCATCGCCAAGGTTTGCAGAAAAGGGGCATTCGGCTCGCTTAGTGTCATTTTAACTGTGTAATCATCTGTAGCCTCCACATTACTAATAATGCCCTTCATATTATCCTTGTTTGCTCCAAACATATATCCGTAATAAACAAAATCAGCTGATTGAGTCCAACGCTTGAAGTTATAGACCACAGCATTGGCATCAAATTTTGTTCCATCATGAAACTTGACATCTTTTCTCAAGTGAAACGTCCAAACCTTTCCGTCATCACTGGTTGTCCAATCCGTTGCTAAAGCAGGTTTCACCTCAGTATTGTCCTGCTTATAACGAACGAGCGTATCATAAATTTGATTCGTGACATACAACGATTCACCATCTGTTACCTTGGATGGATCCAGTTGTACAGAGTCTGCTCCGCGTCCAAAAATAAGTGTCTTTTCTCCACTACTTTTACTATTATCACCAGCGGTTACTGCACCATCATTACCATTATCCTGTGTTGCAGCATCTTTCCCACTACTGCATCCCGCAATAATTAACAACACAGACACGATAAGTGTAAAAATCATAACAAACTGCTTTTTTTTCAATTACTGTTCCCCCCTTGATTAGAAAAACTAAACTTAATAGGATGTATTTGAAGGTCACATGACAGTTCCAACAGATCCCAAATAATAAAAAGTCGACGTTTTATTTCTACTTTGTTTCGTGCATCATTTTAGAGCAATCATCCTTTGCTCAGAGTATCGATGACGCAAAGAGTCTGACGTAGGATCATCAAGTGCTTAAAACAACGTAATGGAGCACTTGCTTACCCTACTTCACTCACCTCCTCAACAAAGTGGCAAGCCGCTGTTTGTCCGGTTGGTGAAACCATCTTCATGACCGGCTTTTCGAGTCGACAACGCTGCTCCGCAAAAGGACAACGTGTATGAAATTTACAGCCCGTTGGTGGATTAGCCGAACTTGGCACATCCCCTTTTAAGACAATACGCTCTTTCTTACGATGGGGACTCGCCTCTGGAATCGCCGATAATAAGGCTTGAGTATAAGGATGTTTAGGATGAGCATAAATCTCATCATAATTCCCAAATTCTACAATCTCACCTAAATACATGACAGCCACCTGATCACTGATATGATGCACAACTCCAAGATCGTGGGCAATAAACAGATAGGTCAGCCCAAACTCCTTCTGCAAGTCCTCCATCAGATTGACAACTTGAGCCTGAATGGAAACATCTAGCGCTGAAACAGGCTCATCACAAATGATGAGTTTAGGCTCTAGTGCCAAGGCACGAGCAATACCCACCCTTTGCCTCTGACCTCCGCTGAATTCATGGGGATAACGCTCTTTATGATAGGCACTCAGTCCAACCACTTCGAGTAAATGACTGATCCTTTTCCGTCGCTCTTTCCCATGAACGCCGAACACCTTCAACGGTTCAGCAATGATTTGCTCCACGGTCATTCTCGGATTTAAAGATGCAAAGGGATCTTGAAAGATCAATTGCATATCCTGACGTAACCGTCGCAATTTATTGCCCTTTAAATGAGTAATATCCTGACCACCAAAATAAATATGACCCCCTGTTGGTTCAGTTAATTTTAAAATGGTTCTTCCTGTTGTCGATTTTCCACAACCACTTTCTCCAACTAAGCCGAGCGTTTTCCCTTGTTCAACCTTAAAAGAAACCCCATCAACCGCTTTAACAGCACCCATTTCACGAGGAATAACCGTTCCTTTAGTAATCGGAAAATGCTTTTCTAAATCTTTCACTTCCAGCAATGTTGTCATGTTAATTCCACCCTTTTGTCTTCGTACAGCAAACAGCGCACAAGGTGATTAGAGCTTATTTCTTTTAATACCGGCTCATGAGATCTACATTGATCCATTGCTTGCTTGCAACGATCAGCAAAATGACATCCTTGAGGTAGGTGTTGTAAATCTGGAGGATGACCCGCTATAGCCGTCAACCGTTTCTTTTCTTTTTCTATTTTGGGTATAGAGCCAAGGAGTCCCCAGGTATAAGGATGCTTAGGGTGATCAAACAGAGAAATGTGATCAGTAAATTCAACCTGTTTCCCTGCATACATAACCATCACACGATCACAAATTTCAGCTACCACCCCTAGATCGTGAGTAATCATAATAATCGCCATTCCCAGTTCCTCTTGAAGCTGTTTTAAGAGCTCTAGAATTTGTGCTTGAACAGTGACATCTAGCGCTGTCGTCGGCTCATCAGCGATTAATAGCTCAGGATCACAAGCCAGTGCCATAGCAATCATCACACGCTGTCGCATGCCACCGCTAAACTCATGAGGATAATTCTTCAAACGCTGCTTTGGGTCGGAAATCCCAACCAGAGTGAGTAACTCACAAGCACGGTCCTCCGCCTGCTTTTTGCTAACGTCTCGATGTGCACGCACAGTCTCGATCAATTGATGACCTATAGTAAAAACTGGATTAAGCGAAGTCATTGGATCTTGAAAAATCATCGATATCTTATTGCCACGAATGCGCCTCATCTGCTTCTCAGATTTTTGGATTAAATCCTCGCCATTGTAATAAATTTTGCCTTCAATAATGCGCCCAGGAGGATTTGGAACTAATCCCATAATCGATAGAGCAGTGATGCTTTTTCCTGATCCTGACTCTCCCACTATGCCCAAAATTTCTCCAGGTTTTATGACGAAACTCACGCCATCCACAGCTTTTACAGCACCTGATTTTGTAAAAAAATATGTATGTAAATTGTCCACTTCTAACAAGAATTGTACCCCCATCATGACCCTCCTTTTCAATTCACTAAATTTATCTATAATTAGAAATTTTTTATATATTTATGGATGATATGTTCTTAATATACATAATTAAAAACACCTATAGGGGTTTTTCTCATATTTCTCATTATTTTTTCTACATTCTTTAGATAGGTTAAAAGTAGAAAGAAGAGGTACAAAAGCTAGCCTAAAACAACAAAAAACGACCAAGCCAAACGGCTTAGTCGTACTGTCGACCATACTATGGATTGGGACTAAGATCATACGCATCATAATAAGCTTAATCCTTTATTGATTCATCACAACAAACTGCTCTCCCATTCTAGCTCCTGAGCTCATTATCAACACCCTAAGCAATCGTAAAATCTTTGCTCTTAGTCTCAGTAAACCATTTCCTTGAAATTACCTAAATCTGACCGTTACCTCTACTCATCCTTCTTAATTTCTATGACGATTTTCCCTTTGGCATGGTTACTCTCACTAATTTCATGAGCCTTTCGCAAATCCTCTTCACTAAAAGGCAGTATCTCACCAATCAAAGGTTTAAGCTCCCCATTCTTCATCAGGTCAGCAATCTGAGCGAGCTCTTCACCATCTGGTTGCATAAATACCACACCTGTTTTGATATTTTTCTGCTTTGCCTTTTCTTCATTCGCTGGCTGAACAATCGATACAAGAACACCACCAGGCTTAAGCACATCCAAGCTCTCTTCCTGAGCCTCACCACCAACAGTATCGAAAACAATGTCCACATCACTTAGGACATCCGTTAATTTTGTCGTCTTATAGTCGATCACATGATCGGCCCCAAGCTGTTTAATAACGTCTTGGTTTTTAGCACTACCGGTAGCAATGACTTTAGCGCCTTTAGCTTTAGCAATTTGAATAGCCACGTTACCGACACCGCCCGCTCCAGCATGAATGAGTACCTGATCACCTTTTTTAATCTCCGCAAAGTCGACCAAGCTCTGCCAAGTAGTCAACCCAACTAAAGGTACAGCCGCCGCCTCAACAAAGCTGATATTTTGAGGAATGCTTGCAACAACCGCTTCATCCACTGCGATATATTCTGCATAGGTACCTCGCTCTGTCAACGGAGGGCGAGTAAACACACGATCTCCCACAGCAAATTTTTCAACCTTCGAACCCACTTCTTTGACAATTCCAGCGGCATCCCAACCCAATATAATAGGAAAGGGAAGTGGCACTCCTTCCTGCAAATAACCTTCTCGTAACTTCCAGTCAATCGGGTTAATTGACGTTGCATGAATCTCTATTAAAACCTCATTATCCTTAGGCATCGGCGTTGGGAATTCAATTTCCTTCAACTGGCTACGATCCCCATATTCATTAATGACAATTGCTTTCATTTTTACCAACCTCCTCCTCATTTCTATTGTAGTATAACACTAACCTCTTTCCATTCACCAAAGCTTTGATTCAAATAAAAAGAAAAAATCGCAGACATCCACGATTTGATAATCCCCCTTTTTAATAGTTAATCAATCTGCCAGTCAATCTCCTGCTCTCCTATGCTTTTTAAGCACGCATTAGCATAGGAAAAAGGATGACTGCCAAAAAAGCCACCGTTCGCCGAAAACGGGCTTGGATGGGGAGATTTTTTGATAAAGTGCTTCATCGTATCGATCAACGCCTCTTTCTCTTGAGCATGCCTTCCCCACAAAATAAACACAACAGGTCTATCACGCTCATTGAGCAGTTGAATAATTTTATCTGTTAAAAGCTCCCATCCTTTTCCCCTATGAGACGCCGCTACGCCCCTTCTTACAGTAAGAGCCGTATTGAGCAGAAGAACACCCTCTCGTGTCCATTTTTCAAGATTACCATGCGTAGGAATGGCGCATCCAAGATCCATCTGAAGCTCTTTAAAAATGTTTTGTAAGGATGGGGGCTGCTGCACACCTTTTTGCACGGAAAAACTCAGCCCATGGGCTTGACCTGGACCATGGTAGGGGTCCTGTCCCAAAATGACCACCTTGACATCTTCATACGCCGTGTAATGCAGTGCATTGAATATATGATGCATATCCGGATAAACGGTCTGCGAGGCATATTCTTGTTTTAAAAACTCACGAATAGACAAGTAGTAATCCTTTTGGAATTCTTCCTTTAGGATATCGTTCCAATCATTTTTTAATGTGACAGCCATCAGAATCTCTCCTAATAATTCACTTTCCCATTTCGCTCAATACTATCATTGTCAACCACATAAGCGCTATGGATTAATTGTAAGAAATCGCCTGAGAACCAAATTGCTTCCACGCAGCAATAAAATCCGTTTTAAGTGCTCGCTTATTTTTAGTAGAAGCTAATGGATCATTAAAATAAACATAGTTTTGGTCATAACCAGTCAACACAACCGAATGCTCTTGGTAAGTAATTTTAATCGGTCCATCTTCTGTATGCCATATCTGCCAATGTTCTTCCGGAACAGGCTGTTCATTTGGGGATATGATCACCCAAACAGGCCTCTCTTTGCTCAGTTGCTCCTCCACTTTACTAAATCCATGTCCAGTTAAATCAATTGCCCGATCAGAGAGATATCGCTTAGCCAATTGAAAAATCGGTAGATGATAGACACCTAATCCCGGCTGATTTATGTTAAACATATTTCCAACAAATCCGTTATTAGGATCTCCATAATAAATTTCACCCTTTATTTCCTTATAAGGTGTGGGATTCTTTTTGACTTGATCAGCAAGTGTCATTTTATCTATCTTTATCCCTGCGCCCCCTAGTAACATCGCTAAACTTGTCACTTCACAACCGCGAGGCAGTTCGGGAAACTGTTGTATGAGTGGCACATTCATAGGCTCTACCTTTTCACTTCTGCCACTTGGTACAATACTATGAGAAGATTTGTCATCTAAACCTCCTGAACCGATCACTATCTTATGATCCGACCAATTGTAGACAATGACTTCAATCAAAATAAGAAAAGTTAAAACGAAGCATAGACGCCAAATACCCCTTTTCACTGTTTTCCTCCTATGCTCAACTCGTTCTTTTCATAAATTTTCAACGTAAATAATTACTCAAATTATAATCTTTCTACTATAATGAAGGCAAGGTGTTTAATGAAATTCTAGTAATCATTCATCTTTATTCATTAAATATACATAATAAAGTAATTTAAGGAGGTCCTCATGAATTTAAAAAGATTTATGCTGCTATCCCTTGTCATTCTCGGTGCTGTCTTACTTAGCTCCTGTTCAGATAAAAAGGCAGAACCTAGCGACGTTTTCACTAAATTCACCAAGGCATGGAACAACCAAGACTATAAAAAAATGTACACTCAATTAACACCCTATGCCAAAAAAACCATTACGCAAAAAAAATTTGTTAAACGCTATAAAGCAATTTATGATGGCATTGAAACGCAAAATTTAAAGGTCAGCTTCTCTAAACCTAAAAAAGAAAAATATCCCAATGATATTAACTCAACACACTACACCTATCATGTCACTATGAATACAGTTGCTGGTCATCTCTCTTACTCTAATAAAGCCGTATTGAAAAAGACAATAAAAGACCACGCTACTACGTGGAAAGTCGATTGGCAACCGTCCATGATCCTAACGGGTCTCAAAAAGGATGCTTTAATAAATGTCAAAACCCTTGAATCAACCCGCGGCGAGATTGTAGACCGCAATCAACAGCCCCTCGCTATGAATGGTCAGGCATCACAAATCGGGATTTTCCCTGCAAAATTAGAAGGACATGAAGATACCAAGGCTAAGCTTGCCAACCTGTTAGCGACATCGACCGCTACTATTACTAATGCCCTAAGCGCTTCATGGGTAACACCTGAATCATTTGTTCCAATTAAAACGGTTTCGGCAGATCAAACAGATCTTATCGATAAAGCACGGAATCTTCCAGGCGTTCTCATCCAATCGATACCTGCCCGTGTGTATCCATGTGGTCAAGCCTGCTCGCACCTCATTGGTTATGTTGGCTCAATAACAAAAGAGCAGTTAGATAAAAATAAAGGCCAAGGCTATACAGATTCTTCTATCGTCGGTAAAAACGGTTTAGAGCTCCTATATGAAGATCAGCTTCGCGGGAGAGACGGCGCAGAAATTATTCTCACTGACAGTAATCATAATCCCATTAAAACCATTGCCAAAAAAGACCCGACAAATGGGAAGGATCTACAATTAACCATTGATCGATCTGTCCAAGAGACCATTTATAAGCATATGAATGGAGATTCTGGCGCTGCAACTGCCATCAATCCAAAAACAGGTGACGTTTTGGCATTGGTCAGCACACCTGCCTTTGATCCTAATAGTTTTTCTCTTGGCATCAGCACCGCTAATTATCAACAATTGCTTAAAGACCCAAACAACCCGCTTTTAAATCGTTTTACGCAAACTTATGCTCCAGGATCAACACAAAAACCGTTAACCGCCAGCATCGCACTAACACAAAAAGCCATCACACCCGATACAACGATCAAGATCAACGGGCTTACATGGCGTGATCCTTCCTGGAAAGGTGATTTTCACATCACTCGTGAAGACTCTCTGCCCGAAGTGAATCTCAAAAGTGCTTTAACCGTTTCAGACAATATTTACTTTGCGCAGGTCGCTCTCAAAACAGGGATAGATAACTTTACATCAGGTATGAAAAATTTTGGATTTAATGAAAAGCTTCCTTTCCCCTATGCTATAAAAAACTCACAGATAGCTAACAGTGAAATAAGTGATACAGGCTTGCTTGCCAATTCAGGATACGGTCAAGGACAATTGCTGGTTAATCCATTATTGCTTGCGTTAGATTACTCAGCTTTCGTTGACAAGGGCAATATCATCAAGCCACAATTACTTATGAATTTAAATAATAACACGTCTCACACGCCTAGCTATTGGAAGAAAAATGTACTCTCCGCAACCAATGCACAAACGATCTCCAAGGATCTAGAGATCACAGGACCATCAGACACCGCCTATTTGCCACAAATCCCAGGAGTACCACCACTAGCTGGCAAGACAGGTACTGCAGAGCATAAAGAAAAGCAAGGAACTCAAGGGAAGGATGACGGTTGGTTTGTCGCTTACAATTCCAAAAATCCTAGATTATTAATTTCCATGATGATCGAAAATGTTCAAAATCAACATTCCAATAATCTACGCGGCAGCAGCTATGTTGTCGATAAGGTAAAAAGATCCTTTAAAGATATCTTGAAATAATCCTTTTTGGAAAAAATGTATGAAACCCAATCATTAAAAAGAGTGGCACTCACCAATACTTCTTGGTAAGTATCACTCTTTTTTGACACATAGGACGTGCTAGCTTCGGTGTTAGATGTGCCGAATTTAACCGAAGTTCCTTAATCGATACCTTCCCTCGCTTCAGAATGCTCGCTTTCCACGGGCACGGCTTCAGCCTCCTCAGAAAGCACCACACGCTTTCTTGCGGGGTCTTCAGACACGTGCGTTCCCGCAGGAGTCTCGCCTCTTTCGCTCTCTCATCCACTTGAGTGTTAACAGTGCATTTGGATGTTCAGTTCAACTAAAAAATAAGTGTGAATTTGCTTTTATCACGGTTGTACTTAAAAGGGGACACCCTCTTCACTCCTCGGGGCTGATTAACATCAGTCATTGAAAAGATTCATTTACACGTTGCAGAATGCTCGCTTTCGTCCGTTTGAATGTCAACACTGCCATTCCTTGACGAAAACGAACAGCTAAAAAAGGGCAGCTAATTTCCTCTGATGCAAACATAAACATTAGCGGAAGCAACCTACGAAGACTCCTGCGGGAAAAGCAACAGTTGAAAATCCTTAGTGTATCACAATAGTGGAACACTAAGAGGAACTTTGGCTAACACATCCTGTGTGTCGGAAGCGTTGCCTGCGGAAAGCGAAGGAGGTTTCTAAAGTTAATTTATGAGCGTTATTTAAAAGGCATGTCTTTTTATATGTATTCGTAAGAGTGTCAAAAAAGAGTGATACCTCCCAACATGTATGGGCGTGTATCACTCTTTTCAATGGTTATAGCTTTTTATCACATTTATTTATTCACTCATTATTCATTGAACGGTCTTATTCACAAATACCTCAACGTCATTAGCCGTATCAAAATCCAGAACCTCAGTGGCTAAACGTTTAGCATTTTCTCCTGACAAGCCTTTCAATTGACTACGTGCAGGTAGGATAGAAGAAGCACTCATGCTAAATTCATCAAGTCCTAATCCAAGTAGGACGGGAATCGCCACATGATCACCAGCCATCTCTCCACACATTCCTACCCATTTTCCTTCGTTATGAGCGGCTTGAATGACGGTATGAACCAATCGCAAGATCGCTGGATGATAGGGTTGGTAAAGATAAGAAACGCGCTCATTCATGCGATCAGCAGCTAACGTATATTGAATCAAGTCGTTTGTACCAATGCTAAAGAAATCTACTTCCTTCGCAAAGCGATCAGCGATGACTGCAGTTGAAGGAATCTCAACCATCATCCCCACTTCAATGGAATCAGAAACGGCAATGGAGTCAACCGAAAGCTTGTCTTTTTCTTCCACAAGAATAGCCTTAGCTTGCCGCAATTCATCAAGCGTCGCTACCATAGGGAACATAATCTTCAGGTTACCGAATACACTCGCACGTAACAGCGCTCTGAGTTGCACTCTAAAAATATCTTGACGCTCTAAGCAGAGACGGATCGCTCTGACCCCTAAGAAAGGATTAAGCTCTTTTGGCATATCAAGATATGTCAGCTCCTTATCCCCCCCAATATCGAGGGTACGAATGACAACAGGTTTATTCCCCATTGCTTCCAAAACTTTTTTATAAGCTTCAAATTGCTCATCCTCTGTTGGCATTTGATCGCGCCCCATATAAAGGAACTCAGTACGATACAAACCTATTGCCTCAGCACCGTTTGCTAAAACACCTTCAAGGTCTTCTGGACTGCCAATATTAGCGCCAAGCTCTACATGCCTGCCATCGGCAGTTATCGTTTTCTCCGTGACAAGCCGCTTCCATTCAGCTTTTTGCTCATCAAAGTCATGTTGCTTTTTCTCATATATCTTAAGCTCTTCTGCAGTTGGATCAATCATGACATCTCCATCCAAACCATCAACAATAATAATCACGTCATTTTCCACTGCTTCAGTAATAGTTTTCGTTCCAACAACCGCTGGAATTTCTAAAGATCGAGACATAATGGCTGAATGAGAGGTTCTTCCCCCCATATTTGTGGCAAAGCCTTTTACAAATCGCTTATTAAGCTGAGCCGTATCAGATGGCGTAAGATCATCAGCAATGACCACCACCTCTTCATTAATCGAAGCTAGTGAAGAGAAAGAAAGCCCAAAAAGATGACTCATAATGCGTTTGGTGACATCACGAATATCCGCCGACCTCTCCTTCATATAGTCATTATCCATTGTTTCAAACATAGTAATAAAACCACTAGAAACTTCATCAAGAGCAGCCTCTGCGTTCACATGTTCATTTGTGATCTTTGTATTAACTGCACCAATAAATTCAGGATCTTCAAGGACAAGCAAATGCGCTGCAAATATAGCTGCTTTATCCTCACCGAGCTCATGTTGCGCCTTTTCTTTAATCTCTTGAAGCTCTTCTTTAGATCGATCCACTGCTTTTTGAAAACGATCTGACTCTTCTTTTATATTCGTAATCGTCTGTTTATCAATGACAAAATCAGGATTTTCAAGAATAAATGCTTTTGCAATCACCACGCCGGGTGAAGCAGCAATTCCCGTAATCTTTGTTCCCATAATAATACTCCTTTTTTACTATTAGAAAATTTAATTCCTTAAAATCTGGTGAAAAAGACGTTGAAAGCCATCTTGATTTTGACCATAACTCTAACACCGAGCTTTAATAATACCAATTTCTATAAATATTATCCAATAAAAAACGACAAAAAACTAGTTAAAACTTCTATAACCCCCATTATACTTATTATTTTATAAAAATTTTTTACTTATTCCCCTTCCTCGTAATGCTTTAGCACACCCTTCCTAAAACCATCGAAATCCTTTTCATATTTCGCCCTGATCTTATACAATTGTTCCCAGCAAAGACACCTACAAACAGTATGTAACATTTTCTACGCAAACAAAAAAGCTCCCTACCTATTGGTAAAAGAGCCTTTTCACTATTCAACTTACTCATCGTACTATTAAAAGATAATCCAAATCGAACCAAATACGAATATTGCTGCCAAGAAAAGACCAAAGAAAATCGCAATGGTTTGATAAGCACGCTCTTGTTCAGTAATGTGCATAAAGAATAGCAGCTGTACAAGCACTTGAAAAATCGCCAAAATCAAGATCAACGTTACTGTTAATGTTGTGGATAAAGAAAGTGAAACAACAATCAATAGTGCCGCCACTGTTAAAACCAGGGATAAAATAAAGCCAATCACATGCATCCACGGAAACCCTTCATGATCGTGAGAAGCGTTTGAATGATCTGTCTGCATTTATAACACCATCCCCGTTAAATAAACTACTGTAAAAATAAAAACCCAAACAACATCTAGGAAATGCCAATATAGACCAACAATAAATAACTTTCTTGCCGTAACAGCATTAATCCCATGTCTCGCTGTTTGAATTAAAATACCAGAAATCCACAAAATACCAAGACTAACGTGGCACCCGTGCGTACCAACTAGGGTAAAAAATGAGGTTAAAAAAGCACTCGTACTAAGCTTTGCTCCTTCACCAACATAATCTACAAACTCGTGAGCTTCCATGCCCACAAAGCCAAGACCGAGGATCAAGGTAATGATGAACCATACGATAACACCCGTTTTATTATTACGACGCAACTCATGTGTAGCTAAACCACAAGTAAAACTAGATGTAAGCAATAAGAAGGTTTCAATCATAAACTCCTTCACATCATAAAGGTCGTTCGGCGTTGGCCCCCCAGCTGTACGATGTAAATACACCATATAGGAAGCAAACAAACAAGAGAACAAAATGACTTCAGCACCGAGGAAGACCCAAAACCCAAAGATCTTTAAGCGACCATCCTCAGTGGAGTACTCTAAGGGAGTAGACTGATTCAATGAACTAGGTTGAGACATTAGGGTATCCTCCTCGCTATGCGTTCTGTTCGTTCAATTTCTTCCTTGTGGATATGATGACCATGATCGATTTCAAATGAGCGTAGCAACATGGTAATAAAGACGCCCAAGAGTCCAACAATAGCGAGCCATATCCATCCAAAGACAAGAGCAAAGCCGGCAACAAAGAAGAAACCAGCCATGATGATTGGACGACCAGAATTATTTGGCATATGAATATCTTTAATCGGCTTATTCAGCCACTCTTTAACCTTATTTTTCTTCTTCATATCATGAAAAGCATCAATCTCTTCGACTTCCGGTACATTTGCAAAATTATATTCCGCAGCTGGAGATGTTGTCGCCCATTCAAGTGTCCGACCACCCCATGGATCACCTGTCATATCCCGTTTACCTAAGAGAGCGCTGTAAAGGATATTCCATACCAAAATGATGAAGCCAATACCCATTAAAAATCCACCTATCGTGGAAATAAGGTTTAATGGCATCCATCCTAAGCCTGCGGGATACGTGTAAACACGACGTGTCATACCCATAAATCCAAGGAAATACTGTGGTATGAAACATACATTAAAGCCAATCACAAACACCCAAAATGTCCATTTGCCAATACGTTCATTCAGTATATGACCAAACATCTTTGGATACCAATAGGTTAAGCCAGCAAAACAAGCAAATACCGTACCAGCAATCAACACATTATGGAAGTGTGCCACTAAGAAATAACTATTATGATACTGGTAATCTGCTGCAGCTACCGCCAGCATGACCCCAGTCACCCCACCTATAACAAAATTCGGAATAAAGGCCAGTGACCATAGATTAGCCACAGTGAATCTTACTTTAGCGCGATACATCGTAAAGAGCCAGTTAAAAATCTTAACACCTGTTGGTATGGAAATCGCCATTGTAGAAATACCGAACACAGAGTTAATCGTTCCCCCATTTCCCATCGTAAAGAAATGGTGCACCCATACGACAAAGCTGAGCACGGAAATTGCCAGCATAGAATAAACCATGGCGCTGTAACCAAACAGTCTTTTCCCAGAAAAAGTGCTGATAATATCCGAAAAAATACCAAAGGCTGGTAATATAACAATATACACTTCAGGATGCCCCCATATCCAAAAGAGGTTCACCCACATCATTGGCTCCCCACCTGCCGTAGCCGTGAAGAAATGACCACCGAAGATACGGTCAATCGTCAACATGGCAAGCGCCACTGTTAATACGGGGAATGCAAACACAATAATAATCGATGTGATGAGAGTTGACCAAGTAAACATTGGCATTTTCATCAACTTCATACCTGGAGCACGCATTTTCAAAATCGTCACCGCAAAGTTTACACCACTCGCTAATGTTCCGATACCTGCAAGCTGTAAGCCAATCAAATAAAAGTTTTCTCCAACACCCGGGTCAAGTCCTTTTTCTGCCAACGGCGTGTAACTCGTCCACCCTGCATCAGGTGAACCTCCAATGACAAAAGAAAGGTTAAAGAGCATAGCACCCGCGGCAAATAACCAAAAACTAATGGCATTCAAATACGGAAACGCCACATCACGAGCGCCAATTTGCAATGGCATCGCCACATTGATTAAACCGATTAAGAATGGCATCGCCATAAACAAGATCATGATCGTTCCATGAGTCGTAAAAATTTCATTATAGTGTTCTGCATCTAAAACATGTAAATTTGGGGCAGCCAGCTGGGTACGCATCAATAATGCATCCACGCCGCCACGGAATAGCATGGCAAGTGCTGCCAAAATATACAAGATACCGATTTTCTTATGATCGACTGTCGTCAGCCACTCTCTCCACAGCCATTTCCATCTTTTAAAATAGGTAAGTACCGCCAAAATCACAACGGAAACCAAAACAATGGCAACATCAGCCATGTAGATCATCGGTTCACCAGTAACAAAAAAATCATGTAGTAAAAAATGTATAAGCTTACTCATGGGACGCATCCCCCTTCATTCCGGACATATCCATTCCAGACATGTCATCATTCATACTTCCACCTCTGTCCATGCTCATCATCGTTTCCATTCTTGTGTTGAGCTCTTTTGGATACGAGGAATAGCTCTTGACATCCACGAGACCTGGTTTAAGCAACTTGTTATAATCACTCATGGTAAGAGCAGGTGAATCAGCTTTTACTTTCTGCACCCATTGATCAAAGTCACCTTGGTGTTGAGCAATAACATTAAAGGTCTCATGAGCAAAGCCTTTACCATCAAAGTTCGCTCCTTTACCAAGATACTTACCAGGATGACTCGCTTCCAAGTACAGTGTCGTTGACATATTATTCATTGCATACTTTTGACCGCCAAGCCGAGGAATCCAAAATGAGTTCATCGCACCTTCAGAAGTCATAACAAATCTTATCGGTCTATTAGAAGGAATGTGCAAAACATTGATGGATTCAACACCTTCCTCAGGATAGTTAAATATCCATTTCCACTGTGCTGAAGTCACATAAACAAGATACGGCTTCTTCTCAGGACTCGGATTTTTGTCAAGCCTCATCGTCGTCGTTGTCATTGGAACAGCTAATAGAATAACAATAATAATAGGAATAATAGTCCAAAGAAATTCGAGCTTCCTACTTCCTTCTTGATCTGGATCATAGTTATCTGTTCTTTTACGGTTGGCTCTGTATTTAAATACAATCACCCCGAAAAGAATAAAAACAGCCGCAATGACAATAAACATAAGAGCCAATGACCATAAGATAAGATGATACTGTTGTTCTCCTACAGGACCTTGAGGCTGAAGTACTGGAACATCACAACCCGTCAGCAACAATAAGAATACAACCGATAACGCAATAAATTTAAAGGATTTTTTTATACGCTTCATCGTTGGCCTCGTCTCCCCCCCTTGTTCATGCTAAACGTTTAATGTTATAGCATCAACTTGATAATATCTGTTTTACATTTTACACTCACTGCAAACACTTCTGGTTACACTAAACAGATTAGCACCGTTAAGGGAATTATGAATCCTCTTTTTGCAAATTTCAACATTTCCTCACGACTTTTTAACAAAATTGTCACATTATATTCCTTAAATGTTCATATTTATGACTAGAATTGTGTGATTTTTATATAAATACATACTTTGCAAATTTATTAGTCTATTAATTATATAAAATAGGTAATTTTTTAAAAATTAATGGCTGTTTCCATTTTAATCGTACAACACTCTGAACATCTAAAAGACATTAGAGCCAGCTCTAATGTCTTCGAACCATCCAAAAATCGTCGTACAGCTTTCAATTCATTAGCAAATCAACATGCAATGAACATTCATGATCAACGACACAGGCTCATTCAAATAAAACCCTATACTCGCCATAACCTTCTTTTTCTAGACCGTCTTTTGGAATAAATCGCAGTGCAGCCGAATTGATGCAATAACGCAATCCCGAAGGACCAGGTCCATCATCGAAAACATGCCCTAGATGAGAGTCACCGTAACGACTTCGAACTTCCTGGCGAATCATACCATGAGAACGATCCACATTATCTTTGATATGATATTTTTGCAAGGGCTTCGTAAAGCTTGGCCAACCACAACCAGCATCATACTGATCTGTTGTACTGAACAAGGCTTCACCCGAGACAATATCAACATAAATACCTTCTTTATCATTGTCATAAAACTCATTTTGAAAGGGCCGTTCCGTTCCGTTATTTTGAGTCACTTCATATTGGATATTTGTCAATTGCTCACGCAACGTTTTTTTATCTTTTTTCACTAACCAATGCTCATCTATAAAAGCTCGTCGACCTGAACCTTCACTATAACGCTCATAATGCTTAGGATTTTTTTTATAATAATCCTGATGATACTCCTCCGCAGGGTAAAACGTTTGAGCCGGAAGAATGGGAACAACAATAGGCTTATTGAAACGACCACTTGCTTCTAATGCTTGCTTCGACGCTTCAGCCATCTTCTTTTGCTCTTCACTCTGGAAGTAAATTGCTGTTTTATAGGAGCTCCCTCGATCGTAAAATTGTCCATCTCCATCCGTTGGATCAATTTGCGTCCAATAAATATCTAAAAGCTTTTCATAAGAAAAAATATGAGGGTCAAATGTGATCTGAACAGCTTCCACATGTCCTGTCGTACCAGTTGTGACCTCTTCATAAGTCGGATCCTCTTTATGCCCGCCTGTATAGCCCGATATGACCGAGTGAATACCTGGCTGCTCATCAAAGGGTTTGACCATACACCAAAAACAGCCTCCTGCAAACGTCGCTAGCTCTTGAGCCACTTGGCTCACCTCCTCAACTTAAGCTTCACCATACCTTCTATTTTATATGATGTTTCCAATAAATGCTCCTCATAGGCCCTTTATCCTCTTCATTTAAAATAATCATAGAATAATAAGCAATTAGGATGAGCCATCACATCCATTAAGATAGCAAGGTTTCCCACAGAGAGCCACGTTGAACAGGATCACCATGCGCTGGACAAACCCATTCAAATTTAAGCTGACCAACCGATCGTATCGATTGAGCAAGAGCTACCTTATCCCTCGTTAAAAAACTAGGAGATGGCTTCAGCTTTCCCTTCCTTGTCGTCACTAAATCACCTGCCAGCAACACATCATCAACACGTAAGCAGACATGCCCTTCGGTGTGACCAGGTGCTGGAATGACTTCAATCTCTCCTACGTATTGCCCTGCTTCAAGAACTTGATCCACCTGCGGTCTGTCCACCTTTATCAACCCATTAATTAAACGGCGGATACCTTGACTTTTTTTATCACCGTGGATATAGGGGACTTCCTCCTTAGGTGCCCACAATGTTGCTCCTGACATCTGCTTTAACTCTTTAGCATTTCCAATATGATCGACATCCTGATGTGTTAACACAATATGAGCGAGATCAGCAGGCTTCATTCCTAAACGAGCTAAGGATTCTAAAATACGCTTTTCTCGCCCTGGCAAACTCGTATCCACTAGAATAGGTTCCTGCCTCATCACCAAATAACTGTAGCTTCCCTTCGTTCCCTCCAATATATGCACGCGTTTAGTTATTTCCATACCCATCCCTCTCTTTGCCACTATCATTTCACTTATTCAAATTTTACATTTAAACAGGCAAACTGGCAAATCACACGACTAAACCGTTAAAAATGGCAGTCCTTAGCTTAGGATATACTAATGAGTTGAGCAAAAAATAAAGTGTGAATACACCATCTTAAGTGTCCACACTCTACATATGCCTTGCTCCATTTTAATGATGCTATTTTTTTCTATTACACTCTATCACTAGCTACCTCTTGTTGTTCCTTACGTAGCTTCAAGGCATTTAGCTCATCCATTGTGACACCCAATGACCCTAGCGTAGAGCCAGTATCACTATAAAAACCGTGAAAATCGGAGCCTCCCGTTGTGAAAAGTTGGAAACGACGAGAAAGATCCAAGGCTTTAGCCTCATGCTCAGCATTGTGAAGGGGATGCTTCACTTCAATTCCTTCAAGCCCAGCTTCCACCCACTCTGATACAGCATCAAAGTTATTAAATTGACCTGGATGAGCAATGACAGGAATCCCCTTTGCCTTCTTAATCATTTTTATAGCATCAAACGCATCAATATACGTAATAGGGACATAGGCAACGCCTGGAGGGTGATCGGCATCCCCTCTATAAAACAACTCTTTGTAAAGCTTCCCATAAATACGATCGGTGTACCCCTTATCCAATAAAGCATGCATGATATGCTGTTTATAAACCCCTGTACCGCCTTCAGCATAGGATAATACTTCTTCCCATGTGATGTTGTAACCCGCTTCCATAAGTTTTTCTACCATTTGTTTAGAGGCCTGATGTCTTTGCTTAATAAGGGGGGCACAGAGTTCATCTATCGCTTCATGTCCTGGCTCTATGAAATGACCTAAAATATGAGCTCTTGTTCCTCTTTTAAAATCATAAGCAGACACTTCAATTGCTGGAATGATCTCAACACCACGTTGCTTGCCTATTTCCATCGCCGTTTCGAGCCCTATGGTTGTATCATGATCTGTGATGGCTAAATGTGTGACGCCATTCTCCTCTGCTTGCTGGATCACGTCTTCTATAGAAAATGAATTGTCAGAAATACGTGTATGACAATGGAGATCAATCATTGTGTACTCACCCCTATAGAGAAGCCTCATAGCATGAACCTTCTCACATTTTTGATTACTAGCCAGCCGTTACTCTTCTCCTGCTGTCACAGATGCTGCCAAGTCTTTTAATTTTCCTTTAGCAAGATTATATTGTGTATCAATGACCGTTTCCATAAAATCAAGATCATGAAAAATGCCTATCATCGTCGTCCCGTTTGCTTTCAGCTCCTCAATCATTTCCTTAACCGATTGCTTTGACGAATCATCAAGAGAAGCCGTTGGTTCATCCAGCAAAAGCACTTTTGGCTTCTTCACCGTTGCTTGTGCTAGATTCAATCGCAACTTTTCCCCACCACTAAAGGTTCTAGGGTAGGTATGCCAAAGCGAGGAGGGCAATTGAAAATGCTCTAAAATATCCTTAGCTCTTTGTTCCGCTACAGCGCCCTGGATACCAATCGCCTCAAGCGCTTCTAAAACAACTTCTAAAGCGGTCACCCGAGGCATGACATTAAGAAATTGGGATACATAGCCTATTTCTTTTTTTCTTATTGCAAGAATTTGCTGCTCATTAGCTGTCGAAAGATCAATCCGTCCATATAAATCAGACTCATAAAAAATGTTGCCACTCGATGGCAAATAAGTACGATAAATACTTTTTAAGACAGTGGATTTACCAGAACCGCTTTTCCCAGTAATGCCAATAAATTCTCCTTTATTCACTGTAAAGCTAATATCCTCGCACCCAGTAATAGGTTGCTCATTAAAATAGTGCATGGTAAACGTTTTATAAAGTTGGCGTACCTCAAGCATTATTGTCAAATTCCTTCACTCCTCGCGAACAGCCTTATTTCTACCATCATGTTTATTTAAAAATAATTCCAAGCTTTTAAGCTCCTCAAAGCGTTCTTCTAAAGTGGCTCGATCCCAATCCCACCACGCACTATCCTGCAGTTTTTTCTGAATATCACTCGGGAACCTTTCACGAATAGGCTTAGCTGGAACACCTACGGCAATCACATAAGGCGGAATATCTTTTGTAACAACAGCACCGGAACCGACCACTGCCCCCGTTCCAATTGAAACTCCTGGCATGACAATGACACCATGTCCTAACCAAACATCATGACCGATCGTAACACGATGTGCCCTTCTCCAATTGAAAAACTCATCATCATCGGTCTCACCGAACCCATATTGAGCAGAACGATAGGTCATATGATGCTGTGTCACCCGCCACATAGGATGATTTCCAGGATTAATACGAACATGAGAAGCTATTGAACAAAATTTCCCGATATCACTATAGATAATCTGTGCATCTCCAGCGATGTAGCTGTAATCACCTAATGTGGACTCTTCCATCACTGTATGAGGTCCGATATCCGTCCATGCACCTAAATCACTATGCTCAACACATGAACTACTATGAATGGTCGGTTCTTCACTCAGCTGCTTTTTCAACACATGAATCCCTCATCCCACAGCTACTTCCGACGCTTGATAACTCATTTGACAAACGACCTTACCATTCACATAAACACTTTCCAAAACAGGCCGTTGTCCATCTTCTCTTATGATCAAGAAGTCAGCTTTTTTGCCCGGTTCAATGGAACCTACTTCATGATCGATCTTTAAAGCCCTAGCTGGATTGATAGTCACCATATTAACAGCTTGATGCATAGGCATATTTTCTCTGTAAAGCTTAAAAACAGCATGCAACAAAGATGACGGATAGTAATCAGAACATAAAATCTCAACTGCGCCTGCTCTAATTGCTTCCAAAGCAGATAGGTTATTACCATGTGACCTCCCTAAAAGAACATTTGGTGCACCCATCACAACAAGCATTCCTAATCCTTTAGCCTTCTCCGCTATATCCAATTCGATTGGAAATTCGCTAATTGACGCACGCAACTCTTGCATGAGCATGAGTTTTTCTTGAGTGTCATCATCATGCGAAGCGACAGGAATATTTAATTCATGGGCTAAATCAGCGAGCGCTTGTAATTGGGAAACTTCGAGTTTCGTACGCGTTTTACTAATTTTCTCATCGGCCTCCTCCTCTGAAAAACGCCGATGTTCCATAAGAAATTTCTTATGAAGCTCTATATCGCGATACTGCCCTTGACCAGGCGTGTGATCCATGAAAGATAGTTCATCAATTTTCTTGTCCCGCATTAAGGTTTTCACATGCTCAACAGCTTCTGTATTTGTTATTTCATAACGGAGATGTGTCTTATGATGAATGAGCTGCTGTCCATTGGATAATCTTTTGATGTCCTCAATGATTCCAAAAACGGTGTTGTTTTGTCGCGACCACATTTTGGCATTTTCTTCAACGAGTGATAAAGAATGATAGATGGTCGTTACACCTTCACCAACAAGTTTTTTTTCTAATTCATAGAATGATATTTCTATGGGGAATATACTCGTTGGACGTGGCGCTAGCTCCATTTCAATGGCATCGCTATGAGAATCAACGAATCCTGGTATCACCCAGCTGCCATTAACATCTACATCCTCATCCGTAGGCTGATGGGGAATCCCTGTATCAAGTGCTATGATTTGATCATCCTCAATGATAACCGTTCCCTTCTCAATAACACTTTGTGGCGTAACAATCTTGGCATTGTATATCATTTTTTGCTTACCCATTCTTTCACCTCAAATTCATTTTTTGGGCATGGTTAATGAAAAGATGGCGTCTCTTTGGTATCCTTCAAAACTAGCATGTACCCCTAGCCTTGATCCTCCAAAAAATATTTACTAGAAAAATAGTAGAGATATAACTATTTAGCTGAAGACGCTCTTTACATTGACTAACATAAAATTAATTATAGAAGAGAATGCACCAGTTGCTGTGTATAGGGATGCATAGGGTCTTCTAAAATCTGATCTGTTAAGCCTTGTTCAACCACTTGACCATTCCGCATCACGAATGTCCGATCCGCTAACATGCGAATGACGGATAAGTCATGGGAAACGACAATCATAGCAACATTCAATTCACGTTGCAATTTACGAATTAAATCAAGCACTTTGGCTTGGACAGATAAATCCAGTCCAGTTGTTACTTCATCTAACAACAAAATGGGGGGATTATTCGCTAAAGCCTTAGAAATCTGAACACGTTGCTGCATGCCGCCGCTAAAATTTTTAGGAAGTTCGTCCATTCTTGCCAGTGGGATCTCAACATGATCTAATAATTCTGCTGCACGAGAACGGATGCTCTCGACATGGTACGTGCCAGAGGCGATGAGTTTTTCTGCGATATTTCCGCCACTTGAAAACGACATCTTTAACCCCATCCACGGATTTTGATAAACCATTCCCATAAGATAGTTGCGTATATAACGCTTTTGTTGAGCAGATTCGGCAAAAATATTCACATGACCTTCTTCGTATGAAGTGATGGTCGCTGAACCAGATTGAACAGCATCATCAAAATACAAGCATTTGACAAGTGAGCTTTTCCCCGAACCACTTTCACCAACAATGCCAAGAATTTCACCTTCATAAAGATCAAAAGATACATCACGACACGCCCAAACACTACCGCATGTTGAACAACGGTTGCTTTGATCTGAGAGCATATCTGCGGATGCACATTCTGAGCAACCCTCTCCATAGCGTTTCATAAGATTCCTAACGCTTAATAAAGGGATGTTTAAATTAGACATTTGTTCCGATACCATCAGAATACCCTCCCCTCTCTTGAACCTTAGCGCAATAATTAGTGTCCGAACACCGATAGATTTTTGTTCCTGTTTCTTCATCAAAAATTTCATCAAGAAACGCATTCTGACTTCCACAAGCACTGCAGCATAACCCATCAAACCGTTCAACTTCAAAGGGATAGTCATCAAATTGCAAAGGTTCTACTTTCGTGTAAGGAGGAATGGCATAAATTTTCTTTTCCCTCCCTGCTCCGAACAGATAAAGCCCCTCTGCATTGTGAAGCTTTGCTACATCATAGCGAGGAATCGGGCTTGGATTAAATATATATCTGTCATTGACTAGACTTGGATAGTCAGCACCAATGGTAATTTCTCCCCACTTAACGATATCCTCGTAAAGCCTAAGCCAAATACTGCTATAATCCTTTTCCGCATGCAATCGTTTGGTTTGTTGCTCTTGCGGTTCAACTCTTCTTAGTGGCTCAGGTTCAGGCACCTGAAAAACGAGAATCTGATCTTCTCGAAGTGGTACTTCTGGCACACGGTGCCGTGATTGTATGAGAGAAGCCAATTCTGAATCCTCCGTTGTTTCAATATCTGAACACGCTGTGACCAAGCGCTTAATGCTCACCGCATTCACGCTGTCATCATGACCCTGATCAATGACTTTTAAGCAGTCCCCTTGACCGAGCAATGATAAGGTAAGCTGCAATCCGCCTGTTCCCCACCCTCTACCAATGGGCATTTCTCGTGAAGCAAAAGGAACTTGATAGCCAGGAATTGCGGCTGCTTTCAAGGTTGCCCTTCGAATCTCTTTCTTGGATCCTTCATCTAAAAAAGCATAATTATATGCCCGATCACTCATTCTGATCAAACCCTTCATATGATAATCGCACGCTTATTTACTTAAAAGACTGCCTTTTTTTATTGCGTTTGCTTTGGCCTTACTTCATTCCTATTCTCCTTTTTCGCCTGACGAATGCGATCTAACTTAGACTGGAAGGTAATATAATGTGGCAATTTCAAGTGAGAAACAAACCCGTTACTCTCAACAGAATCCACATGAAGAAGAACAAACTCCTCATCCTGTGTTGGCGAACTACCTTCAGTTTCAAGACTACTCTCTAATATAGCCATCGCAATCGCTTTGACTTCGTTTTGACCAGTCGTCAATCCATAACCTAATGTAAACTCAGGATTACCCTGTTCATTTTTTTCAAAACCGTTAATGCTCTCAACTTCTGTTAACATCATTTCACCAATGTAAATCTCATCATCCTCATCACCAAAGGGATAGGGGATTAAAACATCTGTATAACCCACACGCAATTCGCCGATCGTTGGATGGATAGCACCATAACCCCGCATGCTACTATAAGCAAGAGCGGTCATAACACCCGTTTCCCCTCTTGACAAGATTTGCAATCGACCCGATCGTGACGACGGAAAAATCAATTTTTCTCTTGTAACATCAAATGGTTCCTCTTCATCCACCTGCTTGTTAGGCACCAAATTTTCTTCCCTAAGCAAATCAACAACTTTTCGCAAGTGCACATCCGTATTTGAATTGGATTCTTCCTTAAGCTGTAATTGATAGTCTCGTAAAAACTCTTCAACTGCCTGCTCTTCATGACGCATATTAAAATTTAATAACCTATGAGTATAATCGTAAGTCGGACCAAGCAATTGCCCTCCAGGTATATCCTTAAAGGATGATGAAATCCTGCGAATCACACGCATGTTAGAAGGTTCAACTGTCACTGAATAATGGCGCCTTGGCAGTGTCGAGCGATAAGCACGCAATAAAAACGCTGCTTCTGCAGGATCTCCTTCCGCTTGCTTTAAGGCGAGCGCTGCATATTCAGGTGAATAAAGTCCGCCTTCTCCCATCACACGATCCACAAGCAAACGCATTTGATTGTTTATTTCCTCTGGATTTAGCAAAGCTTGCATATCTTTTAGTCGATACCATTTTATAAGCTGATCGGCTTCCTCGATTGCTTGCCTACCACCTGTTACCGCTACATATCCCATTTAAATCACCAGACTTTCTATCTTTGTTGTTCGAGGCAAAGCCATCATATCACCGTCATCCGTTGCTAGAATCATATCAATACCAATAGGAAATTCTTTGTTTTTCTTATATCGTGCTTCAAGCCAAGCCGGGGAAAGCCCTCTTACAAAACGACGTCGGACATCCTTAATACCTGGCCCGCTAAGGATCAGTTGAATATCTGATGGTTCAGCACTCTCACTCTCAGCCATTAATGTCTCCACACGAATAATAACGGTTGATGATAAATGTGGATCCTGTAACGTACCTGCCTTCATTCGTTCCACAAAGGATTCGATATCTGATTGACTCAATGTTTGTTCAATAAAAATATAATCAGCTGAATCAATAGGAGCCACTTGGCTCATTGTTTTCATCTGCAAATAATTTTCTACTGAGCGATTATCCACTGTGTGAATCGCAAAAGTAACTTCACGATCAATCAATGTCAAAGCTATCGCAGTAAGCCCAGGTGACAAGTCTGTTGTTTTTCCAATATTTTGACTGTTATCAGAAATACTTAGAAGTTTACCTGGTCGAGCCATCGCATCTAGTAATTGCCTATAAATATGCTGTGTATCATGTACATTTGAAAACAGTTGTTTAGCTTTTTCCATTGTAATCCTCCATAGTATCGAATTGAACACGAGAACGAGATACCCTTTCTTGTTCTTTCATCACTCTTTGGGCAATTCTTTCTTCTTCCTGTTCAAGTTCAAGCTTCCAACGCTCTATCTGTGCTATATCTGCATTAAAAGCAGCATCGATGACAGCAATTTGATAGGCGCGCACAGGCTCTTCGCCCATGAGAACACCCATGCCCATGGTTCCATTAACAGACACTGTACACTCTGTCACGAGATTCTCCCCAATGTAAAAGGGCTTCATAGAGATGGAGTCACGAGCTTTAACCATCACGAGCCCTGTTTCAGGTGGATCTTCAATTTGCACTTGACAGAACTCTTCGATCTCGGAAGACATATTCTTCAATAATTCAGGATCTCCCTCAACCAAAATTTTGGTTAATCTTGCTTTCTTCATTGTTCTTCCCCTTTCAAAGACAACACTCTAAAATTCAATTAAACATTGATGCATATCGCTACGAATTCTTGCGACACTGTACTCAATGGGATATCCTGCTGGATGATTCATGATGCTAGCGATTTTTACGATCGGAACATTTTCTGGAATACCTAATAATTCAGCATCAACTAAGCTCGGCAACACGGCATCAAGCATTGATTGAGAACGGATAGGCTGAAAATGATAGGCATCAATTAAAATTTGATAAAGGGATTCATAGTTATCGAGATGGACATCAAAATCAGGGAACTCCTCTACAGGTAGGACAGTTGTTGCTAATGAAAAAGGGTGTTTCCCTATAAAACGTAAGATTTCCAAACGGTACACCTCATCATCCATTGAAAGCCGGAGATGCTGTCTTTCCTCTTCAGTTGGCATGCCTTGTTCCCAGTATAAGAGCTCATTCTTATACTGCTGCACCCCTTGACTTTCCATATTTTCTGTAAACCTTGTTTTTGAAGAAAGTGCGTATAAAATCGGTTTAGGTTTACTACTAACAAAGCTTCCCTTGCCCTGAACAGGCGTTACCCATCCTAGATTTGTAATACGATGAATCGCATGCCTGACAACATGACGATGAACATGAAACTGATGACAAAGCTCACTTTCTGATGGAATCTTATCATTCACTTTATAGACACCTGAACGGATGCACTGAATGAGATAATCTGCAATTTCCAAATGATGAAGTGACTGTTCTTTAAGCATTTTCATCGTATCAACACTCCCTTAGCTCCTTCACTATAAGATCCTTTTATACGTCTTATACGTCCAATCTAGCTTATTAACAAGTGCCGGTGGTTAAGAAATAGTAAAAATCACGTGAAGTTTTATATTAAGAGGGGGATTATGAAAAGAAGCTCTCTTCAGACAAAATGACTTGTCTTATGTTAAATCCTTTCCCTATTCAAAGTTTAACTAATAATCCACTACACCGATGTAACTCAGCGAGACCCGATATCCTAATTAAAGGTGACAACCATCTAAATTTTTTTGTTTTAAACAGCCTCTTTAATGACAAAAAACACTGGAAAAATCGCTTCTGCATGCCACTATTTTACCTTTAAACGCCTTTTCAGCTGAACGGCGATGGTTTCTAAAAGCACAGCAAAGATTAAAATAAAAAAGGTTATAGCGCCGATTTCTCTAAGATCAAAGTAGAAAGAGCTTCCCATGAACACAGCGTAACCAATACCTCCGGCGCCTGCAGCAGCACCCATCGCTAGAGCCACTCCAAAAGTAATTTCGAATCTTAAAAAGGTCCATGAAATCAGATACGTAATAGAAGATGGAATAACCGCTTGAAAAACGATTTGCCACCAATTAGCACCACTTGCCTTCAAAGCTTCAATTGTGCCATCTTCCAATTCCTCGAACGACTCTGAATAAGCTTTTATCAAATAGCCGACAGAATGGAAGGTCATACCGATAACTGCCGCTACACTCCCAAGTCCAGCAGAAACAGCAAAAATTAAGACCCATAGCACCTCTGGCACAGCACGTATCAGCGCAACAATTCCTTTGATGACGTTGGATGTTCTTTTTGAGGTTAAATTCTGTGAAGCCAAAAGACCTAAGAACACCGCAAGTATCGCACTGATCAATGTCGTAAGAGCAGCAAGCGCCACAGTAATTAAAACCTGAAAAACACCTTGCCAAAAAGTAAAATGCGTCAAATGCGGCGTGAAAAACAACACTTTAAAATTTGCAAGTGTTTGTACTATCGCATGCCAAAACTTTATGCCATCATATTCAAAAGTCATAAGTCCATAAATAGTAAATAAGACCATGCCTAGAATCGTAAGCCCAGTGACTAAGGATGCCTTATTCATCTTTTTGACTTTAATACGCTTTCCACTAAATTCAAGTGATGGATTAAAATCTTCCGACATATTGTTCAAATTCGCCACTTACAAAATCACCCTTCTCACGTAATTTGAAATGAATTCTAGTAATAAGATTGTAATGACGATGACAATGACGATCAAACTTGCTACATGATAATTCAAGTCCTTGTACTGGATATCAAAAGCAAAACCGATACCTGTTCCAGTTAATATGCCAATTAACGTCGCACTGCGTATATTATTTTCAATCATAAAAAGCAACCAGCTAACCATCTGCGGAATACTTGATGGAATGACAGAATGAACAATCACTGAGGAATAACTGGCACCAGTCGCCTGCAAAGCCTCAACAGAATTCTCACCGACTTCATCAATGGTTTCGATAAAAGCACGTGTGAGAAAACCAAATGAACCAAAAAACAACGCAAACAGCCCCGTAAGTGCATTTTGTCCAAAAGAGAACAGTAAGATCATCGACCAGACTGTCACATCAATATTACGAAAGAGAGTGGCAATCCCTCTGGCTATCGTACCGATAAAAGCATTTGCTCGTGTCGTTTTTGAACCACAAATGGCAAAAATAAAAGCAAAAATAGCAGCAAATGTTACAGACGCAATAGACATGAAAATAGTCTGAACCATTTTATTAATAATATCTGGAAGATGGGAAAACGATGCTGACGTTGGATAAAAATTTGTCACACTCCATATAATCGACCGGGGTATCGAAGAGAACATTTTACCAATGCTAAATTGTGTAATGTCAATCGCACTATAAGCGATCAAAATAATCAACAATAAGATCAGAAATAAATTTCTTCTCTTTTTAAAAAAAAATTTATCCTGCATAGCCGTCCTCCTCCTCAAGTTCAAGAGTGGCATTATCATCGCCATAATCAGGACCATAAATATTCTTAAGATCCTCTGTTGTAATACCATCAGGCTTCCCGTCATAAACGACTTGGCCTTTACTAACACCAATGATTCTATCCGAATAGGTCAAGGCGACATCAACCTGGTGCAAATTAATTAAAATGGTGATGCCCATATCTTTAGAAATATCACTAAGATAATCCATGATAACCTTAGACGACTGCGGATCAAGCGAAGCAATAGGTTCATCGCATAATAACATTTTTGGATCTTGTATCAATGCTCTGGCAATACCTACCCGCTGTTTTTGTCCACCACTGAGCTGATCACTTCTACTATAAATTTGTTCCTCTAAGCCTAGCGTGTGCAACAATTTAATAGCCTGCAATTTCTCTTCCTGACTATAAGCACCGAACATACCAGCCAAAGTTGATTTATAACCAAGTCGCCCATGCAATACATTCTCAATCACACTTAAGCGATTGACTAGGTTGTAATGCTGAAAAATCATACCAATATTCGTCCTGAACCTTCTCAGCTTTTTCTTTGTTAAATTCAGAGTGTTCACTCCATCAAAATGAATGTCTCCATCAGTCACATCAATCATTCGATTAATACAGCGCAGGAGAGTAGATTTTCCTGCGCCGGATGGACCAATAATAGAGATAAACTCTCCTTCTTCAACAGAGAAGTTAACATGGGATAATGCCAAATTTGCATTGCCATAATCTTTGGATACATCGGTTAACTCTAACAATGCAGCCATTATTATCTACCCCTTCTCTTTAAAGTAAAGTCTTAAACTATTATTCTTATTCTGAAAGCTTTCTTATTGGATCATAAAAGGAATCCTTCACCGCAAGAAGGCGTGCTTTTCCATCTTTCACGAATAAACCAGCGTTCTTTGCATCAGGAGCCGAAAAAATACCCGGATCATTCGTCACTGCATCAGATGTTAAATATTTAATGATAGCTTTCTGATCTTTTTTGCTTAATGTTTTAGTGTTGGCTGCGATAGGACCATTTAAAACAGGTGTATTTTGAATCACGGTAAACTCCTTACCAGCAAGAGCATTAAATGGAGCCGCTGCCCCTTTGTTAACTTGATAAACAGCACCAGGTGTATTCGCAGTGCCCGATGCAAGACTGACATAATCATTCACACATGTATCACAAAAGGCGGCGACTTGTGATCTACCTGTAAGAAGGTTAACAGCTGAACCTTGATGAGAGCTTCCAAACATGACTTTGCTGAAGAATTTTCCTCCTTCTTGCAAGTCAGCCGTCGTTAGATTTTTATATTTAGCTTGTTGGCTAAAGTGAGCGACAATGTTGGTTGATGGGACTGCAAACCCAGAAGTTGAGCTTGTTGACACAAATGACATGGCCTTACCGGCAATACCATCAATAGAATACTTACCGTTCACTTGATATTTTGAAGCATCGCTCTTATTCACAGCGAGCCAGCTATTATAAAGCGCATCTTTTAATGTGCCTGATGGACCACTATTTGTGACGAGTGGTAAAATCGCTGGATTCTTTTTATGCGCTTCAACATAACCTTCTCCACCCAAGAAAGATAATTGTGCATCCCCGCTGGCAATTGCCTGAACAGCAATGCTATAATCCGTTGTCGTTTTTTCAATGACTTTTTTTCCTGTTGCTTTTGAAATGGCCTTGAGAATAGCCCCACGCGCACTGTCAAAATTAGAGGCAGATTCATTTGGATACCAAACCATCGTAATTGTTCCCTTTGAACCAGACGCACTCCCCGAAGAACCGCTTGAACTCCCTGCAGCTCCACAACCCGCTAGTATGAGCCCCAAAATTAAAACCGGCAACATAAATAACAATTTTTTCACTTTGAAGAACTCCTCCCAAATTTACAAATCATACATTGCTTCTACACCTTGCTTTCTCAAATTTTAATGCTGTTTTATTGATGAAGTATTTGTCTTAAATTAACGAAAAGTAAATAATTATAAATATCTGCAATGAATTGTTTAATATAATAGATTTTTCTTTGCAATTTTATCAAAACTATAATAATTAATTAAATAATTAATAACATAAAAGGATAAATATGGATATTAACCATGTTAAATCAAAAAATAGACCTTATATGTGCCGATAGCCCCATTATCAAGTAATTATTAGAGAACAAATGTTTGCGAAAAAGAACAACCCGACCCATACTTCATTTAAACGACGCTCCAATTATTAATCAAAGCGTAATCATTGGAACTCTAAATAATAGTTGTGAAACACCGCCTGGACAAAGTGCGAAAGAGAAAAATAACAAGTTACTTCTTTATCCCAATGGTTTGCCAAAACCTGTTGGGATTACCATAGCAGAACAAGAAAAAACGAATTAGAAAATGAAATTATAAATTTAAATTCTATTGTTTTTAAAGAGGTTCAGATAACGAATATGTAAGGAAGCTAGCGTATAAACAGATTAAGAGGCAAAATAAATAAGACTTCTAGCCGAGTTAGTCGGTTTGCTTTTTCATTTTTTTGTGCGTGATTAAACTGTCCATAGCTTAATATTAAAATAATATTGTAATTATTAAATATTTTCTTGATTATAAAATAGTAAATAAGTAAAATTTTGAGAGATTTTTTAAGGGTCTAAGTCTGAATTATAAAAAGAAGCTCTTGAAAGAGCTTCTTTTTTAGATATCCATTTCCCAACCGTTATCTCGGTCACATTCCTTTTTGTTCATGTTCTTTTTCCTAATTGATTTATCAACATTTTTTACCAAGTACAATTTTTTAGAAATAGTTAGCCTTTTCCACTATCTCTATCGTCTTAAATTAAGGCATACCCTTCCTACGGATAAGATATTTTGTGTATAGTTGATTGCCCGCTTCTGAAAGAATGAAGCCAACAGCAATAACAATCGACAGTAGAAACACCTTGATAGAAAGTTGCACTGCCGAATGATAATTATCCTGTACAAAGTAATGCACAGCATCATGAGCTGCTCCACCCGGAACAAGTGGAATCATGCTAGGCGCAGTAAAAATGATCGCGGGCACTTTATAAATATGTGCATAGCTTTGTCCAATCACCCCAATTAAAAGGGCGGCTATTAAAGTAGATATTACCGTATTAACATCTAAAGCAACGAGTACACTATACACCACCCACCCCACCATACCTATCAACCCGCATTTAACTAAGGCACTTTTAGGGCTATTAAACATGATGCCAAATGCAACGGAGGCAACAAAACTCGTGATAATTTGTTGCAATAAATGCATGGTTCATCCACCTCCTAATCATTTATAAAACAAAAGCAATAGCAGTGCCCATTCCAATGGCAAAAACGGTTAAAAAAGCTTCTGCCCCCCTCGATAACCCTGAAATAAGATGCCCAGCCATAAAATCTCGAATGGCATTGATAATCAACACACCAGGTACGAGAGGTATGACAGATCCTACGATAATTTTATCCACCTCATGACCCAATCCAAAATGCGTCAACCCAGCAGATACTGCTCCAATGATCAAAGACGCCACAAATTCGGCAAAAAACAAAAACTCCAGCTTAGTGAGACGATGAAAATAAACAAGACCAGTAAAACCTAAGCCACCTGCCAAACAAGCTGGTAAAAAATCACCCCATCCTCCTTTAAACATCATAAGAAAACACCCGCTGGCAATAGCAGCTGATAGGATTCTCAGCCAAGTTGGATAGGTAAATTCAGGCTTTTCTATCGCCTTTAACTGTGAATAAGCTTCTTTTAGTGAAAGATCCCCGCCACTAATTTTTCGACAAACATGATTGACATCTGCAACCTTTTGCAAATCGGTGGATCGCTCAGACACGCGGATAAGTTTCGTTGGATTGACGCCATCAATTGAAAAAATAATCCCTGTGTGCACCACAAAACATTGCGAAGGTCGATCATCAAAAACCGCCGCAATCTGTGTCATCGTCTCTGTTACTCTACTGGTATCTGCCCCGCCTTTTAACATCATATCGCCTGCCAATAAGCAGACATCCATAATCTGTGATTGTTCCTTCATTTTTACTCTCTCCATATGTGCTCAGCTAATTAAACACGCACTTAGCTGAGCCTATGTTTTTTAACATCATATTCCCAATAGTATGAAAAATCAATCGACAACTCTCAAGAGATGACCGCCTAAAGTATACATATGACAAAATTCCTTCAACTACAGCGAAAAAATCCCTGTCCTCCTTTTTTCAGTATAACCAACCCAGAGCTGATGAATCAATAAAAAATACAAACTTAACCCTTGCATAATATCGACAAGTCAATAATCTTTACACAAGTTTAAAAAGATGACATATATTTTTAAATTATTATTTCCCATCCACGGAAATTCTATCCCACGCATCCGCAACGACCATAATGACCCTTGAAACCATCTCTTGTCACTTATGACATTGACATAATCACTCCGTTCTCGACATGTTTTAATCCACTTCTATTATATAAACAATATAATCTATTCCCGCAACACCTTATCGTATTGAAAAAGCTGTGCTCAAAAAGTCAAAACATGACTTCATAAGCACAGCTCTACTCACTATTTACCTTTGAAATTTATGGATTTCTTCTTTCAAATTCGTTATCGTTTCAGTAAGCATATCTGCCGAATTAGCAATGACTTGAATCGCGTATTGTTGCTCGCTCACTGAAGCCGTCACTTCTCCTGTTGAAGCTGCTGTTTCCTCACTCACTGCTACAATATTCTCAATAGAGTTCGTCAATTCATTCTTAGATTGGACGAGTTGATCCATCCCCTCATTAACAGTTGTAATGGCTTCCACTACAACCTTCACCAACTGATCGATATTCTTAAAAATTGTTTCAGTTTCAAGAACAGCTTGATTCTGCTCTTCTAAAAAATGTGTACTATTACTCATTTCATTGTTAACAATGACTGTCTCGCTACGAATGCCTTGTAGCGTATCGGATACCTTTTTGGTTGCCGTTGACGTTTGTTCGGCGAGCTGTTTGATTTCCCCAGCCACCACCGCAAAGCCTTTTCCTTGCTCGCCAGCCCGAGCTGCTTCTATACTGGCATTTAGTGCTAGTAAATTAGTTTGTCCAGAAATATCATTAATCAACGTAATAATACCTTCGATGTCATCCACCTTTTGTACAAGATTCACAATGACCTCGCCGATACCTTCTACTGCCTCATGGGTCTGTAAAGATTTTTCTTTTAAGACATGAATGCTCTCTACACCTTTTTCATTGGAATATGACACTTGTTCAGTCGAAGCAAGTATTTGTTTGTTTTGATCATTCACCTTATCGATCTGTTGTGACAAGGCGTTGTTAAAATCCAAGGTTTTTTCAGAATCTGCGGCTTGCTGCATGGCTCCCTTTGAAATATCCGCAACCGTCTGATTAATTTCCTCGCCCGATGAAGACGTCTCTTTGGAAACCACATTTAAATTTTCGGAAGTAATATCCATATCCTGAATCGATTCTTCCATCTTTTCAATCAAGGATTGTAACTGCTGAACCATTTGATTAAATCCTTTGGATAATCTACCAATCTCATCCTGTCGCTTCAGCTGTATAATAGTCAATTCTAGGTTTCCACTGCCAATTTGATCGAGCTGTTCCGCCATCTGGCTAAGAGGACGAGCAAGATGGTGTGCAAAAAAATAAGTGATGACAATTCCCACAACGACTAAACAAATCATGAGAATCAACAGAGTTGTTCCAATATGACTGACATGATGTATGGTCCCTATATAAGCTGTTATAGCTAAGACTAGACTGGGTATCACCAATAAAAGCAGAGCCACACCTATAATTTTAAATTTGATGGATTTCACCACTTCCACTGACCTTTCTTCTCATGACGCCATGCATCACATTTTTCCCATTTTCTACTAATAATATCGGAAAGAAATGAACATTTTTTAACCTTATTTATGAGAGGTGATCAACTTTTTTGAGCAGCTAAGCACACTGTCATCCCCTAGTCTTGAGACCACACATTTCCTTAACTCCATCACTCTATTTATCTAATGCATGATCATGTTTTTTGCACGGTGTATTTTGACTGACCTGTTTTTGAATACATCTTTTGATATCCTGCAAAACGATCTCTTCATCTGGACCGACTACTTTAAAAGTGACCCACTTATTCGTCTGCAGCTCTAATTTTAGAACATCGGTGACTCTAGAAATACGCACATCTCTTTTATCTACAGTCACGAAAACCTTCGACTTAGAGCGCTTAATATGGTCAATGAGCGCTGTTGCTGGTCTCAGATGTACACCAAATGGTAGCGTAACTTCCAATTCACATCGTATCATGTCTCAACTCATCCTATAACCCAAATTTTTGTAAAACCTTAATGACAGTTTGATAATCCGTTGCATGCTTTAACCTTTCCAGAGCTTCGTCTTCATCTAATAATTGTGCAATGATGGACAAGAACTGCACTTGTTCCTTCCCTTGTCCAGCAATACCAATAGCAATAAAGACAGCATTTCCATCAAAGGACACCCCTTCAGGAAAGACGGCAACAATGATGCCCAATTTATTTATATCCTGACGGCTTTCAGCCATCCCGTGAGGAACAGCCAAGCCTTTCCCTATGTGAGTTGTAAAATGTTTCTCTCTTTCAAGCATTTCATTGATATAGGAAGATTGAGCAAATCCTAAGTCCACCATTCTTTGACCCACTTTCCGAATAGCATCCTCCTTGTCCTTAGCCTTGACATTTAATAGTACTTGATGAGGACGCAACCTAGCAGTATCTTCACTTTGCTCCAAAAGAAATTGTACGACCAAATCATATTCCACTTCATCAACGAATGAATTGATTTTGATAACATACTTATCAGGGTAATCATGTTTTAGCATAGCATAAAATTGTTGATGGGTAATAATGAGCTCTACACTTGACGGTATGGCATTGACCGAACAATGTGATACGTCTATGGCTAAGTGATATTTTTTAAGATGCTTTCTTAACATCGCAGCAGCCAAAGCACTCGAACCCATCCCAGCTTCACAAGCAAAAACGATCTGTTGGATAGGACCATGCCTCCTAGAGGCTGCACCGATTGTCTCTTCATGTTCAACAGTGGCAAAAGGGACGGCACTTCCGAGACTTTTCAGTACCTTATCATTCTTTATATTAATGACTACTGGTTTCTTAGAAAATTTCAGAAGACATACTGCTAATAAAAATGACACAGCCGCTGATAAAAAAATGCCGATGAGATTATTTAATAATGATCCATGGGGCGAGAGTATCATCATGAAAAGAACACTGGCTGGAGAACTGACTGAAACCAATCCACAATTTAATAATTCAAATATATAATTTCCTGCCATCCCCCCACCTATGGCAGAAAGTATTAATAATGGATTCTTTAAAACATATGGAAAATAGACCTCATGAATCCCTCCAAAAAAGTGAATAACGATCGACAAATAGGTATTCTTTCTCATTGTCCTTGGCGTTCTAGCAAGACAGGCAAGCAAAATACCAAGCCCCGGGCCAGGATTATCTTCTACAAGAAAGAAGACCGAGCGACCGGTCTCTTTTACTTCTTGGATGCCAATAGGCACAAGGAAACCGTGGTTAATCACATTATTAAAAAATAATACCTTGAGCGGCTCAACAATCAGCGCCATAGCAGGGAGCCAACCCTTGGCTACAATGTCTTCCATTGCGATGAGAATATGATGAATACCATTCTCTAAAAACCCACCCAAAAGCTTGTAAGAAATAATTATGAAGAATAAACCAAGGACCGCAACGAGCAAATTGCCACAGAATAACTCAAATCCGGGTGGTATCCACCTAGCTAATTTTTTTTCAAGAACATCAACAACAAGACCAATGAGCGGCCCAAGCAACATCGCTCCAATAATCATTGGGGCTTGGCTAGATAACGCTAAAGCAAAGACCGACATAGCAGCTGCAATACCACCTCGAGAATTCCCAAATAAACGACCACCTGTATAAGCCAAAAGGACAGGGACAAGGTAAAAGATCATATCATTATAGATAGACAGTAATTCTGTATTTGGATAGAGACCATATTCTCCAAAAAGGACGCGAAGCAGTCCCAGCGTGATAAGGACCCCTACGTTTTGATAAATAATAGAGCTATAAAGATGACCAATTTTTCTCATGTGCCAACTCTCCGTTTAACCTCTGGATTCGATCAGACATATATTGAATGAGGATATGCATGATTCCCTCCAGCACCTCCGCCTCCTGACATGATCTAATGATCATCAAGAGCTTCTCGTCTATCAGATGTGCACTGATTTGGCTAATCATATTAATATATTCATCAGATAAATGGCTTGGAGTAGACAACAAAAGAATGTTTCTCACATTCTTTTTGCCATGACCACCCTCCCATTGCATCTCTTGCTCCAAGCGAAAAATGAGTACAAGTAATTCTCTTATGCCCGTTGACCTACAATGCAATACCGCCAGATCCTGATAAACAAAGGGTTCCTTTTTTTCACGTTCATTCAGGTCAAGGATAAGCTGGTTTTTGTCGGAAATTACCTTATCAAGCGTAGGATCCACCAATGTCTCTTGAAGCGAAAATGATGTGCATGTATACAGTCGAAAATTGCTTTTAATCTGCAATAAAGCCTCCCCGTAATGTGCCAATGAATAAATCTTATCCTCATTATCCATAACTGTTGCCAAGGGGGTAAAACGATGGCACTGAATGTGATCATCAATCTCTTCTATTTTCTCCTTTAATAGCAAGATATCTTGAGCTTCTAAGAGTGGTGAGACCTTGACAACCTTATCACTTTCCACAAAGGATAGAGATACGGTTGAAATAATTAAATCAATCCCTTCATTCTCTTTTAAATAATTTTTCAGAGTGATCATGGAGGCCACTTTAACGATATCAATGCCTTTTAATTCTTGTGTGATCCGAGAGGCTAGAAAATGCCCCGTCCCAATACCGCTTGAACAAACAACGATCGCTTGTACATGTGCCTTATCTACAGTGTTCCTTCTGATGACAGAGGCAGCAATATAAAGGGCTAAAAAACTCATCTCATCTTCAGGCAAATGGATGCCCATCTCCTGCTCTAAAATACCCTTGGATTTTTTACATGCTAGATAGTAGTCATAATTTTGTTCCTTGATCTTATCGTGAAGAGGATTAAAAATAGTCATCCCCTTATTTAATCTCTGAACGGATGTATTCAAATGGGATTCGATTCCTATAATCAAACGATCATCATCACGAAGTGAGAGCTGCAAAAGCGATTCAATATGATAGACAAAGGTAAAGACCGTCTCCTTAGACACGCTTTGGAAATCCCTTTTTTGCCGATGACGAGACTGCTGTGAGTGTGGCAAAAAAGACGCAATAAAGAGCTTTTCACAGGATGAGATTTTCTGCTGGAAAATAAACGTGAGGAATCCCTCGACCTTTTCAAGTAGAGGCGCATGCTCTATCTCACCCTCTTTCCATTGCTTGGCATCCTTTTTCAATTCATGTCCACCGTTTATTCGATTCATAGTAATCATCAATTGCACCAATAGGAAAACATAATCTTGATCCCCGTAGAGACCTTCACTCTTCTGAATGATGGGTCGAAGCATTTTATCCAAAGCAATCATCTTATCAAACTGAAATTCCGAATAAAGGAGGGAATGAAGATAGGATTTATTTTTGGTTTGGCTGGGAAATTCCAAGATATTCAACCATTCTTCCGCAGTCATTTGCTGTTTGATCTCTTCAACTAAAGACAACCGCTTATCGATTTCCTCCCCATTCACTTCAATGCCAAATCCCGGCCTTCTAATCAGCTCAATACGGTAGTCACTAAACTTAGGGTCTATCTCACCCAAGTCATGACTGATCGTGCCCTCAGACACCCCGAACTGATGACTAAGACTGTATAATTTTAGTGGGGTATCCGCAATTAACAGCGTCACAGTCAGAGCAAATTGTCTCTCTGCAAGACTGAAAACAACCTTTTTAAAATTAAAATAAACATCGTTATAAATTTTTTCCCGATCTTCTGAAGCACCTTCAAGGTACAGCCCTTTGTGCTTATCACGCTTAAATTTAAGATGATAGCTAGACAAAAGAGCCTTTATGTCCTTTAAATCTCTTTGTATTGTCCGTTGACTCACTTTTAATTTTTCTGCCAATGCGTCTATTTGAACAAATTTCCTATCAACATCCAAGAACGCCACTAATATCCGTTCTTGTCGAGGCAGCAAATGAAATTCCTTTGACATATTAACACCCCAGGAAACAGCAGGAATCTTTTATTTGATCCAATTCTTCTATGTTTTTTCTAGTTTCTTATAATTTGATTTGCACCTTCAATCCGTTAGGATCCATCGTTTTCCCACTTAGATAGTCGATCACTTCTTCTAGTTCAAGAACTTTTGTCATTAAAGGCTGAACATTAATTCGCTTTTCCTTTAGCCAATAAAAGGCAGGAATAAACGTACGGTTGATTGCCATTGACCCTAAAAGCGTCCAATCCTTATTGTAAAGCTTAAAAGGATCTATCCGCACTTCAACATTTTGTGGCGTGACGCCAAATTGCAAATACTTCCCATTTGGCCCAATATGTTTCATTGCTTCTTCGATCACTGCGGGGATACCCGTTGCATCCACCACTACATCAAAGCCCTTTTTATACTCTGAGGTGGCGAACCTTTCTTCGATTTCTTCACTCAGGATGCCTACGGTTGCCCCCATTTCTAAAGCAAGATCCAATTTTCGTTGAGAGAGATCGACCACCACGAGTTCAGATGCACCAGCATTTTTTAAAGATTGAACAAGCTGTTGCCCCATGGCTCCAGCACCGAACAATAGCACGCGATCACCCACATTTAGTTGCAGACGGTTCATCGCATGAACCACACACGCTAAAGGTTCAATAAAGGCAGCTTGTTCAAAGGACATCGTATCTGGCAGACGGACAACATTCCCAACTGGCACATTTACATATTCTGCCATCGTACCGTCGACAGTATTCCCAAGTGCTCCCCAATTGACACAGTGATTGCCACGATTTGTTAAACAATATTCACATTTCCCACAAAACAAGGACGGGTCAGCACTCACGCGATCCCCTTGTTTAAACTCTGTAACATTCTCACCCACGGAATCAATAACACCAGAAAATTCATGCCCAGGAATAATAGGATAAGGAGATAGGAACTCACCCCTATAAATATGTACATCTGTTCCGCAAATTCCCACTTGTTTTACTCTTATCGTCACGTCATTTGCACCTGGCGCAGGATAAGGCACCTCTTTCACTACCGCCTGATATGGTTTTTCAATGACTAAAGCCTTCATTCTCCTCACCTCTTAATTATTTTCAATAGTATGTCTGCATGCGGTTATCCCTTAACTGCTCCCATCGTTAATCCACGTACCAGCTGTTTTTGACTAAACCAGCCTAAAATTAACACAGGTACGATGGCAAACACCGAAGCTGCCGACATCTTCGCCCAAAAAAGTCCTTCTTGTGTCATAAATGCTGTCATATAGACAGGCATTGTCTTTGCATTGGTATAGGTCAGTGATAACGCAAAGAAAAATTCATTCCAAGCAAAGACCATACTGAGTAAAATCGTTGAGATCAATCCAGATTTCACTAACGGTAAGGTAATCTTAAAAAATGTATTTAATCCTGTGGCTCCGTCCACTTGAGAGGCTTCGATTAACTCATAAGGTATATCCTTAAAAAATGAGCGCATCATCCAGAGAACAAGCGGCATATTCATCGCTGCGTAAACCAAAATAAGCACAGATAAGGTGTCTAATAAATCAAGGCTTTTGAACAGCAAATACAGTGGGATAATCACACCAGCTACTGGCATGAATTTTGTCGAAATGAACCAAAACAAAATATTATTGCTTTTCTTGATCTTATAAACTGCTAAGGCATAGGCAGCCGGCACACCAAGGAGCAAGGCAATAAATGTCGAAACGATAGCGACAATGGCGGAATTCAACATATAATAGGCGACACCATTATTCCAAATCTCATGAAAGTGCTCAAGTGTCGGTGAAAAAATAAAAGAAGGCGGAATAATAGCGGCGTCTTTTTCCTGTTTAAAACTAGTAATAAACAACCATAAAATTGGAAAGAAATAAATGAATGCCATCACATAGGTCATTAGTGTAATCAGTGATTTTACCAACTTTTTCACGTCAATTCCTCCTTAAATCGCCTGCGCATGAAAGAGAAGAGAAAAGTCATAACAATCATTGTGAGAATAACCGTAATAACCCCAATGGTAGAGGCACCACCTATTTCCCAGTTTTGAAAGCCTTCTCTATACGTGTAATACGAAAGATTCGTAGATGCATAACCCGGTCCCCCGGAGGTGGTGACAAAGATTTCTCCGAAAACCTGAAGAATAAAGATAAGACCTAACATAATAACCACTTCAAAATAATTTAAGAGATGTGGCAAAACAATATAGAGCAGCTGCTGTCCCTTATTCGCTCCATCTATTTCAGCTGCTTCTAAAAGATCCTGTGGCAATGACTGCAGTCCTGCTAATAGCACAAGCATGAAAAATGGTGTCCATAACCACGTCACAATCAAAACAACAATGAAAAGCGGATGCTGACCAAGCCAATCTATTGGCACACTATGTGTCAACTTTCCAAAATAGGCGGAAAAACCATAGTTCGGATTCACGACCATGGTCTTCCACACAATGCCCGCCACAGCAGGCATAACGAAAAAGGGTGAAACAAACATGGTGCGGACAATCCCCTTAGCAAAAAATTGCCGATTCATTAATAAGGCAAAGATAATCCCCAAAACAAGACAAAGGATGAGAGCGCCGAACGTTAAAATCAATGTATTTTTTAACACAGTATAAAATTGTGGTTGTGTAAAATAATGAAGATAGTTTGCCAACCCTACAAAATGAATCCCTAAATCAGGACGCACGACATTCCACGAATGCAAGCTAAAATAAATCGTCATGATAAACGGAATTTGTGTGACCAAAGCAACAAAAATCAGCCCTGGGTATAGCAGTCTTTTAACAGGTGGCTTTTTTGTTTTCAAGTTTCTTGGTTTCTCTATGACAGCTTTCTCTGCATGTGAGATGAGATTTCCAGACATGAAGCCCCTCCTTTATACGGAAGGAGAACCCCCAAGGGTCTCCTTCTTTTTAGGCTGATTTTGCTATTTTCTATACCCGCCCTTTTTAGCAGATTGATCTGCTAATTTTTGTGATGAATCAAGTGCTTTTTTTACAGATGTATCTCCAGAAATCGCACTAGCTATCTGTTGACTGACCTCCGTTCCAAGACCCGAAAATTCAGGCATTTCAACATACTGAACACCTTTGTATGGAACAGGATCAATGGTTGGGTGATCATAATCCGCATGCTCTAGTGAATTGCGAACAATATCGGCAAAAGGCGCTGCCATTTTATAATCGGGATTATCGTAGGTTGACTTTCGTGTACCTGGAGGAGCGACAACCCAACCTTTTTTATCTCCAACCAGCTTGACATAATCTTTACTTGTGGCCCATGTTAAAAATTTAAAGGCAGCATCCTTATGCTTACTGCTTTTTTCAATTCCCAGTGACCAGGCATACAGCCAGCCCGTATTCTTCTTATTTGCCGTAGGGGCGTAGGCATAGCCGACTTTTCCAACAATATTTGAATTTTCCTTATCATTAAGGTTGCCGGCTCCGGCTGTGGCATCATACCACATGCCTGCTTTTCCTTGAGACATTAGTGTCAACGCTTCTGTATAACCTGTCGAGGTTGCTCCAGGTTCACCCGCTTTATGCAACAGATCAACATAAAATTGCACGGCTTGTTCTGTTTGCGGATTAGTCAGCTGTGCCTTCCAATTTTCGTTATACCATTTGCCACCAAAAGCGTTGATCACCGTATCGAGCGGTGCCATCATTTCACCCCAACCTGGCAAACCACGCAAAACAATTCCCGTCTTACCTGTTTTTTCTTTGATTTTAACCGCCGCATCAGCAACCTGTTGCCATGTTGGATGAAGAGGCATAGCCACTCCCGATGCCTTCAAAATATTCTTATTGTAATACAGCATGCTGCTTTCCCCATAAAAGGGTAAGGCATATAATTGCTTATTGTAGGACAAAGCATTTTTAATCGGGGCAAACACGTCATCTAAATCATAGTTGGCTTTTTCTTTATCTGACATTTTATTAAAATAATCGTCTAATGAGATAAGCCATTTATTTTTAGCCCAAATCGGTGCATCATAGGTACCAATCGTTGCAATATCAAACTTCCCAGCGCCCAAAGCTACGTCTTCCGTAACCTTTTTCCGCAGTTCATTTTCTGGCAGGACAATGTAGTTAACCTTTATGCCTGTTTCGTCGGTGAATTCACTTGTTAAATCTTGCATGCTTTTCATATCAGGATTATTAACGGTGGCGATGGTTAGTGTGGTATCCGAGCCGCCCTTATCACTTTGATTCTTCCCCTCACCACTGCTATCTGCAGATGGAGCACATGCCGTTAAGAACACTCCGAATAAAAAAATGAACATGATAGCAATTTTTGAAACCCCTTTCATTTATTGACCCTCCTTGTTTTCTTTTGAATTACTTAACTAAAGTATAACAAGGATATAACGGCTGCTTTTACTAAGTTCCATGAATTTTGTCTACATAAAAAATGACAAACTTGATGGAACACTCTACCTCTCTTTTTATACTAATGGACAAAAAAAAGAATGCCGAAGCATTCCCATCATAATATTTCACATTCTTTCACATTACTGTTCATTCTGTTAGTCTAACGCCGCCCTCTTCTTTTAGAGCCTCCTGAATGTCTTGTCTGCTGTCTGTTACGACTCTGTCTTCTTCGCCTTCGGTCATCTGAAGATCCACCATTTGATAGGGTATGGCTTTGATTTCTTCGTGAAGTCCTTGTCTTACTCACATTGGCTTTTCGGTCAGGTACCATCTGTTGATTCTTTTCTTCCTTACCCTGCTGGCGATCTGTCGCCATGTCTAGAGATTTTTTATTAATTTTGCCCTTAATTCCCTTTTCAATTTGCTTGAGATAAACTGAATCCTTAGGAGCAGCAAAGGTGATAGCAATACCTGTTTCACCTGCCCTACCTGTCCGTCCTATCCGATGAATATAGCTTTCTGCATCATGTGGCAAATCGTAATTAAAAACATGCGTGACCCCTTCAACATCCAATCCACGCGCCGCAACATCCGTTGCCACGAGAAGTTGAATTTTTGCCTGACGAAACCGCTCCATTACCTGTTCACGCTTCGCTTGAGAAAGATCACCATGAAGCTCATCAGACTCATAGCCTAATGATTTAAGAGCATCATTTAATTTGCTTGCCCTCCGCTTAGTGCGACAAAATATAATGGCGAGAAACGGACGGTAAAGATCAATACATTGACATAGCTTGTCTTGTTTTGTGCGATCCGTCGTTTCTACAACATATTGTTTGACTTCATCAAGTGTCACGTTTGTACCACGAATCTGAATATGATCAGGCTTTTTCATATAGCGTCTCGCCAGAGTTTGCACCTGTCCAGACATGGTCGCTGAAAACAAGAGCGTCTGCCTAACAGCCGGCGTGCGACTTATAATCGTCTCCACTTCATCCAAAAAACCGATGTGGAGCATTTGATCCGCTTCATCTAATACCAAATGAGAGAGATCAGATAATTTTAACGTTCCCCGGTTCAAATGATCGGTCAAACGACCAGGTGTCCCAATGACAATATGTACCTTCCCTTGTAATTTTTTGATTTGCCGCTCAACATCCTGCCCTCCATAAACAGCTAGAATGTTAATATCATCGAGTCCCGCTGCCATCTGCTTGACCTCCGTCGTAATCTGCAGCGCAAGCTCCCGAGTCGGAGCAATAATCAAAGCTTGAGGCTTAGCTTGCTCTGGAATGAGCTTCTCAATAATTGGTAGAATAAAAGCAAGTGTCTTTCCCGTTCCTGTTTGCGCTTGGGCGATAACATCTTTACCGCTTAAAATCATCGGTATAGCTTTTTCTTGGACAGGTGTTGGCTGGCTAATACCGTTTGCTTTTAACACTTGAACCGTTCTCTGATTTAAACCGAGCTGTAAAAAATTTTTCAAATATACTATCCCTCCTTATGAATCCTTCTTATCCTTATTTTTAAGATACGTCCAACCCTCTTCCTGATAAATCATGCCCCGTTTCATCAGTCGACCTAGAGCACGCTTAAAGGCCGCTTTACTTAAATGAAAGTGCTTTTGAATACTGTCTGCTGCGGTTTTATCCCAATAAGGCATCGTGCCTCCCCGCTTGGTGAGATAGGCATAGATGGTCTCTGCATCCTTGTCCATGCTTTCATAACCACGCTGTTTCAAAGACATATTGATAGTGCCATCTTCCTTGACAGCAATGACACGCCCTTCAATCCGTTGTCCCAATCTCAACGGTTCTGTTCTTTCCAATTCGTGGTTAAATGCTAGCCACTTTTCATCCGTTAGAACAGCCGCCCCTACACTTAACAGCTGATAAACGATTCCTGATATATTGTGATTAAAAGCCGCTTGTTCAGCAGGGACACTCAAACTCTCAATACGTTTCACAGGAGCGATCTTTCCAAAAAGTCGCCCCTTTTTATCATTTGTTAATGCACAGCACAGCCAATCCCCTTGCGCCGGCCATTCCTCAAACGATTCCGATAGATCATCTTTCGAGACGAGCACATCCTTACTTGTGCCGATTGATATAAATACACCGAGGTGATGATTGACTCCTACAACCTCAACCCAATCATAGGTGTCTTTAGTAATCTTAGGGAGCGTTTGTGTCGCAGCAATGCGCCCCTGATGATCAGTATATAAAAACACCTCAATGGTTTGTGTGAGCTCAACCACATTTTCAGCATTCATTTCATTTTTATGTAAAAGGATATCTTCGTTACCATTGGATAAAAAGTAACCAAAAGGAGCTTCTCTTTCCACTTGAAGCGTCACAATATCGCCCGCTTGTAATGCACACATAAAACGCCCTCATTTCCACGACTAGTTACTAGCCATTAATTATAACACGACAAACTTCGCTCCGGAGCGTATTCCATAAATATTATGTCGCTAAAAGTAGATTTCTATCAAACAACAATTTTTTTTGCACCCTTTACATCATCATTTATTTTGACATCGATCGACCTTTTTAGCGTAGACTTGGATGAAGAAGGTTTACAAGCTTATAGATGAGGGACAGTGAAGGCTCTTATAAACAAATTAAAAAGACCGTCGCATGATTTGAATGCGAACGGTCTTCTGACTATTATTTTAGCAGGGCTTGATATTCATAGGTAATAAGTAGACCAAGGGGTGATCCTGGATCCAATTCAGTGTAAGTCCTAATGGCTACATCTAAGCCTTTTTCTCGAATGGTTTTCTGAAGCTCAACAGCTTCTTTATCTTCTGCAAAATCAAAGTGCAAGGTTGCCGCAATGCCCTTTGCCAAATAAATAGGCTCCTTACCAACCAAGCTTAGGTATTGTTCAGCAGGTGCAACCAAGCGATCATTTGAACCTAGCTTGCGTATCGGTGATCGCCCCACGCGCGTGACCTCATCAGAGATATACGGATTCTGAAAACGATTTAAGATCTTATGACTATATTTTTGGTGCTCTTCTAGCTTAAATCCATGTTTTTTAACCAAAACAGCCCCAGTTTCATTTAGTGCGCCTTCCACCAACGCCTTAATCTCAGCATTCTGTACTGCCTTATCAACAGCACTAATACCAGCAGCATAACCAGAATAAGCGGTGATCGCATGACCCGTATTGACCGTGAAGAGCTTACGCTCGATATAAGGCTCTAAGTTATCAACAAAGAGGATGCCTTGAACAGATGGTTTTTCTCCAATCAGTTTACTTTGATCTACCACCCATTCATAAAATGGCTCGACCACAACCATCAGCTTGTCCTCATTCGATTGATTAGGCACAATGCGGTCAACCGCTGCATCCGGAAAGCCGAAATGTTGATCGAAAGCTGCCTGTTCTTCAGCTGTCAGCTTTTCATAGACCTTCTCTTTAAGTAAGGTGCTACCGCCAATCATGTTTTCACATGCAATAATATTTAGAGATTGTCCACCCATTTCTAGTCTTTGCTTAAGACCATCTGCAACAATCCCTGCGATAAACGGCAATATAGTTGGTCCTATGGCAGTCGTAACAATGTCCGCATGCACAATGGCATCAATGACCTTATCAGGATCAGTCTGGCTATTAATCGCCGACACATTTTTAACGGTCAGGGTTTCACGCTCTTCATCAGCAAGCACGACATCGTATTGTTGCCTATCATTTATTACAATTACGTGGTTTGTGTTTCATCATCTTTAGTTAAATTAGGAGCTAAAATTAACGGTACTCCTAACATTTTACCTGATAAATAAGAAACAAATTCACTTGAACTTGATACAACAGGATAAATAAATTTACTTATATCTTTCTTTAAATCATTAATTAATTTGTCATCGTCCATTTCTTTTTCAGTCTCTAATTTAGAAAGATCTCTTTTTTTATTCTTCACGTCATGCAATTGTCATGAACAGCATCAAAAAGATTTATAGTATTTTACCGTTGCTCTCAATAACTTTCTTATACCACTCAAAACTTTTCTTTTTAGTGCGTTTAAAACTGCCATTGCCATAATCATCGACATCCACATAAATGAAGCCATAACGCTTGCTCACTTCTAATGTCGAGACACTGATGATATCAATGGGTCCCCAGCTCGTATAGCCCATCACTTCTACACCTTCATTAATAGCTTCACGAACCTGCACCAAATGCTCCTGCAAATAATCAATGCGGTAGTCATCGCTGATATAGCCATTTTCATCTACCTTATCGACGGCTCCCAATCCATTTTCCAAAATAAATAACGGCAATTGATAGCGGCCATACAATTTATTCAAAGTCACACGCAAACCAATAGGATCAATTTGCCAGCCCCAATCAGAAGATTTTAAATAGGGATTTTTTAATCCAGAAAATAAATTGCCTGGTGCACGTTCACCCTGTGGTCCAGCGCTCTCCACCAATGACATATAATAGCTAAAGGAAATAAAATCAACCGTATTGTCTATGAGAATCTTTTCATCCCCCTCGGCCATTTCAATGACAATATCATGTTCTTGAAAATAGCTTTTAATGAACTGCGGGTAATAGCCTCGAACCTGGACATCCGTATAGAAGAAATTCATCTGCTCTTCTTTTAGTGCTTTGAGCACATCTTCAGGATTACAGGTTTCCGGATAAGTTTCGAATCTTGCCAGCATACAGCCTATTTGAGCCCCAGGAATGATATCATGACATTGCTTGACGGCTATGGCACTGGCGACAAATTGATGATGCAACGCCTGATACTTCACTTTATCAATATTATCAAATCGATCATTAATCAATCCACCCGCATTATAGGGTGCTAAGGCGATCGCATTGATTTCGTTAAACGTCAACCAATACTTCACCTTATCACGATAACGCTGGAATACCGTTTTGGAATAGGTAGTGAATAAGTCAATAAGACGACGATCAATCCAGCCATTATACCGATCGACCAGAGAGGCCGGCATTTCATAATGCGATAATGTCACAAGCGGCTCAATATCATATTTTAACAATTCATCAAATACATCATCATAAAAAGCTAGCCCTTCTTCATTAGGCTCCTTGTCATCACCATTTGGAAAGATTCGCGCCCATGAAATGGACATCCGAAACACTTTAAACCCCATCTCAGCAAACAATGCAATATCCTCTTTATAATGATGGTAAAAATCAACGCCCCATCTTTTGGGATAAATGCGATCAGAATGGCTACTAAATGCCTCCTGAAATTGTTCAGAAGTAATATGAACAGCATTATCACCTGTTCGCTCTTCTTTCGGGGTAAATGGCGCCATATCTGCTGTAGATAGACCTTTCCCTCCTAGATTATAACCGCCCTCTAGTTGATTAGCTGCCGTCGCTCCGCCCCATAAAAATCCCTCAGGAAATTCTTTATTCATGATTAAACACTCCTTCCGTTATTATTTGGTTGTCTGAATAATTTTAGTTCCAGCTTCAATTAATTGATCGTTGTCAAAATGAATTTTATCAACAGACGTAAACTGATCCCTATTTGTTATAACAACCATTGTTACCATTTTGTAACCTTCAGCGATAATTTTTTCTCGATCAAATACAAGCAATTCCTGCCCTTTTGCAACGGTGTCTCCTTGTGAAATCTTGACATCAAAATACTGCCCGTCCAAATTCACCGTCTCAAGTCCTATATGAATTAAAACTTCCACTCCTGTATCCGATTTAAGACCAATGGCATGCTTGGTTGGGTATAACATTGCCACTGTACCATCAAAAGGAGCTACAATCCTGTTTTCCGTCGGTTCAATAGCTACTGTAGTACCCACTATTTCTTCAGAAAAAGTTTTATCTGGTACGTTTTCTAATGGCGTAAATGTGCCTTTTAAAGGACTGTTCACCACACCAGAGGTCATGATCGTTGGACTAGAGGGTTGTTGTTCTTTGTCAGACGCTTTGGATTCTGTTACCACCACATCATCGCCATCTACTAGTGCATCCTGAAATCCTAAAATCCATGTCAAAATAAAACTGATGACAAAGGCAACTAAAACAGAAATCGCCGCATAGACCAGATTCATCGCATTTTTCGGATCAACATACACCGGAAATGCTTCCAGACCCTGTGCTACAAAACCAAAACATTTCACACCGAAGAACAGCGCTAGCCCACCACTAATCGCACCGGCAACCATCGAAGCATAGAGCGGGCGCTTTAATTTCAGAGAGACACCGAATATCGCTGGTTCAGTGACACCTAGCAAGGCAGAAACACCTGAAGATGCCGCAATTGATCTGAACTTTTTATTTTTTGTTCTAATTGCTACGGCAAATGCAGCACCTGATTGCGCTAAGCTATTAACAAGATTAATTGGTAAAATAAACGGATCGAACCCATTTTTAGTCATATTTTGTAAAATGATTGGTGCAAAACCATAGTGCATCCCTGTCGTAATAAATACAGGTAATAAACCTCCCACTATTATTCCCGCAACAGCTCCACCATGCATATAGAGCCAGCCGACACCTGTACCTATATAATCACCAACATAAAATCCGATTGGACCTGCAACAATTAAGGTAAAAGGAATCATGAGCAGGAATACCAATGTTGGTGTTAGTACAATTCTCAATCCATTTGGCACAATTTTATCAATCCAGCGATAAACATAGCTTAATATCCATACCATTAATATAACCGGGATAACGGTAGAGCTGTAATCAATAAATGGAATTGGCAATTTTAGAAAATGTAATCCTGAATGGCCAGCCGCAACACCTGCTGTGATGGTAGGATAAAGCAAAGCTCCCGCCACCGCTAACGCTAAATATTCACTCACTTTAAAGCGTTTAGCAGCCGAGACTGCCAATAAGAAGGGTAAAAAGTAAAAGGCTGCGTTGGATACGATCGTCAGCACTTGAAAGGCATCACTTTTTTCCGATACCCATCCGAGAACCTGTAGCAAAGCAAGAAGTCCTTTCATCATACCTGCTCCAGCAATTGCCGGAATGACCGGAGAAAACACCCCCGAAATCATATCAAGAAAACGACTCGCTAAACCTTTTTTGTTAGCCTGTACCTCATCTTTACCTTGAGCACTCTGAACACCTACAATAGCTTCTACATCCTTGAATACATCTGCAACCGTGTTCCCAATGATAATTTGTAGTTGCCCACTTTGAAATTGCGCCCCCATAACACCTGGAATTTCTTTTATTTTATTTAAATCTACCTTCTGTTCATCCTTTACATGAAACCGTAATCGTGTCACACAATGCCACGCTCTAGTGACATTTTCTTTACCGCCTATCTGATCAACAATTTGCTTGGCTAACTCTGTATAACTCATTCTCATTCACCTTTCCATGCATGTTATTAGCTATTTTAGACAAAAAATATACCTAAATATAACCTACAGTCTCAAAAGTAGCTGTAAGAATATATTTAGGTAATGCCTGATTGAACAGTAACACCCTAAGTGTCTTGTTATTCATTTTTCCTAGTTGTCATACGTTGAATATGAAGGGTTAAATAAGCTAATTCTTCATCCGAACATACCCACCCGTGTTCAATATGAAGATATTTTTCAATTTTTTTCACACAATTATAAGCTCCCAGATATCTTTCCTTAATAAGAGAATAGAAGGAAACAGCATCATCATTTGCATTGCCTTCCCCGTTCATCTGCCGCAGGATAAAATATCTTAAATGCGTAAGAAGCCGTGAATAATTAATCGAACTTTCCTCGAGCTTCACTTGATAATGATAGCTGATGATTTCTAAAATTTTATTCATGATTTCAGTGATCTTAAACGTTTCTTGGATGTCCTCTTGCAAAAATTGAGCGTTTACAAAATGTAACGCAATGGCTGTTGCCTCATATTCCGGAAGAGAAATAGTTGTATGCCGTTTAATTAACGCTATGGCTTCTTGTCCAATCTGGTATTCTTTCTGATACAAATTCTTTACTTCCCAATGGAGCGGACTTTGGATCACGATACCCTGAGCAGTTCTTTCTAATGCAAAATTAATATGATCAACTAATGTTATGAGAAAAACATCACTAAACTCTTTTTGTAATATCCGTTCACCAATCTCTATGATCTTATTCGTAATATAAATATAATCCGCTGGGATGTCACTTAATATATTAGATAGTTGATTTAACTCAGGATTATTCAAGGAATACATTTTATCAATGAGAGATTCGTCTATGTCTTCATCTTTCTTTTTTTTAAAGCCCACTCCTTTTCCCATTACCACTATTTCGTTATTGTCATCATCCAACACTAACGCAACGTTATTATTAAATGCTTGTTTGAACTTCACCGTACATCCCTCGTTATTTTTAAATAAAATAAAAAAACCAACTACAAATCAAGGGTATTCTCCCCAAAAATGTATTTGGTTATGCCTGATCGCATCAGTAACAATCCAATATATGTGTCAAGTATAACATATTATTTCAGTTTATGGTTATTTTGCGCTTTCTCTTACAATAAACGATTGTTCTCTCTCATTCACATACGATGATTACCACAGGAATAACAACGAAAAAGGAATTTCAGCTAAATCCGGCACGTCCATGTGCCAACACCAGAGCTAGCACGTCCTGTGCGTTGTAGGTCGTTTACATTCTAATCAAAACCTCTTTCACCTATTCACTATAGATAATCTCATGGTCTGTTCTATTTTTATATAACTCCCAATATTGATCTGCAATTAACGCTGGAGCAAACATCGTACCTTCTGCAACAAAACCTGTTATGGTCACTGTACCAACGAAGATGCCTTTAGGCTTTAGTTCTTCTGCTAAAGACAACGCCAATGCTCGTATACCCGCTTTACCAATCGATAATGCGGCATAATCTGCTGCAGGATGTAAACCAAGCCCACCACCAGTAAAGAGCATCGTACCCTCATTACCCATCATTTCTGGAATGACTTGCAAAGCGGCATCTAATGCTCCCTGTACATCAATTTGAAAATGCTGATAGAGTTCTTCTCTCGTTAGTTCAGAAGGTTTTCCATCCGCTACCAAAGCGGCATTGTAAACCATGACATTAATTTGTCCATATTTATCTTTAATTTCTTTAAAGGCATGTGCAATCGATTCTCGACTCGCAACGTCAGCTGTCACTGCAAAAGCCTCTATATTTTTTTCATTAAATTCCTTTAAGTAGTTCTCAAGCTTATTACGATCTCGAGACACCAAAACGACACGAAAACCCTGTTCACCAAATTTTTTAGCAACATGGTTACCAATACCTGGTCCTGCACCAACGACAACAAGCAGTCCATTCATTTTAAATACCCCCCCAATAGTGTATTATTAATATGGTTAGTATCATTCATCAGGCTCACCCGACCCACCAGAACATTCTGTTTTGTTGGACCATTACAAAAATGTAATGACACTTCAGCCTTAAATAAATATATCATATCTCTCTCTTCCCATCGTGGAGAAAGGCTTAAAACTGTTGCACAATCAACACTCATCATAAACATCCCTTACCATAAGGAACAGAGATTGAAGCTGCTTCTTAAGATTTTATAAAAGGAAACGCTTCAGTTAGATCGCTAACAACGCAGTCCGCTGACATTTCATTTCCAAGCCCATAATTATCAATGAAAACCGTTTGACATCCCAATAGTTGAGCAGGACGAATTTCATTAATCCAATTATCCCCAACACTTACTATTTGCTGGTAGTCAACCGCATAGGTTTTCTTAATCTCTGCAAAATGCAATGAGGTTTGAACAGGTTTATCCCCCAAGAAAATCTTCTTACTAAAGACATCTCTTAAACCTAGCTTCTCTAAAATAGCATCGCTATCGGGTTCAGGACTATTGGTTAATAAAACCAGTTTCTTCTTAAACTGAATCTCTTCCAGTAGCTCTTGTAGCCCCGGAATTCGCTTCATCACAAATTCTGATCCCATCATATACTGCCGTGTTTCCAGAAAGGCCTGATCCGCCTCCGGATGAGTCAGACCATAGTGAACGGCAATGATACGCGGTACCCACCATAAATCACCAATATTGAAAAAACGCACTTGATCTATCACAATAGGATGAGAATAAACTGAGTTCAACCTTGTCTCTGAAAGCTTTGTTCCATTCCATTCATACGCTTCTCTCACTACGTTATCCAACTGCCAAAGAACAAGGTCATAGCTCTGATCATACACACAGCCAACCTTCAACGTATGCCTATTCTCCCTCGCAAGCTGATAATCCCTTTGAAAATCAGATTGGTTTTCCTTTGACACTCTCTCTTTTAAACGCTCTGCATAATAATCAAAATGATGTGTATCCGCATAGAGCGTACCATCTAAATCAAAAACAACAACATCTGTATGACTGACCTGCTTTTTCAAAACTGCTGCCCCCACATTCAATTTTGTAGTTCCTTATACAGATTACTATACCTGCATTGTTATAGGAAGAGACTGAACTCAACCTCTTGACCTTCTAAAAATAAAAAACCAAATGTTCAATTATTATAATCCATGATAGTATAGGGATATATTTATCTATAAGCACATTACATATTGGAGATGAAACAGTTGAAACAAACGATTATCGAACGCTTTACCCGCTATGCTAAAGTGAACACGCAATCCAATGCTACAAACGACACTTGTCCAACGACACCTGGTCAATGGACTTTGGCACATATGCTCGTGGACGAATTAAAGACAATCGGTATGAATGAAGTCACTATCGACGACAATGGGTATGTCATGGCTACTCTTCCTGCCAACACGGACAAAGATGTAGACACCATCGGATTTCTTGCCCATTTGGACACTGCTACAGAATTAACTGGTGAAGGTGTTAACCCACAAATTGTTGAAAATTATGACGGTCAAGACATTGTTTTAAACGAGCAACTTAAAGTCATCCTTTCACCAAAGGACTTCCCTGAGCTTAACACTTACAAAGGGCACACGCTCATAACAACGGATGGCACTACCTTACTGGGTGCAGATAATAAAGCAGGAATCACTGAAATCATGACCGCTATGGCTTATCTCATTCAGCATCCAGAAGTCAAGCACGGCAGAATACGTGTTGCCTTTACACCAGACGAAGAAATCGGAAGAGGTCCCCGCCGCTTTGATGTTGAAGCCTTCAATGCTTCAATTGCATATACGATAGACGGCGGTCCACTTGGAGAACTACAATATGAAAGCTTTAATGCTGCTAGTGCTAAAATGACGATCAAAGGAAAGAATGTCCACCCCGGCACAGCTAAAAACAAAATGATCAATTCAATAAAAATAGGCATTGAGCTTCAGAACCAGCTTCCAAGCTTAGAAGCGCCTGAGCACACCGAGGATTATGAAGGATTTTATCACCTTATCTCTTTTGAAGGCAATGCTGAGGAAACCAAGCTTTACTACATCATCAGAGATTTTAATCGTGATAAATTTGAAGAAAGAAAACGTACGCTCACCCAAATTGTTGAAAAATTGCAGGACACTTATGGTAAAGAAACCATCGTTCTAGACATGGAAGATCAGTATTACAATATGGGAGAGAAAATCAAACCTGTTAAAGAAATCATTGATATTGCCTATCAAGCCATGCAATCCTTGGATATCGAGCCTATCGTCGCTCCTATTCGCGGCGGTACAGATGGTTCACAATTATCCTATATGGGACTTCCTACTCCCAACATCTTTACAGGAGGAGAAAATTTCCACGGCAAATACGAATATCTTTCTGTCGAGAATATGATCAAGGCAACACATGTGATAGTAGAAATTGCCCAGCTCTTTGAGAAGAACGCAAAATAATCGTCATGACATTTTCTAAGGGGCTGGGGCAAAACCCAGTCAGTGAAAAGAGTGGTACTCGCCAATAATTTTGGTAGGATCACTCTTTTGTTAGATCAGAGCTTAAAAAGGACATTCAAAAAAATTAAAAGAAGCGAAGTACACATAAAAATAGCCCTCGATTTATGTCGGGGACATTTATTCATGATGAAGATTTTTCAATAAACCATGCCAAAACAACTGTATACTTAAGAATTCAGTAGCTCCTTAATTAAATTCAATCGGGATTTTTTATAAATATCTTCATTTTTTAGATTCATACATTCTTCTTCATTATTCAATTCCATTAATGCCTTATTATAAGTTGCTTTATCAATTCGGTTGTTTTTGTAAGCTAATTGAAGAGCAATACGATGAGAAAGGATTTCATCTTTAGTAAACATTGCATCACGACTCCTCATTTTATATTTTAATATATTCATTCAACAGAAGAAGATGCTTCAGCCGAATAATTTTCTTCATAAATTAAGGCAGAGGCTTTATCAAATTCTGCTAACGCCCCCACTAACAAACTAGCATAAAGCGATCCAATGTTAACCGTACTTTCATTCATAGGATTATGACCATCTATTGTTAATATACCCCAAAAGCCTAGTGGAATACATATCAAAGATGTATACTTGCTTGCTGAGTTAATATTCTTTTCCCAATCATCATTTTTTATAACGTCATCGATATTAACCGTTGTTGATTTTCTAAAACTTTTTCCAGCCACCGACCAATTCAACTTAAGTCGACGAAAACCAATGTAACTTTCCGCAAATCCCGTACTTCCAAAAACTAATAGCAGTTCTTCATCTCCATCTTGGATCCAAACCCCACACCTATGTTTATCACCTGGCATAGATTTTATATCTGATGCTAAAGACTCAATAATTCTTTGTATAAGATTAGCAGATCTTTGTCTAAGTTCGTGTGGATCACTTAACATTCTTAGATCATGGAAAGATTCAAGAAATGACTGTGAATTTATAATTGCAATTGTAACTTGTGAATATATACCTACATACTCTAAATTCTGTGATTTTAGCTTGACGACATCCTCCTGGAGCTTTATAAGTTTGTTTTCTCTTCCCATGGCCGCAGAAAATCTTTTAGCACCTAATGTAATCCACCATAAGGAAATAAGTAAAGCAACAATGATAATCACAGCACTCGTTTCAAAAAACCAATGTGGAAGTCTTGCTATTATATATTGAATCAATGATTGCTTCCCCCAAATCATTTATCCATATTATAACAAAACATATTTTTGGATACAAAAATTAACAAATAGTTCCATTTAGAGGATAAATTAACTAATTATAGAAAATGCTTGTCAAGTTTTATTTCTGTTTAAGTGACATATTTTTAACATATAACTAAAAAATTAGTTTTTTACATAATCAAAATCACCAGTAACACTGGTGGTTTGCTCTGCAACATTAAAAATAACACCTCTTCTGAAGAGGTGTTTAGTTATTTTCAGTGCCCATGATCATAATTATATATAATGCTTAAAAAACATCGATAATGTCCCAATTTATACGTTGATATATTTGTTACGACAATAGGATATGTTAGATTCCAAGTGGATCTTCGAACACGTGCTGTTCCCGCAGGAATCTTGCATCTTTTGCTCCCCACATGAATGCCATGAATAGGACGATCATTAATCTGTAATAATGTCATAAATGAATATGGGCTTATCAACTTTATCCGTAATCTCAATACCCTGATGAATGAGCGTCTTAATAGCTTCTACGTCTTGAGTATTCGCATGAATGGTGACAAGCGTATCCCCTTTCTCTACCACATCTCCTACTTTTTTATGTAACACAATACCTACAGCATAATCAATAACTGTCTCCTTCGTCATACGCCCAGCACCCAGATGCATGGCAGCCATGCCCATTGTATTTGCCACAATCCTAGAGACAACACCACTCTGTTCAGCCTTAAGAGCCATTTGGTATCGAGCCTGTGGCAATTTAGATGGATCATCCACGATGGAAGAATCCCCACCCTGAGACTGTATAAAGGCCTTAAACTTCTCTAGTGCCGCGCCGTTAGCGATGGTCAGCTTCAGTTTTTCTTCCGCTTCTTCTACAGACGAGGCTTTCCGAGCAAGATACACCATCTGACTTCCCAAGGTTAAACAAAGCGTTTCCAAGTCCTGAGGTCCATGCCCCTTAAGCGTTTCAATCGCCTCTTTGACCTCCAAAGCATTGCCGATAGCGCGCCCTAATGGCTGACTCATATCAGAAATAACCGCTATAGATTGCTTTCCTACTCTATGTCCAATCTGTACCATGGTCTTTGCTAGCATCTTAGCATCTTCGATATTCTTCATGAACGCCCCAGAGCCTGCCTTTACATCAAGAACAAAAGCATCTGCTCCAGCAGCAATTTTTTTACTCATGACTGAGCTAGCGATCAAAGGAATAGAGTCAACTGTGCTCGTGACATCGCGAAGAGCATAAAGCTTCTTATCCGCTGGCGTTAAATTTCCACTTTGTCCCACGACAGCTATTTTATTGCGATTCACAAGTTCTACAAATTGTTGATTATCCAGTTCAACATGAAAACCTGGAATAGATTCCAGCTTATCAATCGTACCACCTGTATTTCCTAATCCACGACCAGACATTTTAGCAATCGGTACACCTAAGGCGGCGACCAACGGAGCCAAGATCAATGTTGTCGTATCACCGACACCACCCGTAGAATGTTTATCAACCTTTACCCCAGCAATGGAGGATAAATCAATGGTATCACCAGAATAAACCATTGACATGGTTAAATTGGCAATCTCTTCTGTGGTCATACCTTGAAAATAAATAGCCATCGCTAAAGCACTCATTTGGTAATCTGGAATCTCTCCCTCTGTATACCCTTTGATAATGAATTGAATTTCTTCTGTAGATAGTGACCATCCGTCGCGCTTCTTCTCAATACAATCTACAACTCGCATCATGCTACACCCCTAAGCATTGACATGTTTTCTAAACCACATATAGATTCATGGATGACTATTTAAGCTGCAAATATAAGCGCTATCTAAAATCGCGCACGCCAACGAATTTGCTTTTATTTTATTTTACTAAATAAAAAGTAATCTTAGTCGAATTCTGCTTGACTTCTCAATTGAGATTCTTTATATTGTGCTATGAGGTTTGACACCCCGCACAATATGAGACACTAGACAACCAACAAATGACACCTATCTAAATAGATTAGATAATGAATAAATTCTCTTAAGAATAGGGGATGACCATGATCAATTATGCAAAATACATTGACCATACTCTGCTTAAACCAGAAGCGACACAAGAACAAATCGCTCATCTATGTATGGAAGCAAAAAGGTATCAATTTGCTTCCGTTTGTATCAATTCAACATGGGTGAAGGTCGCCGCCAATACACTCAAAGGAACAGATGTGAAAATCTGCACCGTCATCGGATTTCCGCTGGGTGCTACCGCAACAGCTGTCAAAGCCTTTGAAGCAGAAGATGCCATTAAAAATGGCGCTCAAGAAATCGACATGGTCATCAATATTGGCGCTTTAAAATCTAAAAATAATGATCGTGTTTTAAATGATATTAAAGCCGTGGTCAATGTGGCAGAAGGACGCGCCCTCGTCAAAGTTATTATCGAAACCTGTTTATTAACAGACGAAGAAAAAAGAAGGGCATCGGAACTTTCAGTCAGTGCAGGGGCAGACTATGTAAAAACCTCTACCGGTTTTTCAATCAGCGGTGCTACACCTGAAGACGTGCGCCTCATGCGTGAAGTCGTTGGAAGCACTATGGGTGTCAAAGCTTCCGGAGGTGTGCGTTCTTTAGAGGATGTTCAAGCAATGATTGCCGCAGGTGCCAGTCGCATTGGAACAAGTTCCGGCGTTAAAATTATTCAGGAATTGACATCAGAGGTGGATGACTAAATGACAGAATTTTTTCATTTTAAAAAAGCGCTGCTTTTAACTGACCAAGATCCACCCGTGGGAGTCGATGAGATGATATGAAATATTTACTATTTATATTAGGACTGCTTGTCGTTTTTGGACTTGCTTTCTTGGCCAGTAACAATCGTAAAAATATTAAAATCAAACCGATCATTTTAATGATCATCATCCAGATCATCCTTGCTTACTTATTGCTCAATACCGATGCAGGGCTGATCTTAATTAAAGCCATTTCTAAAGGGTTCCAGCATTTATTAGACTATGCCTCCCAAGGTGTTGATTTCGTCTTCGGTGGCTTAACAAATAAAGGACAAGCTCCCTTTTTCCTTACCGTCCTATTGCCCATTGTATTTATTTCTGTTCTCATAGGTATCCTGCAACATATTAAGCTACTCCCCCTCATTGTAAAGGGCATTGGCTGGGTCTTAAGCAAAGTGAATGGACTTGGCAAACTAGAATCTTATAATGCAGTGGCAGCAGCAATCGTTGGGCAATCTGAGGTTTTCATTTCCGTCAAGAAGCAACTTGGACACCTGCCAAAGCACCGTTTATACACCTTATGTGCCTCAGCAATGTCCACCGTCTCCATGTCCATTGTCGGTTCTTATATGACCTTGCTTGAACCCAAATATGTAATCACTGCCATCGTACTAAATTTATTTGGCGGCTTCATTATTGTTTCCATCATTAATCCTTACACGGTTACCGCAGAAGAAGATTTTTTAATTGTTCAAGACAATGAAAAGCAAACCTTTTTTGAGATGCTCGGAGAATATATCATGGATGGCTTTAAAATTGCCGTCATTATCGCCGCCATGCTCATTGGCTTTGTCGCTTTGATGGCAGCCATCAACAGCATTGTTGCCATGATTTTTGGCATCTCCTTCCAAACCATGCTCGGCTATGCCTTCTCACCAGTCGCCTTCATCATGGGCATCCCAGCCAAAGAAATCGTTGACGCAGGAGAAATCATGGCTACAAAACTAGTCACAAATGAATTCGTTGCCATGCTTGATTTTTCAAAAATCACCCACCACTTCTCTGCACGAACCATCGGCATCGTCTCTGTCTTTCTTGTCTCTTTTGCCAATTTTTCTTCCATTGGCATCATTACTGGATCGGTTAAAGGATTAAATGAACAGCAGGGGAATACCATCGCCCGTTTTGGTTTAAAACTCCTCTACGGCTCCACTTTAGTAAGTGTCTTATCAGGAATGATCGTCGGTCTTATACTATGAAATCTAACTACATAAATGGACCTAGGTTCCTTCTTTTTTTCTACCCAAGAAAACAGAAGGAGTTATAGAACAACCACAGACGTGCTATTTTTCAACGTTGGGAATGTTTATTTCGGCTCCAGAATGCATACAAATCCACTCCAGCAACCTACTTCGCTTTCCGCGGGCAACACTTCCGACACACAGGATGTTAGCTTTGGTGTTGACACACGGATGTGTCGGGTTTAACCAAAGTTCCTTTCTTAGTGTCACACTAAGGATTTTCAGCTGTTGCTTTTCCCGCAGGACTCTTCGTAGGTTTTCTTCCGCTAATGTTTGTATAGAAGAAAATTAGTTGACCATTCTTATCTGTTAGTTTTCGTAAAAGCATCGTCAGCACTCAAATGAATGAGAGCGAAAGATGCGAGACTCCTGCAGGAACGCACATGTCCGAAGACCCCGCAAGAAAGCGTTTGATGCTTTCTGAGGAGGCTGAGGCAATGCCTGCGGAAAGCGAGCATTCTGGAGCAACGGGGTATGGAGGAACTTCTACATTGGTACATCCTGTACATCATTTTTCCAAATTATGATTTTCTCTTCAAGATATGATATAAGAAAACTTTAATATTGCCTGAATAGGACTAAAATCCTATTTTATAAGTATTTTAAAGAAATAAAAAAGCCTATAAGTTATCGCTTTCACAAACATAAATACCTATAGAATAGACTAAGTGCGAACAAAACAGATGAACAATTTGAGTCAAAAGAACTATGAAAAAGCACTCAAATGAGGTGTGTTGAAGAAACAGATACATATCTTTATTTTCATATCTTTACTATTATACAAGTGTTCAATCATAAAAGAGAAGGTCGAGAGGTGAAATCATGGCACGTATTTTAATAAGCACATTGCCACTTCATGGTCATATTCAACAAAATTCATTGCTGGTGAAAACATTGGTGGCACGCGGGAATGACGTTATATGGTACACAGGCAAACGATTTAAAGCCCCTGTCGAAGCTACCGGAGCAACCCATGTAGGTATGGAAGGATTTGATTACGATGATCGGGATATGGATTCGGCATTTCCTGAGCGACGTCACTATGACGGCATAGACAAATACAAGCGTGATGTTAAAAAAATCTTTATGGATGCAATCCCGTCCTATTCCGAAGAAATGCGCCGTATCCTTGATACCTTTCCTGCTAAGGTTGTCATATCTGATATGGGGTATTTTGGAGCTCTTCCCCTGGTTCTCACCGGTGAACCGAAAGGGTTGAAATTCGTGGGTACAGGTACCGTACCAATGCCACTCGCCAGTCCCGATGTACCACCATTTGGTCCTGGAGTCGCTGTTCACCCAGGGGTCGACGAACGAGAACGCAACATTGCCCTACATAACCAATTTCAAAATGAGATTTTTGCCGATGTTCAGGATTATCTCAATCAAGTCTTGAAAGAACATGGATATCCACAAACGGATGTCTACTGGAATGACATTGCTGTGCTACTTAATGGTCTCTTTATTCAATTTACGATTCCTTCATTCGAATATCCACATTCTAATCTCCCATCTCATATACACTTTGTTGGTGCCATGTTGCCAAAAGGACAAACAGTCAATGTAGCAGATCTACCAGATTGGTGGCATGAACTCGATGGTGATCGTCCTGTTGTCCATGTGACACAAGGCACCCTAGACACTGGTGATCTTCAACGCGTCATCCAGCCAACAATTCAGGCGTTAGCAGACAAAAATGTTTTGATTGTTGTAGCAACGGGGGGAAAATCTAAGTCTGACATCGACATGGTGCTCCCTGATAATGTACGTGTAGAAGAGTATCTTCCCTATGCGCAGTTTTTACCGTATGTTGACGTGATGATAACCAATGGCGGTTATGGTGGTGTGCAATATGCCTTATCGAACGGTGTTCCACTTGTGGTTGCAGGAGACACAGAAGACAAACCAGAGGTGGCTCAACGGGTGGCGTTTTCTGGAGCGGGAATTAATCTGGAGACAGGTACACCAACGGTTGAACAGATTCGTGAAGCAGTGGAAAATATTCTGGATAACCCACAGTACCGCAAACGGGCGAAGGAACTTCGAGAAGAATACGCTCAGCATGATGCAGCCAATGAAGCATCACAGTTAATTGAACAGTTTGCTGATGATGAGGACATTAAAAGATAAAAGGTACTATTTTCGCAGAAGGTACAGGATCCCGATTGGCTCCGTTGACCTATAATAATCAGCGTCATTTATAGATAAACGCCCTGTTCCTTTCATATTGGAACAAGGCGTTTATTTTGATTTTATCTAGATCAACAATGTATATACATAATCAAACCTCCCACTTATGTGAGAGGTTTGATGTTTTATAGATGAATCATATTTAAAATGCATTAACTTTTAACTAATTTTTTTCAAGACGCTTAAATGATTTATCAATTTCTTTCATTTCTTGATTAACATAAGAGTGTTTCTTTAGATAAGCGTAAAACTCTTCCGGTGTTATTTTTTGATTAAGAAAAGCCTTGCGAGCTTCATCCAATGTTTTTAACTTCATTACCCACATCTCTCTTAATTAATTTCACACTCAATTGTTCAATAAGTACACTCATTAAATTTGAAAGAATTTTAAAATATTGAATATCATCATTTGAAAAGCAATCTTTTTCTGAACCATATATTTCAATTTTTTAATATAAAATAATAAAAAAGCCCTGCAGACTTAAAGTAAAATTAAGCTGAAGGCTCTTACTACTTATGAGTTAATCTTTGCTTTTGTAGACTTATCTTTTTTTGGGTGAGTTGAGTTCATGCCATGCTCGTACACCTTACGCATACAGTTATTGTTTTTAAACTCCATCCAAATACTAGCGAATATTGTCAATCCAGTAGATCATCTTTGTCCCAAACTCTTAGTTCTACCGAACGTTAAACAGCACGTCTTTTTTCCTTTTTGATCTGCTTGCTTCGTAATTGCCCACAGGCAGCATCGATGTCTGTGCCATGCTCAAGACGCACGCCACAGTTAATTCCCTTTTGTTTTAAGGTTTCAAAAAAGGTATTGATGGCTTCCTGCTCACTGCGCTCATACTGAATATGCTCACCGACCGGATTATAAGGAATAAGATTGACATAGGCAAGATGACGCTTATTGGCTAATAATTTTGCCAACTGAAGAGCCTCTTCCTTGTGATCGTTCATATCTTTAATCAGGATATATTCAAAGGTAATGCGACGATTCGTTTTTTCTAAATAATAATCCACAGCCGCCATTAATTTATCTATCGGGAAAGCTCTATTGATCTTCATGAGTTGCGTGCGAAGCTCATCATTAGGCGCATGGAGAGAAATAGCTAGATTAACCTGCAAACTCGCATCAGCAAATTCATAAATCTTATGCGCAAGACCACTGGTAGAAACCGTAATATGCCGTGCACCAATGGCCAATCCTCGTTGATCATTAATCACATGAAGGAAATCCATCATGTTATCGAAATTATCGAAAGGCTCACCGATACCCATCACAACAATATGACTGACCCGCTCTTCCTTGCCAATTCGATCTAGATGATGCTGAACCTCCATAATCTGCTCAACAATCTCGCCACCTGATAGATCACGATTCTTGCTCAAAATACCACTTGCACAAAATGTACAGCCAATATTGCAACCGACCTGGGTGGTTACGCAAACGGATAATCCATAATGATGACGCATTAGAACCGTTTCTATAATATTTCCATCTTGAAGTTTAAATAAAAACTTGATGGTTCCGTCCGTAGATTCCTGCTTAATTTCTTGCTTCAATGTACGAATAACAAAATGATCAGCCAATAGCTCCAAACAATCTTTATTAATATTGTTCATCTCAGAGAATTCCGAGACTCTTTTTTTATAGAGCCAATCCCATACCTGTACCGCACGAAACTTTTTTTGCCCGTGCTCAATAAGCCATAACGTAAGCTGCTCGAATGTTAATCCATAAATAGATGATTGATTCATTCATTATCCCTCTCTACAAAAGTGCTTGACGTTCGTTCCGTTACAACCTTTTCATTATCCTATAGATAGTGATGGAGTTCAAGTCAAAAAGAACGAAACCCGGGCTTCCTCTAGTCTGCAGTCATACTCAATGACTTATTATCAACCTTAGCATGACCATCACAAGGTAGTGTTAACAACCTGTGGCTGTCCGCTCCAGAACGCTCGCTTTCCTCGGGCACGTCCTGTGTATCGAAAAAAGAGTGTATCTACCAACATGTATTGGCAAATACCACTCTTTTCAATGACTAGATTTTATCCCAGCCTCGTTACGCTTAATTTATATCTCCCGAATAAAAGAAAAGCGATTCATTAGACATCTTTTTCAAATTAACATGTTACCGAATTGAGAAATTCTTTTTTATCTCCAAAGCCATTTCAGGATAATCGGTAATGATTGCTTCAAAACCGAGAGCCAGAGATTGCTTAATTTGCTCTGCCGGATTGATGGTCCATATTCTGATAGGAACCTCCTGGATATCCTCTGCAGATGTCCCATCTGTTAAAATAATTGGACTAAGATGTAACGCCGAAAAACCATTATCAGTCATAATATGTTTAACGTCTGATAAAGACTTTAAAGCAAGATAAGCAACATTGGCATCACTATCGAGGGCCTTTACTCTTTGTACTGCCTTTAAATCGAAAGAAGAATAGACCACCCGTGATTGTAGCTGATAGTGCTTCACTAAATCCATCGTTTTTTCTTCAATATTTGGGTAATTTGCATCATAGGTCTTCAATTCGATATTGATTTGAATTGGGTAGTCTGCAAGACGTTCAAAGACTTCTGCTAATGTCGGAACCTTTTCTTGATCCCATGCAGATGTATAAAGCGGAAATTTCTTAAATTCACTGCCTGCACTGTATGTTTGTAATTCCTGAAGTGTAAAATCTCCCACATGCCCTGTACCATTTGTCGTTCTATCAATTGTTTCATCATGAATCACGACAAGCTCATGATCCTTTGTCATACGAACATCCAATTCTATTCCCTCTGCACCTAATTTACATGTGTGTTCAAACGATAATAACGTATTTTCTGGATGTGTACCCCTACTTCCTCTATGACCAAAAATCAATGTTTCTCCCATACTTCTCACTCCGATTATTTTGTTTTATTTTCTTTATTGACCTTCGCAATAGCACTATTGGTATCGTCAGCAGCTTTTTTTAGGGATTGACTAACATCTGCACCATTATAGACATTCTCTAGTGCAGTATCTATCGCCATTCGTTCTGCCAGAATACTTTCCATCAATCTAATGATTAATTTTTAGGTTTTTAAGTATCAATTCACACTACTCATTAACTAAATCCTGATCAATGACTAACCATGGGAGGAGCATAAATGCTCCTCCCATGGTTATCTATCTCGCAATTATTTTCCTCCGTTTGCCTTATTGGCTTTTGCAATGGCACTATTGGTATCATCAATAGCTTTGCTTAGAGACTTATCAATATTTGCACCGTTATACACGCTTTCCATAGCAGATTCTACAGCTGTTCTTTCTTCTGGAAGACTTTGCATCAGTGCTCCCTGTGTTGTAGGAGAAGTCTTAGTAGCTTGTAGTTGTTGTACAGTAACTTTTAACTGTGGAACTTTTTTGTAAGCATCCGTTACAATAGGATCACTATAAGCTTTGGTATTGATCGAAAAGTAACCTGATCCGACATGCCATTCAGCTTGTACATGCGGGCTTGCTAGATATTTCATAAAATCCCAAGCGGCGTTTTGCTCTGCAGTGCTTTTTCCTTTAGACATCCAAAGACTTGCCCCACCAATAGCCACACCATTTCTTGGGGTAGAAGCTGGATGAGGAAGATACGCTACACCGACATGAAACTTAGCATTATCAATAACGTCACGAACACTTGCAGAAGATTGAATAAACATCGCTACTTTTCCTGACAAAAATCCAGATGTCATGTCATCAGCAGCAGTAGCTCCTGTCCCATAATCAACAAATGTCTTATCGTTAACCATGTCTTGCGCCCATTGTAAAATCTTTGTTCCTTGGGGGCTATTGAAGACCGCCTTCGTTGGTGTACCGTCATGTCCGTTTTCCTTGTTGACCAGCAAAGCATTTTGGTTCGCTAATAATTCCTCGAACAACCAACCATACGGCTGAAGAGCAAAACCTTTCATTTGACCATTTGAAGCTGCTGTAATTTTCTTAGCGTCGTCACGAATCTCTTCAAACGTTACATCTTGAGGATTGAGCTTAATTCCATCTTTTTGCAAAGCATCAGCGTTGTAATAAAGGACAGGCGTTGATGAATTAAAAGGCATGGAATAGAGCTTATTATCTACTGTGTAATAGTTGACAATATTTTTTTCTAATTGAGACGTATCGTATTTATCTTTATCAATAAACTTCTGTACAGGTTGAATAAAGCCACTGTTAATCATAGCCTTCGTTGCAATTTCTTGTGATTGCATAATCGTTGGAGCTTTATCCGTTCCACCCACACTAAGATATTTTGGTAGAGATTCTGTATAGTCCCCCTGATATTCTGCTTTAACAAGCACTTTTTTCTGTGAATGGTTATAATCCTTCACAATTTTATCTAGAGTCTTTTGAGGCTCACCACCCATTGAATGCCAGAAGGTTACCACAACTCGACCATCTTGCTTCTTCGTGGGAGAAACCGCGTTACTACCATTTCCACATGCCGCTAAGACGACAATCAGAACAAGTGCTATTGCAATACTAAAAAACTTTTTAAACATTCTATTTCCTCCCCAATTTCACTCTGAGAATTAACTTTTATATTTTTAAGTGTTAGCTTATGCTATCCACTGAATTAGAGATTAAACCAGCTACCAATTCGCATGCGTTAATAAATGATTTTATCATTATTCATCCCCCGAATTACTTGTTTCCATCTGCTTTATTGACTTTAGCAATAGCGCTGTTAGTATCTTCAACAGCCTTATTTAAAGCTTTATCAATGTCTGCACCGTTATACACGCTCTCCATCGCAGAATCCACAGCCGTTCTTGCCTCTGGAATACTTTGCATCAACGCTCCTTGCGTTGTAGGAGTCGCTTGAGTCGATTGCAGTTGCTGTACAGTGACATTTAACTGCGGAAATTTCTTATGTGTGTCTATCACGATGGGATCTTGATAGGCCTTCTTATTAATTGCAAAATAGCCAGTCCCTACATGCCATTCAGCCTGCACATGTGGCGTTTCCATATACTTCATAAAATCCCAAGCAGCATTTTGTTCCGCGGTGCTTTTTCCTTTAGTCATCCACAGACTTGCCCCGCCAACAACGACACCATTTCTCGGGGTAGATGCTGGATGAGGGAGATACGCCACACCAACCTTAAATTTAGCATTATCGACAACATCTCGTAGCCCTGCAGACGAAAGACTAATCATGGCTACCTTTCCAGATATAAATCCAGCTATCATATCATTTCCAGCATTGGCTCCCGTACCATAATCAACACTTGTCTTGTCTTGAGCCATATCTTGCACCCATTGGAAAACCTTTTTTCCTTGTGGGCTATTAAAGACCGCTTTTGTTGGCGTGCCACTACGTCCATTATCTTTATTGACAAGCAAAGCATTTTGATTGGCTAAGTATTGTTCAAACATCCAATCATAAGGTTCCATAGCAAAACCTTTCATTTGACCATTTGAAGCTGCTGTAATTTTCTTAGCATCGTCACGAATCTCTTCAAAGGTCACATCTTCAGGGTTGAGCTTAATTCCATCTTTTTGCAAAGCATCAGCGTTGTAATAGAGAACAGGTGTTGATGAATTAAAAGGCATGGAATAGAGCTTGTTATTCACTGTATAGTAGTTCAGCACATTTTTTTCTAATGAAGATGTATCATAATTATCTCTATCAATAAACTTCTGTACAGGTTGGATAAAGCCACTATCAATCATAGATTTGGTGCCAATGTCATTGGTTTGCATAATTGTTGGTGCCTTATCCGTGCCACCCACATTGAGATATTTAGGCATCGATTCTTCATATGTGCCTTGATATTCTGCTTTCACAAACACTTTTTTCTGCGAATGATTATAATCTTTCACAATTTTATTTAAAACCTTTTGCTGTTCGCCACCCATTGCATGCCAAAAAGTGACCACAACGCGACCATCTTGTTTCTTTGTAGGAGAAGCAGAACTACTACTATTTCCACATGCCGCTAAAACGACGATAAGAATGAGTACTAGTACAATACTTGAGAACTTTTTCATCACTATGCTTCCTCCCTAAACCTAAAGATTAATTTTTATGTTTTAGTATTGATTCACGCTGTCCACTAAGATTATAGGTATAGGTTTAATCCATTACTTCATCGCACCTTCGGTCAAGCCTTTTTGAAGATGCCTTTGACCTAGAAACAATATCAATAGTGTCGGTATTGCGACCGTTACGGCGCAAGCCATAATGACTCCCCATTGATTTAAAGTTTCCTGCGATTGTAATTGCTTCAAGCCAATCTGTACTGTTCGTACAGAATCATTGGTACTCGCCAACAATGGCCATAAATAGGCATTCCATGTTGTGAGAAAGCTATACGTTCCTAAAGTAATCAGACTTATTCTTGCCATCGGCAACACTATTTTTAAATAATAGGTCCAATGTGACATGCCAATAATATCACTTGCCTCTTTAAGCTCATTTGGAAGCTGCTTAAAATTCTGTCTTAGTAAGAAGGTACCGAATACCGAAGCCATGAGCGGAACAACAAGCGCCGGATACGTATTCAACCAATTCAAATCACGAACCGTTTGAAAGTTAGGAATAATTTGCGCTTCAAATGGAATCATCATCGTTGAAATGAACAAATAAAAACAGAGCTGTTGACCACGAAACTTCGGAAACACAAAAGCGTACGCTGCCAAGCTAGAAAACAAGAGCTGACCGATCATCACAGCAATCGAAACAATCAAACTATTGATTAAATAATGGATAAGCCGTGTGCTGTGAAAAGCTTGTACATAATTGTGGAATGAGAAATCATTAGGTAAAAAGTGACCAGCCAAAATATCATGCTGTGGAAGCAAGCTTAAGATGATACCTAATAACAACGGGCTTCCCACCAGCAGAGCTGCTAAAATGAAAAGGACATATAAAACAATTTTGACCCCCGTGCGTTGTTTCATTGATAATGCACCCTCTTTTCACCCAACTTAAATTGCAGAATGGTCAGCACAAAAATGATCACAGCCAATACGACTGTCTCAGCACTTGCCGATCCGAATTGATGATTGACAAAAGCATCTTGATAGATCGAATAAACGAGTAAGTTGGTATGATTAGAAGGTCCACCTTTTGTCAGCATATCCACTTGACCAAATGTCTGAAAGGCATTAATGATCGAAATAACGATGACAAAAAACAAGGTTGGTGACAGCAAGGGCAATGTTATTTTTCGCAGTTGTTTGAAATAAGGAACACCATTGATCTTCACACTTTCATACAAGGATGGACTTATGTTTTGCAATCCACCTAAAAGAATTAAAAATGAAAATCCAATGTTCATCCACACTGTTGATAAAGCAATAGCAAACAATGCCCAGTGCGGATTAGTCAACCAACTAATTGCCGGGATACCAAAGACATGCAAAAAACGATTCATTATCCCAATTGACGGATTAAACAGAAACATCCAAAATACCGCAGCAACCGAAACGCTGATGCCCATCGTAGAAGCATAAACTGTTCGAAAAAACCCTACCCCTTTTAACTTCTCATTGGCAAGCAATGCTAAAAGCACTGAGATCACTACCGTAGCCAATACCGTCCCGGCTACAAATATCAAAGTGTAAACCAAGCTCATTAAGTAATCACTCGATGTAAACAAGTCTTTGAAATTACTTAAGCCAACAAATACAGTTGGATTACCAGCAAAGTCAGTCAGAAAAAAGCTTAGATAAATCGTCTTAAGCACTGGATAGAACACAAATACCGCAAGCAACACAATAGAAGGGAGTAAGAATGTCCAACCTACTAGCGGGTTTACAAAAGCTCTTCGCCTTCTTTTGTTCCCAATACGCTTAGGCTTGTCTACACTCTTCATCCCTGTTGCGGATGGTTGTTCTAACATCATACAGTCACCTCACCTCTTTGCTGTTGTCCTCCTGATAAAACCACTTGCTCACGAGAATCAACATCAAAGTAGTACAAATCTTGTGGAGAAAAGTAAATAGAGATCAGCTCACCAGGCTGAATAGCCCATTGCCCATTCCACTTCGCTTTCCACTGCTCGTTATTTAACTCAAAGCCAAGAATGGTCTCATTACCAAGCTGTTCTACAGCATTAATATAGACTTTAAAATTCAAATCACCAGCGTCCCCTTGAGATTTTAGCTTTTCAGGGCGAATAGCAACAAGATACTTGGATTTTTCAGGAATAAATGGTAGTTGCGCACTAACATCTGTTGCTATTTTTGAATAACCATCGGCAACTGTCGTCTCCATAAAATTCATTTGCGGCGAACCAATAAAGGAAGCGACAAATGTGTTTGCAGGATCATTATAAATATCTATTGGTTTCCCAATTTGTTGCACATGTCCTTGATTCAAGATCATAATGCGATCACCCATCGTCATCGCTTCTACTTGATCATGGGTCACATAGACAAGTGTCAAGCCTAGCCTCTGCTGTAATTGCCGAATTTCCATCCGCATTTGCGCCCGCAATTTGGCATCTAGATTCGAAAGCGGCTCGTCCATTAAACAAATTGGTGCCTCGCTCACAATTGCTCTCGCCAAGGCAACACGTTGCCTTTGACCACCGGACAATTCCCGGGGTTTTCTATCGATGAATTCTTGCAGTTGCACAAGCTCCAATGCTTTAGCAAGCCGCTCTTCCTTTTCGATTTTTGATACTTTTTGTTGATGTCCTATCCCAAAAAGAATGTTCTCTTTGACTGTCATATGAGGATATAAAGCATAATTTTGAAAAACCATTGAAACATTCCGCTCTTTTGGAAGTAAGTCATTGGCTAAAGAATCAGCAATAAGCAACTCGCCCTCAGATATTTCCTCTAGACCAGCAATCATTCGCAATATTGTACTCTTGCCACATCCAGATGGACCAACTAGGACAAAAAATTCTCCCTTTTCTACTGAAAAATCAATGCCTTCTAAAACCGTGTTTTTTCTGTTGTAGGTTTTAGACACATCTTTCATCTCAATTTGAGTCATGTACATCCTCCCTTTACACTCACACACTAAAAAATAGCATAAAAAAAGGGCAAAACGCCCTTTGTACAAAAACTTAACCTATTGCTTACTTATTTTTTACAATCCTTTCAAAACTAAAATACGAGTTAAGCACTTTCAATGAAAAAAATAATGGATTACGACATTTTTAGACAACGAAATAGACATAATAAAAATTTACTTTCTTATTCATTTCTTAAAAATCTTAAAATTAGACAGATAACAGATATATGTTAAACCTTTGTATCTTTCATCTATACTCAGATAGAGCGAACCAAATACTTATAAAAGCACATACCCCAAAAATCGAAATCACAACAAAACGTAGCAGCCAGACCTGTTAACAATCATATAGGTTCGCACCATTGCCTCGCAAAAACAACTACTTTTACCATTAAAAATATGATAACATGACCATTAATCCTATCCAGTCGTTCTTTTGCCTAAGGATTAAAAAGGAGGTGGATAATCATGATGCAGGAATTAAGATGTTCTTGGACACAATCTGATCCTATTAAAATTGCTTATCATGATCAGGAATGGGGCATCCCTAGTTATGATGACACCTATTTATTTGAACTGCTCAATTTGGAAGGCGCTCAAGCAGGTCTGTCGTGGATAACCATACTGAAAAAAAGAGAAGGCTATAGAAAAACCTTTCACCACTTCAATATTAACCAATGCGCCTCATTATCTAATACAGAATTATGTAAGATTTTAGCAACTGGAGAGATCATTCGCAATCGCTTAAAAGTAGAGGCCGTTCGCAATAACGCTATAGCTACTCAAAAAATTCAAGAATCCTTCGGAAGTTTTTCTGATTATATATGGCAATTTACTGATTTTCAGCCGATAGTCAATCATTGGACAAGTACAACGCAAACACCCGTACAAAACACTCTATCAGAAAAAATAAGTAAAGATTTGAAACAACGCGGTTTTAAGTTTGTCGGACCCATTATCATCTACTCCTACCTGCAGGCTATTGGAATCATTGATGACCATGTCATCACCTGCCCCTTTCACACAGAAAACAGAAGCTCGTAGACTAGGAGAATAGTCGTAAATACAACTAGAACAGTCTGTCATTCAATTATTGAGACGATTCAATAGCTAACTTTTAAAAATTAAGATACAAACAAACTATGATAACATGTCTATATAAAATGTGTTATCCCTCTCCTTTCCTAATCAAAAGAAGAGAAAGATGCCACAATGAGTTGATTGACGTGTAAGCATCATGAAATAATTCATTCTCAATCAACGCCAATAACATGCAAGGAGAAATAAGGATGTCAAAAAATACTTCAAATGCCTTCCCATGGCTAGGCTTACTCGCCTTGGCAATGGCAGGATTCATAGCGGTCATGACAGAAACTGTTCCTGCAGGTTTGCTACCTAAAATTGCCGAAGGTTTACATATTTCAGACTCACTAGCAGGTCAGCTCGTTACTTTATATGGCATCGGTTCCTTGATCGCTGCCATTCCAGTGACGTTAGCTACACAAAATTGGCGCCGGCGTCCACTTTTGCTTTTAACGATTCTTGTCTTTTTAATTTTTAATACTCTTACGGCACTATCTACAATTTATGTCTTAACACTTGTGTCTCGCTTTTTTGCCGGGGTAGCTGCTGGTGTTGTATGGAGCACAATAGCAGGGTATGCCATGCGCATGGTAGATACACAATTTAAAGGACGTGCCATTGCTGTTGCTTTGGCGGGCACTCCTATTGCTCTATCCCTTGGCGTTCCTGCTGGTACATTCCTAGGTGCATTTCTGGGATGGCGATTAGTATTTGGCATTATATCCATACTATCCCTTGTGTTAATGGGATGGATCCTTTGGAAAGTACCCGATTTTCCTGGTCAGATTTCAGAAAAACGTCATTCAATTGGAAAATTATTTGGCGTGCCTGGCGTCCTGCCGATTCTATTCGTCGTGCTAACATGGATGCTTGCTCATAATATTCTTTACGCTTATATAACACCATTCCTCGCTCATATAAGTCTACAAAATTATGTAGAGCTCGTCCTATTTGTCTTTGGAATTACAGCGCTCCTCGGTATTTGGATAGTAGGTCTACTCATTAATCGATGGCTTCGACTCATGGTTTTAATCAGTCTCATGATATTTGCTATAGCCTCTCTTTTATTAGCCATTAGCAGTGCCAACATCACGATCGTCTTCTTATCAATGGGTTTATGGGGACTATCATTTGGTGGGGCAGGAACTTTGATCCAAACAGCACTCGCTCAAGCTGCTGGAGAAGAAGCTGTAGATCTTGCCATTTCTATGAGTGCTACGTTCTGGAATCTAGCTATTGCAGGTGGTGGGCTAATAGGTGGCGTTCTTCTCGATACTCTAGGTGTTCAATCTATCCCATGGACATTATTGATTCTCGTAGTCATGGCATTAATGATTGCGTGGAGAGCCAAAAAATACAGTTTTGTAAAACACGTAGAGACAGATTGATAGAGGAAAGAATTGAGGAAGAATAATTAAAATGAATAGATATAACTATTGATTTATCTTTATAAAACATGTACTTAGACAAGAACACTAAAAATTAAGTTCTTTTGCTCATTCTTCCATAGAAAGGTTGAACAATAATGGATAAATATCGTATTGACCCAAGTAAAGGCTTAGAATTTGGTATCTATACACTAGGAGATCACTTGCCTGATCCTAGAACTGGGGAAAGAATTTCAACTGAACAGCGACTACATGAAATCATTGAATACGCCAAAATGGCTGAGCAAGCTAATGTTGACTTTTTTAGCGTAGGTGAAAGTCATCAAGAGTTCTTCGCTACTCAAGCCCATGCGATTGTGCTTTCTGCCATTGCTCAGGCTACAAACAAGATGAGAATCGGAAGCTCTTCTACTATTATTAGCACATCTGATCCTGTCCGCGTCTATGAAAATTTTGCTACACTTGATCTCCTTTCAAAGGGGCGCGCCGAAATTGTTGCTGGACGTGCTTCGAGGATAGGGCTTTTTGAATTATTAGGTTATAATTTAAAAGATTATGAGGAATTGTTTGAAGAGAAATTTGAGCTTTTATTAAAAATAAATGAAGAAGAAGTGATAAATTGGAACGGAGAGTATCGCTCAGCTCTTAAAAACGCTAAGATTCTTCCACGACCTGTTGCCGGTTCATTACCTATTTGGCGAGCTGTTGGCGGCACACCACCCAGTGCCATCAAAGCAGGCTATGCAGGTGTTCCTATGTTCATGGCTCACTTGGGTGGACCAGCCACGAGCTTCAAGCAGACCATTGATGCTTATAGAGAGGCTGCACATCGTAATGGCCTTGATCCCTCACAGCTTCCTGTAGCTACTGCCGGCTTTTTTTATGCAGCAGATACTACACAACAAGCATTCAGCGAATACTACCCCCATATAAATGAAGGAATGAAGCGGACAAATGGTCAAGGCTTTCCGAAACAATACTTCGCACAAGGCACCGATCCACATAATATTATAAATGTTGGTAGCCCACAAGAAATTATTGAAAAAATCCTTTATCAGCATGAATTATTCAACCATCAACGTTACATTGCTCAAATTGACTTCGGTGGTGTTCCTTTTGACAAGTTACAGAAAAACATCGAAATTCTAGGAACGGAAATTATACCCGCTATCAAAAAATACACGATGAAAAATAGGAAGTGATCAAACATGAAAGTTGTTGGACTATCTGGTTCCATTGTGGGGACGAAAACAAGAATTGCAATGGACTATACTATAAAAACACTCACTGAGAAATTCCCCGATATAGAGGTGACCTTGATTGATTTAGCAGACTATGATCTTCCATTTAGCGATGGTCGCAATTATTTGGACTATGAGGGGGATGCTAAATACGTTACCCAAACGATTATGGAAGCTGATACGCTTATCATCGGGGCTCCTATCTTCCAAGCCTCCATTCCGGCGACATTAAAGAACATTTTTGATTTGCTCCCTGTCAATGCCTTTCTTGATAAAGTAACAAGTATTCTCATCACTGCTGGCTCATCCAAGCATTATCTCATTGCAGAACATCAGCTAAAGCCCATTTTAGCCTACATGAAGGCTCAAATTGTGCAGACATATGCATTCATAGAGGAAAAGGATTTTCACCGCAAACAGATTATCCACGATGATGTTCTATTCCGTATCCAACGGTTAGTGGATGATACGGTGGAATTAACCGAAACCTTTGCTAAAATTCGTGAAGCAAAAGACACTGCCTACGGATTTTAATGCTACGTGGCTCTTAACTCCCATACAGACATACTAGTGAACGCCGCCACACTATAAACTGTCCCAACGCTTGAAGCCCCTCAAAATAAACAAAAGAGGCCGGGATATAGCTAATTTAACTGAAGTGAATGTACGATCTAGAAAGCTCGCTTTCAAAGATATTTCTTTTAACTAATGCTCATCCATCCACTTCAACAACCTACTTCGCTTTCCGTGGGCAACGTTTCCGACGCACAGGATGTGTTGCTGGAGCGTCAATCCACATGCTCTATACCCCATTTAAAAAAGAGTGGACCTACCAAAATATATATTGGCAAGACCACTCTTTTCAATGACTGGGTTTTGTCCCAGTCTCTCTTCTCACAGTTTCGTATATTACCTAAGACAATCAGGTGACGGGAGACGTACACTCACAGACCAACTATCGCCATTATTTCCCCTCATCAATTCCAACAAAAGTCACTAAAATTTTACGCAGACAGGATTCGGCACCTCAATATCTTTTTGTAAAAGAGTTAACATGCCTGTTTCAGCATCTCTGGCAAACAACACCAGACTGCTGGAATTTTGATTGGACGCCACTAAAAATTTCTCTGCAGGATCTAATACAAAATCTCTCGGCCAATCGCCCTCGGTGGCCACACGTTCAACGAGCTGGAGATTGCCTGTCTGCTCTTCTACAGAAAAGATGGCAATGCTATTATGCCCACGATTTCCCGCATAGACAAATCTCCCATCAGACGATATATGAATGGCACTCGCTTGATTATTTTCTGCAAAATCTTCTGGCACAGCTGAAAGATGCTGAACCTCAGCAAACTTACCACCTGCATAGGAAAGCACAATGACCTCAGAGCTAAACTCTGTGACAAGATACGCAACGGACGGATCCCTTGGATGGAAGACAAGATGCCTTGGACCGCTACCTGCAGGAACCGACAAGCGATGAACTTCTTTCAATTCACCATTATCCTTCACCTCATAAGTAAACAACAGATCACAGCCTAGTTCACAAACAACCAAATAATCTTGATCTGGTGTCATTGTAGCAAAATGCGTATGAGCTTTCTCCTGCCTTGGATCAGGACCACTTCCTTCATGCTTTACAACCGAGACAGGAGATGAAATCCTTCCATTTTCCTGGTTGATGCGGTAGGAGACTACCGTGCCTTTATGGTAATTTGCGCTGAATACCAAGCCTCGCTTTTCATCTAAGCTCACATGGCATGGCGGGGACCCCACTTCCATATCCATGTTAATCCGTTCTAGTTTCCCCGAGTGTTGATCGATTGAAAAGCCCGCAACACCGCCCTCTTCATTGCTCTTGATCACTGAATATAGAAAGCGGTGATTCTCAGTTATGTTTAAATAGGTAGGATTATCTAACATCGCTACAGCTTTTACATCGGTTATTTTTCCTACAGATGGATCTAATTCGAAGGAATAGATGCCCTGGCTATCCCCATTTGTATAAGTACCAACGTATCCTCGTATCATCGTCTCTCCCCCTATACTTCCATAATTGGTTACCACACTATCCTACACTCATTAAAACAAATCTTAAACATAAATCACAACCAATCCCTCATGTATGTTTCTTCTTTTCATATCATAATAATTGCTACCATATACTTTAGATAGCTTTATTTTAACATTTTTTTCATTTTTAATAGTTAAAAATAGGTTACATTGACTCTCTTTTACTAAACACACCCATTGCTTTTATGCTTAACATATAAAAAAATTACTTTACAATACCTCTATTTCATTAATATAATTTAATTGTGAGTTTTCTTTTCATATTTTGAATCCGCTTTATTATCTAAACATCATTGTTTTTTATACTACATACTTTGATTGCACAGAATCTGATGCCGACGATAGAATTATATAAAATATGGGGGTAGACGAATGAACAATAATAACCTACGAAGAGATATTAAAACTTTTGCCTTAACCATGACTGGTCTGGGGTCAATTATTGGGTCGGGATGGTTATTCGGAGCTTGGAGAGCCGCCGAGGTTGCCGGTCCTGCTGCTATTATTTCATGGATTTTAGGTACACTGATCATCCTATTTATTGGACTTACCTATGCAGAGCTAGGAACAATGTTTCCCGAATCGGGCGGTATGGTGCGTTATGGACAGTTTTCACATGGGTCATTAACTGGTTTTCTGTCTGGTTGGGCTAACTGGATTGCCGTCATTTCCGTTGTTCCCGTTGAGGCTGAAGCCTCTGTCCAGTATATGAGTTCTTGGAAATTCGATTGGGCCAAATCCTTATATAATGGACAGGATTTATTACCACCAGGGCTTCTAATCGCCGCGGTATTAGTTATCATCTATTTCCTACTTAATTATTTTACAGTTAAGCTATTTGCTCGCGTCAATACTGCTATTACAATTTTCAAGTTTATTATTCCAGGTCTGACAATTATCGGACTTTTGATAACAAGCTTTCACGGCAAAAATTTTACCCATTACGGTGGTTTTATGCCTCATGGATTCGCTGGAGTTTTCACAGCTATCGCAACATCTGGTATCGTCTTTGCCTTTAATGGTTTCCAAAGCCCCATCAATATGGCAGGAGAAGCACGTAATCCAAGGCGTTCTATTCCCATTGCCGTCATTGGGTCAATCACCTTAGCAGGTATCATCTACATGCTTTTACAAATTGCCTTTATCGGCGGGGTTAAGCCAGGTATGGTGGCACACGGGTGGAGCCACATTCAACTCAACTCCCCCTTCGCTGATCTGGCCTTAGCTTGGGGATTAAACTGGCTAGCAATCCTGCTGTTTGCCGATGCTTTTGTGTCACCATCAGGAACCGGTATAACTTATACAGCGACCACGGCTCGAATGATCTACGGTATGGAGAAAAATGGTCATCTTCCAAAGGTCTTTGGCTTCATTAATCCAAAGTTTGGAGTGCCCCGGGCTGCCATGTGGCTTAACCTTGTCGTTGCCTATATCTTCTTATTTCTATTTAGAGGATGGGGCTCGCTCGCATCTGTTATTTCTGTTGCAACCTTGATTTCTTATGCTACGGGTCCGGTTTCCCTCATGGTTTTCAGACGTCATGGCGAAGACATTGTCAGACGTCCGGTCAAGATCAAGGGCATGCAAATCATTGCACCTATCGCCTTTATAATGGCTTCTTTAATCTATTACTGGGCACAATGGCCACTCACAGGAAAAGTGACCTTGCTCATGGTTGTCGGCTTGCCCGTTTATTTATTTTATCAAGCCAAGGGGAATTGGAAAGGGTTTGGGCGCGATCTAAAAGCAGGTCTCTGGCTCGTCATCTATTTAATCTACATGGCCTTTATTTCCTGCATCGGTAGCTCGAAGTTCCACGGTCATAATATCATTCATTATGGCTGGGACTTCATAGTCGTCATTATATCGGCTTTGATTTTCTACGCCTGGGGTATTCGCAGCGGCTTCTTAACCAAAGAATTGAAAGATGCCCAGCCCAATCAACGCGAAAATGAAGCTTAGGCTTAGAAAAAATCTGATCGATAGATTCTTTAAGACATCACCTATACCGACTAGTGAGAGATCGCGAAAAGAGCGTAACTACTACAAAATTTCACAGGGGTGCAATCTCTGTGAAATTTTTTTTGCTTCTCCAGCGGGCTGTTCATTGCACAAAAACATGAGGGATTTTAGAAAAAACCCTCCTCAGATACTTTTTTATTGTACTGATTATAAACATTGATGTCTCAACCCACTAATTATATTTTACAAAATATAATTTAATAAAATTAAATTGTTGACAATAAAAACAATGTGGGTGTATGATAAAATTATCAAGGGTAACCTATAAAATAAAAACACATTTAAAGGAGCGATTGATTATGTCAAACGTCTTATTCACATCAACTGCAACAACTATCGGTGGAAGAAATGGACACGTAAAATCTGCAAGTGGTGCTGTAGATATGGATTTAGCTATGCCAGGCACACCCCGTGCTAAAGAATTACCTAATGCCGTTAATCCAGAATTATTGTTTGCTTCAGGCTATTCTGCTTGTTTCGGTGGCGCAGTTGAGCTAGCTGCAAGGCAAGAAAAAGTGAAGCTTGATTCTGAGATTGAAGTGACAGGTAATGTAAGCCTATTAAAAGATGAGGAATTCGAAGGCCAATTTAAAATTGGTGTTGTTTTACACGTTAAAGGAAAAGGTATGGAGAAATCCGTATTAGAAAATATTGTCCATAAAGCTCACGAATTTTGTCCCTATTCCAAAGCAACAAGAGGAAATATTGATGTCGCGCTAGAAATCGAAGTCTAATATACTTCAAACCAAGAAAAATTAATCCCATATAAGTTGAAGCTATCAATAACAAAAAAGTCCGCTACATCAACAAAGAGTAGCGGGCTTTTACTGCATAGCTGACTGATGAATTTAGACAGCTTTATCCGAGGATACATTTGGATATTTAATCGGCTTAACAAGCCAGATGACAGCTAAAGAGGCAACAACTGACAATCCCCCAGCCAACAAAAAGGCAGACGTATAAGAACCCGATCGATCAACCAAGAAACCTGTTAATGAAGGACCAATAATACCAGCAATATTGGACAAGAAATGCATAAATCCGCCCACAGATCCTATATTATTTTGATCGACGGTATCTTGAACAATAGCCCAATAAATGGCTCCTGTGAGGTATAAGAAAAAGACAGAACATGCAACCATTGTCACAGCCCCTACAGTCGTCGTTACTAAGCCGGCAAGCCCAATGCATACGGCAGCTATGAGCAAGCATGTTACCAATACAATTTTTCTTGAGAACAATCCGCTTTTATTAGCAAATCGTCTTAATATAAAGTCCGAAACAACACCGCTTAGTGCTAGACCAGCAAAACCCAGAATCCACGGAATCACCGTGATAACACTCATTTGCTTAACATCTAAGCCTCTCACATCAACTAAATAACTTGGAAACCATGTTAAGAAAAAGAAGAGAGTATAGTTATAAGCAAAAAAAGCTAATGATGTAAATAAAACTGTCCTATGCTTTAAATAAAAAGTTAACGGGATTTTAGGACCATTATAGACAGCGTCCTCTGTTTTTTTGACATCATTTTTCACCTCTCCATTATTCGGTTTTTCCTTTGTCAATTTCCACCACAGGAGAGCCCAAACTAAACCTATAACCATGATTGCTATAAAGGATACCCTCCAACTAAGGGCAATGGCAATGAAACCAACAATCGGACCAGAAATTGCCCCACCTAAAGGCGTTCCACTTGCAGCAATACCCATCATTGATGCCCTTCTATCATTAGGGAACCAATTATTAACCATTTTGTTCGTTGTAGCCGAAATGGGACCTTCCCCCATTCCGAAAAAAATACGAATGAGTACAAGACTGATAAAACCAACAGCCAATACAACAGCCCCACTTAAAAGCGACCAGACCACCATGGAGACAAACAAGGTTGCTTTTGCTCCAAATTTATCAGATGTGACCCCACCAATAAAATTAAAGATGGCATAACCAAACGAAAAACTACTAAAAACAATACCCATTTGCGTAGCAGAAAGATGCAAATCCCCTTTAATGAAAGGCGCACCAATAGAGAGAGCTGATCGATCTAGATAATTTACCACTCCAGCTAAAAACAAAAAGATCATGACTATCAATCTACCTTTAGATAACAACATAAGATTTCCTCCATTCGACCGACAAGTCGCAAAATGAAACGCTTTCTATTTTTAAAAAATAACTGCCACGAAACTATAACCTTAACTTACTTGGCTAAAGGGAATCATAAGTGATTCCTCTTAGGTCCTGTGTAACATCCATGAATACTTTGCTCTGCACTATACGATCATGATTAGAGTGGATGTTTTTAAAACGCTTTTATAAATGATTGTCCTAACATCAACAGGACGGATCAACCACCCTATTAAATGCCAAAGAACCCGCTTCCAATCTTACTGACACTATTCGCATCAAGAATAAAAAACCTCCCTTATCTTCCAAACCACAAGATCTAATTTTCTTATATGTAAAAAATAACATGATTTTCAGAAAAATAGACTCAATATCAATACCACGATTAGACCCACCACTGAGTTAGTAAGCTCTAATAACCCCCATGTCTTGAACGTATCTTTCATGGAAATACCAAAAGTCTCCTTAAATAGTAGGAAACCACCTTCGTACATTAAAGTGAATGTGTTGGATCCACAAGCGACAGCGAGTACCATCAAAGCAGGATTCAAATGAAATTGTGTCACTAAAGGGGCAACTATACCAGCAGATGTAATGGCTGCAACCGCCCCTTGACCCGTTAACATGCGGATAATTGCTGTTATAATCCAGGCGATAATAAACGGAGAAACTGGAATGGCACTAATTAAATGAACAATATGATCTGAAACACCTGTATCAATAATAATTTGTTTTAATATGCCACCAGCAGTGATAACAATCAATACATCGGCAATCTGAGAGATTCCTAAACGCATGGTCTGCGTTAAATCAGCCATCTTTTTTCCTTGTCTAATTCCTAATAAATACATAGCTGCAAAGAGTGCTAGCAACATCGAAATTTCAGCAGATCCAACAAAGGAACAAAGTTCTCCAATCATTGATTTTTCCCCAAAAATTGGTTTGAGAATGGATGAGGCAATCATGATAATAGCTGGAATTAATGGAATGATAATAGAGGTCCCAAACTTAGGTAATTGATCCTCAGGAATTTCCTCCGCGGGTTTAAGCATCGAATCCAATGGCATTTTTTTAATCCCAGGAATCAATCGTGGCAAAACAATTCCTGCGCAAATTAAAGCCGGGATGATCACGATAATGCCTAGAATATAAACCTGAGAAATATTAGCATGAAAGGCAGAGACTAAAGCTACCGGCCCTGGTTGAGGCGGAAAAAGACTATGCCCCATCGTTGCTCCAACCACTGTAGGAATAATCAACCTCATATAAGGAATGTTAGCTTTTTTAGCTATATTCAAAACTAAAGGTACTGCAATAAGAAAAGCCACTTCATAAAACATGGCTATACCAAAAATCACACCAATAAATAGCAATCCAATTGGCAAGAATTTTGTCCCACATTTAGAAATGACTGTATTAGCGATTTGTTGACTTGCACCGCTCTCAGTCATGATCTTTCCAATAATAGCTCCAAAAACAATAATTAATGCTAATTGCCCAAAAATTCCACCTATCCCAGTTTCAATAGTAGGTATGATTTTATTTAACGGCATGCCTTCCATAATCGCAACGAAAAGCCCTACTAGCAATAAAGCAATCACATTATGCATTTTAAATCTAAGATTCAATATCATGAGGATAATGATACCAACTAATATCCATAACAGTGCAAACAAACCTTCCATCTATCCCTCTCCTCTTTCTGATGCTTCCCAAATGCTGTTCAAGTAGAAGGCACCTTTAGTTGCACAATCAATATGAATCGCCAGCGACCTAGACAACCCATTTCTTCCAATCATGCGTCTATAGTCTAGAAAGTGGAGCACCAATGGAAATGACAGTTAATCTACCTTGAGATAATGATGACATAAGATTCTCCTCCACCCGACCGACAAGTCGCAAAATAAAACGCTTTCTATTTCTATATTTCTATTTTAATAAAACGCTTTTATAAATACTTACCCTAACCTGCAAAAAATGGATAGCTTCATCACACGTTAAGAATTCTCCCATCCAATCTTACACACCGGAATAAGCTAAAAAGCCACCATCCACTGGTACAGTTACTCCTGTTATAAACCCAGAATAGTCTTCATCAATGAGCCATAGCAACGTTCCGAGTAGATCCTTGGGCTGACCAAAACGCTTCATCGGTGTCCCTGTAATAATTTTTTGGGAACGGCTCGTGTATTCTCCTTTATCGTCAAGCAGTAGATCACGATTTTGGGTGGTCAAGAAGAACCCAGGAGCAATAGCATTAATCCGTAAGCCTGTTTCTCCAAAATGAACGGCCATCCACATCGTAAAGTTATTAATAGCTGACTTTGCCGCACTATACGCAGGAACCTTCGTCATTGGTGCATAAGCACTCATTGAAGAAAGATTGATAATAGCGGGAGCATCCTCTTTGAGCAAGTCCCTTCCAAACACCTGACTAGCTAGAAATGAACCAAGAAAATTGCTGTTAAATATTTTTGAAAATCCAGTTTCCATGAGATCAAAAAATGATTTGCCCGGAGTATCCGCCATGTACGTTTCAGTATCAGTAATAGCGTCCGGATCATTTCCTCCCGCTCCATTTATCAAAATATTAACTTGACCGAATGTGTCGAGGATGACTTCTCGTGCATGTTCTAGTGATGAACGACTTAATATATCTGTCGAGACGGCTATCGCTGTGCCCCCATTTTGATTGATCTCCTCGGCTATCTTCAACCCCTTTTCAGCAGTCCGATTTAAGAGAGCCACCTTCACTCCGTGCCTCGCTAACTCTCTAGCCATCTCAGAACAAAGGACACCGCTTCCACCTGTAATGACCGCAACGCGATCCTGTAAATTTTCATGTAAAGGCATCATTTATTATACTCATCCTTACTTATTTTTTTCATAAGCATCCCATAACCCAAGAAGATACATAACACCTAAAGCTCTATCGTACAACCCATAACCCGGACGACACTCTTCACCCCAAAGATGGCGACCATGATCGGGTCGTACATATCCTTGATAATCCTGTTGATGAAGTGCTTGAACCACACCACTCATATCAATCGAACCATCCTGCGTATAGTGTGACGTTTCAATAAAATCACCGTTATCGAAGATTTTCACATTGCGAATATGTGAAAAAGGAGCATGTGATCCGTACTTCTCAGCAATAGCCACCATATCATTATCTGGGTTGGCTCCCATGGAACCCGTGCAAAGAGTAATGCCATTGTACGGTGAATCAGATATGGAAAATAGGCGTTCATAACTCTTAGCACTTGTAATAATACGTGGTAAACCAAAAATCGACCATGGTGGATCATCGGGATGAATAGCCATTTTCACGTCGCATTCCTCTGCAACCGGAAGAATTTCATTTAAGAAAAAGGCAAGATTATCCCATAATTGTTCTTCATCAACCTGTTTATAAGCTTCAAACAACTGAGATATTTGAGCTAACTTCTCTGGTTCCCAGCCCGGCAATGTTAAGTTAGAGGAAGAGGAAACCGTTGCAATCAACTCTTTAGGATCTAAATGGTCAACCTTTGCCTTTTCATAAAACAAAGCAGTTGAACCATCTTCATGTGGATGGAACATATCGGTTCGCGTCCAATCAAATATAGGCATAAAATTATAACAAATGACTTTAACCCCTACTGCAGATAGGTTACGAATGGTTTGCTTATAATTTTCAATGTACTGTGTTCTTTCTGGCTGTCCTAATTTAATCGCTTCATGAACATTAACGCTTTCAACAACCTCCGCATGAAACCCAAATGAACGAATATAACGGATCTCATCTTCAATTTCTTCCTTCTCCCAAACTTCACCAACTGGTTTTTGATGCAATGCCCAAACAATGCCCTTCACTCCAGGAATTTGCTTGATTTGTTCTAAGGTGACTGTATCATTGCCTCTCCCATACCAACGAAAGGTAACATTCATCTTCCTGCTCCTGAAGCCTTGCTGAGACCAGTCATATAGCTTTGGCACACCTCAACGACACCATCATGTCCACCCTTAGCATAAGCCTTGTTAAGATCGCTACCTATTCCTACAGCCACAGCTCCCGCTTCTAACCAATCCTTGAAATTTGCTTGATTGATGCCACCGGTTGGCATAATCTGAACATGCGGAATCGGACCTTTAACTGCGCCAATAAAGGACGGTTCAAAGCTTCCAGCCGGAAATAGCTTGATAATATCGCATCCATACTCTAAGGCAGTGACCATTTCTTTTATTGTCATACATCCCGGTAAATAAGGAATAGTATAGCGATTACACATCGTTGCAATCTCTGGGTTAAAATGTGGGCTCACAACAAAGGAAGCACCTGATAAAATCGCCTGTCGAGCTGTCTCAGCATCGAGCACTGTCCCTGCTCCCAATAATACGTCTGCATCTGAAGATCGCAAGGCTGTAAAAACATCCGCAACTTGGGGCGTAGTGTAAGTCAATTCAATAGCTCTAATACCACCGCTCACCGCAGCCTCAGTGATGCCAATGGCTTCTTCAGCGCTTTGTCCTCTAATCACGGCAATAATCTTTGAATCACTTAATGTTTGTAATGTTTCATATTTGCTATTCATGTATCGTGCCCTCCTTAATCGAATACAATCAATGCTTTTCTTACTTGCTCTGGATGCTCTTCAACAAACGTGAAGGCCTCCTTGGCTTTGTCCAAAGGAAAACGATGGGTGACTAGACCATTATGTCTTAATTTACCTTGATTCAATAATTTTATTACCCTAGGAAATTGATTGGTTTGTAAACGAGAGCCTACAATGGTTACCTCTTTCTGGGTAATGGGCAACATTGGTATGGCTGCTGGTTTTTCATCAAAACCTAACACAACCACAGTCCCTGCAGCTGAAACAACCTCTAATGACAATTCAAAAGTTTGCAACAAACAGACCGCATCAATGACGACATTAGCACCTTCATCATCCGTCCATTCTGCAACAGCTTCATGAACATCTCGCTGTCCAACATTCACAATCACGTCAGCACCCTCCTCTTTCGCATAAGAAAGACGTTCGTCACTTAAATCGGTGATCATGACTTCAGCACCTTGCAATTTTGCCATTTTCAGAACACAAATACCAACAGGACCTGCGCCTTGGATCAGTACTTTATCAGCCTTTTCAACCTGTCCTCGCCATACGGCTTGTGCTCCGATAGTATACGGCTCAGCCATAACCATTTCATCCCATGACAAGTTAGCATCTACAACATGAACCTGCTTTTCAGGAAGAACCACCCATTCTCTCATGCCACCCTCTTCATGAACACCGAATACAGATAGGCTATTACAGACATTGGGACGCCCTTTGCGACAGGCATAGCAATCTTCACAATAACGAATCGGCTCAACAACCACGTGATCACCAACATGAACAGAGGTCACCGCTTCACCCACGCCAACAACTTCTCCAGCCACCTCATGACCAATCACACGTGGTAATGATGCTAAGGGATTTGTCCCATGATAAATATGCATGTCCGAACCACAAATACCGACTCTTTTGATTTTTATTAGAACATCTTGGGGCGTTTGAATATGTGGTTTATCAATATCCACAATCACTAATTCACGCGGACCTTTAACTTGTACAGCTTTCATTTCTTCACCTACTCTGTAAAATTCATAAACCACTATCATCAGAATCAAGTTGCTTCATGACTTCAATACTTTATCCACACGCTCATCTTTCAATGACAGCTTCTTGATGGATCAAGGCAGACACTTCATCAAGATAAGGAAGCCCCTCATTATCTCCCGAAACAGTTGTAACGAGTGCACCGACACCATTAGCAAACATTAGTCGTTCGGAATAGGCTTGCTTATTTAGCAACGCATAAATATACCCAGCATCAAACCCATCACCAGCACCTACTGTATCGACCGCATGAACGGAGTAACTCTTTTGCTCATACCACTGGTTGTTGGCATAGAGTTTTGACCCATTAGCTCCATCTTTTATAATCAATTCTTCAATGTCATAATCTTTCACAAAAGTTTCAAATGCCGATTGATGATCTTGATCTAATATCATGCTGAGCTCGTCTCTACCAGTCAGAAGCACATCTACAAATGGAAAAAGTTCAAAGAATGTCTTCCGAGCTTCTTCAATGGTCCAAAGCTTCAAACGAATATTGGGGTCAAACGATATTTTAATCCCCTTTGCCTTGGCAACGCTAATCACCTTATCAACAATTTGCTTATTTTTTGGATCAATAGCCAAATAAACACCTGACAAATGAACAAGCCCAATACCTTCGAACATCGCTTCGGTGATATCATCAGGATTCAGTGTCAATATGGGGGAATTAGAACGATAATAAAAGGTTTTACCTGATCCATCCTCATGTATCTCCTTAAAATTAAGAGAAGTCGGATAGCCTTCAACATGATGCACATCGCTCATGTCTACGCCTTCACCCCGAACAAAGTTATAAATAAAACGTCCAAATTCATCATGCCCCAATCGACTCACCCACTTCGAATGCAAGCCTAAACGCGCACAACCAATGGCAAAATTCAATTCCGCCCCGCCCACCTTACGCTCAAAATGAGAAGCATACCTTAATGGACCTTTGACAGATGGATTAAACGTGATCATGGCATCGCCAATAGTCATTACACCAACATCTTGTTTCATTGTACCTCAAACTCCTTACTCAACCGAAATGGTCAATCAGTCTAATTGTACTATAACTGCGAACCCTTACAAAATCAACTCCTTCAACGCACAGGACATGCTAGCTTCGGTGTTGGCACATGGATGTGCCGAATTTAGCCGAAGTTTCTTTTAGTGTTCCACTGTCATGTCACATTAAAGATTTTCAGCTATTGCCTTCCTCGCAGAAGTCTTCATAGGTTTCTTCCGCTGATGGTAGAATGGATGATATTTTCACAAGTTGATTGGGGTAAGATAGCCTGTTTCACTTCCACCCACATGCGTGTAACTATGCCTTATGGTGGTCATGCTCAACGAAGGTTCTTGATCCCATATCCCTTCACAAAACCTTAAAAAACCTTTAATCTGAAAACAGATTAAAGGTTTCAAAACGCCTTCCACTATTGTAAGGCAGATTCTTTTCTGTTTAAACCGAGTGATTCAGCAGTTGAAGCCTGAATGTCACGCAGAAGCTCTGGATGTTCCATAAGCGATACGCCATATGAAGGAATCATTTCTTTTATTTTAGGTTCCCATTCTTTCTGACGATCTGGGAAGCACTTTTCTAAAATTTCCAGCATGATATGAACAGCTGTGGAAGCTCCTGGTGAAGCACCGAGCAGTGCGGCAATTGACCCGTCAGCAGCTGTCACCACCTCTGTACCAAATTGCAAGGTTCCTTTGCCCACCTCCGTGTCCTTAATAACCTGTACACGCTGACCAGCAACCATAGTATCCCAATCTTCGCCCTTAGCCTCTGGAATAAATTCACGTAATTCATCCAAACGCTTTTCATTAGATAACAGCACTTGTTGAACTAAATATTTTGTCAGTGCCATCTCTTTTACGCCCGCCGATAGCATTGTTAAAATGTTGTTGAATCGAATGGAACCTATTAAATCAAAATAAGATCCCGTTTTTAAAAACTTAGGTGAAAAACCAGCAAACGGTCCAAACAGCAATGCTTTTTTATTATTAATATATCTTGTATCAAGATGGGGCACAGACATCGGCGGTGCGCCAACCTTCGCTTTACCATATACCTTAGCATGATGTTGCTCAATGACCTCAGGATTATTACAAACCATAAATAACCCACTTACAGGGAACCCACCTATATGCTTGGATTCAGGAATACCTGTTTTTTGTAATAGGGGTAAACTACCGCCACCGCCACCGATGAAAACAAACTTTGCCGTATGAATTTCTACTGATCCACTATCAAGATTGCGAACCTTCACTTCCCATAGACCATCGCGCATCCGCTTAATATTCTTAACGCTATGTTTATAGTTAATCTGAACCCCCTTGTTCTGCAAGTGCTCAAATAACATACCCGTCAACGTACCAAAGTTAACATCCGTTCCAATATCGATCTTGGTCGCTGCTAAAGGATCCGTCCCTGTCCGACCTTTCATGATGAGCGGAATCCATTCTTTTAGTTTGTCTAGGTCATCAGAAAATTCCATGCCATGAAAAAGAGGATTGCTTGACAACGCTTCAAATCTTTTCTTTAAAAAGGCAACATTTTCTTCCCCTTCAACCAAGCTCATATGAGGCAATGGCATGATAAAATCCTCTGGGTTTTGAATCAGATTATTGTCAACGAGATAAGACCAAAACTGTCTGGAAAGCTGGAACTGTTCATTGATATCAATCGCTTTACTAATATCCATAGATCCATCTGGCTTTTCAACCGTATAATTCAACTCACACAATGCTGAATGTCCTGTTCCTGCGTTATTCCACTCATTCGAGCTTTCTTCTCCCGAGCTCCCCAATTGTTCAAATAGTTTGATTTCCCATTCAGGCGCCAGTTCTTTCAGAAATACTCCCAAGGTCGCACTCATGACTCCCGCACCGATTAAAATAACATCTGTTTTTACCTGTATGCTACTCATAATAAACCTTCCTTATCGCCTTGCTTTTATTGTATCAATGGTGCCTCTCTAAATATAATGCCATTAATTATAAATTAAATTATCTGCTATCAACTACATTATAAACTATTTGACACTAATAAAAAAGTGTAATAGCTTACCACAAAACTCGACCGATCCATAATAATACGATCATCACCTACCCAAAAGGACTTAAAGCTTCAAATGACAACCATTACAGAGATTTTGAAGAATAGCACTGTTGTTCCTTCACAGACTAAATAGTCTCTATTAGTACGCAATACCTCTTCATCAATAACCCCATTTTATCAAACAGCGTTATCAGAAACCGAAGAAATATCCTTTGGCTTCTTTTTTATTTATCATTCTTTCCGCCTAAAATTTTATGCCTGACATAACACAAATGCGCATACATTTTTGAAAATGCTTCCTGCGGATCATGTTGAACTAAGGCGTTATATATCGCTGAATGGTGCTCTACAGTTCGCACTCTTTCACGATATTTGATTTGTTGATCTGTTCTTTCATGCGTCATTAATAATGAATCAATCATACCCTCAACAATTGGATTATTAGCACTCATAGCAATGAGTCGATGAAATTCTTTATCTACATACCCATAATTATTGTCTTCATTATGAGAAATAATCTCAATGGTTTCTTTTAATTTCCTCAGTTGCCCATCTGTTATTTTTTCAGCGGCCATCGTAACTAAGCCAAGCTCCAGCGTCATTCTTGCTTCAATAATTGCTGGTAGATTATCCACTGAAAGAGCTAGCATAACACGAAACGGATGACTTCCAATCTTATGATTAAAATAGGTGCCATCTCTTGTCTTCCTGCGAATCACTTCCATCGTTTCAAGCGAGCTTAAAGCCTCCCTGAGCACAGGACGACTCACCTCTAGCTGTTCAATCAGCTCCATTTCAGGCGGTAATTTATCTCCTGGCTTGAGTTGACCATCAAGCAATAATTGAATAATACGATTGACAACCTGTTTTGATAACGTATCACGACGCACCGAGTCAACCACAACTGAATGAAGCTCATCCTCCATTATGGATTCCTCCCAAACAATCCTTTGTAAGATAAATTATATGATATAGATGAGGTGAATACCAAACAAACCCTATTAACGAACTAACGAAGGTTGATTAGGATCATATGTCCAATCTTGAATCAAATAGTGCATAGCTAAACTGTCATCTCGTGCTCCCAAGCTTTTTTTTCGATAAAGTTGATTGGCCTCTAAAATCCGATCCATATCAATTTCAATGCCCAAACCAGGCTTTTCTGGAATTGTAATCAAACCATCCTTTATCTTAAATGACTCTTTGGTCAGCCTTTGACCATCCTGCCATATCCAATGCGTATCTATGGCTGTTATATGTCCTGGAGCTGCAGCAGCAACATGTGTAAACATCGCCAGAGAAATGTCAAAATGATTATTTGAATGGGAGCCCCATGTCAATCCCCATTCATGGCAAAGCTGAGCCACACGAACCGAGCCTTGCAACGTCCAAAAATGAGGATCTGCTAACGGAATGTCCACAGCATTCAATTGAACGGCATGCTTCAATTGTCTCCAGTCCGTAGCAATCATGTTCGTAGCTGTAGGAAGCCTGGTAGCACGACGAAATTCTGCCATAATTTCACGAGCAGAAAAGCCATCCTCTGCCCCACAAGGATCTTCTGCATAAGCAAGCACCCCTTGCTTATTTTCACAAAGATTTATGGCCTGTTTTAAAGACCATGCCCCATTCGGATCAAGTGTAATACGAGCTTCAGGGAATCGTTCTGCAAGAGCAATAACAGCCTCTATCTCTTCTTCTCCTCTTAATACACCACCTTTTAATTTAAAATGTCGAAATCCATAGCGAGAATAAGCAGCTTCTGCCAAGCGAACAATGGCTTCAGGGGTCAGTGCCTCTTCATGCCGCAATCTTAACCAATCATCCTCTGAAAGCTCATTCCCCACATAGGGTAAATCCGTTTTACCTCGATCACCTATATAAAAAAGATAACCGAGCGTTTCCACCTGTTCTCGCTGTTGCCCTGTCCCTAATAGCGCTGCAACTGGTACTTCTAAATGTTGTCCCAACAAATCCAGCATAGCTGTCTCAACGGCTGTTACAGCATGAATGGTTGTACGAAGATCAAAGGTCTGCAGTCCACGACCCGAAGCATCTCGATCCCCAAAATAATAGCGCATTTGATTCAAGATCTTCTGATAATGACCTATGTTCTGACCTATTACTAATTCAATGGAATCCTCCAATGTTTGCTTAATTTTCTCTCCACCCGGCACTTCCCCAATTCCTCTATTGCCTGCACTATCAGTCAAAATAACGACATTGCGAGTAAAAAATGGAGAATGAGCTCCGCTTAAATTAAGTAGCATACTGTCATGTCCAGCAACCGGTATAACCATCATGTCAACAATTTTTGGCGCATTCAAAGCTTCCATATCCCTATGCCAGCCTCCTACCTTTTAATTTTCTCACTTCTGTATCCATCATTTTGTAGCCATTTGACTATCATCCGTTACCCATTCAGATTTACCTGCCACTCGCTTCGGCAACAAAAGCGTGACAATAAACCCTATTAACAAAAAGACAACTAATACAGAAAAGCCAATATAGTAATTAAACAGTGAAGTCATCCATCCCACCATAAATGGACCTAAAAACCCACCCAAATTTCCAAGAGCATTAATAATTCCTCTTTCACTAGCCGCCGCATCCGGATTAGAAAGAAGGGGCGGAATGGTCCAAAAAACCCCCGATGGAGCATGCAAAAATGCACCACAAGCCACAAGAAAGGTAAACGATATCCAGACTTCTCCCCTTGTTAAAACCGAAAGAACGAGACAAATAGCAAGCCCAAGTAAAGGCCAAGCTGTGTGCAACCGTCGATTATTGCTTCGATCAGAAAAATGAGCGATGACATATTGCCCAACAGCTGAAGCGATATAAGGAAATATACTCAGCACACCAATAATACCTATCCCCACATTAGTAAGCGCTTTAATTTCTGAGGGCAACCAAAGCGAATAGCCATAGATCCCCACCTGCATGCAAAAATAGATAATAATCATTTTCCATGTGTTCACTCTTGATAATATGGATCCTATAGACTCCTTTTTCCTTTCATGAGTGGGTAGCTCTTTTTCATCCTGTGCAAGCTTTGATAGTATATAATCCTTCTCTGCTTTTGAAAGCCTTTTATCTACTGCTGGAAAATTACTTATGAAGGGCATAAAAATGGCTAAAAGAACAAAAGATAGAAGCCCTTCTGCCACAAATAGAATATGCCAATTACTTATGCTTAATATCCAGCCCGCTATCGGTCCCCCAACAACACCAGAAATAATTGAATTAAGTAAAAAGAGAGAATTAGCACGCCCTCTTTCCTCATTAGGAAACCACCTCGTAATAATAACTAAAATAGCGGGAAATAAACCGCCTTCTACTACCCCGAGAAGGAATCTACCAATGAGAAGTTCCCAAAAATTCTGAGCCAATCCAGTTAAAGCAGCGACCAAACCAAAAACCGCTACCGTCCAACCAATATATTTTGTAGCACTTCTTCTTTCAGCATAAATGCCTCCCGGTACTTGTAAAACAAGATAACCGATAAAAAAAATGCCCGAGGCAATACCTGAAAAGGTCGCTGTTAATCCAAGTGCCTTTTCCATACCACCCGCAACAGCAAAGCTGATATTAGAGCGATCCATAGCGGCGACCATATAGATTAAAATGACTGCAGGAATAATTCTTAACCACCGTGATTTGGGTACTTTCGTTTGAACTACTTCCAAACTCATCACTCCCCCTCATTTGTCGACAACCATTCATTTGGTAGCCCTTACAAAAATCCTCATCATCAACTTTGCTTGCTTTTCATTTTCATTCTTTTGTTTAATTGTAATACAAATTAAATAAAAAAATACTATTTATTTTTTATTATATGATGAATATCCGTATAGAAATCATAGAAAACAATGATTCAACCACTGACAACAATTGCTTAAAACACTTTACAACAGGGAGTCCCTCTCAATTAAAATGAGACACCTTCCTCTAATTTGGAAAGCGCCTCATTAAATAATTCCCATTACCCTTTTTACAAATCTATTTTTTTAGTATATCTAATAAAAATTACAGCACCGCATGCTCCATCTTACCTACCACTGCTAAACAGACAAAGCCAATCATCTACCTACAACCTTTAGTCTAGCGCCCCTTCGACATTTTGAAATTGATTATAAAACATTTGATAGTATCTGCCTTGACGCTCCATTAATGCATCATGACTCCCCTTTTCAATGATTTCACCATGATCTATCACCATAATGGCATCAGCATCCCGAATGGTATTGAGGCGATGAGCGATGATAAAACTCGTACGGTTCTTCATGATTGAAAGCAAGGCATCCTGAATATAGAGCTCTGTCCGTGTATCAATACTACTTGTTGCCTCATCCAATATGAGCAAAGCCGGCTTCGCCAAAAATGCCCGCGCAATGGCTACTAGCTGACGTTGTCCTTGACTAAGATTGCCACCGTTTTCCGACAACAGCGTATCATATTTTTCTGGAATCCGATTGATAAAATCATCGGCATGTGCCATTCTTGCTGCTTCTTCAACTTCCTCATCTGTTGCCTCAAGATTTCCGTATTTTATATTCTCCTTGATGGTACCTGAAAATAAATACGTATCCTGAAGCACAAAACCAAAGCTCCTTCTTAAGCTGTCTCTCGTATACTTGCGAATATCCACACCATCAATGAAAATTCGACCTTCTGTTACATCATAAAAGCGTGTTAACAAATTAACAATCGTCGTCTTTCCAGCACCTGTAGGTCCAACCAGCGCCAAGCTTGTTCCCGGCTGTGACTCAAAGCTCATATTTTTTAAAATCGGTGCATCCGCCCGGTAGCCAAAACTGACATCTTCAAAGACAACATGACCCCTAGGCTCTGTCAGCGCCACCGCGTCCTTCCTATCGGCTAGCTCTTCCTTTTCATCAATAATTTCAAAAACCCGTTCTGCTCCAGCCACACCAGATTGAAGGACGTTAAAAATACTCGCCAAATTATTAAGTGGTTGCACAAACTGCCGTGAATACGTTATGAAGCTTGCGATAACACCGACTGTAATCACACTCTTCACAGTTAAAACTCCGCCAACGACCGCCACCATGGTAAATCCTACATTGCTAATCACATTCATAAGCGGGTATAGGAACCCTGACCAGATCTGCGCCTTAAGACCAACCTGAAGCAACGCATGGTTCACTTCTTCAAATTCAGCGACCGCTTTTTCTTCATGATTAAAAGCCTTGACAATTTGAATTCCTGAAATCGTTTCCTCTACATGTCCATTTAACCGTCCAAGCTCCACTTGGTTGTTTTTAAATAACACTGACGTTCTGCGCGCAATGGTTCGAGTGAGCAAAAACACCAATGGGACAGTGATCAAACTAGCAAGTGTTAAAAGCGGACTTAATATGATCATCATGGTAAGAGAGCCGACAATAGCGATCACGCCTGTCATTAATTGCGTCGTTGATTGAGAGATGGTAATGCTGACATTGTCAATATCGTTTGACAGCCGACTCATGAGCTCACCATGGGTTCTGGAATCAAAAAAAGCAACTGGAAGTTTTTGTAGTTTTTTAAACAAGGAACTCCGTAGGCTCTTCACAATCCGCTGCGAAACACCTGCCATCATCCAACCTTGCAAGAACGTTAAAATGCCATCTGCAATATATGCCGACGCCAGGACGATAATCAGGATTTCTAGAAGATTAAAGTTAATCTTACTACCCAATGACATCGCATCAACGGTTTTACCGATTAAATAGGGAACAGACAGCGTCACCAGTGAATCGATGACAATAAGCGCAAAGATGATGGTCAATAGCTTTTTTTCTCTGCCAAAATAGCCCCAAAGCCTTTTTAACGTTCCTTTAAAATTTTTCAGCTTAACATCTGGTCTTTGGAATCGTGATCCTCTGCCACCCCCTGGACGACCCATCGGTGAAAATTGTGTCACTTGTGTCCGATTCTCTCTATTGCCATTCTTTTGTACAGACTGCTCCGTCATCTTACAACACTTCCTTGCCCATTTGCGATTGGTATATTTCCCGATAGACTTGGCAGCTTTCTAGAAGGTCAGCATGTGTGCCCAAACCGACGACTTCCCCTTGATCCATCACGATGATTTTATCCGTATCCATCACAGAGGTGATGCGCTGAGCAATCAAGAGACATGTCAATCCCTTCGCATATTTTTTCAGAGCCTCTTTTATTCGAATTTCAGTCGCAACATCCACCGCACTCGTGCTATCATCGAGAATAAGGATTTCTGGTTTTCTGACCAAAGCCCTCGCAATCGAGAGGCGCTGTTTCTGCCCACCTGACAGGTTAACCCCGCCTTGACCGATCTTCGTCTGATAGCCCTCTGGCGTCGCTTGAATGAAGTCATGAGCCTGAGCCAGCTTAGCTGCTTGTTCTACCTCATCCATCTCTGCTTGATTATTACCCCACTTGATATTGTCAAGCATGCTTCCAGTAAAGAGGATATTTTTTTGTGGAACAATCGCAATTTTTTCACGTAAGTCATGTGGATTTAACTCTTGGACAGCCACACCGTCCACTTTAATGCCTCCACCCGTGACATCATAAAAACGAGGAATGAGATTGACAAGTGTGCTTTTTCCAGATCCTGTCGATCCGATAATGCCCACCGTTTCCCCTGGATAAATGGTAAAATTCACGTTTTTCAAAACCGCATCTTGTTCTTTGTCAGCATAGGAAAACATGACGTTTTCAAAATCAATCTGCCCCTTTACACTCATTTCTTTAGGACTTTGATCGTTCCAAGTGATGTTCTCTTGAACGGCAAATACTTCACCAATGCGAGAAGTGGAAGCCCGCGCCCGAACAAACATATTAAACACCATGGAAATAATCATCAAAGAGATCGATATTTGTGTCATATAGTTTATAAAAGCAATGATATGACCGACATGCACGGTGCCATTGCTAGCTCCTAAGCCACCGATCCATAGAATAGCAACAATGCTAAGATTGACAACCAGCAAGATGACCGGACTGGAGATCGCCAACATCCGAAAAGAGGAGGTCGAGCGCTGCCGTAAATGGTCATTTGCCGCATCGAATTTTTCTACTTCGAAATCAAATCTGTTAAAGGCTTTGACCACACGAACTCCAAATAAATATTCCCTCATGATGCCGTTTATGCGATCGAGTGCCTTTTGCACTTTCATAAACAGCGGAAAGCCTAATCTCATGCTCACGATAATGAGGATAATCACAATCGGTACGACCACGACCAAAACAATCGAAAGATGCGGGTCCAACCGAATCGCCATAATCAAAGCCCCAATAGCCAAAAATGGTGCCTTTACAAATACTCTCATCAAGCCATTGAGAAAATTCTGCATCTGAGTCACATCATTGGTGAGCCTCGTAATAAGTGATGCCTTGTCAAATTTATCAATACTTTTGAAAGAGAGCGTCTGGATTTTTCTAAATAAATCAGAACGCAGGTCTGCACCAAAATTTTGTGACACAACGCTTGCAATAATGCTTCTTAACGAAGCTGCAATCGCCCCACATGCTGTAATCAGTAGCATGAAGCCTCCCAACCTCAACACGTAATCCATGTTTCTTGAAGCCACGCCAACATCAATGATTTTAGACATAATCGTCGGCTGTAACAAATCACTTACCGCTTCACATATTAAAAAGAAAACAGCTGTAAAAAATAGCTTCCAATACTTTTTTACATACTTCCTTAAAAAATGCATGCACCACTCCGCCTTTAGACTCTCGGTAGATCGTCTCTTTTTTCATCATTTCTTTTAAATCCGTAAAAATGTTACCTTTCAGGAACCCCATTTATTTTTCTTGATACAAACCGAAGTTACTCATCCACGGACTGCTCATCACTTGATAATTCCCGTAAATTTTCAGCTAGTCTTTGAAAATATCTAAGGAAAGTTTCTCTTTCATCTTCTGAAAAGCGATTTAATCCATGGGTCAATTGTTCAAGATAAGAAGCCCGTACTTCTTGAATAATCGCTGTACCTTTTTCAGTAAGAGAAACCATTTTCACACGGGCGTCACGAATGGAGACCCCACGCTCGACATATCCCCACTTCTCAAGTCGATCAATCATTTGTGAGACCGTACTCATCCCCACATTAAAATGATTGGCGATACTCCCCATCGTACAATTTTCCGATCGACCAACATACCGCAATAACGTCCACTGCAAGCGTGTAATATTCTTATCACCATTAGTCAAGCGCCCTTCTCGAAGATGCCGGTTGATCGACCGCCAATGCATCAAAAATTGATCGACCTTACTCTCTTCAATCATCAAACTCCTCCTGGCAAATTATTTTATTTAGTTTACTAAACTTTTATGAGAATGTAAATATTAAAGAATGTTTATACATGCGTGGACGTGCTTGAACATAATACATGTTAAAAAATCTCCGCTCATCTTATGTCTTGACGCTTCCCTTATCCTCCTCTTGATAGCTCAACTCATGAAAATAAATGAACTACCCATGTTAAATTCTAAGTGAAGTCTCTTTACACATAAAAACACCCCCCTTTTGTGATCGATTTTTTATCCATCTACCTAAACGGGGAGCTTGTCAAATTGACTCATTTTTAACGATTCAATTTTATCACAAGTCGTATTTCTACGCTTTTGCGACCTATCACTGCTTTATTGTATAAAATGTCATCTGTTTATTGTTGCCTCTGTTGGTAGACAGTCTCTTGCTTGTTCTTTTTCCTCGACAACCTCCCCGGCCAAAAAGCATAACGCCCCAACACTGTGGTAATCGCAGGAACCAATAAGGGACGGACAACAAAGGTATCAAGAAGGACCCCGATCGCCGTCACAATGCCAAATTGCAGAAGCACTTGAATGGGCAGTGTGGCTAAAACGGCAAATGTTCCAGCGAGAATAAGTCCAGCAGAAGTAATAACACTGCTCGTTTCACTTACACCTTTTGCAATCGCCTGAGCATGCGGCATTGTTTTTCGATTTTTCCAGATACTCGAAACCATGAAGATATTATAATCCTCCCCTAGTGCCACTAAGAATACAAAGGCATACAGAGGAATCAACCCCGATATCGCCGATAGATGCAATCCATAATGCATTAACAGCCATCCCGCACCTATAGCCGATAAATACGAGAGAACAACGGTCAAAATCAGATAAACCATCGCGACGATCGAACGCAAATAGAGAAGTAAAAGCGCAGCAATGATCATAATAACAACAGGAATGATGACCTTCATATCGTGCCCAGTCGTCTTGTCTGTATCATAAAGTGTAGAGGTTTCGCCGCCAATCCAAAAGTGACCGCCCGACTGGACTCCTGCATCCTTCAGTGCTCTTGACACCTGCTTTTTAAGCGTTGAAAGATTGTTGACCGATTTCGTCGTGTAGGGATTTTGCTTCAACGTGACACTGTATAATTGATAGTTTTTGTTGATTTTCCCACTTGTCGGTTCAGCAACCTGATCGATGAAGGAAAGCTTCGTTAACCGATCTTTTATCGGTAAGTCTTTCCCTTCTGTGTTGACCATCACGTCAACAGGAGCCAACTCACCTGATGAAAAATGCTTTGCCATTAAGTCAAACCCTTCCCTTGATGGCATATCTTTGGGAAAGGAGGAAATAAGATTTTGTGTGTAATGCACCTTGGGGAAAAACGCAGCAAGACATCCCAATATGAGCACGCTTATTATAATGATCGTCCACGGTTTCCTGACAACCCACTCACCTAAGCGTTTACTGAAACGGCCATGCACTTTGTATCTGCGAGGCTCCCTATGCTTCTTTTTCTCCAATGACATCAGCATTTTTTCTGTGCGTGGAATAAAGGGGAAAAAAGAAATTCTACCAAAAATCGCTAGCAAGGCTGGAAGTAAGGTGAGCGCAGCAAGACCCATAATAAGAATCGCTAAACTGAAGGGAACAGCAAAGCGCTGAAAAGAACCATAGTGAGCGAGCCGCAACGTACATAAACTAAAAATCACTGTGATAGCACTGACTAAAATGGCTCCACCTGACTGCTTCAAAGCAAGCCGCAACGCCTTAAATTTATCTGTCTCCAGAAGAAGATTTTCTCTGTACTTGGATACTAAAAATAAGCAATAATCCGTTCCTGCCCCAAACAGCAAAACGGTCATAATGGAGATGGCCTGTGAATCAACAACAATAACACCCTTTTTCGTCAGAAACCCGAGGATAGGTCCAGCTACGCCATAGGCGAATCCTACACCAATGAGCGGGACAATGGCTAACAAAGGTGAGCGATAAAGCAAGATAAGCAAGACTAATACTAAGAGGGTCGTTGAAATTAACAAGGTCAAATCTGCCTTACTAAAAAGGGCTTGTGCATCTGTTGATATGCCCGCAGGTCCAGTAATGCGAAGATGTAAGCCAGAAGCATTTAAGTTTTTATCAAAAATCGCTCGGGATTTTTGTTGTGTAAGATAGTTTTTCAACTTATCAAGGTTAGCCGATAGATCGTCGGTACTGGTGTTTTTTTTCATAAATACTGGTGTAACAATCGACGTGCCATCTTTTGAAATAGAAGATTTTAATCCTTTTGTTGGAAGCTTTCCCAGCGGTGGAATAAAGCTTTGATTAGGCAAGGGGTTATTCTCTAGATGCTGATACAGATGGGTAATGAGCTGAAGATCTTGATTGGTTAGACCACCGGTATGGTACCAAACCAAGAGTGCAGGTATACCTGTATTATCAGGAAATTGCTTTGCTTTCACTTCATCTGCCTGTACAGACATCGCATCCTTGGGCAGATTCGCTGCACCATTATTTGTGACTGAATTTACATTCGGAAAAAAGATGGATAATGCTGCCACCAATATTACCCAGACTAATAATGTGACCCATCTTCCTTTACGGCTGGAGACGACTTCTATGAAACCAGCAAGTAATTTTTTCATCATGACCCTCCCTTTTATAACACTGCATTTTATATACTTATAAGTAAAAATACCACAAGCAAATGACGTGCGTTCAGCTTCAAGTTAATGTTATAGAATCTATCTACTTATTGAGATGGTTATTGATTCCCCTTCTAATACATTTTATAATATGTAAAATTTTATCAATCATTGAGCAGAAGTATTAAAGAGGATATGACATTATAGATCTTAAGCACTGGCAATCTTATATTCTAGTGCTCACACGCTTTAAAATTGTGAATTCAACTCATTCATTTCTTCACTTATTTTACGTCCTAAACTGTTCATTCACTACCTTATTACCATTATTTTATCACTAAAATTATTGATTGAGTGAGCAGTATAAAAACAAGCTGTTTGGTTTCCATCACAGGCAAAAACGGAATACAAGATAGTACACCTTTCCGTTTGACTTTTGAAAATAACCTAAGTTTATATCACTACTTATGATAAGGCTCTCCTCGATTAATCTTAAAAGCTCTATAAATCTGTTCAACAAGAATAAGTCGCATGAGCTGATGTGGGAAGGTCATCTTAGAAAAGGATAGCTGCATGTCCGAGCGCTTCAGCACCTTGTCACTAAGACCATTGGATCCGCCGATAATAAAGGCAAGCTTACTGTGACCATAAGTGGCAAGCTGGTCAAGTTTTTCAGCCAGTTGCTCAGAGGTAAATGGCTTGCCAAGAATGGCTAAGGAGATCACATAGGTATCCGCTGAGAGCTTCGCTAATAGCTTGTCACCCTCTTCATCTTTGATGACAGTCATGTCAGCTAGGCTTAGATTCTCTGGTGCCGGCTGATCGGGAACTTCAATACTCGTTAATTTAGCATAGGGCGTTAACCGTTTGAGATAGTCGTCAATACCCTGTTTGAGATAGTTTTCTTTTAGTTTTCCTACAGTTAGAATGGTGATATTCACAAGTTATCCCCCATTAATCAACAGTATTTATCCACATATCCACAATTGTTATCCACATTATGTATCAGAATGGATGTTTGTCACGATATATAGCGCGCGAGCTCCACAATATTGACAGGGTGCGGATAATTTTTTATCCTCCGAAAGCTCTTGAATGAGCGGCGACAACCCTGTCTGATCAATCACTTCTTCTAACGCTAATTCGACATCTTCAAGACAGCTATAAATCACCGTGTAGATCCCTCAATTTCCTTTAAAGTTCTCGTATCATTCATTATACCGTTTATAGCCTGCATACTTCTACCGTAGAAAATTCGACCTTCACTACAGATTGATATTTCTTTAAGTAGACCTACTGGCACATTCTAAACATATAAAAGAGACCCACCCAACACGGCGGACAGGTCTCATAAATTGATTAAAATTTTTTTATTGTTGTGCACCGGAGCTACCTTGAGATGGATTAGCTTGGGGAGTCGCATAGATATTATCACTGTTCGCAATTTCAGTTTGATCATTAACATCTGAGTCAAAGCTAGTGTTATTTGTTAGCGCTGAAACGGGGGCATGGTCTCCTACTGTGCTGTTATTACCTTCTAGCTTCGTCGTTGAGGAATGACTATTATGGTAACCTGGACCGATGACGACGGAAGCGTTATTAGTCATCATACTAATGCGCAATTGATAAATATTCACATTGAAAGTCATCGATTCTATCCTTTTCCTCCTTATACCTGATTCGACAGTGGAAAGGATGGATTCGCCACTTGTCCTTGATCATCTAAATCAGGGTCAACATAGTTATTAATTTGAAACGAGCTGGATGGCGAAAAATCTCCAAACGAAAAATTAGCTCCAACTTGTTTAAGCGCTGATGTATGACTATTATGAACCGTTGGACCAATGTCAATATTTCCATTAGTTGACACACTGTTCGTCTTCATATTAAACATATTAATTTGGTAAGGCATTTTTTAAAAAAACACTCCTCGCAGAAACACAAGCTGTGCATATAATGTAGGGGTTTTACAACTGATTGGAAATCGGTAAAGAAGGGTTCGCCACTTGTCCTTGATCATAGAGATTGAGATCAATAGTGCTATTGACGTGAAACGAACTGGATGACGAGAAATCTCCAAAAGACAGGTGAGATCCAGCTTGTTTGATCGCTGATGTATGACTGTTTTGTACGGCGGGTCCGATATCAATGTTTCCGTTCGTTGACACACTGTTCGTCTTCATATTGAAAATATTAATCGCATAAGGCATCTAACCACTCCTAACGTCACTGACGTATAGTGCCTTAATCCTGGTTAGTCTGCACAGTGTCTGCGCCAAACCACTCACTCTGATCATTGACATCTGCATCGAAAACATGATTCATGCTCGTTGAGGTTGTTGGCGTATGATCACCAGATGACATATTGCTTCCCCAAATTTTTGTATTTGAGGCATGACTATTATGAATGCAAGGTCCAACATCGATCGAAGCATTATTGGCAACACTATTTACTTTTATTTGAGAAATATTAACGATAAAGGACATTGTATCCCCCGCTTTATCTTTGTTACATAGTATGTATGGGCGCCTGAAATGTTAAGAGCAATTGCAAAATTATGGTTATGAATACTCTAGATCCTCGTTAAAATACACTGCTGTCTCCCGATGTGGTAATCGCTTTTCACATCACTGCCATAAAAGCATTGCTATGTTGTACCATCATTGTACATTAATAAACACAGTATTTTTTTGATAAGATATATGTACACTCAAGTGAATGAGAGCGAAAAAGGCGAGCCTCCTACGAGGGCAGCCCGTGTCTGAAGACCCCCCTTGGGAAGCCTATTATTAAGGAACTTCGACTAACCCCGGTACATCCGTGTACCAACATCGAAGCTAGCACATCCTGTGCGTCGAAGGAACTTCGACTAACCCCGGTACATTCGTGTACCAACATCGAAGCTAGCACATCCTGTGCGTCGAAAAAAAAGTGATACTTGCCAACATGTATTGGCAAGTATCACTTTTTTCAAGGTCTGGGTTATGTCCCAACCTCTTTTCTTTCTATCTTTTTATATTATGAGAAGACTTTTCCACCCAGTTTGATCATAAGGGTTTTAGCCTGCCCATTTCTATAGATGTCTAGCTTGACCTCTTGACCTACCCTTAACTGCGTATATAAATACGTTGAGAAATCTGTCGTTGCCGAATCTGTATCATTGGCTTGAATTTTATGATTGTTAATCGCAACGATAACATCTCCCGTTTGCAATCCTGCTCTAGCTCCTGGACCGCCACTAACGATATCCGCTGCCACAATGCCCACTTTAACATTGCTTGGCACATTTAACTGTTGAATCGCTGTTCCGGGTAATTGAGCAAGATCTGCCATGCTCACCCCAATGTATGGGCGTTCAACTTTACCCTCTTTTTCAAGCTGATTAATAACTGGTGAAGCGACGTCTATCGGAATGGCAAAACCAATGCCTTCTACAGATGATTCCGCAATTTTTAATGAATTGATTCCAATCACTTGACCATCAATATTCACTAACGCCCCGCCACTGTTACCAGGGTTAATGGCAGCGTCTGTCTGAATGACCTTGGCATTCCATGTCACTTGCCCACCACCTTGTAAATCAATAGTTCTTGAAATCGATCGTGCTTGCGCGCTGACAACCCCTTCTGTTACAGAACCTGAAAATCCAAGTGGATTACCGATAGCAATAACCGGTTCACCACGATTTAAGTCATCGCTGTTACCAAATTGTGCGATCTGCTTAACCTCTTTCGAAGAAATACGCAAAACAGCGAGATCATAAAGTGAATCCGTCCCTAGTACCTTGGCATCCACCTTATGTTGATCATCAAAGCTAACCTCAACCTTTGCAGCACCTTCTACAACATGGTTATTGGTTACCACATAGGCATATTGTCCGTCCTTTTTATAAATAATACCTGAACCCACACCTGATTCAGTCAATTGATTGCCCATGAGATTTGTACTCTGGAAATTGAGCACCGCAACGACTGCCGGGGACACCTCATCCACCGCTTTTGTCACATCACTGGTGACATTCACACTCATATTTTTTGTTGACCCTGTGCCTGTGGCATTCTGAGTTGTTATCGTTTGATCGTCGGCACTGTTTGTCGGCAACCAACCTTGATCCTCCAAAAAAGGTGAGATTAAGAAAAAGAAAATGATGCCAACAATAGCACCTAAAAAGCCTGATACAAACCATCCACCACGTCTACGCTTAAAGCTTTGTCTATTTCTTGGGTTTGGATACTCATCATTATTGTTGTAATAACCCATACTTTTAACCACCTTGCCTTTTCAGTGATCACTACACTGTTATTATAACGGTATTCCCTGTTCTCCAATGGAATATGTAACAATTTTGATACTTACTAAAATTCCCCTTTAGTCAATCAAATTAAAAAACAGATATTCACCTTAAATCAAACAGTGGATAGCGCCGTTGGTTTTTCAGGATCGGTATCATACAAGCCCAACTCACCTCTTCTTAAACCATGCTGCTCTAGCGTTTGTTGCACCGACATCCGTGCCAGCTCTTTCATATTGTTATCCTTGCTTAAATGAGCTAAATAAATCTTCTTCATACGGTCATCTAAAACATCCTTCAGCGCTGCACCAGCATCATCATTAGAAATATGCCCTGAATCACCCAAAATGCGCCGTTTGACATTCCAAGGATAGCGGCCTGCCATCAGCATATTAATGTCATGATTAGCTTCAATGATATAGGCATCAGACTGTTTAATCGTCCCTTTGATCTTATCCGAAACATAGCCCACATCTGTCAATAAGGTTAATTGCTTTTGCTGATGACGAAAGACAAAGAACATCGGCTCAGCCGCATCATGAGACACACCAAAAGACTCTACATCAATATCTCCAAAGCTTTGCATATCCCCCGTTTGAAAAACAAATTTCTGCTCAATCGGCATATCCCCAATGCTTGTTGCCATCGCTTTCCATGTTTTTTCATTCGCATAGATCGGGAGTCGATGTCGTCTAGAAAAAACGCCAAGACCCTTAATATGATCGCCGTGCTCATGTGTCACTAAAATGGCATCCAAACCCTTTGCCGATCGATCAATTTTTTCCAATGACGCCTCTATCTTTTTTCCACTTAAACCACAGTCGATGAGAAGCTTGTGGTGATCTGTTTCAACATAAACAGCATTGCCAGTACTCCCACTTGCTAAAACACTGAATTGTAATACCACATTAATCCTCCTGATCGTCTATTGTTTTGACGTTAAGCTCTGAAACAAAGTATTCTTTAGTAGATTCTTCTGACCCATCTTGAAGCTTTACCGTAATGTACCATGCTGGAATAAAATTAAGGGTTGAGTTATCCTTATCATTCGGTGCAGTAACCATATTGATATAACTTAAATTAATTGCCGTGATCGATGGATTCTTCGTAATAGGTAAATAGTTTTGCTCCCATAATTGCTGAATAGCTTCCATCGGTGTCACGGGCATAGTCATTTTTTGATTGGCCGGCCGGATATGAATAAAGGTCTGCTCATAGCCAACTGCCTTACCATTTTTAGTTGGCACATCAAGCGTACTAACCTTCTCATTAGGTATGGAAAACACTTGATAAGTATTATAGGTTTGCACAAAGTGATAAACTGTTATACCATCCTGCTTATCAACCTTCCAAAAGTTATAGTGATCACCTTGGTATACATATTTTTTGAGAAGACCATTAATAGCATTTGTTGATGGATCTTTTGGCATCGAGATTGGCTTTATAAATTTGACACTCAATTCGGTTCCGCTAGAGTCTGTCGTATAATCAAAAACTTGCTTTCCCTTGGGTGCGCTAAGTTTTTCCAATGCTTTGTGAACACTATCACTTTTGAAGTCCACCAATGCACCTTCTAAAAATGTCACCCGCTGCTTATTACTCGGAAGTGTCACGTGTGAGGTATCAATTCTGTTTGAGCTGATAAGCTGATCAAAATTGTTATCACTTCCACTTTCATATTGCTCCTGGTATTGATGATGATTCTCCCAAAGATGATATCCAAGAAAAATATCTAAAAAGAAGAAGCAAAGAATGAAAATAGCCTTGGTTTGTCCCCAATTCATTGATCATTCCCTCCTGTATTCTGCATGTCACCCTGCTTTGATTGATTCGCATCTTCTGAACCAGTAGAAAGCAAATACCATTCATCATTTTTCTTATATAACCAAGCTGGTATCATCGTTACGATTTGAGCTTCTGCACCTTGAACCATGACATAGCCCATACGGATATCTTGGACATCCTTTAAACTTATGTCATCATGCTGCAAGAGCTGTAACACTTCTTGTCCTGATGATAATTTCTTTTCATCGTTATTCGAAAAGGCCACTGTATTTAAGTTAATCAATGTGCGGTTTTGTTCAAGTAGCTGACCTCTATTCCATTTTAAATGAATCATTGCTTGGTATTTATTCGTCAAACTATACACAGGGAGATCATCCACCATGATTCGAAAATCCACTTCAGAAACGCCACTCGCCGGCTTAGGCGTATAACCATCATAAATATAGTGATCCGTCCAGCCCTGATAACTATTGATCTTCTCCCAGCTATCATAAATCGCATCCATATCCTGATCCTGAGAAATATTTTGCGATCCTGGGCTTGAATTAAACGTCAAGACATCTTGATCCTGAGACAACGTGTTAACTCCATCACTATAAACACCATTATGTTCTTGAACAGAACTGAGATCTGGGAATAAAATGCGTTCAAACTTTTCCATTTGAACAGGCTCATAAAGAAATTTCTTTTGATCAAGCTCAATAGGATTAATGGGCAAAAAGACTTCCTTACCTCCCCTTAGCATCACTCTCGAATAGGGCACCCAATCTTCTCCCAACTCCCCTGATAATGAGCTAATTTTGTTCACACTAAAATTCCGACTGGTAGCATAAAAGATATTTTTACCTGCTTGATCCTTAAATACAATGGTTATATCATTGCGACCCCTACCCGATCCATCATTGACAAATAACGCCATCCGACTAACAGCAGTGGTTGGAATATTAATTGTATCCTTAGTATTGGTAAAGGAAAATAAGCTCTTGATGATCTCTGCTGTAATGGGTGCTGGAAAGAGTAAATCATACTCTCTGGATGATAGATTTTTTTCGTTAATAGAATTACTAACGGGTACCGTCCATTTGGCATTTAAGAGTGTATCAAACATTTTATCGATTTCCACTTGATCAACCGTTCCATAGATCGCCCGATTATCTTCAATAAGAAATTGATAGGGCTTGACGATTTCATTTAAATTATAGCCCGTATCAATGCTTACTTGATTATTTAAGGATGGAGGTTCAACCTCTTCGAAATCACCTTGGAACGTCCAAATATTCCATGTTAAAAAGAAGCTAAGGAGAACAAGTGCTGAGAGTAGTATTGTCTTAATGGATTCACGCATCATAGCTTCCTCCCCTTGAAAGCGGAAGAGTGAAGAAAACAGTTGTGCCTTTATTCCATTCACTATCCGCCCATATTTCTCCACCATGAGCCGCAATAATCTCTTTAGCAATAGCAAGCCCTAGACCCGTACCACCTAGGTTTCGTGAACGTGCTTTATCGACCCGAAAAAAGCGATCAAAAATTTTCGTTAGATTCTCCTTAGGAATACCAACTCCTTGATCTTTGATTTCCGTCACGAGATGATTGCCTTTTTTAACCACTCTAAATGTAATCGAGCCGCCGTTGGGAGAGTATTTAATAGCATTGGAAATGACATTATCAATGACCTGAGTCATCTTATCACGATCCAAATACGTATAAATCGAACCCTTAGGTAGCTTAAGCACAAAGTGAATATGCTGTTCCTTACTCATTTCAAAGCGATCAATAATACCCTTAAGGAACGCAACATAATTCGTGGTTTGTTTATTGAAATTCGGATCCTCGGCATCCAACTTCGACAGACGAAGAAGGTCATTGACAAGCCTAATCATCCGTTCTGTCTCATTTTGTGTGACCCTGAGAAACTTACTTCTCAGACTCTCGTCCTCAACAGCTCCATCAGATAAGGCCTCAAAATAACTTTTCATTGTCGTAAGTGGCGTTCGCAATTCATGGGAGACATTAGCCACAAACTCGCGTCTTTCCTCATCGATTTGTTCTTGTTCAGTGACATCATGAAGGACAGCAATCAGTCCATCTATCGCACCATTTTCCTTAAGAATCACAGAAAAATGTGCGCGAATAAGAAGCTTTTGATGTTCAGTACTGAAGTCTAACGTCATGGAATTTTCCATGTCATAAAGATCATCTACATGAACTTCATTTTCAATCTTCAATAGATCTATAATAGACTTACCTAAAATATTCTCTCGATAAACATGAAGAAGCTCTTCTGAACGGTCATTCACCAAAATAATACACCCATCGCGATCCGTGGCGATCACACCATCTGTCATATAGGTTAAAACCGAACGAAGTCTACGACGTTCAGCTTCCGTCAAAGCATTTGCTTCTTGCAAACGATCGGTCATATTATTAAAAGAGTTTGCTAACTGACCAATTTCATCATCGTCATTATGATCAACTCGAAGAGAGAAATCTCCTTGAGACACAGCTCCAGCTTGGCGACGCATCTGTCCCAAAGGTCTTGTAATAGTGCGAGCAAGAAAATAGCCAAGGAGCGCTGTTACAATGAGCGCAATGGCAATAGCAGAGGTAAGATAATTATTGGTCGTCCTCAGTTCTTTGTAAATGCCATTTAAAGAATCCTCCATATAAAGAAGTCCAAACTTTTCTTTGCCTACTGTTATAGGAGTCGTGACAATCATCACACGACCATTATCCGACTTTGATCTCAAAATTCGAGGTATCGCGTCTTCCGACGTATACAGATCCTTGACGACGAGCTTATCGTTATCTTGCTTACCAAGCTCATCACTATTATCATTGCTTGAAGCTACAATAATACGATCCTTAGAAATGACCTTGACATTGTTGTCACCCACATCAGAGATTTGATCTTGAACCATTTTTGAAATAACGTTCATATCTCCCTTGTCGGTCTCTTCCGCCTTTTTTATTGCTTCACTTACAAAATAAGAAAGCGTTTTCGCTTCCTTTACCATAGATTCTTGTTTGCTATTAATATAGTTTTTTTCAAGAGAAGAGCTAAAATCGACACCAATTAACTGCATCGCCAAAAGAATAAGCAACGTATAAATTAAAACAAATTTAAATTGGATCGATTTAAAAAAACCGACAATGACAATACACATAATAATTACTCCCGATCAGGATTTCTTAAATAATAGCCGGCACCACGGCGCGTCATAATCCAAACAGGACGACTCGGGTTATCCTCGACCTTTTCTCTTAATCGTCGTACTGTAACATCGACAGTCCGAACATCCCCAAAATAATCATAACCCCATACAGTTTGCAACAAATGCTCACGTGTCATAACCTGACCTGTATGCTTAGCTAAGTAATAAAGCAATTCAAATTCTCTATGTGTTAATTCAATAGGCTCGCCGCACTTAGTTGCTAGATAAGCTTCCGGACGAATGACAAGTCCACTGATAACGATCTCCGTTGTTTCAACCTCTTTGGTAATGATTTGCTGATGACGACGGAGATTCGCCTTTACACGAGCAATCAATTCACGATTACTGAATGGTTTTGTCACATAATCGTCAGCCCCCATCTCCAGCCCGAGAACCTTATCAATCTCTGAATCCTTTGCAGTTAACATAATAATAGGCATGCTGTACTTCTTTCTAATCTCCCGACAAACCTCGATACCGTCTCTTTGCGGTAGCATAACATCTAGCAAAATAAGGTCTGGTCCTTCTTCTTCAACCTTTGTCAGCGCCTGCTCACCATCGTAAGCTACAGCAACGCTATATCCTTCTTTTTTTAAGTTAAATTCCAATATATCTGCAATCGGTGGCTCATCGTCAACCACCAAAATTTTCTCTTCCATAAAAAGTCACTCCTTAAGGATTATACGACTTCATTTCATTTATTCTATCACACTTGCCTCTTTTTGAAAATTATTCGCAAAGCCCCCTTAGCGATAAGAACTCTCAACTAATCTACTAAAAGGGGCACAAAATAAAAGAAACGGCTCGAACAACGCCCGCTCCAGAATCCTTCTTTAACACGTTAAGTATACAACCTACTCTATCAAATCCTAACGGAACTCGATCTAAGGAAGACAAAATAGAGCAGACTACTATAACCACCCTTGATAGCCATAGAACCCCAAAAAGATGATCCCTGTTCAAAATACAGAGATCATCTTCTAAAAACCATTTAGACTTTGTCAATACCCTCGAGGTATATATATTATGTACTCTTAACTCCTTCTCATGCAAATACCGGACGAATCAGATGGGTTTGGTTACGGTTGGGTCCGACTGAGAAAATAGAAACAGGGGCACCTGCAAGCTGTGACACTCTCTCAAGATAATGCCTAGCATTAGCAGGAAGCTCATCCAAGCCTTTAATTTTCGTCAAATCCTCTGTCCAACCTGGCAATTCTTCATAGATAGGTTCGCATTCAGAGAGAATTTTTAAGCTCGCCGGATATTCTTCAATTGTCGTATCCTTATATTTATAAGCAACACAGATCTTAACGGTTTCCAATCCTGTCAAGACATCTAAGCAATTCAGCGTAAGGTCAGTAATGCCACTTACTCGCTTAGCATGGCGAACAACCACACTATCAAACCAGCCAACGCGACGTGGCCGTCCTGTTGTCGTTCCATATTCATGACCAACCTCACGAATCATATTTCCAGTGTCATCATAGAGCTCTGTTGGGAAAGGCCCATCGCCGACCCGAGTGGTATAGGACTTGGTTACTCCCACAACGTGATTAATTTTCGTCGGCCCAACACCCGCCCCTATGGTGACGCCACCTGCAACTGGATTAGAAGAGGTAACAAACGGGTAAGTTCCCTGATCAATATCCAGCATAACACCTTGAGCACCTTCAAAGAGCACACGTTTACCTTGATCAAGAGCATCATTTAAAACGACTGATGTATCGCACACATACGGGGCAAGTTCTTTACCATAAGCACTATATTCATCATAAATTTCTTCTAAGGTGAAACCTTCCGTTTCATAAACTCTTTCAAAAAGTCGATTCTTTTCTTCAAGATTTTTTTCAAGCTTTTCTTTAAAGGTATCCTCCTCAAGCAGATCAGCGACCCTTATGCCGATGCGCGCTGCCTTATCCATATATGTCGGCCCTATACCTTTCTTTGTTGTACCAATTTTCCCTGTCCCTTTACGATCTTCCTCCAAGCAATCCAGTTTAATATGATAGGGAAGAACAATATGCGCACGGTTGCTAATACGAAGATTATCTGTGTCCACATGACGCTCATGGAGATAATGAAGTTCGGACACAAGTGATTTTGGATTAACAACCATGCCGTTCCCAATCACACACACTTTATCTTTATAAAAAATACCCGAAGGAATAAGATGCAACTTATATGTCTGCTCATCAAACACAATGGTATGACCGGCATTATCCCCACCTTGATAACGTGAAATAACCTCTGAATTTCCTGATAAATAATCGGTAATTTTTCCTTTTCCCTCGTCACCCCATTGGGCGCCTACAACAACGACAGATGGCATAAAAAATAGCCCTCCCAGTATAGTTTCCGTCAATAAAACACATCAAAATAATCGACAACTTAAGTGTACCAATTCAACAATTGAACGTCAACGCATTTACGAACATTAAACATTGTAAATATATTTTTTGTTCGTAATTTTTACCATTTGTTCCTGCTATTAAAAATGGAGCAAATCCCCGTTGGTATTCGCTCCATTTATTTCATCGTAGTCGATTATTTCTAAGCTGTCCCTACGGGGATCTCATCTTCATTATGTCTTCGCTCTAAGTTGACAAACTTACTATGCTCTTTGACATAAGCGAGTTCAACAGTACCAACAGGACCATTCCGCTGCTTAGATATAATGATCTCAATCGTATTTTGCTTCTCAGATTCTTTATCATAATAATCATCCCTGTACAAAAAAGCAACAATATCAGCATCTTGTTCAATGCTTCCTGATTCACGAATATCAGACATCATTGGTCGCTTATCCTGCCGCGACTCCACACCACGAGATAATTGTGAAAGAGCAATGACAGGAACCTCAAGCTCCCTCGCAAGAGCCTTAAGTGATCTAGATATCTCCGATACTTCTTGTTGCCTATTCTCACTGCGACCCGAGGATGAAGAGCCTTGAACCAATTGCAAGTAATCGATTAAAACCATGCCCAATCCTTTTTCCTTTTGCAACCTTCGACACTTTGCTCGAATCTCATTGATCCTCACACCCGGCGTATCATCGATATAGATTCCTGCATTAGAAAGACTGCCCATTGCCATCGCCAGCTTCTGCCAATCCTGTTCTTCAAGCGCCCCTGTTCTTAGCTTTTGTGCATCAATATTCCCTTCAGCACAAAGCATTCTCATAACAAGCTGTCTCGCCCCCATCTCTAAGCTGAAAATGGCAACATTTTCATCGGTTTTGGTTGCGACATTTTGAGCAACATTTAAGGCAAAGGCTGTTTTCCCTACTGAGGGACGCGCTGCTACAATAATCAAATCATTGCGTTGAAAACCCGCTGTCATCCGATCCAATTCTAAAAAACCTGTGGGAATACCCGTTATGTTCCCTTTACGATTATGCAGAAGTTCAATATTATCATAGGTTTCAACCAAAACATCTTTAATAGACTGGAAGGCAGAAACCTTTTTGCGCTGAGCCACCTCGAAAATGGTTTTCTCCGCTTCATCAATAATGACATCGACGTCATCCTCTCGCATATAACCATCGGAGACAATCTGTGTCGCGGAACGGATTAATCGCCTCAACAAAGCTTTTTCTTCAACGAGATTGCTGTAAAATTGAATGTTAGCAGCAGTTGGTGCCGAATCAGCTAATTCACTTAGATAATCCAAGCCGCCAACCTCATCCAAAAGCTTTTGATTTCTAAGCTCAGCAGTGACCGTCACCACATCCACTGGTTCGCCACTCTCAGACAAGTCGAGCATAATAGAATAAATCCTTTGGTGGCTTGCCCTATAAAAATCTTCAGGCAATAAGGACTCAGATGCCGTTATAATAGCTTGAGGCTCTAAAAAAATAGCTCCTAGAACGGCCTGTTCAGCCTCAATATTATGAGGAGGTATACGATCAGCAAATAAATCACTCATTGCTTATGGTCACTCCTTCTAAATCATTTGAAGTAAGAGAGAACATACTTATAAAATAACTTATCCTCAAAACATTTCATACTACGTCTCAATAGATAAGACTTAGTAACTATTGTTCTGTCACATGAACCTTCAATATAGCTGTTACTTCAAGATGGAGTTTGATTGCAACATTTGTGTAGCCCAATGTACGAATTGGATCAGTGAGTTCAATCTTCCGCTTATCAATTTTAAAGCCTTTTTGCTTAAGTTCTTGCGCAATTTGTTTGCTCGTAATAGAGCCAAATAACCTACCACCATCTCCTGATTTAGCTGATAAGGCAACCTCAGCTTTCTCCAGTTGATCCTTCAATTGCTTTGCTTCTTCAAGTTCTTCTTGTACTCTTTTTTGGTCATTTTTCTTTTTATTTTCAAGCTGCTTCAAATTGCCTTTATTTGCTTCTACCGCAAGATTTTTAGGTAAAAGATAATTATGCGCATAACCCTCAGAAACCTCTTTGACTTCTCCGTTCTTCCCCTTGCCTTTTACATCTTTTAAGAAAATGACTTTCATTCTGTCGCCCCACCTCCTTCAAGATAATCGTCGATAACTGCTTTCAGCCGTTGCTCCGCTTCCCCCAACGACATTTTCAACTGTGTCGCTGCATTGGTTAAATGACCCCCACCCTCAAGCTGTTCCATGATGACCTGAACATTGATTTCTCCTAGGGAACGTGCACTAATGCCAATATAGCCATCTTCACGTGGTGCAACAACAAAAGAAGCCTTGATATCATTCATCGACAATAACGTATCTGCCGCTTGCGCCAAGACAACCTGGTCAAACCGGTCTTCTTCATCACTAGTAGCAATAGCAATATGATCCTTATAAAGCTGAGTGCGCTGAATCAGTGCAGCGCGACGATTGTATTGAGAAATATCTTCTCTTAAAAGCTTCTGAACTAAAATAGTATCTGCCCCATGGGATCTTAAATAAGAAGCAGCATCAAAGGTTCTAGCCCCTGTTCGCAAGGCAAAGTTCTTGGTATCAACAGTTATCCCCGCAAGCATTGCTGTTGCTTCTAATACATTTAATTGTACTTGATTTGTTTGATATTCTAAAAGCTCCGTGACAAGTTCTACTGTAGACGAAGCATAAGGTTCCATATACACAAGAACGGGATCATGAACAAAATCCTCGCTACGGCGATGATGATCGATGACAACGATGCGTTCTGTTCTCGATAAAAGCTGCGATTCGATCACCAAAGACGGTTTATGTGTATCCACAATAACAACAAGTGTATTTGAAGTAATTTGCTCCAAAGCGTCTTCGCTAGCTATAAATTTTGACCATAACTTTTCTTCCTGTTGGATCTCATTAATCAGGCTGATGACACCCGGTCCATAATCTCCAGGCTGAATCACAACATGAGCTGGTTTACCATCGCTCTCTGCCATCTTCATGATACCAATAGACGCCCCAATGGAGTCCATATCGGGATCCCTATGCCCCATAACAAAGACGTGATCGCTCTCATTAATAAGCTCTGACAAAGCATGAGAGATCACCCGAGCACGGACACGCGTTCTTTTTTCCACTGGATTTGATTTTCCACCATAAAACTCTACCTTCCCTGAAGCCTTTTTGATGGCAACTTGATCACCACCTCTGCCAAGAGCGAGATCAAGAACAGATTGCGCCATTTGTCCTAGTTCAGGAATATTCTCTACTCCCAAACCTACCCCTATGCTTAATGTTAAAGGAACATTGGAATGAGAATTGATTTCTCGGATTTTATCTAATATATCAAAACGATTTTGTTCCAATTTTTGTAAGATGCTTTGATTAAAGACAACCATGAACTTTTCAGCAGAGAACCTTTTGACATAAATTCCGAATGTGCTACTCCAATCTTGGATTAAATTAGTGACCTCATTATTAATGCCACTTCTAATCTGGTCATCCATACCTTGTGTGATTTCCTCATAATTATCTAAAAAGACAATACCAAGAACTAATTTCCCGTTCTCGTAACGCGTCTTGACCTCATTGATTTCAGTAATATCAGTCAAATACAATAAGCGTTCTTCAACGCTAGAAACCACACGATACATACGTTTCTTGATCGTCACAACCCCTTCATTTTCATCACTATTAATGATCGGAAGAAAAGCATCCGAAATAAGATTAAGGGGATAGGATACAACCGGTTCTTCCCCGACAAGAGACACCATGTAACGATTCGTCCATGCAATTTCATAGTTTTCATTATATAAAATAATGCCAATGGGCATTTCTAATAACGCTTCTTCGCCCACCCTTTTAATTCGATGAGACAACGTAGCAATATAATCATCCACTTTTTTCTTATGCTTGATATCCTGTATTTTCAATAGTGTTGCAACAACTATGACAACGATAAGCCCTATGAGCCCGAGAAGCCAGTAGTAAAACGCCAATATAATGATAAAAACAAGACCAATGATGATTGCTAAAGCTGCTGTTACCCCCCATCTAGGGTGTTTCATTTCATTTGACATAAAGCCAGCCTCCACTTGCCTTCCTTATGATTTTCTCCCTTGCTTACGCAGATCAAACCCTAAGTCAATTATACCTAATATGCGCAGAAGATAAAGAAGCCAAGGTACTATAAATCCTGCAATGGTTATTATAATCGGAATAGAGATATTTAAATTTTTACTATAACAAAAGAAAAAGATAAAAGAGGTGCCTTGAATCGCTAAAATTATTTCTAGTAAATAAAAGACATTATTGCTCATAACATAAAGCATGGAGCCTTGCGAATGACCCATAAACATTATAATAACAACAGAGAGTAAATAGTACCAAATAATACTTCTGGGAAAGCGCCACTCTCTTAAAGGCAACCACCTTGGATACGGTACTCTTAATCTCTTTAAAAAGGGCGTGCCAATTAATTCAATAATAAATGCCCACATTACAGAAATGCTCACAAGCAACGCGGGCGCTAACACCGTCACCGTCTGCTGTAAATTATTCTTCAAAAGAACCACAGAATCCTTTTCTTCCCCTGTGATCATGGATTGTGGTATCAGGTGCATAGATATATCTAAAGCCTGATTAAATTGATCAATAAAAAAGTTGAGTGGAGAAAAATTAAACACAACTGTGAGTATAAAATAGACACCGATAAACAAGATGAGATTAGATAAAGCTCCAAACGCCAAGGTCACAAAAGCTGACCTTTTATGAAAAAGCGCTGATCCGATCACAATGCCCATAATTAACATGTAAACAGCCACCACAGCCGTAATGATGTTGGTGAATAAAAAGGCTAAAAGAGTAGCTATCAAAAATGGCGTAACACCCTTTTGAAAACCGTATTTTGAACAAAAGTACATCATTGGTAATGGCCAAATGAAGAAACCAATAATGATGAGCGCTGGTATATAAACGCTGGCTAATAAGATTACAATAAAAAGCCCAGCTGTAAGCGCCCCCTCAATAATAATCTGTGTTTGTTTCATCCGAAAATCTCCTTATACTTATCACTACCTATACAGCAAAAGAAAAAGAGCACCTAAATAACGCCGTTCTTCATCATAAAAGATCATAAAAGCTGTATAATATTGCGCTTCTCCTACCGTTGAATTATACTGTAAAAGAATGCATATAAGCAACTAACCGATTTATTACTATTCGCTGTCTATTCTTAAATGTCTCATTTTAAACAATAGGCATCATGACGTTTAAAATTAAGGTGTCTAACTTAAAAAGCATACTATAATTAGTCTATATAGACTAATCGATTTGAGAATGGTGATAACTATGCACACTTATTCATTTATTAAACTTGGATATAATATAAGAGTATAAACGGCCCTTACGCTCAGGGTCGTTTTATTTTTCCCTTACTCAACATTAATTGATGAGGTGAAAGTGTTGATTAAACAAAAGGTTTCTGGTTGGTTCATTGCCTGGATAAGCTTGATCTGTAATATCGCTCTCACAGCAATCAAAGTCATCGTTGGCTATATTTTTAACAGTACCGCATTATTAGCAGATGGTATACATAATGGCGGAGATGTGATTGCCTCACTCGTAACACTAAGCTCTATGAAGGTTGCACATCAACCAGCTGATGATGACCATCCCTATGGTCATGGCAAGGCAGAGGATATTGCTTCAGCTCTAATCGCTTTGATTCTTGCCATAGCGGGTTTTTACCTCATTTACGAGTCAATTCATGCCTTATTCAGACCAGCTAATCACGCTAGTATCTGGGCATTTTTTGTTGCGCTCATCTCTTTAATAGTCAAGTCGTTCCTTTATTTTTATACCATACGTCTAGGAAAAAAATCCAAAAGTAAAAGCCTGATCGCTACTGCTTACGACCACCTTGCCGATGTATGGGCATCACTGGCTGCTACCGTAGGTATTGGCACTGCTTTTCTTGGTAATATTTTTAATATCCCTTATACTATGTATGGAGATCCTATCGCCGGCATCATTGTTTCCTTACTCATTATTACAGTGAGCGTGGAAATAGGCATCAAGTCGATTAATGTTCTTATGGAGAGTAGTGTTTCCAGCAAACAGATTGAGACTTATACAAAAATGATTGATGCTTTCCCAGAGGTCAAACACATTGATCGTTTACGGGCACGTGAGCATGGCAATTATATTTTAATTGATGTTCGCATCAGTGTCCCTGGCACCCTAACCATACAGGAGGGGCATAATATCACAAGGCAAATTCGTGATACAATTATGACGAAGGACACAAATGTTGAAGAGGTTCTCATCCATCTCAATCCATGGTATGAACATGAGGATATCCCTTGAATGCCATGTCCTTTTTGTCGATATTATTATTAAGATTATTAGAAAGAGGCATATGATATGGTTCCAACTTCAAAAGATCTCATCATTTTTACATTAGAAAACTATATGATTGGTGTCGAAGTAAGTCATGTTGATGAAGTAACCCTCCCCATTGCAGTCAAACCCTTGCCCATCAGTTCAAGTGCTCTTATCGGACTTTTTAGATTAAGACAAACGACATGCTCTCTTATCAACATCACAAAACTGCTGGAATTACAACCTTCACAAACACTAAATAAAGATGAAAAACGTGTCTTGATCGTAAGTTCAAGTGGCCAAACATTTGGCATTGAAGTCGATCATATCTCAGATATCATGACCGTTTCAGAAGAGCGCGCGCTCAGCCCAAGCGAGGTCACAGACACGCCTCCCTTCATCAAACATGTGATAATGGTTCAGGATGACAAAACGATACATATCTTAGATATCGAAGCGTTAATTGACACCTTGATTAACCAAGCTCAAAAACTGTTCACCCTCCAAATCTAATTCAAATCCTGATACAGAGCTATATCAAAATTCAACTGATTGCTTGATTTTTTTAAAGGATTAAAAGGCATCGGATAAAAGTACAAACAGCGGAGTGATCATCACTCCGCTGTTTGCTTACTTGATTGATTATTCAACAGTATATGGTAAAAGCGCCATTTGACGAGAAAGCTTGATTGCGCGTGTAAGTCGACGTTGATACTTCGCACTAGTACCCGTCACGCGACGAGGTAAAATTTTACCACGATCAGAAACAAAACGTTTAAGCAATTCAACATCTTTATAATCAATATAAGTAATGTTGTTTACTGTAAAATAACAAACCTTACGGCGTTTTCCTCTTCCACGACGTGCCATGTTATATCCTCCCTTAAATTAAAATGGTAAATCGTCATCCGAAATATCAATGGGCTTGCTATCATCTGCAAAAGGATCCTCTCCAAACGGATCATTAGACCCATTGTTTGGTGCAGGCGGTTGATAACTAGTATTATTGTTAGAAGGAGGTTGCTGTGAATAATTAGTGTTCGGCGATGCATTAGATCGTGCGTTACGTGGCTCCAAAAATTGCACACTATCGGCAACAACCTCAGTAATAAATATTTTTCGCCCTTCGTTATTTTCATAACTTCGCGTTTGCAAGCGACCTTCCACTCCCACAAGACTTCCTTTTCCAACAAAGTTTGCGGTATTTTCAGCTTGTCTTCTCCACACAACAACCTGAATAAAATCAGCATCATGGTCACCTTGTTGATTCGTAAAAGGACGATTGATAGCTAGTGTAAAGTTAGCTACCGCCGCGCCATTTGGTGTATAACGAAGCTCTGGATCCCGTGTTAAACGGCCAACTAACACCACTCGATTAATCATCAGAACCCCTCCCCATTGATTTTTGAAGATTATTGTTCTCTTTCATCACGAATCGTCATAAAACGAAGCACATTATCATTGATTTTTGTTAAACGATCAAATTCGCTAATAGCCGCTGTTTCAGCAGCTACATAAAGAACAACATAAACCCCAGTACCTATATCATTGATTTCATATGCTAAGCGACGTTTACCTAATTCCTTAACTTCATTAATTTCTGCACCATTATCCGTTAAAATTTTGGCTATACCTTCTTTTGTAGCTTTTTCAGTATCCTCATCCAAGTCTGGACGCATAATATACATGATCTCATATGCAGTCATCCTATTCACCTCATTTCACCCAAGCGACCTGATCGCTCTTCATCGACACAAAACTGTTCCACGATGGAAACTCTCTTTGGTCATAACGGCTCTTATCGCATAAAGAGCAGAGAGTGTACACATTCACTCACAGCAATTAATTATAAAAGAATTTCATTTAAAATTCAAGATAAAGCCTAAGATTCTTTTTATAATTGCTTAAACATTAAAACGAAAATGGATAACGTCACCATCTTGAACGACATAATCCTTGCCCTCTAATCGCAATCTACCCTTTTCCTTCGCTTTACTAAGCGAACCCGCCCCTATCAGATCTTCGAACGAAATAACTTCAGCACGGATAAAACCTCTTTCAAAATCTGTGTGAATAATGCCCGCAGCCTGTGGCGCTTTTGTTCCCTTTTTAAAAGTCCAAGCACGCACTTCGGTTTCCCCAGCTGTCAAATAAGTTGCAAGTCCCAACAATGCATAACTCTTTTCAATGAGCTGATCAAGCCCCGACCTGACAATGCCTAAATCTTCAAGAAAACTCTGCTTTTCTTGACCTTCAAATTCAGCAATTTCTGATTCGATTTTTGCAGAGATAACCACAACCTCGGAGCCTTCTTTACTTGCAAACTCTTTTACTTGCTTTACTAAATCATTGTCTTCACCACTTACCAAATCAGCTTCTGAAACATTAGCAACATACAGCACGGGTTTCCGGGTTAAAAAATTATGGCCTTTTATCACACGGCTTTCATCGTCAGTAAGAGCAACGCTCCTCCCAGGTTGTTCATTCTCAAAAGCCGTTTTCAGCTTCACTAAAACGGAATACTCTAAAATCGCATCCGTATTCTTTTGTTTGATTAGTTTTTCTAAACGAGGCAAGCTCTTATTTGCAGATTCAAGATCAGCTAGAATCAATTCTAAATTAATCGTTTCAATATCATCAATAGGATCAACAACTCCAGACACGTGGGTAATATCCTCGTCCTCAAAACAACGAACAACGTGAGAAATCGCATCAACCTGACGAATATTCGCCAAGAATTGATTCCCCAACCCCTCCCCTTGACTTGCTCCTTTAACTAGCCCAGCGATATCCGTAAATTCAAAGGTTGTTGGAATGGTTGCCTTTGGATGATACATATCAGTCAAAGCATCCAGCCGTTCATCTGGAACGTTGACAATCCCTACATTGGGATCTATCGTACTGAATGGATAATTTGCTGACGCCGCTCCAGCTTGTGTAATTGCATTGAATAACGTTGATTTCCCAACATTAGGTAAGCCAACAATACCCGTCGTTAAAGCCATCTTCCCCACTCCTTAAAAAACATTTTATTACACCAGACAGCTCTGATTAGCATGTTTCCAATGCTACGACCTTGTCCAATTTGTTGAATAGATAGAATCTGAAATTATTAAAATTTATTTCTCGGGAAATAAATGCGTCATGTAAACGACCTTACTCTTTAGCGTGCTGAAGGACTCGCTTCATTTTTCTTTTAAATTCTGTTCTCGGCAATAAAACGCTGTGTCCACAGCGTGTGCACTTAATGCGAATATCCGCACCCATTCTGATGATTTCCCATTTGTTTTCCCCACAAGGATGCCGTTTTTTCATCTCGACAATATCATGGAGTTCAAATTGTTTATCATCCATTGGTACACCCTCCAACTCTTAGAATTTAATTTTTTCTTGCAAAAATCCGGATACTTCAGAAATGGGCAAACGAACTTGTTCCATAGTATCACGATGTCTAACTGTTACTTGACCATCTTCCTTAGAATCAAAATCATAAGTAATACAATAAGGGGTGCCAATCTCATCTTGACGGCGATAGCGTTTGCCAATAGAGCCTGTTTCATCATAGTCTATCATGAAGTCTTCTGAAAGTTGTTCATAAATCCCCAATGCATCATCTTTCAATTTCTTAGACAACGGAAGAACAGCCGCTTTATAGGGTGCAATGGCTGGATGAAAACGCAACACCGAGCGCGTTTCATTCTCGCTGATCTGCTCTTCTTCAAAAGCATCAATTAAAAAGGCTAACACGATGCGATCTGCTCCTAATGATGGTTCAATAACATAGGGGATATAACGCTCATTCGTCGCCTGATCAATATACTGTAAATCCTCACCAGAGACCTCCATGTGTCGCGATAAATCGTAATCAGTTCGAGAGGAAATACTTGAAAGCTCACCCCAACCAAACGGGAATTTATATTCAATATCAGTCGTTCCTTTACTATAATGTGGGAGTTCCTCTTTTTCATGATCACGCAAAATGACACGATCTTCTTTCATATTTAAAGACAGTAGCCAATTATGACTAAAGGTGCGCCAATAGTCAAACCATTCCCCTTCTTCTCCCGGCTTACAGAAAAATTCCAGCTCAAGCTGTTCAAATTCTCGTGTCCTAAATGTAAAATTCCCTGGGGTGATTTCATTTCTAAAAGATTTACCAATCTGTGCAATACCAAATGGAATTTTTTTTCTCATTGTGCGTTGTACATTTTTAAAATTCAAAAAAATTCCCTGAGCAGTTTCTGGACGCAAAAAAATTTCATCTGAGCTGGACTCTGTAACCCCTTGATAGGTTTTAAACATCAAATTAAATTGACGAATAGATGTAAAATTTTGCGCCCCCTCTCCACATACTGGACACTTAATATCACGCTCCTTGATCAAATCCTCCATTTCAGCAAAGGATAGCACCTCTACAGGACGATCAAGGGCCCCCTCATCTAATTGACCTTCTAAAAGCTTATCGGCACGATGACGTGAGTGACATTCCTTACAATCCACCATTGGATCGTTAAAATTGCTGATGTGCCCAGAGGCCTCCCATGTCTTCGGATTCATTAATATTGCTGAATCTAATCCCACATTATATGGTGATTGCTGCACAAATTTTTTCCACCAAGCCCTTTTAATATTATTCTTTAATTCAACACCTAAGGGACCATAATCCCACGTATTAGCTAATCCCCCATAAATCTCAGAACCCGGAAATATGAAACCTCTGTTTTTGGAAAGATTAACAATTTGCTCCATTGTTGTTGCCATCACTATTATCCTCCTAATTATATTTAACATATGAAAATACATCTTTTAAGACAAAAGATTATTTTTCAGGACAAAAATAACCCTCAATCCAAAGGCAAATCAAACTGCCTAGGGACGAGAGTTTTTTCTCACGCGGTTCCACCCTATTTGACACAAAATAATTGCATCCACTTTTTTTAGTATGGCTCAAGATTGCCGTTCCCTAAACCTCCCTAGTGGGCTCCCACCATCCCCAACTCGCTAAAAAAGATCCGCTTAGGTACTCTTTTCTGTCATTACCATGTTATGTTGATTCAATTAATATAGTTCATATTATATACCAAATGGCATATTCAATCAATTTTTTCTAGGTATTTTTTCATTTTGTTCTCTAGCGTTAATGAGGACAACATAAATCATAAATACAAAAAAATATACTTCTATATATTCCACTTCGCATAACAGTCATACTTAAATTACCAAATCGGCAAAATAATTCTTTAGAATCACAGTCCACCTTTGTCGTTATGTCTAACATAAAAAAACATCCTCTTCAGTTGAATAAGGTACGTATAGAATGAATACTTTGTCCGTATACTAATAATATTATTATTAAGGAGCAAAACCTATGAATCTAAAAGGATCGTTTAATCTTGTTAAAAAATCAACTGAATTCTGTGTTTCTTATACTGATCCCCTGTCACGAACAAAGCTTACAAAAGCCATCGAGCCTTTTATTCAAGATGTGCCTTCAGACAAACAAATTATCATCGTTTGTATCGGCACAGATCGTTCCACAGGGGATTCATTAGGTCCATTTGTAGGTAACTTTCTCAATAAATTCTCTTTCCGGCCATTTGCTGTTTATGGAACCATTGACTCACCAGTGCATGCCATGAACTTATCTGACACCATTGAATTAATTTATACAAAATATAACAATCCTTTTGTTATCGCTGTCGATGCTTGTCTTGGAAAATATGAAAACATTGGTAAAATCACATTAGCTAAAGGAGCCATACAACCTGGTGCAGGCGTGAAGAAACAACTTCCTGAAATTGGGGATATTCACATAAAGGGATTGGTCAATGTAAGTAGTTATATGGGATACCTCGTCTTGCAAAACACTCGCCTTTCTTTGGTAATGAGCATATCAGAGGTTATTGGTTCTTCCTTACACAACGCGCTCATCAATCATTTTACCCACCAAACAGACACGAAAATAGCCATTAACCAAATGGAGTTTACTATACATCCTACTACTGATTCATAAATCTCCATCCAGAATTTGATAAATGATAGATCATCCTACTAAGACAAACCCAACCCCATCATAATAAGAATTCAAGAAATCAAAAATTATTTAACCATTGGTCTTTTTTTATTTTAGGATTTTAAATAATGAAAATAGAAGTTTAAATGCATAGCCATTGCTTTTCAGACAAAATATGCCTAGTCTCCTCTCTTTCATTAACACTATAATTTCTAAACATAAAAATGGATTATTCCTTGCGGCAGCCGGCAGCCTTTCCACCCTTCTCCTATTTACAGGTCGTCATAAATAAACACCCCAAAAGTTAGATTGTGACTCTAATTTTCGGGGTGCAACGAGCTAATGATTTTTCTTTATTAATTCTCAAGAATATCTAAAACTCTATTCAAGTCATTACTTGAATAATATTCTATTTCTATTTTACCCTTCTCCTTGTTTTTCATTTGCTTAATAACAACTGATGTTCCAAATTTTTGTTTAAGTTCAACTTCTTTTTGTTTTAAAATAGGATCTAAATGTACTTTTTTCTTTTTATTTGTTTCACGTGAAACATCTTCATTTAATTTTATGATTAACTTTTCAAGATCGCGAACATTTAATTGATCTTTTATGATCTTATCCACAACATTTGGAAGTAATTTTTTATTTTTTAATCCAAGAAGAGTTCGTCCGTGTCCCATCGACACTTTACCTTCCGCAATCAATGATTGCACAGCTTTATCAAGCTGTAACAAACGTAAATGATTGGCGATATGTGGGCGGCTCTTTCCAAGCTTTTTAGCAAGTTCTTCTTGTGTCAGTTCAAGTTCTTTCATCAATTTTTTATAAGCAGTCGCTTCTTCTAAAGGATTTAAATCCTCTCGCTGTAAATTTTCGATTAAAGCAATCTCCATCATTTCTTTATCCGTAAAAGTCTTAATAATCGCTGGTACAGTTTTTAACTTCGCTTCAACTGCTGCTCGATACCGTCTTTCTCCAGCAATAATATCAAATCCCTTAATACTTTTTCTCAGTGTCAGTGGCTGAATAATACCATGTTCTTGTATAGATTGCCTTAACTCTTGTATAGCCTCCGCGTCAAAGTGCTTTCTTGGTTGATAAGGATTAGGTCGCAAATCTTTTACATTGACCTCTTGAACACTCTCACTATTCTTCTCATCCACGTCAGGAAAGAAAGCATTAATGCCTTTGCCCAGACCCCTGTTCATCCACTCATCACTTCCTTTGCGAGATCAAGATATACTTCGGCCCCACGAGATTTAGCATCATATGTAATAATTGGCTTGCCATAACTAGGTGCCTCGCTCAATCGTATATTTCTTGGAATAATCGTTTGATAGACTTTATCCTGAAAATATTTTTTGACTTCTTCAATGACTTGAATGCCTAAATTAGTTCTAGCATCTAACATTGTAAGAAGTACACCTTCAATCATAAGATCATGATTTAAATGCTTCTGAACAAGACGAACTGTATTTAAAAGCTGACTGAGCCCTTCTAGAGCATAGTACTCACATTGAACAGGTATAATGACAGCATGAGATGCAGTGAGAGCATTTATTGTTAATAACCCTAAAGAAGGTGGACAATCAATAATCATATAATCATAGTCATCGTAAATTTTTTCTAATGCTCGTCCTAATCGAACCTCACGGGAAATTGTAGGAACCAATTCTATTTCGGCACCAGCTAATTGAATAGTAGACGGGATAACATCCAAACCTTCTACATTAGTTGAATGAACAATATCCTTTGGATCAACATCCTCAACAAGAACATTATATATACATTCATCCACGTCTCCTTTATCAATACCAACGCCACTCGTTGCATTACCTTGTGGATCAATATCTATAAGCAAAACTCTTTTTCCCATGTACGCCAAACATGCACTAAGATTAACAGACGTTGTTGTCTTACCTACTCCGCCCTTTTGATTAGCAACAGTTAATATCTTGCCCACTTTCACACCACCTTCACAACAAGCACAAGTAATATATTCATTCTATCATGAATTATTATCAATTTAATAGAAATGATGAAATTTAATTGAAATGAATTTTCACAGAGAAACCCAGCCACTTCTCATTAGCTGAAATCTAGCATAATTAGCTTTAAATTGTGGAACACACACGTTATTGATCTATTAATTTTACAACTCTAATGAAAATAAACATTCACCCAATAGACTAGCCTCTCTTAAAAACAAGACAACTCTAACAATTTTAACCACCACAATGACTATTTTTCACATGACACAAAAACTTACAGAAAATCAAATCAATCTCCTGTAAGCTACAACTTTTCATCATTTTTACTTTTTAGTAATCCTTATCGTGAATTGATAGGAGTCACCTAAGTCTTCTTCATTTGTATCTATCTTTAAACCAGAGTCACTAACCATTCCAACAGATTGTCGAATCGTATTGACTGCAATACGCACATCTTTACCTAGAGACATTTTTCTCTTTGGATTTTTTGTTTTTTTTGTCTTTTCAAGCAATGCTTTAATCTGCATCTCTGTTTGTTTAACATTTAATTCTTTTTCTACAATGTCATCAAAAAGTTGTTCTTGTTTTTCTGGCATAGTCTTAAGAAGAATTAAAGCACGTGCGTGTCTTTCAGTAATTTTCTTTTCAAGAAGTCCATTTTGAATCACCGTTGGTAGCTTTAAAAGTCTCAATTTATTAGCAATCGTCGATTGTCCTTTTCCTAATTTTTGCGCCAAGCCTTCTTGAGTCAATCCCTCAATATCCATTAACCTCGCATAAGCCATTGCTTCTTCAATTACCGTCAACTCTTCACGCTGTAGATTTTCTACTAGTGCAACAGCTGCTGTCTGAGCATCATCATACTCTTTTACAATCGCCGGAACCACTTCCCACTTTAGAAAGGTTGCCGCTCTCCAGCGCCTTTCTCCAGCAATAATTTCATATTTATCTTCATCATATCGACGAACAACAATAGGTTGAATAAGTCCATGACTTTTTATTGTTTGAGCTAGTTCTTCTATTTTTGCTTCATTAAAAACCGTTCTTGGTTGAAATCTATTAGGAATAATATCTTCTATTGAAAGCTCTATAACTTGTTCTTGCTGCCAATCCTCAATCTCATTTGATTTTTCCCCTTGACCAAAAATTTTGGAAAAAGGACGTTTCATGATAAAAACACCACCCTTTATCATCTCTCCTATATTAATTCATCGTTAAAAATGGAAACTCCTACATTTACCAGATAATGTTTCACATGAAACATTAATCAAGCCCCACTGTATATTATAAGGGTTGCTTGGCAGGAATCCCTGGTTTTCTAGGATATTTCTTAGGTGTTGCTTTATTCTTTTCAATAATAAGAAGATGTCGCTTGCTCTTTTCTTCAGGTAAAACAAATGGAATAATTTTCTTTAATTCTCCTCCCAATGTAGCAATAGCGCTGTATGCCTCTATGTGTTCTTCTTCATCATACGCTCCTTTCATAGCCATGAATACACCATCAACCTTTATTAGAGGTAAACAATATTCACTTAATATATTTAAACGAGCAACAGCTCTAGCAGTTACCATATCAAAGGATTCTCTCATTCCTACTCTCCTGCCAAATGTTTCTGCTCGATCATGATAAAGTGAAACATCTTCTATGCCTAGTTGATCAACTAGAGTACTTAAAAATCCAATCCTTTTTTTCAGTGAATCCACAATGGTTACCTTTAAATAGGGGAAAATAATCTTCAACGGAATAGATGGGAATCCTGCTCCTGCACCCACATCACACAGAGAGTTTGTCTTATGAAAATCATAAAAAAAACTTGGTGTGATTGAATCATAAAAATGTTTTAAGTAAACAGCTTTTTTATTAGTTATAGCTGTTAAATTCATTTTATCATTCCACTCTACAAGCATTTCAAAATATGTATCAAATTGCTTAACTTGGAGAGGAGAAAGAAATACGCCCTTCTCTTCTAATAATTGATTGAAATCTTTCATTCCATATCCCCCAAGTTATCTCATTAATTACCGTAACTTATTCTGCTACCTTAGCCAAACGACCTTGTTCTAAATAGACAAGTAAAATGGATATATCACTTGGATTAACACCTGAAACACGAGATGCTTGCCCAACAGATAGTGGACGTACTTCAGTTAATTTTTGTTTAGCCTCTGTTGCTAATCCATTAATAACATGATAGTCCAAATTTATAGGGATATTTTTTTCTTCCATGCGCTGCATTTTTTCAACCTGTTGAAGTTGTTTTTTAATATAGCCTTCATACTTCACTTGAATATCTACTTGCTCGGCAACATCTTCTGGAATCATGACATCTGCAGGTTCAATTTTTGCGATATCACTATAACGAATTTCAGGCCGCTTTAATAATTGTTCCGCAGATACAGGTTCTTTTAAAACATGTCCCCCTGCTTTCGCAATGATCTCTTGAACATCATCTGTTGGTTTAATCGCTACATTAACTAACCGTTCTTTTTCTTTGGCAATGAGCTGTTTTTTCTCAATAAATCTATTATAGCGCACCTCTGGAATTAACCCAATAGAATGACCGACTTCTGTTAAACGTATATCTGCATTGTCATGACGAAGCAATAAGCGATACTCTGCCCTTGAGGTTAATAAGCGATACGGTTCATTGGTTCCTTTCGTCACTAAATCATCAATAAGTACGCCAATATACGCTTGTGAGCGATCAAGTATGACTGGTTCTCTTCCAAAAACAGATTGTGCAGCATTAATGCCAGCCATAATGCCCTGTGCAGCAGCCTCCTCATACCCAGAGGTTCCATTGATTTGTCCAGCAGTATAAACACCTTTTACCTTCTTTGTTTCAAGTGTCGGCCATAGTTGTGTTGGTACTATGGCATCATATTCAATCGCATAGCCTGCTCTCATCATTGAAACATTTTCTAAACTCGGTACAGTTCTAAGCATCTCCACTTGAACATCCTCAGGCAAACTCGTCGACAATCCTTGCACATAGACTTCTTCTGTATCTCTACCTTCTGGTTCCAAAAATATTTGATGTTTAGGTTTATCGTTGAATCGAACAACTTTATCTTCAATAGAAGGACAATAGCGCGGTCCCGTCCCTTTAATCATACCAGAATACATCGGTGAACGATTTAAATTACGTTCGATAATTTCATGTGTCACGCCACTTGTATACGTTAACCAACAAGGAATTTGATCCGTAATAAACTCCGTTGTTTCATATGAAAAAGCTCGTGGTTCAGGATCCCCTGGTTGAATTTCTGCTTTGCTATAATCAATCGTTTTACTATTCACACGTGGCGGGGTCCCTGTTTTAAATCGCACCAATTCAAACCCTAATTCTTGTAAATCATAGGAAAGATTAACAGAAGGCTGCATATTATTTGGACCACTTTCATAAGAAAGATCTCCAATAATAATCTTTCCACGTAAAAATGTTCCTGTTGTAAGAATAACAGCTTTTGCTCTATATTCAGCATTTGTTTTCGTTATAACACCTTTACAGGCGTCGTCTTCAACAATTAAACGCTCAACCATACCTTGCTGTAGGGTTAAATTTTCAGTTTCTTCAAGCGTTTGTTTCATTTCACGAATATACATAAATTTATCTGCTTGTGCTCTTAATGCCCTAACCGCTGGTCCCTTTCCTGTATTTAACATCCGCATTTGAATATGCGTTTTATCAATATTTTTCCCCATTTCTCCACCTAAAGCATCAATTTCACGGACAACAACCCCTTTGGCTGGTCCTCCGACAGATGGATTACAAGGCATAAAAGCAATGGTATCTAAATTAAGTGTCAATACTAACGTTTTTGCCCCCATACGTGCGGATGCCAAAGCTGCTTCAACGCCAGCATGACCTGCGCCAACCACAATGACATCAAATTCTCCAGCATTATACCCCATCGCTGTTCCCTCCCCATTTGTATAATTATATAAACACATCTACTTTCCGAGACAAAACTGTGAAAATAACTGATCAACTAAACTATCTGAAACCGTATCACCAACGATTTCACCAAGTATCTCCCATGTTCTACGGATATCGATTTGTGCCATATCAACAGGCAATCCTTCTTCTATTGAGACTATTGCATCCATTATTGCTTGCTTAGCTTGTTTTAACAATGAAATATGGCGAACATTTGACACATAGGTGAGATCATTCACTTCAATGCCGGTTTCATAAAAGAGTGAAGCAATCGCTTCCTCTAATTGATCAATTCCCTGCTCCTTCAATAAAGACGTTGCAATAACAGGGCGCCCCTTTGCACATTGTTTAATCTCATTCAAATCAACTCGCTGCTCCAAATCTGTTTTATTGACAATAATAATAGCATTCATGCTCTGAATCATATCAAATAAACGGTAATCCTCATCCGTCAACATTTCATTATTATTAAGTAAAAATAAAATAAGATCGGCTGCCTTTAATGCTTTGCGGGAACGTTCGACACCGATTCTTTCCACAACATCCTCTGTTTCTCTAATCCCCGCAGTATCTACAAGCTGTAAAGGTACCCCTCTTACATTAACATATTCTTCAATAGTATCGCGGGTTGTTCCCGGAATGTCCGTGACAATCGCTTTATTTTCATGTACTAAATTGTTTAATAAGGAAGATTTACCAACATTTGGACGTCCGATAATTGCCGTAGCAATGCCTTCTCTAAGTATTTTTCCCTGCTTAGAGGTTAATAACAACTTTTCTATTTCATCTTTAATCGTTTCCGATTGCTCAATCAATAACTGGTGTGTCATTTCTTCAGCATCATACTCTGGATAATCTATATTCACCTCTACATGAGCAATCATTTCTAAGAGCACTTGTCTAAGCTTTTGAACAAGTTGAGAAAGCCTTCCCTCTATTTGTCCCATAGCAACATTCATAGCCTTATCAGTTTTGGCACGAATCATATCCATAACTGCCTCTGCTTGCGACAAATCAATCCGTCCATTGAGAAACGCTCGCTTAGTAAATTCCCCTGGTTCTGCTAGTCTAGCTCCCTTGCTCAGAATCAGCTCCAATACTCTATTCACAGATACCAAGCCACCGTGACAATTAATCTCAATAACATTTTCGCGAGTAAATGTCGTTGGTCCACGCATGATAGATACCATGACCTCTTCAATGTTTCGTTTTTTCTCTTCATCATAAATCTTTCCGTAGTGAATCGTATGGGAATCCATTTGAGTAAGCGGCTTTCTACCTCTGTATATTGAATCAGCAATCTCAATTGCTTGTTCACCACTTAACCGAACAATGGCAATAGCCCCTTCTCCGACTGGTGTCGATATTGCTGCAATTGTATCCTGCTCCATCGCTCTCACCTTCATTCAATTACAAATAGTCGACAGATTGATACTCATTTTATAACAAGAGTATCCTTTCTATCTTCTTCCTCCCTTAAAACATCTATCATCTATGGTTCAATCGATTTTTATCATCTCTTAAAATTATCCACAAAAAGCTCTCCTAAAACACTAGAATACCACATTTTGGTTTGTGGATAAAGTATTAATAGTTTATCCACTGATGATGCCTTTTAATAATCATTGAACATTTTATGCACAGCTATTGTTCCTGCGAGATAATCTTTCACTACCCTCTCTTAAATATTTCATTATATTTAGTCATAAATAAACACCCCAAAAGTTAGAGTGTGACTCTAACTTTTGGGGTGCAGTTCAACGATAACCCCAGACTCTTTTAATTCCTGCTTAATTTTATAAGGGATGAATCACAATATAGCGATGAGGCTCAATGCCTTCAGAAACCGTATGAACATGAGTGTTTTTTTGCAAAGCAGCGTGAATAATTCTTCTCTCAAAAGCTGGCATCGGATCAAGCTTAACACGCTGATTAATCTTCATTGCTCGTATGGCATTTCTCTGAGCTAGCATAACTAAGGCTTCTTCTCGCTTTTTACGATAATCCCCAGCGTCAAGAACCATCCTTACACTATGATCAGCCTGCTGATTGGCAACAATATTTACCAAATATTGCAGGGCATTAAGGGTTTGTCCTCTTTTGCCAATAATAACCCCAATCTTATCTCCCGACAACTGAATGTGATAGTTCCTGCTGTCTATTTGTGTTGCTTTTATATCAATAGCACTGTCCATTTCTTCAATAATTTGCTTTATATAGGCGGATGCTACCTTAATAATAATATCTTGTTCATCAAATGGTGCTTCAGCCACTTTTTCTTCCTCTTCAACAATGAGTGCTCTAGGTGCTTCTGTTTCTTCAATAAGTGTGACTCTAATCGTTGCCGGTTTCGAGCCAATTAATCCAAGAAAACCTTTTTTTGGTTCCTCTATCACTTCCACACTCACCTTGTCCTCACTTGTATTAAGTGTTTGTAAGGCAGATTGCAAAGCATCTACGATGGATTTTCCACTTATCGTAACATCCTTCACTTTTTAGCTCCCCCTGTATCCGATTGAATATTTCCTTTCTTCCTCATTGGAGCAATAACAAAATAGGTTTGGAAAATCATAAATATATTACCAACTACCCAATATAATGCAAGCGCTGCTGGGAATCTGACAGCGAGAAATAGAATCATGATCGGCATAACATAGGTCATTATTGCCAATTGTGGATTAGCATTTCCCGAAGCACCCATCGTGATCTTTTGCGAAATAAAGGTCGTAATAGCCGCTACAATAGGTAAAATATAATAGGGATCATGTTGTCCTAATTTGAACCAGAGAAAAACGTGCTCTCTAATTTCATGTGTCCGATAAATCGCATGATAAAAAGCGATAAGAATCGGCATTTGAATCAATAAAGGTAAACAACCTGCTAAAGGATTCACATTATGTTGTTGAAAAAGTTTCATCGTTTCCTGTTGAAGTTTTTTTTGTGTTTCTTGGTCTTTTGAACTATACTTTTCTTTTAATTTCTTTATTTCAGGTTGAACAAGTTGCATATTAAGTGAACCTTTTGTTTGTTTAATCATCAATGGTAATAAAACAAGACGAACTAAAAGGGTACAAATAATAATAGATATACCATAGCTTCCCCCAAAGAGATTCGCAATATATGTAATAAATTGCGAAAGGGGCCAAACAAACCATTCATTCCATATCCCAGTGCTATTTGCATTAATAGGTTGATTGTATTGGCTACAGCCGCTCAATAACCCCACAAGAATTATTAAGAAAATGACGAAAAATAATCTTTTTCTTTTTCGCAAAGGATTGACCTCCTCATTTCATGAAAATCTTCTTTATTCAATTAAACATGTTTATGATGATGGTGGTGGTTATGCTCACCCTTTTCAGGCACCGGATCAAATCCACCAGAATGAAAGGGATGACATTTTAACAGCCTTTTAGCCGTCAAATAACTTCCCTTAAAAAAGCCAAACTTTTGAAAAGCCTCTATGGAATATTGTGAGCACGTTGGATAAAAGCGACATGTCGGCTGTTTTAATGGGGAAATACATTTGCGATAGAAAAGAAGAAGGCCAATAGCGATATATTTCATATTAAATCATCCTTGTCCATTTTTAGGAGATCACTCTTTTTTAAAATATGTTTAAAATTCTTCAATGTCTCCCAATAAGTAAGTTCAGATGTAGGTTTCCTAGCAATAATAACACAATCGATACCTATGGAAAAACGGCTTTCGTAATGACGAAGTCCTTCGCGAATATAGCGCTTAATTCTATTTCTAGTAACAGCATTACCTATTTTCTTACTTACTGAAAGCCCTACTCTAGCGTACGACTGCCCCCTCTGTTTTAGAACATAGATCACAAATTGCCGATTCGCTGTTGAATACCCCTTTTTAAAAACATACTGAAAATCTTGATTCTTTTTTAAAGGTTGGATTCTATTCATCTCTTCACTCCAAATCGCAAACCTTCTACAGTTCAATCATGTGACTGCATCATCTATGATAAAACAATATTACATCCTCTCATTTTAATTTCAAGAAAGGTTAGGTTAATTTGCTGTTTTAGTGAAAAAAGACCACTGCATCCACAGCGGTCTTAGGCGGATAATATTTTTCTTCCTTTTCTACGGCGACGAGCTAGAACTTTACGTCCATTTTTCGTACTCATTCGCGCACGGAATCCATGCACTTTTTTACGTTTACGTGTATTTGGTTGATACGTACGTTTCATCTATTCCACCTCCTAGAGGTTATCAGCCATACTATTTAAGAACATTCTTTGGCATGAAGGTACCCAATTAATTCAAAGTAAATTCAACAACATTTTTAATATCCATATACATTCTGATTCATTATAATGAGAAACCTCGTGATTGTCAAATTTCTCTTTCTTCCTCCCTCTCTCATTTCTAAAGGTTAAATTATAACATGTATCTCTCCCTCCACTTTTATATATTATGAAAAATTGACTTAATAAATTTGATCATTTTTTGCTTGTAAGCCACCAAATTGTTCTACTTCTCCTTCTCTTATAGATCAATGCAATTTTGATCTTCTCCCCGATCCTTCATAATCCATTTACTATACAAAATAGACTCTTTTGCCCAGTGATTTTTTTATTTTCACATTCACTGTGGATAATTTTTAAAATATTTTTTTGTTTTCCACCGATTTGTAAACATTTTTTTCACATATTCACGCCTTGTTTATATGTTGATCTGTTGATATCTTTACTATTGTGGATAACATTTTATTTCCGTTGCTAGACAGCCCTTTTTTTGATATGATATTTGTGTTTTAAGATTAAAAACTCCTATACCATATTAACTTTTTCCACAGGTTGTGGGTAACTCTGTGGATTTTTTCAACACCATGTGCAAAAAAATATCCACAAACTAGAAATGTTGTTGATAAGTACTAGAAATATTGTTATATTATTTAATCTATCTGTGGATAATTGAGCAACGGTTTTCTTAAGGGAGGGATAGCACCGGATATGGAAAATATCGAACAACTATGGAATGAAACGTTAAAAGTAATTGAAGCCAAACTTAGCAAACCAAGCTTTGAAACTTGGCTTAAATCAACCTCCGCAGATTCCTATTCTGACAATGTTCTTATCATATCAGCGCCTAATGAATTTGCTAGAGATTGGTTAGAAATGCATTACTACAGTTTAATTAAAGATACGATAAAAGATCTAACTGGTTCAGGGATCGATGTGAATTTCATCATCCCTAAAAAATTCAATGACAATGACGACGGAACCTTTAATCAAAAGAAAAGTATTCAACAAAAACAGCCTATAAAGGTTGAACAAAACACAGAACACAAGCATATGCTTAACCCTAAATATACATTTGACACATTTGTAATAGGAGCAGGAAATCGCTTTGCTCATGCTGCCTCTCTTGCAGTAGCAGAAGCGCCAGCAAAAGCTTACAACCCATTATTTATTTATGGTGTTGTTGGGCTAGGTAAAACCCATCTTATGCATGCCATTGGACATTATGTCATTGAACATAATCCAAATGCTAAAGTTGCCTATCTTTCATCTGAAAAATTTACAAACGAATTTATTAATTCTGTCAGAGATAATCAGCAGGTGAATTTTCGCAATAAATATCGCAATGTTGATGTTCTACTCATTGACGATATTCAATTTTTGGCAGGTAAAGAAGGAACACAGGAGGAATTTTTCCATACGTTTAATACGCTGCATGAAGAATTAAAACAAATCGTCATCTCTAGCGATCGACCTCCAAAAGAAATTCCAACATTAGAGGATCGTTTAAGATCACGTTTTGAATGGGGGCTTATAACTGATATCACTCCTCCTGATCTAGAAACACGTATCGCTATTTTACGTAAAAAGGCAAGAGCAGAAGGCTTAGATATACCAAATGATGTTATGATGTACATTGCCAATCAAATCTACACCAACATTCGAGAGCTTGAAGGAGCGTTAATACGTGTTGTCGCTTATTCCTCATTAATCAACCAAGATATCAGTGTTGACTTGGCCTCTGAAGCCCTCAAAGACATCGTACCTTCATCAAAGCCTAGGGTGATAACAATAAAAGATATTCAAACCGTTATTGGGGAACATTATCATATCAAATTAGAGGATTTTTCAGCTAAAAAGCGAACAAAATCAATTGTTTTTCCCAGACAAATTGCCATGTATTTATCCCGTGAGCTTACCAATTACTCACTCCCTAAAATAGGAGAAGAATTCGGTGGTAGAGACCATACAACTGTCATTCACGCTCATGAAAAAATTTCAAAGCTTTTAGATACAGATAAAGAGTTACAGCAAAAACTAAAAAAGGTCACTGAACAACTGCATTCACCTATTTAGTTTTCCACAACGTTGTGTATAACTTTATCATTTTATGATTATTTATACACAAGCTATCCACATAAAGATACCTAGTAGCTACAGCAATTACATAGGTTATACACATATTCACAGGACCTACTACTATTACTACTATAATTATTAATTAAATATATAAGGAGGATTTGCTATGGAGGAACTTGTTCAACCGAAGGTTATAGACACTGATCTGATTATGCAAATAACAATTGTAAGAGAAACTCTCCTAGAACATGTCAATTACGTTTTTAAAGCAGTATCATCACGAACAACAATCCCCATACTGACTGGAATTAAACTTGTTGCAAACAAAGAAGGCATTGAATTAACAGGTAGTGATTCAGATGTAACCATTCAATCTTTTATTCCTAAAGAAGAAAATGATATAGAAAATATATCTATTCAAATACCAGGCAGCATTGTACTTCCAGCTCGATTTTTTGCAGACATTGTAAGAAAATTACCCGGTGATCCTGTTAGCATTGAGGTAGATTCTAGATTAATGACACGCATTACTTCGGGATCCAGTGAATTTAATCTCAATGGTCTTGATGCAGATGAATATCCTCATCTCCCGACCGTTCGGGAAGAACAGTCATTTAACATTCGAACTGATGTCCTTAAACACCTTATCAGACAAACGGTTTTCGCAGTATCGACTTCAGAAACACGTCCTGTGTTAACCGGAGTAAATTGGACCATTCAAAATGGTAAATTAAAATGTGTTGCAACTGATAGCCATCGTTTAGCGATGAGAACGATTGATATTGGAGTAGATGAACAGTTAAACAAGCATGATGTCATCATTCCAGGGAAGAGTTTGAATTATCTAGCGAAAATTTTTGATGACATTGGTTCAGAGTGGGTCCAAATTATTATTACGGATAATCAAATACTTTTTAAGGCAAATCACCTGCAATTTTACTCTAGATTGCTTGAAGGGAATTACCCTAATACTGATGGTTTAATTCCACAAGAGACGAAAACGGAGATCACTTTAGATACCAAGACATTTTTACAAGCGATTGATCGGGCTTCGTTATTGGCTAGAGAAGAAAAAAATAATGTTGTGAAATTAAAAACGATCGACGACAATTCTTTAGAAATCCTCTCACAATCAACAGAAATTGGCCGTGTACATGAAAATGTTGTTGCTCAAGAAATCAGTGGAGAAGAAGTTCGCATTTCATTTAGCTCAAAATACGTGATGGATGCTTTAAGACAGATTGATTCAAATAATATAAAAGTCAGCTTTATTGGAGCTATGCGGCCCTTTTTGATTCGCCCTGATGAAGAACAAGATCTTCTCATGCTAATTTTGCCCGTTCGCACAAATTAATCTTTTGAATATGTTATAATCTTTTCATACCCATAAGCAAAGGTCTCTAAAAGTAAGAGACCTTTTACTTATTCACCAAAATATTTTTTTAGATGATGTTTTATGAAACCTAATCAAAGTAGACCATAAAACGCTATAATTAAGAAAAAGAATGCCAATGGATAGACACTAATATTTAATACTCAAGCCCTGCATTTATCTCTTAATATCATTGGTTTATAAAAAAGATTAAAGGATGTTCTTAAAGTGAAAATAGTACAACTCAAATCTGGACAGTCCTTCATCACTTTAGGTCAACTGCTTAAGTTAGAAGGCATTATTAGCACGGGAGGGCAAATTAAATGGTTTCTTGAAGAAAATCCAGTAATGATTAATGATCAATCAGAGACCAGGCGTGGGAAAAAACTTTGGGTTAACGATAAAATTATTATTAAAAACCACGGAGAATACGTCATTGCAGAGCATAGACTATAAAGGGGGAACCCCTTTTGTATTTAGAAGCCATTAATGTTCAACATTTTCGTAACTATGAAAACACTTCTATTGAGCTTTCTGAATCCATTAATGTCTTCATTGGGGAGAATGCACAAGGAAAGACAAATCTTTTAGAAGCTATTTTTGTTTTAGCCATGGCAAAATCACATCGCACCCCTCTTGTTAAGGAATTAATTCAATGGGGTCAGGAATATGCTAAAATAGAAGGTAGAATACAAAAAAAAAGCGGAACCGTACCGTTAGAATTAACCATTAGTCACAAGGGGAAAAAAGCGAAGTCCAACCACATTGAGCGCAAAAAATTAAGTCAATATATTGGTCTGTGTAATGTCGTCTTATTCGCTCCTGAAGATCTCAGAATTGTTAAAGACAGTCCAAGCCATCGTCGTCGATTTATCGATATGGAAATTGGACAAATTCAACCTGTATATATGCATGAGTTGTCCGAATTTCAAAAATTTTTACAGCAACGCAATGCGCTATTAAAGAAACTTTCGCATGAAGCTAAACCATCGACGACAGTGCTTGATATTTTAACAGAGCAAATGACCGAGTTAGCAGCTAATATCACTTATCGACGTTTCCATTTTATTCGTCTGCTAAGGGAATGGGCAAAACCGATTCATGAGAGCATCAGTAACGGTCGAGAAGCGTTGAATATCCACTATGTATCAAGCGCAGATGAGGTATTAGAAGGTCTAGAGTTGTCAAGGATAAAGAGAGGATATGAAAAGGCTTTCGAGTCCAATCAAAAAAAAGAGATTTATCGTGGAACAACCTTGATTGGTCCACATCGGGATGATCTTCAATTTATTGTTAACGGTAAAAATATTCAAACCTTTGGCTCCCAAGGTCAACAGCGTACAACAGCCTTATCGTTAAAATTAGCCGAAATTGAGTTGATTCATAACGAGGTTGGAGAGTATCCCATTTTACTTCTTGATGATGTTTTAAGCGAATTAGATGATCGGCGACAAACGCAATTATTATCAACTTTTAAAGAACGGGTTCAAACCATAGTGACAACGACGAATGTCAGCGCCATTGATCATGACATGATGAAGTTTGCAAGATCCTTCGATGTTCATAAAGGGCAAGTTGACTTGGAACAAAAATAAGGGGTGGAACCTGTGTTTATTAACCTAGGTGAAGATATAATTATTCAAATGGATGAAGTGATTGCTATGTTTGATTATGATATTTTTCATAATGATGCGAATAATCAGAATTTATTAGAAAAATCACTTGAGAATAAATTATTGGTTGATGTTGGTGAGCAGATAACAAAGGCTGTTGTGTTGACCAATGACACCATTTATTATTCACCTTTTTCAACGATGACATTAAAAAGGCGATCCCAAAAAGCCATTAATTTTTTATAGAACACTATTTTTTATACTGTAACTGTAAGTGATTATCTGAAAAGAAGAAGGTGGATTAATTTGTCTGAAGAACTTAATGTGAAGGCTTATGACGAAAGTCAAATACAGGTGTTGGAAGGACTTGAGGCTGTACGTAAACGCCCGGGGATGTATATCGGTTCAACCAGTGAAAAAGGTCTACACCATCTTGTGTGGGAAATTGTTGATAATAGCATAGATGAAGCACTTGCTGGCTATTGCGATGAAATTAAGGTGTCCATCAATACCGATGGTGGCATAACAGTTGAGGATAATGGAAGAGGTATTCCTGTTGGTATACAGGAAAAAATGCAACGCTCGGCTGTCGAGGTCATCATGACAGTTCTACATGCTGGTGGTAAATTTGGAGGCGGCGGTTACAAGGTATCTGGTGGTCTCCATGGAGTAGGCGCTTCTGTCGTTAACGCGCTATCTGAAATGATGTGGGTGAAGGTTTATCTTAATGGTAAAATCCATTATCAAGAGTATCATCGTGGTGTACCAAAGGAAGACTTAGCTGTCATCGGAGATACGGATAAAACAGGTACAGTGATTCATTTTATTCCAGATAAAGAAATTTTTAAAGAGACAACTAACTTTGAATACAATATGTTGGCCAATCGTTTAAAAGAGCTTGCTTTCTTAAATAAAGGCATTCACATCCTCATTGAGGATGAAAGGGAAAGTGGGAAAAAAACAGAGTATCATTATGAAGGTGGCATAAAATCTTTTGTCGAATACTTAAACAGGACAAAAAATGCTTTACATGAAGAACCCATCTATATTGAAGGCGAAAAAGATGATATTTCTGTCGAGATTGCCATGCAGTATAATGATAGCTATACATGTCAGCTTTATTCATTTGCTAATAATATTCATACGCATGAAGGTGGTACGCATGAATATGGTTTTAAAGTTGCTCTAACACGGGTGATCAATGATTATGCAAGAAAAAATCAAATTTTTAAAGAAATTGATCCTAATTTAACGGGAGACGATGTAAGAGAAGGGTTAACGGCTATAATCTCTATTAAGCATCCTGACCCACAATTTGAAGGGCAGACGAAGACGAAACTTGGCAACTCTGAAGCTCGCACTATCACGGAATCCTTGTTTTCAGAAGCCTTTTCTCGCTTTCTATTTGAAAATCCTGATACTGCTAGGCTCATTGTTGAAAAAGGTTTGATGGCGTCTCGTGCAAGAGCAGCTGCGAAAAAGGCAAGAGAATTAACACGTCGAAAATCAGCTCTTGAAGTTTCTTCATTACCTGGCAAGCTCGCGGATTGTTCTTCGAAGGATGCTAAAATTTCAGAGCTTTATATTGTTGAGGGTGATTCTGCTGGTGGATCTGCTAAACAAGGTCGAGATCGTCATTTTCAAGCTATTTTACCTTTAAGAGGTAAAATATTAAATGTAGAGAAATCGCGAATAGATAAGATATTGTCCAATGCTGAGGTACGAGCTATTATTACAGCTGTTGGCACAGGTGTTGGTGAAGACTTTGATATAGATAAAGCTCGTTATCATAAGATCATTATCATGACTGATGCTGATGTCGATGGCGCACATATTCGAACGCTTTTACTCACCTTTTTTTATCGTTATATGCGTCAATTGCTTGAAAAGGGTTATGTTTATATTGCCCAACCACCATTATACAAGGTTTCTCAAGGCAAGAAAGTGGTCTATGCGTATAATGAGCGAGAGCTTGAAACAGCAATGACAGGTCTTCCAACAACTCCTAAACCAGGCATCCAGCGCTATAAGGGGTTAGGAGAAATGAACCCTGAACAATTATGGGAAACAACGATGGATCCTGATAACCGCATGGTTTTACAAGTGAGTTTAGAAGATGCTTTAGAATCCGATGAGGTATTTGAAATTTTGATGGGGGAAAAGGTAGAACCTCGCCGAGCCTTTATTGAGAACAATGCCCAATACGTTGAAAATCTTGATATATAAGTTTTAAGAGAAATTTTATATAATTCTTTAAGTTAGATACACAGCTTTAATGCTGTTTTTAGGATTGTTTGATGATGTTGATAAAAGTCTAAAGCTCTTATCAACGCATTTAAGGTAGGAGGATTTTTCATGTCTGAAGATCAACCATCACGTGTGATACCGATTAATATTAGTCAGGAGATGCGGGCATCCTTTCTTGATTATTCGATGAGTGTTATCGTTAGTCGAGCTCTTCCAGATGTACGTGACGGTCTGAAGCCTGTTCATCGTCGTATTTTACATGCTATGAATGAATTGGGAATGACATCTGACAAGGCTTATAAAAAGTCGGCAAGAATTGTCGGGGAAGTTATTGGTAAGTATCATCCCCACGGTGATTCTGCTGTTTATGAAACCATGGTGCGAATGGCTCAAAATTTTAGTTATCGCTATGAACTTATAGACGGGCATGGTAATTTTGGATCAGTTGATGGAGATGCGGCTGCGGCTATGCGTTATACAGAGGCGCGTATGTCAAAAATATCAATGGAACTCATCCGAGATATTCGTAAGGATACCATTGATTTTAAGGATAACTATGATGGTTCAGAACAGGAACCAGCCGTTTTGCCAGCTCGTTTTCCTAATTTACTAGTCAATGGAGCATCAGGCATTGCCGTCGGAATGGCTACAAATATTCCGCCCCATCAACTTGGTGAAATCATCAATGGGTTATTGGCGCTAAGTCGTAACCCTGATCTTGAACTCAATGATTTAATGGAATATATCCCCGGACCAGATTTCCCAACGGCAGGTCTTATTTTAGGACGTGAAGGAATTAGAAAAGCCTATCGTACAGGTAAGGGTTCTATTATTTTACGTGCTAAGGTGGAAATTGAACAGGAATCTAGTGGTAAAGAAACCATCTTGGTCACAGAACTCCCCTATCAGGTTAATAAAGCAAAACTCATTGAGAAGATTGCAGAGCTTGTAAGAGAAAAACGGATTGAAGGAATTACGGATCTTCGTGATGAATCTGACCGCAACGGTATGCGTATTGTCATAGAGGTTCGTCGTGATATGAACGCCAATGTGTTGTTAAATAATTTATATAAGCATACCGCTTTACAGACAAGCTTTGGAATCAACCTCCTAGCATTGGTTGATGGACAGCCTCGGGTATTGAATTTAAAAGAATGCTTGGTCTATTATCTTGACCATCAAAAGGTGGTTGTCAGAAGAAGAACTCAGTATGATTTGAGCAAGGCGGAAGCACGTGCACATATTTTAGAAGGATTGCGAATTGCCTTAGATCACATTGATGAAATCATTAATCTTATCAGGAGTTCAGCAACAGCGGATACGGCACGCATTGGACTTATGGAGCAATTCACATTGTCTCATGAGCAAGCTCAGGCGATTTTAGACATGCGTCTGCAGCGTTTAACAGGTTTAGAAAGGGATAAGATTGAAAATGAATATGCAGAGCTTGTAGGTGTCGTTGAGGAGCTTAAAGCTATTCTTGCAGATGAAGAAAAGTTATTGGAAATCATTCGTGAAGAATTGACGGAAATAAAGGAAAAGTATAACGATGAACGTCGTACGGAAATTACGATTGGTTTAGATATGATTGAAGATGAAGATCTCATTCCAAGAGAAAATATTGTCATCACCCTTACTCATAATGGTTATATCAAGCGCATGCCGATTGATACGTATAAGAGTCAAAATCGCGGCGGTCGAGGTATACAGGGGATGGGAACTAATGAAAATGACTTTGTTGAACAGTTGTTTCCAACCAATACCCATCACTACATTCTCTTCTTCACAAATAAGGGGAAGGTCTATCGTCTTAAAGGCTATGAAATCCCTGATTTGGGTCGAACAGCAAAAGGGATCCCAATTATTAATCTGATACAGATTGAAAAGGATGAATACATTACAGCAATATTACCAATAGAGGAATTTGTGGAGGATTCCTACCTATTTTTTGTGACAAAAAAAGGCATTGCAAAACGCTCAGCGTTATCTGCTTTCTCTAATATTCGGAAAGTCGGTCTTATTGCCTTGGGTTTGCGAGAAGAAGATGAACTTATTTCTGTTCGCTTAACGAATGGTAAAAAAGAGGTTTTCGTGGGGACAAAAAAAGGCTTGTCCATTCGTTTTAGAGAAGATGATGTGAGAGCGATGGGACGGATTGCTGCTGGGGTAAAAGCTTTGACTCTTTCTGAGAACGATCGTGTTGTAGGTGTAGGGATCATCGAAGAAGATGAAAAAGTGCTCATTGTTACTGAAAAAGGTTATGGAAAGCAAACATCTGTTGATGAATACCGTTTGCAGACTCGTGGTGGTAAAGGGATCAAAACATGTAATATTACGGACAAAACAGGAGAGATGATTTCCCTTAGAATGGTCAAAAACAATGAGGATTTGATGATTATTACGACGAGTGGTATCATCATTCGGACTGCTGTTTCTGGCATTTCACAGTTAGGAAGAAATACCATGGGTGTTAAACTCATTAAAATTTCTGAAGGAGATGGCGTGGCAACCGTTGCACGTATTCAAGATGATGATATTTCACAGGATAACTCTGTAGAAGGACTAGCATCTGAGCAAAACTCTGAAGAATAAGTCAATAGATTTAGGGAATCAAGGGGATTTATGACTTGATTCCCTCTTCTATTTAATCACCACATTTTATCCTGAAATTTCTATGAATAGTGAATCAAATAATGTTGTGGCAAGCCTATCAGGAAATCTTGTCTGTGTAAAATCTAGGAAAGCATGAATCATAGGGAGATCATTTGATGTTTGGTGCAGATGTAATTCATTCCACCATTCCGTCTCATAACGAGCAATCATACTTAAATTATATAAAAGCATTAAATGCACAAGAATGTCAGGTAAAGGTTTATAGCTTTTTCTGATACTAGGTAGATAATAGTTACCCTCATTATCCATAAGTGTACATGTTAAGCGTGAAAGGCTACTCTTTTTTAATTGAAAGATGAAGATATCTTGTTTCTTTTTTTGATTATCTAAAGGTTTGATTTCATCTTTTAAAAATTGAAAATAGTGAGATGCTGTCATTTGAAGATCATCTATTAATCGTTCGGAAACGCCATAAACATCTGGGGCTATTTTTGTTATAGGGTAACAAGTGCTTGTTTGATAAAGCCGTTCAATTAGTTCTCTTAAATCAACCAGCTGTACCAGGAGGTCGATCATTTTAAATTTCTGTCCCTCAAGCGGTGGTAAGTGAAAGAGATGATGAGCAGCGTATGAAAATAAGCCGCGTTTTTGTATCAGCACAGTGTCTTGAGCAAATGTGTATTGTTGACTTTTCCTTTTACGTGAGGAAAGACCATGTGCTAATACCTCACTATTTTGAGGATAGTTTTCATCAACGGTAAGCAGAGAGGCTTTAAAAAGCTGAATGGCCCCATAAAATAAGAGGATGGGCTTCAATTCATAGGGAGCATTAAATGCTTGTTCATAAAACTTTCTGCCATGTTCAATATAATAGCAAAATGGATAGCCGTTCTTATAGCTGAAAGAAAGAGATTCTTTCACATTTCTTTTCTCATAAATGGTATGTAAAAATTGTTGAGTATAGCTAACGGATTTAAAAGGTAAATAGTGGGACCAAGCATCCTTGAAGCGTTTCATAGTATATCCTCCTATTGTTTTGAAAAGTAGAACAATTAAGTGTTATCTTGACAGTTATATAAGTGATTGATAAGCTATCAATAATATTTTTCCGGGAATGAATGATTCATGCTTTCTAAAATATAATTAAAAATTTGAGGTGAAATCTATGTGGGAAGACAAGTTTAAAAAGGAATCATTGACTTTTGATGATGTGTTGTTAATCCCTGCTAAATCAGAAGTATTGCCAAAAGATGTCTCTATTAAAACAAAGCTGACTAATACTTTAAAGTTGAATATTCCGATCATTAGTGCGGGAATGGACACGGTTACTGAAGCTGAGATGGCCATTTCGATGGCTCGTCAAGGTGGATTGGGTGTTATTCATAAAAACATGTCGATTGAAGACCAAGCAGAGCAAGTTGATAAAGTTAAGCGTTCTGAAAGTGGTGTTATAACAAATCCCTTCTTTCTGACCCCTAAAAACCAAGTCTTTGATGCAGAACATTTAATGCAAAAATATAAAATATCCGGTGTCCCAATTGTTGATGACAAACAAAAACTTGTCGGTATTATCACCAATCGTGATCTTCGCTTTGTACAAAACTATGACACTCTCATAGAAAATGTTATGACCAAAGAAAATTTAATTACTGCACCTGTTGGTACAACATTAGATCAAGCTGAAAAAACATTGGAAAAGCATAAAATAGAAAAGCTCCCACTTGTTGATGAAAAAGGTATTTTAAAGGGTCTCATTACAATTAAAGATATTGAAAAGGTCATCGAATTTCCAAATGCGGCCAAGGATGACCAGGGGAGGCTTTTGGTTGCAGCAGCAGTAGGTGTTACTAAGGATTGTGCAATCCGTGTTGAAAAGCTTGTCCAAGCAGGTGTTGATGCTGTTGTCATTGATACAGCTCATGGTCATTCTCAAGGTGTTTTAGAGAAGGTTGCTGAAATATGCGCCGCCTATCCTAAGTTAAATATTATAGCTGGTAATGTGGCAACACCTGAAGCTACCCGGGAGCTTATCGAAGCTGGAGCAGATGTTGTAAAAGTGGGAATTGGTCCGGGCTCTATTTGTACGACGCGGGTGGTTGCGGGCGTTGGTGTTCCACAAATTACGGCTATTTATGATTGTGTGACAGAAGCGAATAAGCATGGCATTAGTATAATTGCTGATGGTGGCATTAAGTTTTCTGGAGATATAACAAAGGCGCTCGCTGCTGGTGGACATGCTGTTATGTTAGGAAGTTTGCTTGCAGGTGTTGAAGAAAGTCCTGGTCAAAAAGAAATCTATCAGGGTAGACAATATAAGGTTTACCGAGGCATGGGTTCAGTGGGCGCTATGGAAAGCGGGAGTAAAGATCGTTACTTCCAAGAAGATCAGAAAAAGCTCGTTCCAGAAGGCATTGAAAGTCGAGTAGCTTATAAAGGTCTCTTGGCTGATACTGTTCATCAATTAGTTGGAGGGTTGCGTTCAGGCATGGGTTATTGTGGCACATCAACGATTGAGGATTTACGCATCAATGCAATGTTTACTAAAATTACCAGTGCAGGATTGGTAGAAAGCCACCCACATGATGTGCAAATAACAAAAGAGGCACCTAACTATTCACGTTAGGCTTTCGTATTAAGGAGCTACAAGGAGATTCGTGGCTATTTTAAGCGGCGACTTTTTGCACCGCTTAATTTTTATGTCAATGTTTTGTTGAAATAAGGATAAAGATATGTGTTTTTCCTTAGCTCTTCTATGTTAAAATAGCGATGGTATTAAATTCGGAGGTGTAATTATTCGTGTATATTAGTAGCGTTGTTCGACAGTCAATTATAGTATCGATCGTTTTTTTATTGACCATAGCCACATTATTTCACCCCCGTTCAGCCGCGGCGGCAACACTTGATTCCAATATTCAAGCAAAAGCGGCTATTTTAGTTGATGCAAACACAGGAAAAATCCTTTATGCGAAAAATATAGATGAAAAGCTTCCACCGGCAAGCATGACAAAATTAATGACCGAATACTTGGTCATGAAGGCTTTAGCTAGTGGGAAAATTAAGTGGACAACCACGGTTCCGGTTGATCAAAAGGTATTTGACCTTTCACGTAATAGTTCATTTTCTGGTTTTTCGTTAAGAGAGGATTATAATTACACTGTTCAATCGATGATTGATGCTTTATTAATTCCATCGTCTAACGCGGCAGCTGTAGCTCTTGCTGAATTATTAGGAAAGGGTAGTGAATCCAATTTTGTCGATCAAATGAATTGGACAGCTAAAAAATTAGGAATGAAGGATACCGTTTATATTAATGCCTCTGGCTTGGATAACGTGGATCTTGGTAAGTATAAAGCACAGGGTGATGATCATGCGACAGACTTATTAACACCTAGAGATCTGGCAATCCTTGCGTACCATGTCATGAATGATTTTCCAAAGAATTTAACACAACGGGTTTCAAAGGTTGCTAGTACTACCGAGAGTGATTTTCAAGCAGGTCCTGGAGAAGTTGATCATATGGTTAACACGAATTGGATGCTGACAGGATTTGGTGCCAATATGCGTGATTACAAGTATGAGGGTGTTGATGGTCTTAAAACGGGCTATACTTCTTTAGCAGGCTATTGTTTTACAGGCTCTGTTCAAAAGGATGGTAGACGGTTTATTTCAGTTGTGATGGGAACAAAATCCGAAGGCGATCGTTTCTTACAAACGAAAAAACTCTATGATTATGGTTTTCAACAAGTTTCTGATGAACAACTCATCAAACCTGGTCAGTCAGTTAAAGGAACTAAAACACTTCCCGTATCCAACGGCAAAGAGGATAGTGTGAAAATTATCGCGAAAAACGGACTCAAGATGCCTGTTGAAGATGGTACTAAAAATAACTATAAAGCTGTTTTGCATTTAAATAAGTCTTTGTTAAACAAAGATGGAGATCTTATAGCTCCTGTAAAAAAAGGGACAAAAGTAGGTTACATTACTGTTGAAGGTAAGAGTAACGGGATGGATTATGGATATGTTAATCATCCTCCAAAAATCGATGTTGTTACACAAAGCCAAGTTGATAATTCCAACGGTTTTGTCCGTATGATGCGAGGAACAGGTCATTTTATTTCAGGTATTTTTTCTGGAACGGTAGATATGGTTAAAAATTGGCTCTAACAGGATTAAAAAAATTCAAGCGTTAGGCAGTTTTTCGGTATAATTTGAAAGTTTTATAGATATCTTTTTCATATAGATTTTAGGTTTTTTCTATATGTTTTTAAGTGATAAATAATTGATTCATACAATTATTTTTAAATAGGTCTTGAGAAAAGTGGGAGGAATAGAGACTATGGCGCAAATAGGTACGGAGAGAGTTAAACGTGGCATGGCAGAGATGCAAAAGGGCGGCGTTATCATGGATGTTGTGAATGCAGAGCAAGCTAAGATAGCTGAGGATGCAGGTGCAGTGGCGGTCATGGCATTAGAAAGAGTTCCATCTGATATTAGAGCTGCTGGTGGCGTTGCGAGAATGGCAGACCCTAAAATCGTTGAACAGGTTATGGAGGCGGTCTCTATCCCTGTCATGGCAAAAGCCCGCATCGGTCATATTGTTGAAGCGCGTGTTTTAGAATCTATGGGAGTGGATTATATTGATGAGAGTGAAGTCTTGACCCCAGCAGATGAGCGTTTCCATTTGGATAAAAAATCCTTTACTGTACCATTTGTATGCGGTTGTCGAAATATTGGGGAGGCAACTCGTCGTATTGGTGAAGGAGCTTCCATGCTTCGGACGAAAGGCGAACCGGGGACAGGAAACATCGTTGAAGCTGTAAGTCATCTTCGCCTTGTTCAATCACAAATTAGGAAAATTTCAAATATGTCAGAAGATGAATTAATGACTGAAGCCAAAGAACATGGGGCGCCTTATGACATTTTATTGCAAATAAAAGAAGAGGGCCGTTTGCCTGTTGTTAATTTTGCTGCTGGTGGCGTTGCAACCCCAGCAGATGCAGCTTTAATGATCGAATTAGGGGCTGATGGTGTATTTGTTGGATCAGGTATTTTTAAATCAGATAACCCGTCTAAATTTGCTAAAGCAATTGTTGCGGCGACAACGCAGTATCAAGATTATGGATTAATAGCTGAGCTTTCTAAGGATCTTGGTACAGCGATGAAAGGAATTGAAATTTCTACTCTCGATGCTTCACAGCGGATGCAAGATCGTAGCCAGTGAAATTTATTAGGATCAGTGAACTTTTTTAAGGGATTGGTGAAGTGATGAGTATCAAAATAGGTGTTTTAGGACTGCAAGGTGCAGTTCGTGAGCATGTTTGGGCACTGGAAAAGACAGGTGCTGAAGTCACTGTTGTGAAAAAATTAGAGAATTTAAAAGGATTAGACGGTTTGGTACTTCCAGGTGGGGAAAGTACCACGATGCGTCGTTTACTTGATAAATATGGACTTTTTGAGCCGATTAAAGAGTTTGCACAACAGCATCCTATTTTTGGTACGTGTGCGGGGTTAATTCTCATGGCAGAACAAATTGAAGGTCAAAGGGGACCACATTTGGCATTAATGGATATCGATGTACGTCGTAATGCTTTTGGAAGACAGGTGGCAAGCTTTGAGGCGGAATTAACAATTGAAAATATGATGGGAGTAGAAGGCTTTGTGGGCGTTTTCATCCGTGCCCCGTACATTCTTAGTGTAGGGTCAGAAGTCGAGATTTTAGCAACCTATGCAGACAAGATTGTGGCTGCGCGGCAAGGGCAGTTTTTAGCCTGTGCTTTTCACCCAGAGCTTACGGAAGATTATCGAATGCATGATTATTTCTATAACATGGTGAAAGACTATAAAGAGAATCAGTCCCCAGCCAAGGGTTAAATAGAAAATTCTGTAAAATACAGTTGCTTTTTATAAAAAAATGCGTTATATTATTGCTTAATTATATAATTACATCGTTGAGGGGAACTAGTAATAGCATATGCTTTGTTCAGAAAGGCGGTGGTCGTTGCAAATCGCTCAAAGTAAGCTATGAATCCATCCCTAAGAAAAATACCGAACGGAGGGACTTAGTAGGTATTTTCGGTAAAGCCGTTATCTTTTTAAAGTGATTTATCATTGATGTGATAAATAATCAGGGTGGCAACGCGGGTGCTCTCGTCCCTTTTATTATGGGGTGAGGGCTCTTTTTGTTTTATCGTCAAATTTCAAAAATTGCCAAAAACAGAAGCTCCCCTGAGCCTATTATAATTATGGAGGGTTCAAGATGTTAGACGTTAAAGCGCTGCGAGATAATTATGAAGCTATGACAACAAGACTCAGCACAAGAGGCGGAGATCTGAGTGCATTGGATCAATTCTTGGATAGTGACGAAAGGCATAGGAATTTAATTCAGAAAACAGAAGCATTAAAGGCTCGGCGTAATGAAGTTTCTCAGGAAGTAGCTCAGAAAAAGAAAAACAAAGAAAATGCGGATGCAATCATTAAGGAAATGCGTGAGGTCGGGGATAAAATCAAGAAATTAGATGAGTCTCTTCGTGATGTTGAAGGAGAGTTGGAGACGATGATGCTCTCCGTACCTAATCTTCCTCATGAGAGTGTTCCTGTTGGAAAGGATGAAGATGAAAATGTAGAAATTCGTCGGGTTGGAGAGCGCCCTACCTTTGCCTTTGAACCAAAACCACATTGGGAGATTGGGACGACTTTAGGTGTTCTTGATTTTGAAAGAGCAGCAAAGGTCACGGGAAGTAGATTTGTATTTTATAAAGGCTTAGGTGCACGTTTAGAGCGAGCATTGATCAATTTTATGATGGATTTACATGCCAATCAACACGGTTATCAAGAGGTGCTTCCTCCTTATCTTGTGAATCGCACAAGCATGACGGGAACAGGACAGCTTCCAAAGTTTGAAGAGGATGCTTTTAAAATTCGTGAAGAGGATTACTTTTTGAGCCCTACGGCAGAAGTCTCAGTAACCAATTATCATAGTCAAGAAATATTGAATTCCGGTGACTTGCCGATTGCTTATTGCGCTTATAGCACTAATTTTAGATCGGAAGCAGGTTCTGCTGGACGTGATACACGAGGTTTAATTCGTCAGCATCAATTTAATAAAATTGAACTTGTTCACTTTGTTAAACCAGAAGATTCTTATGATACGTTAGAGCAGTTGACCAATCATGCGGAGAATGTGCTGAAGCAGCTTGGTCTTTCCTACAGAGTGATTACGCTGTGCACAGGAGATCTTGGATTTACAGCAGCTAAGACGTATGATTTGGAAGTTTGGCTTCCAAGCTATGACACCTTTCGAGAAATTTCTTCTTGTAGCAACTGTGAAGACTACCAAGCAAGACGTGCAGGTATTCGTTTTCGTCGCGATCCTAATTCTAAGAAAAAACCTGAGTTCATCCATACGTTAAATGGGTCAGGTCTTGCTGTTGGTCGAACAATGGCAGCCATTCTTGAAAATTATCAACAAGCAGATGGCAGTGTCCTCATTCCTGAAGTCTTAAGACCGTATATGGGTGGAATTGAAAAAATTGAGGCGAAATAATTAGTATCGGAGAGAGGGGAAGGTCTCGGATAGCTGAATCGGTGAATAGTTTTCAAGGGTGGCAATTGCAAGTTAAGTAATAAATAAATTAATAATTTTGATTATCCTTAAGTGACTTGCTCTGTCCCCTTGTATGTGGTAGTATTACTACCAGTCCGATATGGAGGAGTACCCAAGTTCGGCTGAAGGGATCGGTCTTGAAAACCGACAGGGGCTTCACGGCTCGCGGGGGTTCGAATCCCTCCTCCTCCGCCATATACCACCAAAACCATTTGTAAGCAGATGGTTTTTTTATTTAGAAAAATTGGTTTTTATTTATTCATAATTGTTAGTCTTTTCTGTTGAGTCACCTATGAAAGGTGTTCATAAGTTCTTTTTTGATATTCCTTTCGGTGATCTCTTGAATAAAATGCGATAGTTTTTTGCGAGATGAATAAAAATTATCCCTTCGTTACAAGGGAGTCGTGAATGATCAAGTATCTTTTTGTCGCATCGTTTGAGCGATGTCTTTTAATATCGGTTCAATGCTTTCGGGGTGATGGTGAAGATCGTATTGATCAATATTAATGCGAATTACTGGGCAGTGGTTAAAGGTTTTGATCCAGTAATTGTAGCGCTCCTGCATTTCCTTCCAGTATTCAATAGGGGTTTGCTTCTCTATTTCACGTCCTCGCGTTCTTATTTTTTCCAAAATTTTTTCTAAGGAACCCTCAAGATAGATTAAGATATCTGGTGGTTGAAAGTAAGGGGTTAAAACCATAGCGTTAAAAAGCTCAGTATAGGTATTAAAATCGACCTTAGTCATATTACCCTTTTCATAATGCATTTGGGCGAAAATACCTGTATCTTCATAAATGGAACGATCTTGAACAACGCCGTATGGAGTATCCATGATGTTTTTGTGTGCCTTGAAACGTTCAGCAAGAAAATAGATTTGTAAGTGAAAGGCCCAACGCTTAAAATCACTGTAAAACTTACCTAAGTAAGGATTGTCGTCAACCTTTTCCAACGATGTATGATAGCCGAGAATGTTGGCAATATGTGTTGCAAAGGTTGTCTTGCCAATGCCGACGGTACCAGCGACTGTAATTAATGCTTTTTTAGGAAATAATTGTTGGATGACTTCTTTATTCATTGAGATGCTCCTTGTTAAATATATTTTTGAATCAGGGTGAGTGTTGCTTGAATATGTTCAGGGTTGTCGGCAAGATTAAGATCATCAGTTTCAATTGTTAAAACGGTGACCTCTGGATGTTGCAATTGAAAAACAGGTATCCACTGTTCATAGGAAAGGGTGAGTTGCTCAAGATAATCGGTGGATAATGATTCTTCCGCAGTGCGCTTTCTTTTTTTTATGCGGAAAAGAAGCTCTTCTAATGAAGCTTTTAAATAAATAAGCACATTAGGACATGGCAAATCCTTGGTTAAACTATCATAGATTTGCGTAAATTTAGTGTAGTGATGCTTTTGTAATGTTTGTTGAGCAAATAATTTACTTTTGAAAATGTGATAATCAGCGACAATAGAATGTCCCGCTTGTAGCTCTTTGCTTATCGCTTCTAATTGTTCATAGCGGTGCGTGAGGAAAAACATTTCAGTTTGGAAGCTCGTTTGCTTCATATTGTTGTAAAATGCTTTTAGTAAAGATTGATCCTCAATCATTTCTTCATAGCATTTAAAGTCAAAGGCATTGGAAAGTGTGCGAGCGAGTGTGGTTTTGCCAACGCCAATTGGGCCTTCAATTGCTACATAAGGTACTCTAGTCAATAAAATCCCTGCTTTCAATAAACAACTTCATATAAACATGTCTTCCTTATTTTAGCATGGTAGAATGGAGTCAGAAAGTGTTGAAAGAAGGTAGAAAAATGCCAGGATTAACTAAACTTGATCAAGCAATTGCTTTTGCAGCGAAAGCGCATAAAAATCAGGAAAGAAAGGCGACAGGAATGCCTTATATTTCTCATCCTTTTTCAGTGGCGATGCTCTTGAGCCAAGAGGGTTGTTCTGATGAAGTCGTGATTGCTGGACTGTTGCATGATACTCTTGAGGACACGGAGGTCACCTATGAACAGCTACAAGGGGAATTTGGCAGCCGGGTAGCGAAATATGTTCTAGACTGTTCCGAATCTGATAAATCTAAAGTTTGGAAAGAGCGAAAACGACAGATGATTCAATCTATAAAAGATGTTTCAGAAGAAGTATGCTTGATTATTTGTGCCGATAAGCTTCATAATGTGCGATCGATGAATTCCGAATATGAAATTTATGGAGAAGCTCTATGGAACAGGTTTAATGGCAGTAAAACGGATGAAAAATGGTATTATGAGGAAATTTATAGCGAATTAAGTAAAAAAATAGAGAAAAAATTCCTTTTGAAGGGCTTACAAGATGAAATATATAAACTATTCTAAGTCTTGACATATATTAAAAGCTATGATAAGTTAGAATCAACCATTTTACTATTTTATATAAGCTGGGAGTAAGAATGAAAAGCCTTCGTTGGAAGTGGAGTAGTTTTTACCTTCTTCACTTTTTATGAAGGCTTATTTGTTACATGATTACTTAGATTGTATGTAAGTGGTGAATGGTTAGATCTCAAAGTGCCATCTGCGCATGATTTTAGGAGGATTAGGATGGAAAACGGTACGGTAAAATGGTTCAATGCGGAAAAAGGTTATGGTTTTATTGAGCGAGAGGACGGTAATGATGTATTTGTGCATTATTCCGCCATCGAATCAGAGGGATTCAAGACCTTAGAAGAAGGTGAGAAGGTCCAGTTTGAAATTGTAGAAGGTAGCCGTGGACCACAAGCTGCTAACGTAGTAAAAGCATAATAATTTTAGATTTTACAAAGGCAGTCTCATGAAAAGAGACTGCTTTTCTTTGGTTTAAGGGGTCACCATGCTTTTCAATCTTAAATTAATTTCGTATAATGGGTAATATGTCATTTGGTGGGGCTCCGTAGCTCAGGGGATAGAGCGTTGGTTTCCTAAACCATGCGTCGGAGGTTCGAATCCTCTCGGGGCCACCATTATAAAACCAGTAATATCAATAGTTTATAGCGCTTTGTTATTAATTGTAAAATCATCACAAACAAGTAATTGGCACGAAAGCACTTTAAAAAGAATGTGTATTTGTGTTTTGTTTTAGGCACAGAAAATGATTTTAAGAAAAGGAAGAGCGGGGCAATGGGTGCGGATGATCTGATTAAGAAAACAAAGGATCCTGTTACAAGGAGCTCTTTAGCTTATGATCTAAGACAGCTTGGTTTGCAGGCAGGAATGACAGTGATCGTGCATTCTTCTCTTAAAAGCATTGGTTGGGTGTGTGGCAGAGAAGTTGCTGTTGTTCAAGCATTAATGGAAGTTCTAACCGAAGAAGGAACATTGGTTATGCCAACCCATTCGGCTAATTTTTCTGATCCAAAGCATTGGGAGAACCCTGCTGTTCCAGAGCATTGGCACACAGTGATTAGAGAAGAAATGCCTGCCTACGATCCGCGGATTACGCCCACCTATTTTATGGGAAGAATTGTTGAGGCTTTTCGAAATTTTCCTGGGGTTGTACGTAGTGACCATCCTACGGAATCTTTTGCAGCTTGGGGAAAAAGAAAAGAGGCGATTGTTGAGGGTCATGCCCTCGACTTCGGATTAGGGGAGAAATCTCCCTTAGCGAAATTATATGACCTTGACGCTAAGGTGCTTTTAATCGGTGTTAGCTATGAGAATAATACGTCTATGCATTTGGCTGAATATCGTGCTAGTGGAACAATTATTGAGAATGCTAGTCCGATTCTAATTAACGGTCAGCGAGTATGGACAGTCTATAAAGACTTAGCTTATCAGGATGAACATTTTGAGGCGATCGGGGTACAGTTTGAAAAGGTGCATCTTGTTAATAATGGAAGAGTAGGACAGGCTCATGCTAAATTGATGGATCAAAGGCGTTTAGTTGATTTTACAACGCATTGGTTTAAAACTGTATAGTTTATGGGTATGTTGAAACCTTGGACACATATATATTACTATAGTAATAGTACTCCATGCTTTGAAAGTGAGGGAATAAATCATGATGAATGAAACGGTTATTGGTTCTGCGCATAAGCCTTATGCTAAGCTATTCGCTACATTATTTGCAGGGTTAATCGTTGCTACCATTGGTTTATATGTTGGGCAATATGTTCCGAAAGCTTTGTTTATGCCCTTGGCTATTGTAGAAATTATCATGGTTTTCATGATGGTGTTTGCAAGAAAGAAGAAATCAATGGGTTACTTAATGATGTTTGCTTTTATGTTGATTTCTGGATTAACGTTGTATCCAGCGATTAGTTACTATGTAAGTACACTTGGAGCAAATGCTGTGTTTCGAGCTGCGGGAATAACAGCTGTGGCTTTTGGTGGAACTGCTCTATATGCTATGATCTCAAAGAGAGATTTCCGCTTTCTAGGAGGCTTTCTTTTTATATCTGTTCTTGCGCTTTTAGTCATGGGTATTCTGCAGATATTCTTTCCTGTTTCAGGGACTGCCGAGTTGATTTACTCTGCTTTTGGCATTTTTATTTTCGTTGGCTATACGCTCTATGATTTTAGTCGACTGACTATCAATGGATTTACCGATCGAGATATCCCGATGATTGTCGTCAGCATTTATTTAGATATTGTTAACCTCTTTTTGTATATTTTACGTTTTATTGGCGTATTAAATGACGATTAAAATACTAGACATCTTGGTCTGGCATTTTTTATATTAAAACAGGCGTTGTCTTCAAAATTTTAAATGATTTCAAGTGATAGAATGGTTTTTGTTAGGTTTCTTTCCTCTTGTCCTCCCTCTTTTTTTCTCATCCCCCATCAAAGCGACTCCATTCTAAATAACATCTACAAATATTTTTAACCATTACAGCCTTGTTTCTGAATGATTAAGATACTAGACATATGCTATATCCTTTTCTTTTTTTAGAGCCAGAAAATCAAGGTATGGAAGTGTGTATGAAAAAAGCTATGATAAAATAGATGATAGGAAAGCCGAGGCTCGTAGAAAAATATTAAGAAAAAGTGAAGAATGATGTCGATAACTATGATGAGTTAAGCTATAATAACAAAGATGTATTTTGGTACATACTGAATTATTGTGAGGGAGTTCTATTATGAAGCAACGTGTGATTCAGGTGGATGAACGTCCGCCATTGGCACAAAGTTTACCGTTGAGTTTTCAGCACTTATTTGCTATGTTTGGTTCCACTGTTCTTGTCCCTATTTTATTTCATGTCGATCCAGCAACCATTTTATTGATGAATGGTATTGGAACGCTTTTATATCTTTTTATAACCAAGGGTAAAATCCCAGCTTATTTAGGATCTAGCTTTGCTTTTATCTCTCCAGTCACAGCGGTGCTTGCCGATAAAGGGTATTCATACGCTCTAGGAGGATTTATAGCGGTAGGGATTGTTTTTATCATCATTGCCTTGGTCATCCGTTTTGTAGGAATTGGTTGGCTCAATGTTATCTTTCCTCCTGCTGCTATGGGGGCCATCGTGGCTGTCATTGGATTGGAGCTCATACCAACAGCAGCGGGTATGGCGGGAATGATCTCTGATGGCACTGCAAATTGGCATTTGAATACGAGGGATCTTACTGTTTCTATTTTGACTCTAGTGATTACAATTATTGGTTGGGTGATGTTTCGAGGTCTTTTGAAAATTATTCCAATTTTAATCGGCATTGTCGCTGGTTATATTATTGCCGCTATTGCAGGTATTATTGATTTTTCAAGTGTACGAGAGGCGCACTGGATTTCTCTTCCGCATTTTTACAGCCCTCATTTTGATATCGGTAGCATCATTACGATTTTGCCTGCAGCCTTTGTTGTTTTGGCTGAGCATATTGGACATCTAGTCGTTACGGGAAACATTGTTGGAAAAAATTTAACAAAAGAGCCTGGCATTGGTCGTTCTGTTTTAGGAAATGGTATATCGACCATAATTTCTGGCTTTGTTGGATCAACTCCAAATACCACTTACGGTGAAAACATCGGGGTGCTGGCAATCACACGTGTATATTCCACATGGGTTATCGGTGGAGCGGCTATCTTTGCAATTTTATTATCTTTTATAGGCAAGTTAGCTGCTCTGATCTCGGCTATTCCACAACCGGTTATGGGTGGGGTATCGTTACTTCTGTACGGTGTTATTGCGGTCTCTGGGTTACGTATGCTTGTGGAGGCTAAAATTGATTATAGTCGATCACAGAATTTGATTTTGACTTGCATTGTTCTTGTCATTGGCTTGAGTGGCACTTCTATTAATATTGGAAAAGTTTCTTTATCAGGTATGGGGTTAGCAACAATAGTTGCTATTATACTCAGTTTGTTTTTTAAGGTGATTAATGTGCTTCATCTGGCTAATGATAGAGAAGAAGCGTAAATAAAAGAGACATTTAGGTCTCTTGTTACCTTTGAAGATCACCTATGTTGAAAAAATATGGGCTCTTTATTCAACAAGGAATAGAGGAAAAAAATGAGGCATGAAGACTTTATGAGATTGGCTCTTGCAGAGGCAGAGAAGGCAGGGCGGTTAACGGAAGTGCCAATTGGTGCAGTGATTGTGAAAGATGGAGAGGTGATTGCGCGGGCTCATAATTTACGAGAGACCTCCCAGAGGCCTTTAGCTCACGCGGAATGCTTGGCAATTGAAAGTGCAAGTGAAGCGCTGGGCACATGGCGCTTATCAGGATGTACGCTTTATGTTACTCTGGAGCCCTGTCCTATGTGTGCCGGAGCTATTTTACAATCACGTATAGACACCTTGGTCTTTGGTGCTTCAGATCCTAAAGCGGGCTGTGCTGGAACGTTAATGAATCTGTTAGACGATTCGCGTTTTAATCATCATACTGAAGTGATTTCAGGCATTTTAAAAGAAGCATGTGGGAGTAAGCTCACCCGTTTTTTTCGGGGTTTGAGACAAAAAAATGCCAATCTTCATTGAATAATAGTGAGAAATATGGTACCATTCGATATGTCGTTTATTTGGAGGCGTACCCAAGTCCGGCTGAAGGGGACTGACTCGAAATCAGTTAGAGCGTTCACGCGCTGCGGGGGTTCGAATCCTCTCGCCTCCGCCATATATAATTTTGTGATGATGAGGTTGGGTGAAATCAGTTCGTTCATATGACGATGGATGGTATTTTTATCACCTCGAATCACATTGACAATTTTTATTTTTTTTGTTAAAGTGAAAGTTATCGTGCTAAGTGGGGAGGTAGCGGTGCCCTGTACTCGCAATCCGCTATAGCGAGGCCGAATTCCTTCTTGAGGTCTTGATATTGTAAGGTCAGCCTTAAGTAAGTGGTGTTGACATTTGGGTCCTGCGCAATGAAAACTCATGAACCCTGTCAGATCCGGAAGGAAGCAGCAGTAAGTGGGATCTTTCGTGTGCCGCGGGGTAGCCTGGATTGAGCTAACTGCTTGAGAAGTGCTTGTGATATTGGGTCGATGGAAGGTGCACGATATACAATAAGGAAATATGGATGAGAATAACAAGTCAGCGTGTGCTGGCTTTTTTTATGGCTACGAAACGTTACGGGTTATAAAATGAACGCCGTGATATTTTTGATGAAAACTTGTGAGGGTACATATTTGGGTTAGTCTTAGAGTGGGCGTAAGTTGAGTTTCCAATTATTTTTCATTAAGCTTTTGCCCGCTACTTTCTTCTTATTAATGGAACGAGTATAATGAACCATAGGATTAATTAAAACTCTACGGGTTGTGATAGCATGAGTTATCAAGCGCTTTACCGAATTTGGCGTCCCCAGCAATTTAAAGATACAGTCGGACAAGAACATATAACGCAGACCCTACAAAATGCTTTGGTGAGGGAAAAATGCTCTCATGCTTATCTTTTTAGTGGACCAAGGGGAACTGGAAAGACAAGCGTCGCTAAAATCATTGCTAAAGCTGTCAATTGTGAAAAGGCACCTACTCGAGAGCCCTGCAATGCGTGTGCAATGTGTAAAGGGATAACCGACGGTAGTATTTCTGATGTCATTGAAATTGATGCTGCTTCGAATAATGGAGTCGATGAAATCCGTGAAATTAGAGATAATGTCAAGTATGCACCGACAGTAGCGCGTTATAAGGTCTATATCATAGATGAAGCACATATGCTTTCTCAGGGTGCTTTTAATGCTCTTTTAAAAACATTAGAAGAGCCCCCTAAGCATGTCATCTTTATTTTAGCTACAACTGAACCGCATAAAATCCCCTTAACGATAGTATCGAGATGTCAACGTTTTGACTTCAAAAGAATTGCTGATGATGTCATTATTAATCGATTGAAAGTTATTGTTGACCAAGAAGGTGTAGTGGTTGAAGACGACGCTTTAGCACTCATTGCCAGAGCAAGTGAAGGAGGAATGCGTGATGCTTTGAGTATTTTAGATCAAGCATCCGCATATGGAGATGGTTCCATTCGTGTCGTTGATGTGTTAGATGTGGCGGGCGTGGCATCGGAAGAAGCGGTGGCACGGTTGATGAATATGTTGATTTTAAAAGATGTGACAGGGACTATCCAACTTATCGATGATCTTTTTGAACAAGGAAAAGATCTAAACAAATTTGTTGAGGATTTAATTTTTTATTGTCGAGATTTGCTTCTGTACAAAGCTTCTCCCAATCTTGAGGCGTTTGTAGGAAGGGCACGATTAGACACGGCGTTTACAACCTTAGCCGATCAAGTACCAGTCGATATCCTTTATGATTTTATACATCGGTTAAGCCAAGCTCAGCAAGAAATGAAATGGACAAGCCATCCTCGTGTTTTTTTAGAGGTGGTCATGGTAAAATTATGTAGAGTCAATTTAAATGAAAAAAGTGTGTCAGTCACGTATTCACCGGAACTAAATGATGAATTAGTACGTAGAATAGAAGACATTGAAAAAAAGCTTAAAAGCGTTGGGAACTCTCAAATAGAAGCTCCTGTTCCTTTCGATGAACGAAAGCCAGCAAAACGTCCCGCTTCTTCTGAGCGTAGCTTAGCGTCACAGATGGGCGCTATGAAAAAAGTGCTGTCGGAAGCAACCAAATCGGATTTACAAACATTGCGTGTTTCTTGGTCAGATGTCATGGAAAAAATTAGACAAGCGCATGTAGCTGCTCATGCTTGGATATTGGAAAGCAAGCCTGTAGCTAGTTCGAGTGGTGCATTTTTGCAAGCCTTTAAGTATGATTTTCACTGTCAAATGGTTTTGGAAAATAAGAATAATGTATTACAGATGGTCGAAGATATTTTGAGTGAGGTTATTGGAGTTCGAAAAAAAATGTATCCTATTCCAATAAAAACATGGGAAGATTTAAGAGAAGAGTTTATTAAGGAAAAAGGCAATAATGATGATGACTCTGATGAAAAAACCAAAAAATTAGAAGAGAGTCCATTAATTGTAGAAGCAAAAAAGTTGGTTGGGCCTGATTTATTAGAGATTAGGGACTAAAAGGAGGAAGCTCATTTATGAAGGGTAATATGAATAATATGATGAAGCAAATGCAAAAAATGCAAAAGCAAATGGTGCAAGCACAGGAAGAGCTAAAGGACGAAGTTGTTGAAGGAACAGCTGGAGGTGGCGTGGTCACTGTCAAATGCAACGGACATAAGGAAATTACAGAAGTGATTATTAAGGAAGAAGCTGTCGATCCTGATGATATTGATATGCTTCAAGATCTGGTTTTAGCGGCAGTGAATGAAGCTTTACAAAATGCTGATGAGTTAACCAATAGTCGCATGGGTCAGTTCACTAAAGGATTGAATTTGCCAGGTTTTTAAGGAGGTGCTTTTTACCTATGCACTATCCTGAGCCAATTGCGAGGTTGATAGATAGTTTCATGAAGTTGCCGGGAATTGGACCGAAAACAGCGGTTCGACTGGCTTTTTTCGTTATAGATATGAAAGATGATGACGTTATGGATTTTGGCAGAGCCTTGGTCAATGTAAAGCGCCAGCTTGTCTATTGTTCTGAATGTCAAAATATCAGTGATTCTGATCCCTGTTATATTTGTGGTGATGCATCAAGAGATCGTTCGACGATCTGTGTAGTACAAGAATCCAAGGACGTCATTGCGATGGAAAAGATGCGCGATTATCATGGATTGTACCATGTCTTACATGGTGCCATTTCTCCTGTGGATGGTGTTGGACCAGAGGACATCAAAGTAGCCGAGTTGCTCAAGCGTCTGCAAAATGAAGAGATACAAGAGGTTATTTTAGCGACTAACCCAACCATTGAAGGGGAAGCTACAGCTATGTATATTTCTCGTTTAATAAAGCCAGCTGGGGTGAAAACCTCTCGAATTGCTCATGGATTACCTGTGGGTGGTGACCTGGAATATGCAGATGAAGTGACGTTATCCAGGGCTTTAGAAGGACGTCGTGAGCTTTAATCTAGGGCTTTTTTGAATGTTGCTTATCATTCTTGATGCAAGGAAAAGAGGCTGATCATGTTCAACCATAAAGCTAAGCTTCGTCAGAAGTTAGAGGATCAATTAGTTGATGTGTTGAGTCAATGTAAAAATAAGTGGATGAGTCAAAATCGAATTATAGGGAATAGCATTGAACCATCGGATGAGGTGCTTCACCAACTGCATCTATCCGAGGCAAAATATTTATTTTTACTTAAGGAAGCACGTCATAAAAAAGTGCAGTTTAAGCCTTGACAACAGTTCTAAATCAGACCAGCCCTCCGTAAACTAGTGATAAACAGTTTTTTGGGGGGCGTTTGTTTGAATTCTATCGTTATTATTTCGGTGATCGTTGGGATTGTTTTATTCCTCTTATTGTTTGGAGTCTCATTTAAACCTATACGATTTATGGGACGAGCTTGTATAAAACTTGTGATTGGTGCACTTTTTTTGTTTTTACTTAATACTTTTGGAACGGCTGTTAATTTGCATATTCCTATTAATGTGATCACAACGGTTGTCTCTGGATTTCTTGGCATTCCAGGCATTGTCGCGATGGCCATTATTAAGTATATGGTTATATAAAAGGTTATATTGTTTGTCTTGAATTGGTGGTGGTTGCATGTTAAATGAATTTCGTTATGTTATGAATAGAGATTGATACATTTCCTTTTTAAAAATACTATTGACTTTTTTTCTTTTAACTTATATTATATAGTAGTTGTCGTTGAAATATAGTGATCTTTATTAAAAAAAGTATTGACAGTATTAAAGTGGTTGTGGTAAGCTAGTTAAGCCGTCGAAAAAGGCGGATCAATGTGTGATCGTTCTTTAAAAACTGAACAAAAAGCCAAGCGCACAAAGGGCAACCTTTGAATGACGCCAAGACAGACGCGAAAGGCCTTCTGA